>Ga0181612_153950_pt1 | contig 10703 bp, 8 predicted proteins | sample HoacroProtozoa21_FD_119630 | JGI IMG/M metagenome (GOLD analysis project Ga0181612, IMG submission 119630) | Hoatzin crop microbial communities from Cojedes, Venezuel. Combined Assembly of Gp0051906, Gp0051904, Gp0051908
AAAGGGGAAAAAAAAAAAAAAAAAAAAAAAAAAAAAAAAAAAAAAAAAAAAAAAAATCAAAAAACATGGATTTCTAAAAGAAAAAAAACACATTACTTGCCCAAGAAAACAGTCTGTGTCGTTCATCCACTGGTTTATGAACTGTGCAGTGATGGGCTCAGGATTGTGTGGAAATCTGATGTTCTCTAAGGTGTGCAGAAGTAGGTCAGGATTGTAGTAGAGTGCAGCTATGGCAACCTGAAGACACATGGTACGAAGCTCGCTTGTTTTAACTCCTCTAGTTAGCCGCTCCAGAACAGCCTCCACAAAGAGTGGAATACACTGGGCATGTAAAGGAGAAGAAATAAAAAACCAAAACAAGCATGACACCTGTCGCCAGATTAGACAAAAGTTAAAAATACTTTTATCAGAATTGATCTCCAGAGTTAACTGAAGTCAGGGTATAACCTAGGAACGCATTCTGTTCATCTCCTAGTATCAAAGCATTTCAAGCCTCTGATTACATGCTTATAAATCTTCCCCAAAGCAGCTATTCTCTGAGCTAAAAATTACCAAAGTTATTCTCAGCACAGAGGAGAATATTTGGGGCCATTTGGTGGAATTTGTTCTAGCATGTATGAAAGGTTTAGAAAAGAACTCAAAGACATTCTCATATTTGAATAAAGATATCCAACAATTTCAAAAACAACAGACATTAAAAATGAAATTACCTAAACGAGCAAGAAAATAAGTTTTTCCTAACAAATGTAAAGTGATGCTAAATTTCTTACAAAAGCTTGAAACGAGTGAGTTTATTCAGGTAAAAGCAAGTGTGCACAAATTTCTACACAATGAAATAAATATCTACATATGTTTCAATGTGCAGGTTTATGCATTGTAATAATTTGGGAAGCATTATGAGTTTATGAATTTCAGTTCAGTGTGCAACCGTTTTAATTCACAGAGTTGTAGAGCTCAGTTAAGCCTTCCACCACATACTTATTTCAATACAAATTCATACAATTCATTTTAACCCCTTCCAGATTTCTTGTAAAAATAATGTCTTTCAGGGAACATTTTTATCTTCAATGACTAAAGATTTATATTACTAAAGTTATACTGGTTTCAGTGATATTAACTGAAAATTTATCACTGAAGTCCACGGATTGCACTGTGGCAACATCAAATATTGTATGTTAAAGTAATTTAGGCTGGAGCACTATGTAAAATGTGAGACCAGAATTTAGCCCATAACAGGAAAGAGACTACTATCTAAAAGCGTGTTGTAAGAAACCGTGGCAACTTGTGATTATGTTTTTCCTAGCAATCACAATCCAGCCATGCTAAAAATTCTTCGTTGCCAAACACACTGAGCAATTCAAAATATTCAAAAGGACCAAGTTCGCACTGCTTGGTGGAACAACTGCATAGTTGGATATGTATGGTTAACCTCTCAGCCACAATAGTTTTAACAATGTGTGTTCTGCATCAAAGGGGAAATCCTACCAGGAGAAAGCAAAAGAAGACAATCCTGCACATCATACTGTATCCTTACCATTCCGTCTACATTCATTTTCCAGTCATGCCCACTAATCTCTAATCTCAAAATAAATAAAAAACCCCAAAACAACACCCCACCCCCCAAAAAAAAACCCAACCTGACAAACTCTCCTGAGCTCATTTACTTCTTTCTGTGTTTTTCTCCCCATTCCTACACTTTACATTTCCCTCAAACTCTCTAACGCCAACTGCTTTTCTCAGGGATCATACACGTGTCGTTGGCAAACAGCAAAAGAGAAAACCTGTTCGATATAGATCACCTGGTCAATACCCCGCCCTTTGCATTGAAGAACAATTACTTCCAGGAGTTTGGCTGCATGGCACTCCGCATCTTCTCCTGCATCTCCTGTTAATACCTAACAACCAGAACGACAATTCAGTTTATCAGTATCGATCACTGACAACTTTGAAAGCAAGTGCTCCTGTAGCTGCACACATCAAAAAACATCAACGTGGCATATACATATCTCTTTATACCATATTTTGTGAGCAATTAAGACACATAAAAAATCTTCTCCACAGGACATAAAAAGGGGTAAGTGGCTAAAGATTCATTTAAAAATTTGGAAGAAATCGCTATAGCTCTTTATGAATCTTAGTATTCTTTGTATGCCATCATTCTCCCTTTTTCAAACGAAATCTTGCTTATAAGAATCATTGATGCCTTCCGCATTCTCTTTCTGTTTTGTGATTTCAGTTCTAATAGACACTGGCAGATTAACAGCCTGGCAAAGCGAAGTTCTATCTCTAGGCTAGTTTGTGATCACAGACAAGATGTATGCCATCACTCTATGTATGTGCAGATACACGTGACACTGCTTCTTCTCAGTATGTTTCAATCCTATGGTCAATGGCAGTCAAACCTGACAAAGCAGCAGAATTCTCAAACACCCTCAATTTCTGTAAGTTTCTTACAAATAAGCAGGTAGCTAGATGCTCTATAATGCCCAAAATCAGAGAAAGGCTGTAGCCTGATCTCATACTTTATTCTATGTGAGAGAATCAGCATAAAAGAGAAACATTATAAATGTAGGCAGAACTTCAAATGATTTCACACCCTAGCTGACAACTAGAGAATCCACTTGTAAGATACACAACCCAAGGAAATCGGGCTTCATTAATTCCTCTACTCATCAAAATAGCTGCTCATAGCAGAGACTCAAGATGAACAGCAACTTTCTCCCACACAGATTTGTCCATGTCATTTTTTAAAATGCATGTCACTTCAAAAGTGGGAAGGTGCTACGTACACTCAGAACTGAGCCGAGACCAAATGTCATTTCTTTCTGAAATGACTGGTCACCACTTGGCATGTTCAGGTCACTTTGCTAATCTGACTGTTAAGTACCAGTGATAAGAAAGAATCAGAAGCCTTACCTTTTTACACATGGCATAAATGATTTCTAAATGCTTTGGGTTAGAAAGTAAAGTATCTGTGTCAATGGTCACATAATTATGCAAGAGAGGCATCATATCTGCAGAAGAGGGAGAGCAAAAGAGGAAAAAAATTACAAACTAATCCATTCAGGTGCTAACCAGTGAGGCTGCAGTCCTACAATGGGATTCATTAGCTCAGATTCTTGGACATGACTGGAAATCCAAACTCTGCCAAAGTCTATCCTAGCAGAATTCTTCATCAAGTGCACTATGCAGGGTGCATTCTCAGAAGAAGAACTAGAATAGCACTACATTTTAATTAATTAATTTGTAGTTTCACATTAACTCTGTACCTTTCAGTTTTCTTTGAGTTCAGGACCTCCTACAGTAACTGATCACACTGACAGATTTTAACATGCTTCTCCTACTTAAACATGCTCCTGTTCTACTCCCACACTAAACAGTCAGGGCTCAAATACATGATCATTTTAAACCAAGACACTAAATGGAAGCGACCCTTGTGAAGCTGGTTTTAGAGACGAATTCCCGAACAGCAGAAACATCAACAGAATAAAAGCGATCATACCTGCAAAGTACTCAAAGCAATCCTGCTGGAAAACCTCATACAGAACACCCAAAAGCTGCCACATCTGAGGGGAAATCAGCTGGCATGTCAGGCTGTAGGCCAAGGAGAGAATTTCTTCATAAAACTCTGAAAAGGAGAAACAAATTTAAACTATGGTGCTTGAAAAAATAAATTTAGCTTGCAAATACTTCAAAATCTGAAACGAAGCTCCGAGTCATATAACAACTACAACACAGCAATTAGTGACTAAATCAACACATAGCAAAATGAGACTCTGTTAGACAGGGCTTATGTTGGCTATAGTTACAACAACATACGTAGTTCTTCATTATAAATACACACCAAATAAATATATTACCAGCACATCAAAGACATTGTTTCTAAACAACTTACTGCAAAATATTTTTATTTCCTAACCTTCGCTTTTATTTAAAGGCCTTAGCACAAAACTTTGTAGTCTTCAGTGCAGGGTACTGATAAAGCAGCAATTTAATTGCAGACCATGAGCATAAAATACTAATATAATTGTAGACATTGTCCTTCAACACAGCTAGCTAGAACTATAATCAGAACTGCATCTTCTCCTTTTGAGTCTGGCCTCCAAAACACCATAACCAGCCTGACTAACACACAAGAGGAGATCAGGAGAAACTAATCTTAACCGAACATTAACATCTTTTTACTTTCAAGAAGCACACACAAAAAAGATGAAGTTCTGTCCAGGAAGAAAGGTTTTTTTGCAATAATTAAGAAATTTTTCACGTTAAAAACATGTAATTTTTTTCTAAAGATTATCTCTAAAACGTACCTATAACGTGTTTTTGCAAAACAAGGCCAATGATCTGCAAACAAATACTCTCAAGCTGTTGAGTTATCTGAAATAAAAATATAAAGCAGTTTATTGAAAAACTTAGAAATACAGTAATTTCATCAATGTATTTCACTAATTCAGTCTGAGAAGTTCTTCAAAGCAAAAAGCCTTTTATCACTTTTTAAAAGCTGCATTAACGATCACAATATTACAAAACAAGGTCTCACTGATGTAAGTACTCAAATTTTCAATAAACAGTATTGCTTTAAAACTTGTCATGGCATTTTTCTTTATTTGAAAAAAAAAAATTTCATGGTTATTCTACACATCCTATCAAAAACTGTACCTACTGTTCTGTCTGGATATCAAGTAACACTGTACTCACACGTGCTAGTGATACAGCCTACGTCCAAAATCTTTGAGGTAGAATGGGTTAAAAAGAAGAAAGGAGGAGATGCTTTTGCCTAAGGTCCGTGGAGAGCTTCTCAAAGCAGGCTCAGCAAGAGGAGCACATGCAGCAACTGGGAGCATACGACTGTGTTGAAGTCAGGATTCAGATTTGCCATGTTGGACAGAGAGACTACGCTTACGAATTAAGCTAAATTACAAGGAGAACTATATGGCCACCTTATAAGTCTAATTAAAACCAGCAAATACAGGCATTTCATGTTATTAATACAGGTCATTCACGACAGACATAATGTTGGAGGATGTCAGGCTCTCGGGGGTTTGTTCTAGCAAAGAGATCTAGTATGTGACCACAGGTTCACCCACCTACCTGCAGACACTTGACTCGGAAGTGATCACCCCCTAAACTCTCTCCATACTTAATGGTGAAAGGTAAAGGAATTTCTAAGGGGTTTTCAGCCTCATATATCATTTCTGTATGAATTATATCACTTCTAAAATTATTTAAGATCCTGAGATGAAGAGCATTCTGCATTATATTTTAGTTTGTGCTTCACACAACAGAAAAACAAGCTGCTAAGTTTCTGTCAGAAACACCCCCACCCCACAGGTTTTCCAAGGCTAAAACCCGAAGATCCGCTTCAGACTGTCACTCCTGATGCTCAGCTTAGCCTCCAGTTTTCATTTTACCTTTCAAAAGATGCAAGGTGTTCTTATAAAGGAATGAAAGATGTTTTGAAATCCAAAGCAATGCAATGGTCTACCAAGAAATAATTAGTATTTTAATCAATGTATTTTCAGAATTATAAGCTTTATTGCTTCACCTGCAATGCAACTTTCACGCTGCAACTCAAGGAAGCGAAACAATCTAGGACAAAGCACTTTTCTGCCAACTGAGCTTAAGTTACCAACTGACCTCGCCTCTCTGGTCAGCCACTGAACTCCTTTCTACCCCAGCCAGCCCAGGTGGTATAAGCAGAAAGAATGTCTTTCTCCTGTGAATATGTGAAATGTAGACTTGCCTTGCACCACAACTGGGATACCAATTCCTAGGAAATTGCTGGGTAAACACCAAAATATGAGTCACCATTGTAAAAAATTAGCCTTATGCAAAATACTTCTCCCTAAATTCTAACAGTCCATACTACAACTATCCAATGAAGTGTTTACCAGAAGAAGGGCTAAGGATTTTACCCTCAGGATATAAATTCACCTGGAAGTTGAGAGCTAAACAATTAAGAAATCACGAAAGTAAACTGGGCTTTAAATTCAAATTTGCCAGAGATCACTCGGTACTAACTCACCATCCTGCACATTCATCTGAACTCAAGTGATACAACCTAACAGAAGTGCTTGTTGCCATGAATGCAAGGCATGAGGGGACAGCAGTAGAAAAGACACATTAAAGAAAATCTCACCTCCTTGTGATCTTCCACAACTGTCAGGATAGTGTCAATTGTGTGCAAGATGCCCATGGCCATAACTGTTTTGTCCTCTACTTCCTCATATTCCTCACTCTGAAGTACTTTACCAAATATTTCAGCCTATGAAAAAACCAACCAACTTGACATTCCAGAGCAAACTCACATTTCTAATTTGTCATGCAAAACCAAGACAGCTAATGCAACAGCAGAAATGCCTTACATGTAAGAGCTGTCAGCGTTGAAAAATATGCTCCTTACTTTTGAAAGGGGAATATAGAAAATTAAAAACTCCTCTTTTTTTGAGAAGTCTGGCTATGTTAAGTCATTTGAAATGTTAAATAGTTAGAGCTCGGCTCATTAAAACCAGTGACAAAATTCAGTGTATTTGAAAAACCTATAGGTTTTAAAGATGCTTAATAAAGAAAAAAATATATTGTGAATACTATAGGTGGAGCTTTGCAAAGATTAGTTTAAACAGTGTGCACTTCAAATGATGTTTACTAAATGTTCACCAAGCTAGGCATCTGCTTCTGACTGGACTGTTATTTCGCTGTGGTCTCTTACCAGGTGTTGAGTCATGTCAATGGCGATGGTAGCTACTTCCTGACTGTACTCACAGATCATCTTCTGGATTACATTAGTAAGATCATCATTTTCCGTCTCTCTGACAATGTGCAAGAGCTCTTGCATAACTGGCCTTACATAAGGCTTCACATACTCCTTGGCTAAAAAAACCAATGGACATTAGGTGAGATCAACTATCCATAAACACAAACATACAGTACCTCAAAACCACGAGGTAACTGACTACTCTTGAACAAAATAATATTTTAACGTGTAATTCGCTAAAAACAAAACCAAAAAACCTACCCAAGGCACTTCCACAGCCCATAACTAGTCGACTAACAAAGCAAACTGTACGTTTACCACATTCAGTACTGAAATGGCACCTACAACAACAATGCACTGTCTGGGGGGAATACATGCCCTTCCACATAGGCAGCATGTGTTCTTAAACATACGCACTATTTCACTTCATTTAAGAAAAACAAAGACGGGTGCTATTTACTTTATTAAAAGAAATACATAGATTATAACTTCTTTTGTGCAGATTGCTGCTGCAAAAACTTGAAATCAGAATTCTGGGAGGTATACCATAAGTAACAAGCAAGTGAAGCTGTCTAAATATGATGAAATGTTCTGAAATCTATGTCTTTAAATGGTAGAAATGTTTATCTGCACCAACCTACTCATCTCTACAAACAAACAAAAAACCCTGTGTATACAACTGATGAATCACTGCAGCATACCTTGCTCTTGGTTGCTTATTAACGTCTGAAGAGCTATGGCTGCTTCCACTTTGACAGGCATCTCCTTATCGTCGATCAAGCTCTTCTTGGCCAACTCCACCGCATTCCTCAAGTTTAGCTCATTGTGAAATTTCAAAGCACTGAATGAATGCAGTACCCAACAGGACTGCACGACAAAAAGAAAATCAGGTTAGGGACTACTGCAATTTTTAGCATTTTTATAACTGATTCAAAACCAATGCTAACTATCTCTCTGTTAGCACGTATTGCTTTTTTTTTTTTTTCCTAAATTATGGTGTGTTCATACAGTGACGTGTAACAGTTTTTGCCCTCAAGCAGTTTTTTATTTTCTTTTCCCAAATTCCAATGAATTCAGCATGCACATAACTGGCATTCATAGTTTTGCTCCTTCGGGGGGGAAAAAAATTAGAATAGAAATTAAAGAAAATTAACTCTTTGTTTATGACTGACATGGGCACTTGGGGATTTTCTTCAAGCTACACTCAAACTGACATTATCTGCTCTGTGGAAATCCTACCTACTCTTCACAGCCATCCAACCGCTCTAGTTATTGAGATCTGTTAATGAAAAATGGTCACAAAAGAGCCACAACCACCGCTCAAATTGTCCAGTCTGATCGAAGAGGTAAACAATAATACGGCACAGACTTTCCACCAATTCCTCTAACTGACAAATCACTTCTTAAATCGAAATGCTGAAAAAATACTGCACAGGGTAGTTATTTTAAATATTACTAAGTATTTGCTTTATTTCTTTCACTGACATTCAGAATGAAGTCAAACTGCAAAGGAAAGAATCACGGTAAATACTGAAATTGCTATAACTGGTGGACTCACTCGAGCTCTGAGGTACCCCAGGTTAGACATGAACAAAGGAAATACGTGATTCTGTAACATCAGCTCCATTTGATCCTTGAAGACACTCTTCTGTTGGTGTAAATAAAAATTAATTTTGGAGACCATTCATTTTACATACTTCATTCCAGCCAGTAATCCATTTCAACCATCAACCATGGGAAATACAACAATTTGTCAGCACCTATAGCCCCAGCATACTAGAAAAGATATATGCTGGGGACTGTGTTATTATTTAAAGGAACGATTCAGTGGCTGAGACAGGAAGAAGGTGAAAGGGGACATTCCATACAAAATGTATCTTAGGTGACAACACTTCTACATCACTAACACACACATCACTTCTTCCCCACGCTAATTTCCCGACCTTCAGAGAGGCAGATGAAGAACTGAGCAGAGAAAAACCACAGAGAAGTGAAAAGAATTTTCCCTTGTGCACACAGGCCAGAGGTTTGCATGCAGTAAACTGGAGTCGCTGTGGAGAGCCAGGCAGCATCATCGTGTCTACAAGCTCTTTACAATCTATCTCTCAGTCAGCTCACCAGCCAGAAAGCACTTACAAGTTGAGGTTTTTATGCAGAAACAGTTCATGGAATTTTTCAATTGAAAATTTCAAACCAGAGGAGTATACTGGAATGAATCTTTTTTTTTCCCCATCAGGACAGAGATAAATGAGTTTAGAAACATCCTGTCAATCTGAAAGGCTCCTCACAACATGAACAATGTCTTCCTCTGTCAATGCCATACTCCAGCACGAGGAAGGGCGCTTACAATGCAACGTAATCTACAAAAATTCTGCAAAAGTTACTGACGTCTCAGAATTTCAGATCAGATCATGGATTGGTACATAGGTTAAAAACTAGATGGTAAATGTTGGTAAGATGTTGCCTGTAACAGGAAGACACCTCCTGCACAGAGAGACAACTCACATGAAATAAAATAAAATACTTTTAAAAAGAAACCTCCAGGACGAGGCCACCACTCATGCTAAAAGTGATAAGTTCTTGGCAGTTGCTTTTGACATGGACAGAGGGCATACTTTGGACTCCACTGTCTACAAAGTCATAAAGGAAACTGTAATCAATATTACATTAGAGAGCAACAGTGTGGATTACATGTGTATTCAAATTCCAGAAAAACACTCAAATTCTGAAGTTACTCTCTATTACAAATGGACGAAGGATAGAAACTCCGTGCTCTTTCCAGCTATTTTCCAAATTCCCAACTGGCTGATGAAATCAGACTTAAAACCACACACTGTAGAGTAAGAAAACTGGAAAGCTAGACAAAACATTCCTGCGACATGTTAAGTAAACATTTTTTTGGAACCAGAAGCAGCCCGCAATAGTGCAGGCTGTTTGCAAAAGAACCATAGGCAATGTTTTTGATGGAATGCATGTTTGCTTGTTTAACACCCTTCCATTTTACTAGTGAAGTGGGAGAGGACCAAGGGACCGTTCTGTAGCAAACAAACAGAGCGTTGGAGAAACTTCAGAAGAAAAAGCTGCATACAAAATGGGAATATAAAAAACATGAAATAATGTTAATATTTTTAAAGAAACAAATGTTCAGATTCTTATTGCACAGTGCAATCTCCCTACAGACTTCACCAATATGGCTCAGGGCTAGCCATACTTTAAAAGCTCGGACTTTTTTGTTGGAAATGGCAGTTGATAATAAGAATTACAAACATTAACCTTTTTCTCTTGTTCACCCTCTTACCTTCAGTAAAATATCTGCTAGGGATCCTATGACATGCAAAGCCCCATCTTTTTTTCTTGGATCAATGTTTGGCTCTGTCAGAATCTGGTAGCAATACGCCATCATTTTTGGTAATACCTACGGAAGACAGAAAACACACAACCTCCTTTTTTCAAATTACTTTAATAGCATTGTTTACATTAAAACATTCATACGATTCTCGTAAGCAGAAATTTTATCTTGGCCAAAGTAACTCCAAGACACTACATGTAGCATCTTTCCAAGGTTAAAATTTAAAAGGTTCTCTTTTCAGCCTTTCACTCAAACTTGTTAAATTAACCTCCTTGAAATTTCACATTAGTAACAATAAATAAAGAATTCTGTTGCTTTGAGGCAAATCAAAAAAAGGTGACGAACAGACAAGAGGCTCAAACAGTACCTCACTGATTTTCTCCCGTAACTTCTCTTCTGGTTTGTCCCACACATATCTAAATACATACATGTGTGCACAGGTATGTATGAACATACACCTATTTAAGCACAGCTTGGACCAAAAGCTAATAAACTTACTTTCATCTGTTGGTTTTGGCAACAACTTGTGAAGCTGACTAGATTTAGAAAGGTTTCTTGGCAAAAGCAATTGTTTAATCTCATTTCCACTTCTATGCTGTG
>Ga0181612_116464_pt1 | contig 10702 bp, 2 predicted proteins | sample HoacroProtozoa21_FD_119630 | JGI IMG/M metagenome (GOLD analysis project Ga0181612, IMG submission 119630) | Hoatzin crop microbial communities from Cojedes, Venezuel. Combined Assembly of Gp0051906, Gp0051904, Gp0051908
GATCAAATATTTTCTGCATCCAATGGCAGCATCAGCTCGCCTTAATCTTACCCTTTTAGCAAAGACATCTTTTAACCATCCTTTTTATTTCAAGCTAACATACAAACACCAAAAAAACTTTAGTCCAATTCAAGGCTCCTACCTTTGTGGTCTCTCTCCCCTAATCAGTCCTTCACTCGCATCAAGTGTTTCACAGAAGCAATAATATCTGCAGAATCCCATTAGCACAAAATACTTCACCATGTATTTACTTTCTTCTTCTCATCCTGTGTGTTCTTACTACAGGCCCAGATGCAAAATTATGGAAGATATTTTTTCTAGCAGTAGGATTTGGCTTTTTGACAGATTCTATAAACAGTTATTTTGGCAGCTTTAGAGATGCCTCTAGGTCAGTCATTTGGTTAGACAGCTGATGGCCTGTCTGATTCTCCTGTCTGCCATTTTCTTATGATTTCTCTTCAGTTAGTGGTAAATTAAATCCAAACAGATCATTACCCCACACCTACAAGACCTCTGCTTAACCACATGCGCCAAGCATCCCTTCCACAGAAATCCTTAGTTGGCAGCAAGAAGAATGTGAAAAGAGACGCTGAACGAAAATATCTGAATAATATCTGAATAAGTTTTGAAGTAGTTCACCCTTTTAGTTAAAAATATGATTGTTCGAACAAAAGAGCAGAAGAAGAAATTAAATGCTCTTGAATTTTAATTCTGACATTACCAGAAGGTATCAGATATGTCATCTACATTTTAACTTTATTCCCCTCTACCTATTAGATGGAGATAATACCTTACAGAAGGTTTATTAATATAAATCAGCCAAGAAAAGAACTGTATAAAGCTGTAAAAAAAAAAAAAGCACCAAGATGTATTAATACTGTTATCAGCTCTGGTTCTAAATCTATGAAGTCAAACAGAGTCCATAAAATGGAAACTAAACTTGCCTAAGAAGTGAGGGTAGTGGTTCAGTGTAAAGTGTACGTGGGTAAAAATCCACAAAGGAACTATGAAAGTGAAACACTGCTTTCAAATTTATCATTCACCTGAAAAGGTCACAAAACACTTCTGAGCCCAGGAGGCTTTAACAAAGAACAGGCAATAAACATTTAGGATTTTTGTTAGTTTAGCTGGAGTTTTTTTCTTAAAACCATCGATTTAACAGCTACAAGACTTTTTACTAATTTGAAATTCAAGTTAGTATATGGCCAATTGAAATTCTGAAACAGGGAGGGAATAAGATCAAGGGTTTAGCAACGTTCCAAAAAAGATCAAAAAAATTCTCAATTGGTGATGATCTGACAAAAAAATCTTAATTCCTGAAAGCTACTTTGGGCTTTAGGAAAATAAAATAAATTTTTAAAAACCCCCATCCTTCTGTTACTACCTACGCTAATTAAATGTGAAATGTACTGTTTCTAAGTCATTGACAAAAACAACAAGGAATATAATGATTTTACCTTATGTTTATAAAATGTGACCAGTTATTTTTTTGTTGACTGTAAAGAAAGTTGTATTCTGAAAAACAGGATATTATGGATTAAAAAAATATACTTCTAGTCTAATTGTACCATAAAGCCATCAGACATTTAAAAAATGGCCTAAAAAGACAGAGGAACAATATGATTATCTAATAATCTTTTCATCCTTTACAGACAGGAAAAAACAGGTGTATATTTGAGAACTATTAGAACAGGTCACCTGTTCAAGGTAAAAAAACAGAAAAATAGGAAAATAGATCATTCTTTATCTCTCCATTCAGAGTTAAGAACATATTTTGTAAAAGCATCATTCTCAACTTTGTTTCACACAAAAAGGAGAAAATCAATATTTGTTTTAAACAGAGAAGTGTTAATATCAGGGAAAAATCTCATGCAAAGGTCCATCTAGTATAAGTTAACGCATTAAAGCCTTCTATGAACAACAGCCTCTTCAGCTGCTGATGTGTTTTTCCAGATTGATTGGTTCAGTCAATCCTGCACAGACTTTGTTCCTCTGAAACATCTTTATAGACAATATCCGACAACTACAGAAACTCTCTAATTAAGTTTAAGTTAAAACAGTGTATTTTTGTTTGTTCAAATGAGTTGTTCCAAGCAGGTTAAGTACCGCAGACCACACAGTAACACCCAAAGAATATCTTCTGTGAAATACTACCAGCTTCACTGGTAGCCAAACATAGACTTTAGGGCAGGCTCAGTACTGCCCTAAAGTAAAGGTTTTTATCAATATAGAATTATTTCTATTTCAAATTGTTAAAATGTGGCTACAAGAAGTAATTAAAAATTCAGTATATTAGCTTTAGTTTCCAGGATATCATCTGCAGATATATTTTGGAACCCTGAACAAATAAATATCATTAAACAGCATACATTATCCTCAACAGCCCCAGAGAAGAAAGAAATGATGATTAATTTTGCGGGTCACGGTTAGCAAATACAGTTGGTTCTGGCTGGGGTAAGTGAGAGGTGAAGCCATGAACTGTAGATGCAATACTCTAATTCCTAAAACATGAAATATATTGTATGTACCTAATCTTGTAACTAACTACAAGGTCTATGAGTTTTCTTGTTTTATTTATTTTTTTAAAACATACTATGTGTCTCTGTACCTACAGTATGTGTTTTTCAAAAATAATATATGTATCTTGTAGTTTTAATACATACTATTCCTATTGTAGTGTTTCTGCACTGATTGCACCCCTATCTTATGCATTTGGAAGCAGTATCTTCTTTATTTGTGGTGGTGGTGGTGGTGTTGTTATTATTTGCACTTTCAATCTTCCTATGCATTCTTAACTTTATGAAGTAAGATCAGCATTGGAAAAGACAGAAAATAGCATGACAAAATGTCCAAAATGTATTTTGGTAAGATAAGTATATTTTTATCCGCATTCAAACTTTATTTTCAGCAACTTTGTAGTTCTAAAGCTAACTGTTTTGAGGATGTTTGAATTTCCTACTGAATTACATTAAAAAAAAGAAAATTCTACCAAACAAACCAATTCTGATAATAAGTATTTGTCCGGTGTATTTATGTTTAGTTACATGGTATGCTCCTGTGTAGCTCTAGAAATGAATATAAAGCCAAGGCAGTAGAGAGAGATATTTGAATTTGTAGTTCAGAAGCTACTGACATTAGGCATTAGACCATAAGTGAGTCAGAATAAACACTGAAATTTAAATATAATATTGTGTAATACAAGAAGATCTATAGAATCGTAATGTCTGAATATATTAGGTATGATGATAATACTTCTATTGATTTCAGTCTGTTAAAATAATGAAACTGGATTACACAAATCAATTCTCGGAATACAAGACAAAAGCATGTATTATTTCCTTTACACTTTCAAAATAGGCTTTTCAAGTGAGATTGCCTGTAACTATTTTAGATTGTAACTAAAAACAAGTGTTAATTTTCTTAACCCCACCTAAAAAAAGGCTTACAGTAGTCTTTCTGTTATCTTACGGTTGTCAAGCTTAACAGTCTTTTAACCATCTTACAAACAGCTTTCTCCATATGATCAATTATTTAAGACTCTCGCTCTTACATCATTACATCTGCCAGGAGAGGAGGTGTTTCAATAGGAGGATCTACCATTAAAGACAATTAGAGAGCGGTTCGTTTTCTTTCGCAGAGGGAGGACACTCACAAAATGCTGTTAAACATTCAAGAACGCATAGTTTCTGGTAATATCTTCACAGTTATATATAACTAAATATTTCATAACTTCTCAGAGTCTAACAAAAAAACAGGCATTGGCTTTTCAGGCTGTCGCGCATGGTGTTTTTATTTTCAGACACAGAGAAATGCTCTTCTGTATATTTTAAATGAATTCTACTCCGGATAGGAATCAGACTACAGTCTTGAACTTACGCTGCTACAAAAATATTGAAAAGATTGTATTTGTCCAGTATCACTGCTACAGTTGCTAAAATGAATAAAAAATATGCCATTTTTGAGAACTTCTGTTACACAGTGAGTGGTGGTCCAGAACACAGAATGTAATCAAATCCGCAAAGCACAAAGTGCATACTCAAACCCAAAGTGTGAAGCAAAGAGGAATTTGCATCGTGAATGCAATAAAAACTGTAAATCAGTTCTTTAAAAGCGGAAGACAACAGTCTGAGCTAAGGGCTGCAGGCATCACGCCCTAACCGGCTGTGCAGAATACTACAGATTTCCATCCTGGCATACCAAGTTAAAGATCTGCGATGGAGATGCACACTCCGCTGTTGTTACCAGGAGGTAATTATACAACAGTATTTCTAATGATGGAGTCCCAAAGCAATGCTTCTCCTCTTCCCAGTGGAAAATGTCTTTTGAAGCAAAGAGTGGCTGTGGGATTCAAGAGGAGGGAAAACACATACCATAAAATATAATTAAAAATTGTGGAGGCTGCCTATGACAAGAATAACCATAAAAAACAGATACAAACCAGCTGGCTGTTAACAACTCCTGAGTTATAAAAATCTTAAACCTGCTGTAAAGCACTCAATTCGATTTACATAACCACAGAGCTGACATTCCTTTTAGGCTCCTCTGCTGGGGATTATTTTGACATGTTTTAAGGCAGCATAAAAAGCAACTGTGAAAGGAAGACATGTATCATCTTACATAAAAATTCATTCTTGCCTTAAGATTGGACTCACACGCTTTAATCCCAACATCTTTACTGAAACTGGAAAATATCTTCAATGGCTACTGGTGATTCAATTTTGCAACATTATCGCTTTGGTGCTCATATTTTTGATAAAGTTGATAGTGTGTGTATACATACAAACAAACAGAAAAATAATCTATATAGTCACAGAAGCTGAAGTTTCAGTATCATTGCACAAAATACCAGCTCCTCAAGAACCCGCTACAGAATACAGCATAGCTGGTCTTAGACAGATTACATTGCTTGAGATTGTGATCGGCCTCAGCTAAACAAGAAAAGCATTTCTTAGGAACGTAATGATGCAGACAGCGTTTTACATGACTAGCACAGCTTGCTGTAGGGAATTAAAATAAACAAAATAAAATAAAATCAATCTTACACTGAGTGAAGTTTTGATGTATAAGTGCTGGCAGCTTACATTGCCCAGAGCACAGAACGAGTTTTGCCATTTGATAATTTGCTTGATTCACTGTGCTGCCTCATGCAGGGCATTTTATGCCTGATTTATGTTTAATCGAGTCACCTGCTTAATGTTAAGGAGGGTCACAGTTAGATAGAAGGGTTATGACCATATAGGGCTTTCAACATCTCCCAGTTTGACATAAGAAATGGGTGCAAGTGTTAGAGGTCAACCTTTTTCTTTTATTTTTATTTAATGTTCTCTATGGAATATTGCATAAAACATTAATGTATCACAAAACCAATTTGATTCCCTTTTGAAACACAGTAGGCAAATATGGATTAGGAGAACCAAAACACTGACAAAATAAAAGCAATCTGTAGTCGAAGAAGTGATCATCTATATTTGAAGTTTTCTACAGGATTATCAGATACATCCTTACACAGAAATGAATGTAAGTTTTCCATTTAACAGACATGCAATCAAATTTAGTCTGGTGTCTTTGGAAAAAGTAAAAATTGTAAAAACAAAAGGACGATAAACTTTTAATATAATTAAGGTGTCCATATTTACTATTCAGACTGAACATTCATCCTTTTAAACATATATAACTGGACATTAGGATTATCAGCATTTTTTTCCAATAAGGACATGAAAAATTACATCTATATTTAATAAATTAAACTAGACGTGGATAACTGCTACAGATTGGAGAGCTCAGACACATCAGATCTTTGTAAATATCTCTGATTCCCTCAGTGTTTCAACATGCTGAAAATTCCTGCAGGACATTACACATTTTGAGATTAGAGTCCTCCCATATAGCACTGAGAAAAAAAATAGACATTGTGCCAAACAAGATATTTAAGGATGTATTTTTAAGGAGGAACTATTACATCAGCAAGGGAAGATGGAATTAGGCACTTACCAGTATGGATAGCTTCATTTTCAAGTTGACTTAGTGCTGATTCAGATCTTAAAAATTAAGTATTTAGGGCTTCTTTTTGCTCTTTTTGGAATAGTGTATCTTTTTTAGAGGGAACAGTGTAGAGTTACTTGTGTCGTTGTGGACACAGGTTCTAAAAGAATCTGGCATTGTAGCTTTAGCAAATTACAGGGAGCAGGATGATAGTAGTAAGCCTACTTCAGAAAACTACGGTAACATTAATATTAGTTCACTGGAACATTCTAAATAAACAAAATATTTATACTAATTTATCCTTGTTTACAGTGCTGGAGGACTGTTCTTACGGTAAAACTAAAATGAACCATCCTAATGGAGATAACATCAAGAAATACCATGTATTTGGATGTTTAAAAAGCATATTAATTCACTATGACGGGAAAATATTTATCAGTCCTTTAAGTGCACTAAAACACTTACACGTTTTGTCATGAACCCAGTAACAGACACAATTCATGGTGAATCCAGAGGGTTATAAGAAGTTCCAACCCTTGACCAAAATCTGATTAATAAATTAATTGCATGTGTGTGATATACAATATTTTGTGCAAATTATAAAATACAAGTTTTCTTATTTCTTTTTATTACTATACCCAGAACATATTAAGCTTCTTCAAATACTTTAAAACATATTGAACATTTCCACAGATTCATCTAACGGCCAAAAAACATATAGACACAGCTCTGCATCTACACTTTTAAAACAATTTACCTACATTGACAGCTTCACCCATCTAATTTAACACTACCCTTCTAAAACCTAAGCATTCGGTCCAAACTCTCCATCTAGGCTGCCTATGGTCAATGTAAAGACACAGGCACCTCCAGAGGGTGATTCATGTGCTCTACCTTCTACTGAGATGTGTCACTCTCTAGAGATACCTGCTGCTTTCCACTGGCTATCAAAGGAGATGACTTGCTCAGATATCAACAGCTACATTTCAGACACATTAACTTTTGGCAGATGAATCTCCTCCTAGATATGTAACTTCTTAGATGGCTAAAGCAAGGGAAAATGAGTTTCCTTCCTCAGATAGCGAAAATATAGTGAAGATATTTACCTGTATGCTTGCCATTTCTAAAGAAATGTAATGTATTCCCTTCTTTGGAATTCTAGGTCTAGTAACTTACTTCCTTAAAAATTAGTTTTATGCTCCTAAAGAGCTACTACAAAATTATCTCAACAACCTTTAAATCTACTTGATTAAAAAAACCTACTTCATAAAAGTTTAAAACATTTTAGACATTAAAATCTCAGCAAAGTAAGCCTCAGAACGACACATGCTTTGTACTGTTCTTTAAAGAAGAAAACAATTTATATTCAACATTATTTCCTTCTTTCTTGAAAGGACTCTATCTTTACACAAAAATTTAAAAAGTAGATCCTGATGGACAAGACAGAATAAAATCCACTTTGAATTCTATTAGTTCTTTTCCCTTCTATCAGTATCTGTCAGATATTTTGCCAGTTATTTTTTTTCCCTTGTTCCGCTTCCCATTAAAATCGAATTAGGTAGGCAAAATGACTGCACAATATAAACATTTACCTTTTAACCAAAAATATGGATTTAATGCCACAGTACTTATTGCCGAAGAATGCAAAGCATCTACTGGACTGAGCCCTTCCCAGCTGGATTACTGATAAAATCTGGCCCACATCAGCAGTAACTGGGTTATCACTAGGAACTCTACTGAGCAAGATGTTCATTGGTTGGTCCCAGAAGTAGAGTAGGACATCAGCAAGTGTCCAAGCCACTTTCATATAATACAGAATCTACCATATCACTGTTTGTTCCTTTTACTGCTGTGTAGAAAAACTTAAAAAATACAAATTCATCCGAGCATACTGAGAATCTCAAACATCCTCAGGAAGATGTAGTTCTGTTCACTTGAATAAACTTAAAGGGATGATACTCAGTGATGATTATGGGCCTATTTATTTCATTCAGTGGAGCATAGTACTGAGCTATCCGAATTAGCATGCTCATGTGGTACCTGCACCACACAGAGGTAGTAACTCAGGAATGGAAGCTCTTTTGTCATACAACAGTGATGCACCCAAGCTGACAAACACGAATCTCTTTTGTTCTGTAAATATGCTCTTAATTCCACCTTCTGGAAGTGGAAAAGATGGAGAAGTATCTGAAATTATTTCCAACTCTGAAAAGAATTTATGAAAATCTACCAGCTTTCCCTCTGCTTCTGGCTTTCAGGACAGGCTGAACCTGTTTTAACATCTGTGCCCAGAAAGCTCTGTTCTCAGCAGCACTCTCTCTCTAAATAAAGTGTTCTTACACAGCATATTTCACATGAAAAAAGGAGACGGTAACAGCCAAACAGGCAGAGAGCTAGGAATCCTGGAAGCCTCAGATTCAGAGAGCTGCCCATTGTGTGTGCTGGTGAGAATTACCGATTTCCACATCCCACAGGAAACTTATATTAAGAAGAACAGAAAAGAGAAATTATTCAAAAAAAACCTGACAATCTTTTCATCCTGGTTACAATTTAAAAGAACTGCGAAAATTCTCGTTCTGTGAAAATTCTCGTTATAGATGATCTTTAACGGGATAGGCTCATTGAACAAGTCCTTTTTGACCCAGCACACCACAAATAATATTTTCATGCTACGATAAAATCGTGACTTTCCATTTAGCAGGTATTTTTTCAACAATTTGTTACTGTAAACATCTCATGCAAAGACAGCATGAGAAGATATATTTGTCACAATAGTCTTGAAATGTTCCATTTTTTTGTGGCAGTTATACAAAGCCTAAGATTTCTCACAAAGTAGCAATTTTTTCAGGTGTGAGGTTTCTTCTAGATAATGTACACAGTATATGAAAGAAACAAACGCAATTCAAAATTCTTAGATTGTCTGAAAAATTTTCCAAGAAGCAGCTAGGAGGCAGGAGGAAGATGAAGAATAAAGGGGTAAGAGGTCATGTTTATATTTTCTTTCAATTTGGCTAAATGGACATGAGATGCAGTTAGAAGAAATAATGAGCAATGTTAGCACTGGAAATCCCTTTTCATTTGCAACTTCTTTATCTATCAGTGTTTAGTTTTTCCTTTTTTCTTTAAAACAACATTACCTAATGGCATTCCTCCCAGATACACTAGATTATCCAGGCTGGTGAGACAAAGGATTCATGATTAGTCAACACGCTAAGAATGTGGCAAACAATAAATTTGTCGAGTTTGAAGTAACAGCATTCAGGTGTTTACAATGAAATTACTAATCTTGCCAAAATATAGTTACATCACATGCTTTAATTTTTGGTTAGCCCTGAATTGGTCAGGCAGTTGGAGTAGATGATCGCTGCAGGCCCCTTCGAACTGAAATACTCCCATTCCATTCTATTCTATTCCAATCCATTCATTTTACGCACATGATAGCCTTAAAATCAAAACCAGTAAGCGAAATTGAACTGAGCATACTTGCTTTCATTTGGCTCTGTGTGTCTACATCTGATGAAAACACCGCAGTGTAAAGCAGAAAGGAATTTACCGAGGAAAGAGTTCAGAGGAATCTCAGAATCACTTCATTTTGAAAGATGGGAGGAAAAGGTTTACATATATTCCATTTAAAAGACAGAGAACTGGACAAAATTTAGAGGCCTTATCAAGACTATTCAAAGAAATGTGGAAGCATCATATCACTCACCATGATATCAACACCCACCCATGCCACCCCCAAGAAAACGCTGATTACGATATACCCAACTTCAACATTTTTCACATCGCTGAAAAAGATACTGAGATCTAGCAGACAGTGTATTATGTAAGGTAAAGTGACTTTTGAAAACAGAGATAAAGTCAGGGCAGCAGAAACCATACCAAAGCAACAAAAAAAGAAATTAAACAACTATATTGTAACTCTGGTAGAAAGAATCACTTGAAGTAACCATAGGAACAACACCACACAAAAAGTGAGATGGAGCTAAGCAATGAGTGAGACGTTAGCATTTAGCGACTGAGGATGAAATGAGGAGCCTTCTACTGGGAGTCGGCCACAGATGGATCTGTGTTAAGTGAATAAATACAATTAAATTATGAATAATTCTAAAAGAAGCAATGAAGCAGATTCAAATACAACTCCAAAAGACAGTGTTATCTTTGAGGTTATATAAACAGTTCTGAATTATACAGCAAAAACAAACAAAAAAAAAAACCCCACCACTTACCACAAATTATCTACACAAAGTAAAAAGGATTTTCCAAGGGCATATCAAATAAAGTTTCTGCGGTTACACGGAATTAAAACAGTCTAAGATGTGGGACAGAAATGAAGCTAAATCTATTGGCAATAACCTTCACCCAACCTGATCAAGTTACACAAGGGCTACATTAAATACCCCTCTGTTTCGCCTAAGCACTATTTTATATCTGGGCTACCTGCTGAATCTGTTAACTTACCTGATCACTTAATGAACACTAAAGTGTGAAAAATAAATAAAAATTCTGAAAAACTACATCACAGAATCACAGAATCACAGAATCAGAGAATGTTTGGCGTTGCAAGGGACCTCTGAGGGTCATCTAGTCCAACCCGTCTGCCGAAGCAGGGTCGCCTACAGCAGGCTGCACTGGACCTTCTCCAGGCGGGTCTTGAATATCTCCAGAGAGGGAGACTCCACAACCTCCCTGGGCAGCCTGTTCCAGTGCTCCGTCACCC
>Ga0181612_159415_pt1 | contig 10702 bp, 4 predicted proteins | sample HoacroProtozoa21_FD_119630 | JGI IMG/M metagenome (GOLD analysis project Ga0181612, IMG submission 119630) | Hoatzin crop microbial communities from Cojedes, Venezuel. Combined Assembly of Gp0051906, Gp0051904, Gp0051908
ACAGAGCCCTGGCACAGGCTGCCCAGGGAGGTTGTGGAGTCTCCTTCTCTGGAGATATTCAAGACCCGCCTGGACGCAGTCCTGTGCAGCCTGCTCTGGGTGACCCTGCTTCGGCAGGGGGGTTGGACTGCGTGACCCACAGAGGTCCCTTCCAACCCTGAACATTTTGTGTTTCTGTGATACTATGATCTGCTCTAATAGGCAGCACTTCTTTGTTATCTATATATTTAGATTCTCCAAGCATTCTGGTTGTGCAGGAATAGTTTTAAAGAACATTTCCCATGATGAGATTGTGTTGATTTGATTGCTAGGTATGGTGGCATTCAGACTTGGAACCTTTACAGGTCTGACTGGGTATTGGTATTCTCTCTCTAGCAGGAGGAGTCAAAGTCCAATCAACTGTATCAGGCCCAGTGTTCTTGGCCCCATTAAAAGAAAAGGTATACGTATTTACATTATCAGATGTTTTAATAGGGATGTAGTTTTGCAGCTGAATGCATTTCTCTCTTCCATATTTTTTTGTTCTGTAAATACAATGCAATTGTATCCACGGTGACCTGGAAGTTTCCAGTCATAACTTAAATACAAAGTAAAGTAGCTAGTCTGAAACACAAGAATAGAAAACTTTAAAAGCAGCTGCTGCTTAAAAGGCAAACTTTATTCCACATCAAATTAAATGTTACGAATATTCGTAAGCGCTGACATTCCTAAGAGTGCCACTGTACAGTGCACACCCTTCAGATCATCTTAGGAATGTTGCTTATCATGCAGTATCTTCTAAACTTAGTACTGAATGTTTGTTTTTACTGTGAAAGTTCAGAAGGTGAATGTTTAGAGAAATGGAATAGATCAGTGCTCTTTCCTCCTGAACGGGGAAAACTACATTCTTTCCTGGAAGTATTCTGTGTTAAGGATATTCCAGTTACATCCCAGAACAAGTCTCCGTGGCAGAACTGTAAGAGATATTTACAAGCGTGCCTCTAGCTATGCTTATCCTTTTTGCATTATTTTTTTTTAACTTAGGCATTCTTAAGCACACCAAAAGCATGTCCTTTTATTTTACAAGAATTATATTTAGCCTTCAAGAAAAATTACTGTTTATCAGGGGTTTTTTAGGATTGCTTTTCCTATCAGATAAAGAATTTTGTCTAATTTATGTTGAATTGACAGGAGAGAGAGAAGTTCTCATAGAAGCCAATTCTATCTTGGCTGTTATTTTCTATGAATTTTAGAAGCATTTAAATGTTGAACAAAACTTTATCAAGCTCAGTGGTCAATAGAGAATAGGTATTCATACCATGGTGTTTTACTTTAAACATTTTACAATCAACTTTACATAGATTATGTTAAAAACAGTGCAGGTGAAAGGAAGGCTTTCCTCACTCTATCCACATGCTCTTGTGGAGCATCTTTTACAAAGTGGAGATAAGAGTTTGCCTTTTTTGCTCAAAATGTCAACGAACTTTCAAAATGTCATTTAATTTTAAAACATGTAATCGATTTAAATGATCCTAATTTCTTTTCCTGAATACATAATCCTGTTATTCTGAGTTTCAGCAGTAGCTTTGTGGTTCATATTCTACAGACACTACACGGTAACAAATTGACACCGTGATATGTGGGGGGAAAGAAAATAATGGAGAGCATTTCACTGCTAGAGGGAATTAAAACTGATAGACTGTGCAACGTGTAGTAGCGGTGCAGATTTGTCTTTCTGAAATTTCAAGTGACAGAAGAGTTACCTAAATTGGTGACTTGTTTTTTTTTTCTTGTTTTTTTTTTTTTTTTTAAAATAAGACCAAGTATTTTATAAATGTGTCTTTTTTCTATTCTGCTTGATAGAAGCTGTTATTCCTTCCCTGCAAAGAAGGGGATGTATCCCCGTGGGCTAAAGGAGATTGGGAATTTGCGGGGGTTTATCAGTCTTTCATAAAAGGAGTGGTAGTACAGTTCTCTGGTGTAACACTATATATGCTGGTTTGCTATAATGCTTACCTTTGTCAGCTTCTCAGAATGACACCACAACTTCAGTGAAGTGTAGGTAAAAAGCCAGAAAGTTTATTTCCACTTCATTTGTTGCCAAACTAAAAATTAAAATATACTATAGCTGAAAGGGGTTTTTTTTTTTATGCTTGTTATTGGCAAGTTCATGATATTTTCAAATGTGTCTGTTGTACAGAAGCTATTAATGAGCTAGCTCATTCTCAGGGCAGATTATATTAAACAGATTATATGAATTCTCTGTATCATGTTTAATCTTTTAATGTCAGTAGATGATTACAGGTACAAAGATACTGATCCATGATGAGTAAGTGGAAATGCATACACATGCCAGATTTTTTTTCTATTCAGCTTTTCTGTAAAATGTACATAATGCATTAGAATTTGTTGTACGCAGGAGGGTGAAACAGTGAACCAAGCTGGCATTCCTATTTTTGTAATCCCTGAGAATTTTAATGTCTGTATTTTGGTTTATGTCAATTGCCTCATCTCAACTGCTTACTTAAAATTAAGTCACGGTGATTAGTTTGCTTTAGATTATTTTGTCTGATTGTAGTCTAAGTAGCAAGTGCCTGATTATGTGTCTTTGAGGTTATTGTAGCCCCTTAGATACTGCTGAAGCATTAGTTAAATCAAGGATGGACTGGATGGTTGAACAACAGTTAGCATCAAAGTAATGTCCTACCCCAGTGCTTGGTTGGCTGAATTAGAGGACTTACCATGTTACAGATGCAACCTTGCTCTGTTGTGGGACAAACCTCTCTTTTACAATAGAGAAATATTAAATGGACATTCCAGAGACTCAAGTGAGTTTGATTATTTGCACTGTTTTCCTTAGGTGAAATGGAAACTGAAAGTCAGCCAAAGAGACTTTTTCAAGGAACAACCAACATGCTTTCTCCAGATGTTACACATCTGACAGATCTCAGTTCATGGTAAAATATTTCATGTGCCCTGAAATGTTAAAACAGGGAATGTACATTTATCACAAGCTTTCGTCTGTGTTTTTTCCAGAAAAAAACATATTTTGTGTGTAGTTTGAGTATGCATATTACTGGGAACTATTCCTGTAGTAGTGTAGTGTGACAATGTTCCTGCTCCTTTGAACAGTTCTTCCTGAGCAGGCTCCAGCCTAGATTTTATGTATCAAAACTTTCATGCTGAATATAATTGTTACAAATCCCTATTGGCTCGTAAACTAAGTTACTTTGCCTTGAAGACGCTTCTTCATTTCGGTCTGTTGTAGGCAGTGGTCATATGGTATCTTTGGTACGCATCTGAATACTTAGAAAATGCGTGTGTGAATAGTTGCTGCAGTTACATAGTTCATGTTGATACATTCATGATTTTTAGCGTTATAGCATGTCTCCTTTCTGTATTATGATGACAAAAAGCAGACTTTTGTGTCAAGAGTCAGATACTAAGTGTTCTAAAATATCAACTCTGTATTACTATTTAACTTATAACTCCGTATTACAGTTTACCTACAGAATTAGAACTGCCTAGAAATATTTTTTCATGTTGCTTCCAACTAAGTTGTAAAAGCATCAATTTACGTGCCCTCTGGAATCTTGTATCAAGACTTTGAAATGCAAACACAGGAATTCCTTACAAGAGAAAAATAGTTTTCAGAATCTTGCTTTGAGTAGTGCAACATAAAAGAACATACTAGCTAATTAAGAACATCTCTGCTGCATTGCTGATTAGATTCTTGTTATCCATTTCCTATAATCTTTTAAGGTTTTATTCTTGTTAGTTGTCATCTCCTTTCTGTAACTAATTAAAATCAGACTCATAATTTATTCTGCATGTTTGAAAAAAAAAAAATTCTGCTCCTCATTCCCATGAGGAGCATGAATATATGTATAACATGCTACAGAAAACAAGGAGTTTTCAGGGCTGCCAGTCTTGCAGAAAAGACTGAGTGGTAGTATAGGTCTCCTACATATTTTCTACAAACGTGAAAGTACGTTAGCTTTGTACACAAAGTCATCATGCCCGTCTTGCTAAATAACCTTTTTCTTTCGCCCTAGCCTGTCTTCAGATATTCTGGATGGGAGTAGCAGCAGTGTTGGCTCTTCCTCCGATTCGCTGACTAAAGGCAGCATCACCACAGAGTCTCCAGTGACATGCTCGAACTCCTGCTCTTCATTTATTCTGATGGATGATCTCTCACCTAAGTGACTTGCTAAGTTCGGAGTCAATGTCTGGCTGTGCTGTTCCCTTACTGTACGCTTGTACAGAGAAACAAACTCTGATCCTTGAACCATAAACACGAGGATTATTAAAAGGAAAAATTACTGTAATCCTTGGCAACTTTCCAGTGATTTTGATTTATCCATTTAATGGACACTGTAGACCATATTAATGTCTGGTTTTGCGAATTTATTTTTTAAACAAGATGTCTGCTCAGAGTATACTAACTTTTTGCTTTCAGGAACTTGCATACACTTTTTGATTCCAAGAATAGGTATGTACCTGTTAGTGTTGCAGTTTTTAGGAAAATACTTCTATCATTATTGTGGCCACTATGTCTAGGGAAATAATTTGGTCCAGAAGGATTTGAAAATATGGATTTATTCTCTGGCACTTCTACCGCTGAGTTAAACTGCTCTTGTTTTTTTTCAGTCACTAGCCTCAAATTCTCTTACAGAAGGGAGAAAAAAAAAATTGTTTCTTAGTGCTGCTAGTTGTTTTTATTATGAAGACCACAGTGGGTCTGGAAATCTCACTCTATTACATTAAAAAAAAAAAAGCCAAACCCAATAAAACACAACAAAATAATGACTGGCACTTCTGCCACCAGTGAAGAAATAATGATACTCTACAAACATGATTAAAATAGCTGCATAGTTCTGTCCCTGGATCCTTTGTCCTACAGAGTGTATGAAATAAGGTCAATATTCTTCAAGATTTGGCCAAGGAAAATTATTCCATGCCTCTATCTAAGACATACAGTGCAGATAAAGTTACTTAAACTCCTGTGTAGGAGAACCATGTATGGCACCATCGATGTCTCCTGTGGCATTGAGGTCATAGGTATTTTTGTGCCTTAGGGGACATTGTTACAAAATTATGGAATGTAAACCGGAGGGGTGGGTGGGAAAAGTCCTTTGTGTACAGCTTGTTTATAGAGTGCTTACCAGAATCTGTCGTCGATGCTGCTTCCCTTAGTGTTCCCTTCCGAGGTGTGTGCTCCGTTGCAAGGTGCCGTGGGCAGCCCCAACTCTGCTGTGAGATGGCAGCCCAAGGAGCACCCTTCGCAGCCGCTGTGGACAGCGTTGATACCCGTGTTGGTCATGAGCAGGGCAAACAGCTAAGTGAACTTTCAATTTCTAAGGAAAGACTGAAAAGTTCAGATTGAATACGAGCTCTGCAGATTGGGTAAGGAGTTACATTTGAACTATGAGTAGTCTTGATACAGTACCTTGGTCAGTCTGAGGTAAGACAATAGATATTTTACTTTTTAAAGACTTTAACGGGGCAAAATAAATCCGTTTGTAATCTACTGTGTTATGCTATTTATTATTTATAACTATGTAAAAAGTCTGTGGTGATGAATTATAGTATTTTTTTATGATTGAATAAGTTTTTTATGTTCAGTAATTGCTGGCTGGTTTGTATTTAATACGCAACATTGTCTGCCAGAATCATAAGCTTCCATTTCTGAATGTTTGTAACAAATGCTTTTGTTATCTAAAAGTACAACTTCTGATCTTTTTGAAAGAATAGCACTGAATTTAGAGTAAGACTATGTGCTTTAAAAGTGAGCACAATCTCTGGCAATACTGTCTGGCTAAAAGGGGGAGGGGGAGAACCATAGTTTTTTCTGTTCTGAAGAAGCCGTTGAGTTTTCAGAAGACGTGTACATACCAGATTATTTTTAAAATTGTTTCCATTAAATTGTAAGAAGTACCATAATGGGCCAACCGTGGCACTATTATTTGTATTACCATTTTCATCTGTGGAGCATTAGTTCCCACGTCAAATAAATGTGCATATTGTAAAATATTGTCCATTGGTGCCATTTTTAAATGAGCTCTACAGTACTGAATGTTAATTTTATTTGTATATGCACAGTGCTATTTCTTGAATTTTTGATGTCTTAAATCGCTTAATTATTTTTTTATTCATGCTTGTAGCTTCTCTGCCTTCTCGATGCTAAACGAAGGCTGCTTTTACATTTGCAAAATATGGATACACAGTCTGTGATAAAATTCGACGTGTTACCTGTGCCCCGGTTTCACTATACCGTGCTTTTGTTGGTACTGTGGTTTAGAAAATCTGAACAAGGGGTGGCAGAAGGGGGAAACCTATTGCATGCTTTCTTAAAAACTGAGAAGAGCATAGATATTGCTTATTTTTGGCTGACTTACCTGTACAATTGATGTATTCCAGATTTGTTTGTTAGTGGAGAGTCTTCTGTAAGTGCTGGCCTGTGTAAACATTAGAATGTAAGCTTCATAAAGCAAACGCACAAATATTCACTCTTGTAACAGCATTTTTTTTAGTGTTCTGGCTATTCTCCACTCTTCAGAAGACATTGCTCTGATATCAAATATATATGTAATACACGCATATGCTGTGTCTGTTGTTTCAGAATGAGTATCATTCTGTAACGTCGTAGGTCCCATCCAGGACCGTATTCTGTTTCACACACATAGCTGTAAGACTACTTGTTCATTTTAAAACTAAGTTTTCTAATACTCTGCTGATATTTGCACTTAACTGCATGTGAGTTGCTGCTGCTTACAGAATCAGTCCTTATTGCAGTGTGAAGGCTAGAACAGCATACTCTGACTAAACTGACTAAAAGTTGCATTTCTGGACTTATTAACTGTCTTGTCTGTAATGCATTAGATACCAGTTCGGGGAAGAAGGCCAGCTGGTGCTGGTAGTCAGCTTTAGTGTACAACTATTGACACTTGTGCTTAACAACTGTTTTTTTACTACTTCACCAGATTTGTTTGTGATGAATTGCTGTCTTTCCTCCCCCTCCTTTTTTTTTCATTGAGGACCCATTAATGCATATCTATTGCTGAGAATCCCAGTGATTACTTACCTTTTAATGTTGTAACTGTTGAGAAGAAAGATCAAATACCAGCGTAATTCAAGCGGCATTTTAGGTGGACTATTTTTAATATGTTGATTAGCACAGCATTGCGATGTTGGTCTGTATATGGCTCGTTGACTAGCACTGCCTTTAGATCATACCCGAAGCACACTGAGTCCTCATTTCGTGGGCTTAAAATGCTGGAAGGATTTTACCAATGGTTTAGAAAAATGTGTGTGTCAGCTGTGGAACTCTGTATGTTTTGATAATATCAAGTGCTCTGAATCAGGAAATGGATCACAGTATGCATGTTTCATTCTCCTTCATTGAATTTCAAATTGGGGATCATGGGCCCAAAAACCTGTATTTAAGGGGCTGTTTTTCTGACTGTATGTGATTAAATACTTTCTCCTACAATGGAAGTAATTAAACTATCAGTGGGTGAGGATGTAAATCTGAGTCCTGCAGACTTTATTGGAAAACTCATTCTTTAAATGCACGAGGAAAGCTATACTGTATAAAAACAGTAAAGTGGGATTTTTTTTTTTTAAAGTCATGATGAAAATAGTACTCATTTTAATAACTTGATATACTAAAGACATTTTAAATAGAAGGCTTCAGCTTGGCACATTTCCCTAGATAGAACCATGTTGGGGGCTGGATACAGAGGTTGACTTGAGCCGGCTTAGGCGGATTTGGAACTCTCATATTCTGGTGCACAAACACAATAGACCAGTCTTGGGAAATTATTTTTTGCAAATATTCACATTCTTATCTGTAGACCCTGCTAATATATTGTGTGATAACAAAGACGAGAGCTTGTTTTTCCTGGAGGAATTTCATCTGCGTATAATCTTCCCAGTAACTTCATAATAAAAAAGCTTTGCATTAATATGGGTTCAAATATTTCATGAAGTCATAGGACTGTTTCATTTGCTTTTTTGGAGTAAAGGCCAGGAAATATTTTTGGAGCTATACAAACTGCCTCTTGTATTCCAAGGCTATTATATAGATGGCAACTGTCCATAGTAAGTGGAAAGGGACTTTGCCTACCATTCAATATTTCAGTCTCTCTTGAGATCTATTAAATAATCCTTAGCAAATTCAGTGGTTGATGTAAAACGGGTCACTGAAGGTCCCAGATGACCCAGTGAGAAGGACGTAGTAACTAGCTTCTTTGACTATAAATTAGAGTTTTAGCCCTCGATGTAGACCTCGCTTATCCAACTAATTTTCAAAGGAAAAATGTGCTTTTCAAGCAGCTGAGACTTTCATGAGGGTCTGTGCTCTTCAAACTGAGAGGAAAAGACTCCTTGCTGGCAAGTCTAGGACTGTTCTGCTCAATCCACCCCCAAAAGAGCGAGCTATGCTTGCCAGTCAAAATTAGTGTCAGTTGTCTCGTTTTTGGCCGTCTTCAGAGAGCGCAGGGAGTTGGTGGTTGGGACTGCTGAAGGCTGGGTATCTAATTCATGGCTAGGGCCTTTGTCATCAGGCTCAAGTCAAAAGTAGATGTTGCTTTAGGGCAGGTCTGTTTTCAGAGGGGGTAAATAAGCTGCAGAGCTGGTTTAAGCATGATATCCTGGGTTTACTTCCTTCTGTGGATGGAGAGTCCTCACATAAGCGGGTTATAGCGATCGGGCTGCTGGCTCGGCACTGCCGGTCCCATAATACAAATGCCCACAACTTCCACTTTCAACTTGTACACGTACCTCAAGGCTATCCTTTTTATTGGTGTACTGGGCACTTAACGGAAGTCTCTTGTTTCAATCCAAAGAGTTTTGCATCAAAGCTGCTTTTTATTACTTCCTTTTAGATCTTAAAGCCTTTTGATATGGGGCCTGTTGAGCCTTGGGTTTGAGTCTTGCCTCTGATTAGCATGCCAGGGCCAACACTTTCTTTTTAAACCCGGAGCAATTTGTGTTGTTCTTCTTGCATTATGAAGTTTGGAAATGCAGAGTAGGTAGGTTCTTGCTATTAACAACGAATGCATGTTGGGTTTGGTGGTCTCAAAAGATTGTGGGGTTTTAAAAGAAAAAAGACCTGAAAACAGCAAAGAAATAGCTATTTTTAGTGAAACAATTCGGCTGGTTTGATACCAGGCTCTTTTTTTAAACGCAGGCAGTTGTCTTTTGAACATAGCGTTAGTAACACAGCAACAAAATCTAATATGCTTTCACCCCAAAAGACTTCTCCTTACTGTAAATCCAGAACTGCTTGCTGAAAGTCCAGGAGTTTAGTTCATCTCTAGCCTGTCTCGGTCTCTGTGCAGCCGGCTGCAGCAGCGATGCCCGGTGCGGCAGCAGGCCCGGTGGTGACAGCAGGCTGTGCAGCAGTTCCTTTCTGGACAAAAAGCATCGCCTTACACCGTACAGTGATTCTAACACCTTTAGTCTCCCTGAGCTTATTTCTGAGGGCCATGAGATTTTTACCTTTTATACAAACACAGTTGTTATTTGCTGTTAGTTACTGTAAGTTGACTGTCGTATTAAATAGCTGTGGTAAAGTTCCTGGTGGACTTTGTGGACTTTTGCATGTGTCTCATTTTGGGGTATGACAGAGTTTGGGATTTTTGATTATTTTTCAGATAATGCAACGCATGCCTTCTGGAAGAAGTATCTCTTGTGTTTTAGTTCTGCAAGGCATTTGGATGTAGTTTATGCAGCAGCGACTCCCGTTTAACAACGTGAGTCAAATGAATTTTGGAGACAATGACATGCATTTGTGTTTGCAGAGGTTGTCTGGATTAACTCTGGCATCACCTAAAGAAACCTTCTGCATTCTGCTGCAGTCCCCACCGCTTTTGAACTTTCCCCAAAGTTAAGCTGGCAGAAGTGCCAGGCTATTATTTGTACCGGGGCAGTTTATAATGCAGATTATGAAAACCCTATTGTGCTAGAACAAAAAGATTTTCCTTGCCCCAAATAATTTGCGATTTAAATTTGTCATGAGAACTGTAACGGTTTATCAATCATGGTCAACAGTTTTTTTGGTACAAGAAGGTTAGGATCTGTAATGCGCAGGTAGGAAGCAGGTGGTACCAAAAGCTGTGGGCCAAAGTGAAGTAATGTAACTAAAGTTAACTTGTCTGGAATCTAAATCCAACTGTTGGATCTGGCCTGTGACAAAGCAAACTTCTTGCTCTACAAGCCCTTAAGATTTTGGAAAAATTCAGCTACTGCCATGAACTTAGCAGCTCAGTTTCAACCCTAGCGTAGTGTCAACACTTCTCTACTTATGACCAGAAACATCATGAATTTGAAAGAAAAATAAATGTGAAAGGGGAGGCTAGGATGAAATTGCCTCTGTGCCTATGATATATGAGTATTGGTTTGAAAAATGCAGCAGAGCGAGCTGGGACAAATGTGCTTTAAATAAGAGTTGAGGATGTGCTACGTATAGTACGTGTAACATCGTGTGCAAGAACAGACTGTAAGAGAAACCGCTTTGTGTGGGAGAAGTGACATCAAAGAGCCTGAAAGAGCTAGCACTGTAATAGGAAACATTTGCCTCTTGAGGGCTGTTATTGCTGCTGGTCACTTCTTTTTGTTTTTTTCCCTGATTTCCACCCTGCCCCCCCCCCCCCCCATTAAAAAACAACAGCCCGGGCGGGGGGGGGGGGCGGGGGGGGGGGGGGGCAGACGGGCAAAC
>Ga0181612_171486_pt1 | contig 10702 bp, 8 predicted proteins | sample HoacroProtozoa21_FD_119630 | JGI IMG/M metagenome (GOLD analysis project Ga0181612, IMG submission 119630) | Hoatzin crop microbial communities from Cojedes, Venezuel. Combined Assembly of Gp0051906, Gp0051904, Gp0051908
AATTACTTCCCTTGCAGCATTCAGTCTGTCTTGCTGTTGAATATAATCTTCACATATTAGTATATTACACATGTGGAGAGGAATTGGTGAAGTAATTGCTAGTACAGTGAGGAATGACCATCATTCATCTTACACTCCAGTCTTGCTTTAAAAGCCTGGCTTTCAAAAGGACTAGCCAAAAAAGGTAACCTACATGTTAAAAAAATGTGTGAGAGATTCGGATGCTTTATAATTTAGTTGGTTATGAATAATGAGTAGGCCTTCTATTTGTAACACAGTATACACAGCTATTGGAAATTATGGCACCATGTCTTCCTTTAATTTGATGTTGCTGAGAAAGGCTGTGGAAGTTGGCTTAGCATCGATTTTTTGACACTCCAAAGATTCAATACGTACAGATGCACTTTTTAGAAAAGCCACAGGAAACGCCTGACTCTTCATGTGCTTGTTGCCATTGCGAGAGGAAGCCTCGACAGTACGGAGAAGCACTGCATCTGGTAATGGGCTTGGAAGATCAGACCCTCCCTTGGTTGCTGTGATCATTAAGCTGCTCTTTTACCTAGGTATCTCTTCTTCCCATACGTGCTCTTTAATCAAATGTAGCAGGCTGTTAAGGGTGAAGAGCAGTGGAAGCAATTCTTGCTTTCATTTGTAACTAGGATAAACCAGTTGTGACTGTAACTCACTTGGTGATGCAGTGACCCACACTGATCATTCTGTTGAGTTTGACTCCGCCACTAACTCTGAGTAAGACTGGAGTAAGGCTCAAGCTGCCTTTCTTCAGAGGAGAGAGCAGAGTGCGGAAACAAAACTGGTATCCTCTGAGCACAGAGCATCAACCTGCCTCAACCCTGCTGTGATGCCTGCTCAGTGCGGCTCCTCACGAGCAGGCTGCGGAGGTTTCCGTGACCTTGGCAGGATTGCAGAGGTCGCCCGTTCCTTTAAATTAAGCACCACCTGGGAACAGGGAGCGAGAGAAAGCTTTATAATGGCTGTAAAAGCATCATAGCCTTTACAAAACATTTAATAAGAATTCAGAGGGCTTTTTTTAAAAAAAAGTTATGAACCCTTAGGAAAAAGATCAGAAATTACTGCTTTAGCTCTGGCTCCAGTTCCCACATATGAGGGTTAGAAAGTTGAATTCTGCTCAGCCTTCCTTTCAGTTGAAGGATCAGCCTTCATTTATATACTGCTAAAAAGTTAATCATTACTCTGTTTCTCTTCATTCTTGATTATTAGATATTGATTGCATTGCTTTTATAGTCTATCCCCTTCAGTTCTCCAAGTTGTATTTTCTTCCTTCTGTGGGTGTGTTCCCCCTCCCCCACACCTTCTTCTTACATTGCAGGAGGATTTGCACATTGTTAATATTATTTTTATCACATTTCTCCTTGTTCCCATTTTAAAAATAATTTTTGCTACACAGAAACTTACAAGCTGACCAGACTAAGCTCTAGTCCTTGTTCCCAGACCATTGTTGCCATTACTCTGATCCCATTCCCATCGCCTAGAACAATGAGGAGGGTAGAGATGCAGTGGTCAAGCAGAAGATCATAGAGACTTTCTTCATCTCTCAGCCATGCAGGATGGTTTAGAGGGCCTGAGGGCAATACATGCAGCTGCCTTTCTTGGGTCCGGTCTGGGGAGGAGCAGTACACAGGATCCCCAGTCCCTGTTGCTGCATGCCACCAGGAATGCAGGATGAGTGGGAAGCTGAGCAACCCCTCCTGAGCCAGGGAGAGGGCTCAGCTACCCCCTTGCCACCAGCGGCACGGTTAATCACAGCCCAGCTGGCCTTGCTGTGGGTGGGCTGTGGAGCACGGAAAATTTCAGACTCCTTCTCCCTAACCTCCCTCCTCACAAACAGAAAGGCAGGATGGAGCCCACAGATGGAATCAGCTCTGTTTTCACTGTACAAGGACATAACACGCTGGCCTGGGTTTCTCAGCAGTCAAATATTTGCCTGGTGGGCTGTCTCCAATGCCGTTTCCAGCAGCCAGGCTAGACTGCTTCCTGCAGCCGCAGAGCTGCGCTCCTCCCCTCTGCCATCCTTCTTCTCACACAACGTGCCAGAGAGTATTTAAACATCCACACAGAACCTCATGTTTGAGATTTCATCCAAAATATACCCTTCTACCACCCACTCAGAGCAAACTCATTTTATTTGTCTAACAAGAACAAAGGGCCAAGCTAGTTCACCCTGCCAAGCTTACCGCCGGGAATCCAGAATTTCACATCCCATTTATAACACCCAAACCCACCCATTCAGCTAATCCTTACACAACCGTGATAAATCATCCTGTGTCAGAGGCATCACAGGAGCCATTGCTTTACTTTTACCAACTTTAAAACAAAAGAGGGAAGAAGAAAAAAAAGCCAGTGAAGAGAGGCAGAGACCCCCTTCCCTCTTTGCATTCTGGAGAGGTGTATTCCAGCAGGTGCAGGAGATGTGTAAAGCAGGATGTGTCGGATTAATAAACACAGGCCCTCTGTGTATTACTAATTACAAAGCCAAGGCATTCCAATTTAAGGAATAAAAAATAGTAAAGGGATGTCTTTTGTGCTGCTAACTTGGAAAAAAAAAAATCCTTGCAGAGAGGTGTGAAAGAAAATGCCGGGCAAGCGAGAGTTTAAGTCGGACATACAGTTGCCTGTGTGCTGTAATGCCATTGAAATAATTTTCCTGCAATGTATCGCTGAGATTTAAAGCAGGGTGTCAGGAGCATTGCAGTGGAGGAGGAGCTGTGGAGACTATCATCGGGAGGGCTGGCAGACCTACCATCAGCATGCTGCCTGCTGCTCTGTGGGTACCAGTCGTCACTAAACTCACTAAACCACCTCCTAGAAAGATTCACTAAAGATACTGCCAGTGCATCTATCTGTTTAAACAGTGTGCCTACAGGTATCCCCAAACTCTATCAATAATCTCCCGAATTTATAATAATCCGTCACACTCACACACACGTCAGCTTATGTAGCTCAGTGCTGAAAGTAGGGGTCTCTAGAGTAACAGTTTCCAAATGCAAAGGGAAAAACACGTACTTCCAGACCGGATGATTTATTGCAGGTTAACAAAAAACGAAAGAATGGAGAAAGAAGTGAAATACAATTCTGGGCCAGAATGAGCAGTGCCTCCATCTTGAACCATCTGCCCCATTGGTCCTCAGACAGGCAGGCAGGCTTTTCATTTCAAGGCTGCTACACAGAAAGAGTACACCATTCCCACGCAAAGATGACTGAGACCCAGACTGTTCAATTTGCCAAGCCCCTCAAATAATCCTACGTAAATACACTACTTTCCAGAACCTCCTCAAGGTCAAAAATTGCACAAAGCCTTCCTCGCTGGCCTACTGCTAGCTGTTTTCCTTCCAGGAGAAAGCTTGTAGCCACTCCAATAATTTTTTATCCAGCTGATCCTAAACCTTCAAAGGAGTTATTGAAATGTACACGTCCTTGGAACCAGTTCCCTGACTAGTACGCCTTAGTTATTATTTTTCCATGTGTACAGTATTTTAAATGTTAATAATGCACAGAAATTGTTTATAGAAGTAAAGATGGGTGATAAGAAGAGAATTTGCAAACATGCTGCAACTGACAGTCTTTTCCGGCCTTTTTCTTTTTTCTGGATGAGTGGGTGAGTGATAAATATTAAGGAAAAAGAAAATAGCTTGAAGGTTTATGTCAGCAGCCGAAGCCCACGCTGCTACAGCTACTCTGCTACCAGCACTTGCTGTGTCTGCCTGTGCTGCGCCTGCACTTCTCACTGCGCTCTAGGTATACCCTTTCTTTAATCTCCTTGCTCTTTGCAGCAAATTGGTTTCAAATCCACGTTTTTGAGTTGTACACACAGGAAAGTGAGACAAGTTCTCATTCCTGCGCTACTGATTGATTGCTTCCAGCTCCCTGCCCATCTGCTTGGCATCTGGCCCAAGTAGGTCAGAGCACGGCCTGTGCCTGTGGCTCCCTGCTTCGTCCCTGGGTGCACCACAGCTACAAGATTCTGCTGTAGCAATGAGCCCCTTTTTGTCACCAGACAGGTTTGCAAGCATGTAGGATGATAGGGGACCCCAAGTTCAAAGCTGGGAAGCACATCCTCACGAAGAGAGTTTTCCAGCATCACATTCCTGCCACGGGATAGATGCCAGTACAGGAGCCTAAATTTAAATCTGACCTAAACTTTCCTGGTATTTAGGGCTGCTTGTAGATGGGATTTTGGCGTAGTCCATAAGGGAAACAGGATGCACTTTCTTATAAAGAGGAAAACATCCAAGAGTCTAATCAGCAGGAGAGCAAGGTTGTCTTAAAATTCCTCGTAAATTCATTTTGGTCCTGGAAGAAATACACAAACTCATCTCTCCTGAAGGAAAGTATCCATTAGGGTTACACATCTAGTTCTTACACTCTCTCCCATGGGAGGAAAAGCGGTGTTTCTTTTTTCCCCTCATCCCAAGGATATCTTCATTATGTTCTACTAAGAGCTCAGCATTACACGAGGACATTGCTAATGAATGCCTCTAGGCTTCAAAGGGCAGAGTCTCAAGAGCTCTGCGATTAAATATAGTAATTTGCAGTTCTGCAGTACCTTCCGTCCGAAGATCTCATCTGTTTGTACAGATTCCTGTGAATTAAGCTCAGTTTCTTGCAAGTGAGCTATTTCCAACAAATACCGAACACCCTGGTAGCAAGGACACGTTCTAAAGAGGTCAGAGATAGAGTTTTGAGCATTTGTGACTGGGGTGAGAACTGAACCCCGGCACCCAGTGTTCTGGGCAGGTCCTCTCCACAGCAGCGTGTGCTGCTGCAGAAAGGGAGATACCGCACCTCGCCTTCTGGAAGTTTGGAAAACGGTCACCGCTTCTCAGCCTTTTCTGAGAAGTGTGGAGATAGTGGGTCCCAAATGGATGAATATGCCTCCTGGGAGAGTCCTCAGCGCTTCCCGTCTGGTTCATCGTAGACTGAAGGTAGGAAGCTCTGTCCTACGGTTGGTTCAGGTCCCATTAAAAAGGAAATTTAACTCTGTCCTTGCACTGTATATAGGACCCTGATGCCTAACACAGGGCTCTAGATTTTATGCAGTCCATTTGTTCTCACCCTCCATGATGAAATAATTCAATGAAAGTTACAGAATGGCCTGACGAGGCATGTTTCTTCTCTTTGCTTTTGTGCCTTCTGTTCCAGTCAATGCTTCTCCACTTCCAGCAAAGGTGATTATTGGCAAAATATTTCCAGAAAAGCATGAACACACTTCTATTTAATGTGACGAGTAAAAGTTCATAGGTTAAAACCCCCCCCACATAATCTCTGATTATTCTAGCTGCCTTTGTTTCAGGAGTCAAAAACTGAGAATAAGTTTAGAACTCAAATACTAGACGTAGTAGTATGAAATGACGCTATACCATTAGACCGAAAGTTTCACTGCCAAATGTCTTAATTAATGATTGAAAGCCCCCAATATCAAGTAGACTGCCCATGCAAGTTTTTGTTGGTAAGACATTTTTAGTAGCAGTGAGGTCATGTGTCAAGTGGATGCACACTCACGTTGCCAAGTTCAGATCCCTGTTTGTTCAGAGCTTTCACTGTTGTAGTTTTAGCTGTTTTGAACAGGAAATACCACTGATCTGCAGGTTGTGGAAAAGTCTGGAGAAGCAGAATTGCAGTGATTAGTGGGTTAACTTTACTTAATACTGAGTTGTTAAGTAATACAATGAATTGGTAAAATATACACCAGTCTTGATCATGATTTTTCGGCATTTTTTTCTAGCACTGTTTGATATAAGCTAGAGGAAAGATAACAAAATTCCCTTCAGCAAGATGGGAAGAGAAACACATGGTCGAGGCAGGGCAGCTGAAGAAATCCTGCTGGAGGAGGAGGTCTGAGACACGTCTGCATCCAGGCAGCTGGAGGGAAATGCATTCACCCAGCCAATGAGAAAGACTATCCAAAGGTCAGGGGGTAGCTAAGCAACAGAAAGGAAAAGTGTTCCATCACTTCCAGCCCGAAATAAAGCAAAAAAAAAAAAACAATTCTGGGACTTAATGGCAGTGTTGTCCAGTGGGTAGGCAGAATAGCTATGGGAGCAGGCGGTGTCTAGTTTTCCTCATTTTGCAGAGTTGCTCTGTGACATTAGGCAAATGAAATATTTTGTGCCTCAGTTTCCCCACAGAAAATATATATGGTATGCCTCAATGTATATAATACACCCTACCACCATAGGAGGGCTGGGAGGCCTACATTTCTACGCTGCTTTAAGACCCTCAGGTAAAAGGAACTGCAGAATCTGAGACTAATATAGTTATTTTCTTCTTATTTCTAATAGGTAGACACACAGTGGGAACCATTTGACATGTGTTAGTGTAGGTGGAAATGACTCATTTGGCTGCACTGGAAGCTAGCTGCTGTAGACTGGCTGCTGCTACACTCTGAAATAAATCCCATAAAACAGATCTTGAAAAATAAAGTGAATCTTGCCACTCTGTTACTAATTAACTTCATATATTTAACATGTATATATGAGCATGTCTTAATTTATACACATGTGAACACACATATAGTCTCTATAGTGTATTAATTTTTAAGTTACTTGTATAATGAACAAATAGTGCTAAAGAGGGACCCGATTTTTTTTCCCTCTGTACTTACCAATATCACAAGATGACCTAGAAAATACCATGCAGAAATTTCATGAATATTGCCTACATGCTTTTTAAGAGATCTGTCATACCCAGAAGGGGTTTTAGCAACAAATGTATTGTAACAGTGGGGACAAAAGCGTAAGCAGCAAAACCAAGGCTCAGACTAAGACCAGAAAATCTAAAGAATTAAGATCAGAGTTTAATTCCCAGTTCCATCAGGGATTCTCCATCTTCCCAAGGGAGACAGGAGAGCTACAAACCACTGCTGGGCCAGGTCCCAGCTGGGATGAGCTCCTGTGAATGGCCGTACCCAACAAAAAGCTCTTGCCGACTGCTCCTCAGGGCATCTCCACTTCCTTACCTCTGCACAGTGCTTGTGCATACGCTGTGCAAAGTAGCTATCACGTACTAACCAGTTTGATTTGTATATTTAGATCTGCATTTTTCTCTTTAGGGTAGGGGTGTATCTTTAGGGCAGAGGTTGCACGGTATCTTCCCGGGCAGGCGAAGAAGGGTACATACTAAGCTGTAGTCACCGTTTCTTTCCATCACAATAGGGATGTGTGTCACTATTTGAAAAAAGTGGATGCAAGCTTCTCACAACGTTTCCTTCTGGTCTTGCCAGCTCTCAGCCAGCGCAGCACCACAGAAGAGCTACCATACACAGCAGCACTCGGGAAACAGGAGGCTCTTCCACGGGTGACCTCCGCTGGGCTCCATCCCAGAGCTGCCCACCTGCCCACCCCAGGAAACACGCCGAAAAGGGCACGTCGGCCCGCTTGGTTTCTGTTCACGTCCCAGGCATGTGTCTTCTCCTGCCCGCTCCCACACCCCAGTACAGAGATACTAAAGCAACTGCCAGGAGACAGCTAGTCAGAACTCCACTGATTTATGTCATGCTTAATGTTGGCAGAAGCAAACTTGGAGGTGGAGGCAAGAACGTTTCAGTGGCAGCATTTCAATGCCAGATTTAAAAATAAGAGCCTAATGTTTCTGTAAATTAAAATGACCTAATTAGTCAATGGGGTAGGAGAGTTTTCTGGCTAGGAAAGGACTAAAAATGCAAGGCCCTGCTCTGAGGCCAGAGTTAGGCAGCTGATAACGTTCACAAATCTCCCCTTACAGAACTTCAGTGTGGTAAAATACTGAGGAGTGCCAGCAGATAAAACTGCTAAACCCGCTCCAGGCTACCTCCTGCCACAGATCCCAGGGGAGTTCACTGAACAGACCTTCTGCTGTTGTCCTTGCCAGGAAGGAAAATGAATACTGTTAACTATCAGTCTGCAGTCACTGGATCCCTTTGACTCTCTGCCGCTTCCACAGTCCTTTGCACCTCCCACCAGTTTCACCTGCTTTGGGAAGGACCTCAGAGACTCTCTCCAGCCACAGAGCAGGGATTATGTTCATATCTCGAACTTACTGTGACTATTTTTGCAGTTTCAGGCTGCGTAGTTCCTAGAGGTCACTTTTTCAACATGCCTAGAAACACAGGGCATGAAGCAGCATTTTCAGAGGCACCTGATTTCCAGAGAAGTCGATGGCAAGCACTCATTTCTTATCCCTCACCTTTTAACTCTTTCTTACAAGTCATTTCTTACAACAAATCTTGCTCTAAGCTTTTGAATCCCAAATATCCTGGGAGGAGAGAAATGGATGCACAAAATGGGTGTCCAAGACCAACCCTAAAGGCAGGGATGCAATAGCAAAAACCAGAGAGTTTGAATGCTCTGTGAACAAAAGAACCACTCCACAGAAAGCCTGTGACTGACTGCTCTGCATAACGACATTCCCACATATTTTCTGCAGCCGATAGGTCACTCCCATTTTGGCACATGAAGTAATCTGACCCACTCTGCACCCTGTGAGTGGGGGGCAGCTGGGCATGTGAGTGTGTGACTGGCTAAAATAAGACATGAGCCCTTGAAAACAGCTTAATATAATCTTCCAGGGGGTCGGTCAAGCCTTCTAATGGGAGACTCTTATTTTTCCCTTGCATCTGGCCAGGACTGTGCTATTACTAATGACAAATAAAGATCCCTTCCTTCATTGATTTGTCCTTGTGGTAAGCATCCAGACAGATGAGATTTCAGGCAATGGCACTGTTTCCCCAGCCTACATTTGCTTTTTATTCTCCAGGAAGATACATGAGGACGATCAGAGAGGAAAAAGTGCTTCTCACTCCGATGATCTGGGAGGGATAAAGTACAGAAACAATTCAGACACATAACTGTCCCCAGCTGGAGAGCAGAGGTTTGTCCTGAGAAAAGGCAATGTGAAGAGAGATCGCTAAACTTCTGCTGAAAATAATGAAAAACACCTGCAATGGAGCTCCTTAAGGAGGCTAATTAAGTGAGAAAGATTGGTGCTTATTGGAACTTACAGACTCTCTGCAAAATTTAAATTATTATCTCTCTCATGACTTATTTGCTTGCTATTTTAGGGAAAAATATTTTTCCTTTGTTTTACTGATTAGATGACAAGATTGATTGACTTCCTATGTTGCTTTGAGTGACTCACATATATCTATACCCTGCAAAACAGGTATGCACTACATTATTTACACCTTCTGCACATCAGTGCCCCAAAAGCCCATTCCTGTGTTCAGATGTGCATCCAGCCTGCCGTAGGAACAGAACTATGTACTCACAGATGGCCTCTTTACTTGTACAAATAAGAAATGTGCAATTATTATAACCCATTTTTTTTAAATTAGGTCCCATACTTTAATTTTCCCCTCATCTAAAATGGTGGTATTTACCTAGTTCACAGGCTGTTCAAATCACTTCGACCATATGCAGGGTGCTTTGAAAATACGGAAAATGACAGTCCCAACTCCGAGGGCTGTAATATGGAAAGAATTAAAACACATAATGGAGAAGAGAAAAATGACAAATGTGCAAGCAAGCAGAGTAATCACGCTGCTAATGCATACCTAACTGGCTTGTTTTGTAGTGTTTGCAACATTTATTTGGCAAGATACTCTTTCAGTGTACTACTGTATTAGCTGATGCTTTCCTTGACCATGCAATCCATGGCAATGCACCTAGAACATATGCTACATGATGAACAAGGTGAGGGACTGGCTGGTGTCATGGTTAGAGGCAGATGAACACCGAGCTACATGAATAGATATTGTCCCAACCTGTGACACAGATTTTGTATGTGACATTAGTTAAGCCATTCCAACTTTTCAGAGATGGTCACTAGTTACATGTTCATTATTTTCCAGGTGCCTGACTTGAGGTTTTGAAATTGCAGGGGGTACTGAAAAACTAAAGGCAAAGCAAGCAGGAGCTAGAGCATGCAAAATGCTGTGAGTCACAAGTGCTGTGAAACGTGAAGTCCCACTCTAATATGGACACTTGAAATCACAGACTTCTCTTCAGCTTCTGCTCTCCATTCCTCAGCTCTGCATTCACAAAACACAGCTCCACATTCATGAAACATGGGTAGTGCCCTGCCGTCTCAGAGGCGAAGAGAGAAAAAAAAGATGACTTGGTATTTGTGAGGCACACAGTTACTATAGTGATAAGCAGCACAGAAAAAACTCATGAGGAAAGTAATTGCCTTCAATGCGGATAGCATGCAGGCAATAAGGCATGGCAACACACTCTGAACAACGCAGGGAAAAAACACTGATCAGCTGCTCATCAGGTGAGCACCATCCATCTTCTGTGCTGGGTGAGGCAAGGGTCCTGTGGAATGCTGTGTGATCATAAAATTAACAGTGGTCTTTTCACACGCACACGCGCGCACACACACACACACACACAATCTTAACCCTTTGCATGGCAAGGTTTTGGTAGCAGGGGGGCTACAGGGGTAGCTTCTGTGAGAAGCTGCTGGAAGCTTCCCCTGTGTCCGATAGAGCCAGTGCCAGCGGGTTCCAAGAGGGACCTGTCACTGGGCAAGGCCGAGCCCATCAGCAATGGTGGCAGCACCTTTGGGATAACATAGTTAAGAAGGGGGAAAAAAAATCTGGGCAATTTCCAGCAGGAGAGATGAGTGAGAATATGTGAGAGAAACAGCTCTGCAGACACCAAGGTCAGTGCAGAAGGAGGGGGAGGAG
>Ga0181612_176282_pt1 | contig 10702 bp, 5 predicted proteins | sample HoacroProtozoa21_FD_119630 | JGI IMG/M metagenome (GOLD analysis project Ga0181612, IMG submission 119630) | Hoatzin crop microbial communities from Cojedes, Venezuel. Combined Assembly of Gp0051906, Gp0051904, Gp0051908
AGTTGCTCTGTGCATTTTGCTGTTTGTTTTGTGTATTCTTCTTCTCAGTATTATTGTTGTTACTGTTTCTTTGCTTGTTGTTCTGTTAAACTGCCCTTATCCTGACCCACAAGTTTCTGCCTGTTTCTTTCCATTCTCCTCTTCGCCCCAGTGGGGGGAGGGGCGTCCATGTGGCCCTTTTGTTGCCGGCTGCAGCTAAACTATAACAGCAGTGGATACATTTTTTAATAAGTCTTAGTTGTTTTTTCAAGGCTAAAAAGTAGATTTATACATAAATAAATTGCATTCAAATACTAATGGTGTAAATTACCCGCTGACTTCAGAAATACTAGGAAAGTTTATATGTGCTAATCATGAACCATAAGATATTAAAAAAGGAGGGAAGGGGATCAAATATAGAGGGTTTTTTTTTTTAAAGTCAGTCAAGACTTTGGACTAGATGGCCAACACCTATTTTGGAGTAATCTTCAAGTACAAATAGTGACGAGAAAATATACTCAAAAGAAAATTATATGAGTAAAACTATGCAAAACTAGGCTATGCAAAGTATCACACTCAGGTGATCAATACACACATGCATTTTATGGCCAGGAATTCAATAGCAACTTTGCATAGCAGATAAATTCACACAGCAAAAGATATTTCTATCTTCAACCAAACTGTGTTTTAAATTTTAAGAAGAGAAATTGATTAAAATATAGATGAAAAATATAAATACATAAAGCATCCTGGGATCTATAATTTAAAAAATAAATTACAAAAATTTCCTTAGAGATATGTTGGAGAACTGTAATGGAACAAATAAAGGTCATGGCCTTAAAGATTCAAAGTATAAATCAATTTCTAACCACGATACAGCTCTAAGTTAATATGAGTAATCAAAAACAATACTGTAAAACTAAAGAAAAATAGCAAAAAAAAAATATTCTAAGAGGAAAAGTGCTATTGTAAGGTATAAATCTTAGCACCACTCGTGTACAGGCTTGGGAACTGAACTCACTGCAATCTCTGCCCAACTTTGAAACCTTCCCAAATAGACACTGCTTTGCTGGTAACACTATACTACCTACATATGCAAAAGCATCAATGGAGTTTGACTTCTGACATGGATGTCAAGACACACCAGGTAATTACACCAAAAAGTGAAACGCTTTTCAAACTGGATTCTTCCAAATACCATAAATGACATCAACAGGTATACACTCTTAAGTCAACTATGTGCCTTTGCAGACCTACCTTGGGAAATCTTTCTGTCAAATTGTATTAAGAAAGTATTTGGCATCACTGAATACTTTTAGCAATTCAGGACTTTCCTCTCCCCTCTTTTTCTGATACTAGATTCCCTGCTTCCTTGTGGCTTAGGTTTATATGCTTCTTCTCCACCATATTTACCCATGAAGATAATGTTGTGAGAAAATTACTGAAATTATGTTGTGTATGTATTTGTGGATGAGGTAGAGCATCCAAACACACAATGAATGCCTCTCTAATCAGAAGGCAGGGAAACAATATGGCTCAGTAACAGCATACTTACTGTCTATATGTAGGATCACTTCACTATTGCAAATGCATTTAAAAATTAGAAAAAAACAGTAGATCTTTTTATGTACATACACTGATGAGCTGCAGGAATAAAATTATCTGAAAAGACTGACAAATATACTCTGAAAATAAAGTAATAGGACCACAATACTGAACAGCCAAAATATTACAGGTGTCATTGTAAGAACAGAAATTATCTTAACAAAAGCAAAGTTTAGAAAAGTGGTCAATTGCTGTCTCAGTCTCAGTGTAGAGGCAGATGAAAATGATTCTCAGTTGAATACTAGAGAAATGCCCTGACAATGAAAACTACTAATTTTCCACAACTACCTCATTTATTTGCTCTGGATTTTGGGGTTAGGGTTGATTGGTTTTGTTATTCCCAGAATGGAGGGAAAAGAGCTGCTATGCCTAGCCAAGATTATATGCTCTCTAATATTTTATGACATCCTTTCTCTGCCATGGAAGTCACCTGGAAGCTTGCACGGCTTTGAAGACAGGAAGACACCTGGTAATTCTAATGAGCTATGGCAATGCAATGACAACAGTAAATAACCTTCCTCTAAGCTCAAACAGCTTCTGGGCCCCTGCTGTAGGGAAGGCATTTAGTTCAGAAAGTGAAACTTCTGAAAGCCTTAAGGAGCATTCTTCCTCCATTTTCTACCTCAGTTTTCCCTATGTTAAACTAAGACAATTATTTCTCTTATCCTCTGATTACCCTAGAGAACTCTCCTTTTTCTGCTAATTCATTGAAGTGTACAACCAAAGAAATCCTACCTCCTATACAATATAACATTTCTTACCATTGCTGTCCACATTAGGGGCAAGGAATAGCATAATCTCTCGTTATTCCAGGTACTAGGATTTCCTTCTTTATTCTGCTTTTTGAAATGGCATTTTATTGAGGTATTTTATAGCTCCTAGGAAACAAATTTACCAACAAATAAAGTCAACAGAAGTCAAAACCTATTGGAATTTTCCTATAGTAGACTCAGTTATCAGTTATACTGACAATAAACACAGAATTCAGTCAGTAGTTCATCCGACACCCCTTTGTCCCTTTAACAGTATCTCACAGCCTAATGAAGGGTTGCACTGGCGTTATAAAACATGGATGTGCAAACTGGTAAATGTCTTCATGCAGTAATAAGGAACTTTCAGTAAATCATTCTCTTAAAAATCAGTTAATTGATTCTTGATAGATACATGATGGGAAAGAATAATTAGAAGGAAACGGGGGCTACAAATTATAGCAACTGGATAAAATTTGTAGAAGGGGAGGCTGGTGCCTGAATTTCTTTGGATTCGTTTTTACACTTGTTGCTGTTTGTGCTGCATGAGTAAATGAAATCTCTGTGACAAACCTGATTTTCTTTAGCTTGTGATAAAAGTGACTGAATGTGTGTTGATGGTGGGGAGGGAGAAAAAAAAAAAGAAAAAGACTCTGCAGCAATTAATTAGGTTAATAGTCTGAGGCAAAAGCAACATAATTGAGAATAGGTTCTTGAAGCAGTAGTAATGACTGCTGGAGAGGCTACGCTCAACACCAGTTGCAAAAAATATCAAAGAACTATGCTGTTTTAAAGTATGTCAAACAGATTACTGTAGTAAACAAGGAAGTTTTTCTTCTGCTGTTCATCTCCCTCAAAACTTTTAAAAGATATTATATCTTCTGAACTATAATTTCTAGGATGTATTTACAATAAAAATACTAACATTCTAAAAGTGGGAAGGGTGGGCTGAATTTTACATTGGAATTGAGGTGACAATAGAATTTGTTGCCTTTAGGGGTCACAAGGCTGAGTAATGTAATGCCAAGCCATGCTTCCAAATTGACAAATACTGTAAGAATTTCTTAGATGGCCAACCACTATCCTGTACATGTGACTTTCTCTGTCCTTGTCAACTTGTAACTTAAACATCCTAATAATAGAAAAAAATGTGATGTATTAAGCATTGGCAATACAATAGCACTACAAACTCAACATAGAAAGTTCATATTCATGCTAGCAGGACAACCTGTCTTTGTGAGGACCTACTAGTGGTCCCATAAGATATTTCATTGTTTGAGGAAAAAAAATTACACAAGTGTTTTAACTCTCCTCTTCTTGAAAATATTTCTGGTTAACTTCTGAAAGATGATACAATACTTAAGCAGCAACTCCTTAGAAGCATGCTTCTATGTTGGAGAGTGTGATTTTTAAAGCCCTGTTTCACAGAATCACAGAATAGTAGGGGTTGGAAGGGACCTCTGTGGGTCATCTAGTCCAATCCTCCTGCCGAAGCAGGGTCACCTACAGCAGGCTGCACAGGACCACGTCCAGGGGGGGCTTGAATATCTCCAGAGAAGGAGACTCAAAAAACCCTTTTGCAACAGGGTGATGAACAGCATCCTGGTACTGACATCTTCGGAAGGGCATCTGTCCCCCAAAGTCGGGAGTGAATGGGAGAACAGAGAACGAAGACTTGGAATAAAAAATTAAGATGTACCTGCCTACATTTTCTTCTTATGACCTAGAGGGCAACACTAGAGGTATCTGCGGTGGCAGTCATTCATGCTCGGCAGGTCTCACGTGTTACAAAATCAGAAAGTGGGGGGGAAAAAAAGAAGAATGTAGAGAAACAATACTCTGTAACACAGCAGACACAGCAGGCTAGAAATGTTCAACCCACGGCTGCTATCTCACGTTCGTACTTACACAATGGTTTTCCCAATGTGCTTAAACGACTTCTCCACAAATTCACGGACGCTATGGACCTCCCCAGTGGCGATGACAAAGTCCTCGGGCTCATCCGTTTGCAGCATCAGCCACATGGCCTGCGGAAAGACAAAGTCAGATTCAGTCCCCGTGGAAGTGGCCTCTTTCATTTGTCATATTACTGCATTTCTGAATTGGAAATAACTACACACACACACCCCAAACTGGGGAAATCAGCACTTTCTGAACATGGTGGCTATTAACCAGTTCAGTGCAACTCTGAAAAGAGTTCAATTATTTCTTATTATAGAAAACAGTGCTGTATTTGATTTTCAATTTGTTTCACAGCAGGGGTTTCTGCAGGGGGGACTTTAATATGTTTACTTTTGAATACTGAGACTCGGTTTAGTGCTCAAGAGCACGGATTCACTTGTTTAAAGCACTGCATGAATTGACACAGATATGGGGAAAAGAACAAAATTTTGTCACGTTTCAGTCCAGAGTGCTGTTGTCTGTCTGTCACAGAATGACGTCAAACACATTGAATCATGAAAATATCGATCCTTTTGGGTCTTTCTTCTGTCACTTTTGTTTTGGCTAAGTTGAGATTTTAATTAAGAGTGAGCAATTAAAAAGGTAACTAAGAATAGTCAACACTGTATTTGGCCAAATCAATCTGTTTTCCTACTGAATATTACGTAATAAAACATTGTAGCAGAAACTTTTTCTTTCGACACAGGAACACAGAAAACACCGGTAGAAAAGCGAGCCAACTGTTAACCCCTCTTTCAGAGGACGGTTTGTGCAGCCGCAAAAATCGCAACAGGTTTGGAAGCAAAACTTCATGGGATTGTCAAGGAATTTGCCTTTCCGGGGAGCAGGTTTACTCTCCACAGCAGTGTCTGTCAGAGAATCCTCTCCCACCAACAAGTATTGATGGATGAACACCATCTCAGAGGGCTGGCCAGTTAGGGCACCATGAAAGCAGATGCAACAGGCACGCAAAGACACGTGTGACCTGGCTGAGGCATCACGGCAGGTACAGTTCAGTTTTCTGATGTGCAGGCTGCTGCTCTAGAGACTGGACTATTTGACTGCCTAAGAGCTGTAGGTGAACAGAATAATTATTTCTTTGGATCAATCAAAATGATGTAAACACTTCATTTCCTTTGGAGAGGAAAAGGCAATACCTGTACGGCATGATCCTCTTTTAATAAATAACCAGAAAAGGAAAACAAAATAATTCAACTTTCTCTCCATATGGTAAAAAGGACTGTCATCTTCTCACAGTGTAATCCACAATGATATTTGCATTGACCTCTTCACATTAGCTTTTAAGAAAACAACTTTAGTAGGTCCCTTGATAGTAGTGGATACTCTGCAAATTAGATTAATAAAAGCTTTGGGACAGCTCAGATTCTCTTGGTAAATACCACCTGAAATATTCAATTTCCCCCCCCCCTATTCTTAATAAATCGGTGTCCAACATAACAAGGCGATATTCCACTTAAATGGTTCTATATGCAAGTCATTTTTCTTCACAGTTATTATTTTATGCATCTTCCAAAGTTTTGACAAGATTTTATTAACATGTTCCTTTTGAACCTTTTTGCTTCTTGAACATGCATGGAAGGCTGGGTTTTGGGCAACTGCTGTGTAAGTCCGTGACATTAATTGTGCTTTAGGGATATGACCTGCTGGGTAGGACAATGGCAGCAATTTTCTTTTTCCTTTCCAGGGTTGAACATCCTAGCCAATGACGCAGAAACACCCAACTGGCTGATGAAACTCCTCTTGTGGGGAGGAGACGTCTTAACTTGTATCTTTCATATGAGCTTTCTTGGAACACTGGGGTTTCCCTGCTGATTCGAGAGGTCGCCATAAATCACGACTGGACGAGCTTGCAGGATTCACAGCAGTAGTGGCTTCCCAGAAAGGTACAAGGAATATCTGAAATAAGTAATTGATAGTTCTGATTCTCTTAGCCTAGACCCTGATTTCGCAGCCCTTCAGCTTTCATTAAGCAGCCCAGCTGAGAACAACAATCTTCCTCATATAAGGAGGCACTATGTGAGTGAAGAAGTATTTCCAAGATTAGACAGTCAGTCAGAGTCAGAATTTACAGTGGTTCTCCTCCTGACTTCAGTGGATGTTTGCTGTACATAATGAATTCAAGGTCTCCTTGCTTTGTTTGAAACGTACACCACGGTGTAGTGTCAGTTACACCTTGACAGAGGTAAAAGTCACCCCCCACCCCCAAAGGCCACACAGGTTGACCCTACATGCAATATCAGCACAAGGACCTGCTGTTTACTATGCATTTTTTAAAGCAGTATTAAAATGTCTAAGTAGAAGCAGAATCAGACTTCGGATAATTTTTTGCCATCCCTCCACTTGTGTACACCTCAGTACTGTAATTCATCGGACATAATTTTAGCGTGGGTGCTTACGCTGAGACATTCAGCAATCCAGTAAGTATTTAAAATATTTACACTTTAATTTTGTGTATTAATATAGAACAGCACTGGAAGTTTCTCTTTACTCTAAAACACGCACTACGTTGAAGGAGACAGCTACAAAGCACTAACGAAAAAACAGCCTCCGACAATTGGTCCCACCAACTTTTACGCATTTGGATGCACCAACTCTGTCCACCTTTTCAAAGAGCAAGCAATCACCGTCTCAGAAATAGAATTTAAACCGCAGTAAACTTCTACAGGGTCAACTTAGCCATGATCAAACAATGCAGACAGAGTTGCTAAAAGCAATTTTTGCCTCAGCTCCTACCAGGAAAGAATGTTTAGATTAATGATTACTTGAGAATCTATCACTGCTGGGTCTTTTATTTTTTCTGGCGTTCACAATCGTTGGCACTTGCAGCTACCTCAATCAAATCAGGTATGAAAGAAATGAACGTGCTAAAAATTACACACAAAGAAAGCGATAGTTCTGTTTTGCTTTGAGGAAGGCAACCAAACGCTGTTGCTTTGAACGGGTCTGCATGAAAAAATGCAAAGGCAAGCCAGGAGACAGAAAATCTTTGAACGAGCTCCGCATCCAAATCTTTCTTTCCGCAGGTACAGCCCGGGACAACCAGTGAGCCATCCGTGTACAAGCAGCAGCTCCACGCTTTCCCTACCGCCAGCGCCAGGAATGTGCTTCCCCCGCATCAGACTAAGAAAGGCCCTTGACCTATCAATTTCTAGGCATTTCCTTGAAGAGTTCATATTGTACCAGACTCCGGGCTGAGAATGAGAGGAAAGGGGGGGGGGAGACGCAGCTCCAGGTTTATTTGTCATTACCGAATGGCTTACTGGTTTTAACAGAGGGGAAAAGCTTTGTTTAAATTTCCACTGAAAGTAATTAATGGTTATTGACTGGCAAATGAAGAACAGGTGACACTCTGAATTAGAAGATAAATGATCTCATGTTCTAGCGTGATAATGGGTTAGTAATTGCTACAAAGCCCCAGCCTAGTGTGTCCCATCATAATGCTAGATCATGTCCAGAACACAAAGGCCTCTGTGTGAGAGGTATTCAGCCGTTCACCTCCCGATCCAGCTGCGGAGTGATTTGCTCCATTTATTCTCTGATGGACTGCACAACTGAGGCAAAAGTTCACCCTTTCTCACCTTCCTGTTCACATGCCGAACCACATGACCCATGACATGGCTGAACTGGGATAAAAACATTGCCCAGCTTTGGCTCTCGGCTAGCTTTTAACCATCACAAGGTCATATATTTTAGGATTTTTCTGGTGCAGGAATGGAGAATTGTGGATCTTCCCGTATATTTTCGTCAAGGCTTTTTTGGATGGGCTGACAGCAAGTAAAGAAATTACTTGTGTTCAGTTCTGCCACCCTCTCCCTAATTTTTCGCTCGATCCAGTTAACAAAATGTGAGCAAATGTGGAAAAGGAGGAGAAAACTACTATGGAAACAATTCAGGCTTCGGCTCTCTTAGGGTAAGACTGTTCCTTTAACGGCAAATGTAACAAAACATATTTTTTATATTTGAACTCTTTTTGGCTCTGGTCTAGTGACTCACAAAGTCTAAAGGCAATACTATGTCATTTACATTTAAGACAGAAACCTAACCAGAGAGAGATACGTAGCAAGTCTAGCAAGCGGACACACTTTAATGATTATGTGGACTAGGATATCTGTTCTGCATGCCTGAACTACAGCCTCTGCCAAAATCCTTCCTCTTTCATCTTTCCCCTCTTCCCATTTCTGTATATAAACCCCCTGCCAGTAGCAAGCACCCTTTTCAAACAGCGTATCTAAAACTTGAACCAGTCTTCTCCCTGCCCAGATTTCTTTGCTCACAAAGTATTTGCACCTGGGCTAGTGAAGAGGAAAACCCAAGCTGGACTGATACAGCTCCTGTATAGGTACATTCTGTGTATGCCACTGCCATTATGGTTGTGATCTGTCTGCTTGTCTTGAGCACCTGGAGTACGTTGTAGATGTGTTTCACCATTAACTTCCAGTCCAGCATCCCAGTGAGCAAACATTTATTAACTGGGCTGTCGTCCATGGATAACACAGACTCGGTAGTCGAGGTTATGTTTAACTCTACATATTTGACTTTTCTTTCATTGTCTGCTTTAGCACTGTATATTGTTAAAATGGGCTCGTAATCAAGTATCTGCCTATTTAAGACAAAAAAGAAATACAAATCCAACTTTCTGAGGCTTTAAAGTACAACCAATGATTTCTGCTTGAGAAATAAAATGTGATTCTTTGAGAGAACGAGAAAAGCCTTTTCTTCTGTCTCATCTGATGCAAGACCAAAACCAGATATGACTGGACAGACACACCACGTGACAAATGGAAAGTGTTCCTATCGGTACTAATTATGATTGCCCTGCACTGCCACACCACTTTTTATTACAAGCCTTCTATACTGCCGAAGAAATATTTCTTACATATTTCTAGGTATTATGCAGAGAACTTCTGACTTCTTTGTGTTTGCTACACACACTCAAAAACAAAAACAAAAAAATCAAACCAAATCAGTAATGTTTACTTTAGGAGACGGAACAGACAGTTGTAGCCTGATGCAGGGTGCATTGTCCATGGGTTTCAGAGACAAAGAAGCAGACCGGTGAATGTCTAGCTGTACTTGCTTATCACTTGTGCAGGGCATTGGTTACCTCAAGGCTGTCAACAACCAGGGAGAAATTTCTGACGAAGTCAGAAAACATGACCACCCAGAGAGACACAAGAGTACATTATCACCATTTATAGAAATTCTGGCTTTACAGTGCTCCGTGCTCTATTGTCTAGAAGTGGGCAGAAGAATTCAGTGGGCTGGATACGGGACTCTCTAGTGATCCCAAACCTAGCAATCCTGCTGGGGTCACCACTGAGAAGGAGAATTGAGCATTTTGGGCCAAAGCATGATGAGCCTTTACAGGGATGTGGCAGCAGAGGAGAACCTTCTCCCCATCTGGCGAGCACAAAGGCCTGGCATGACCGCTGTTCCTGCATGCATCATGAGGGACTGTTCCCTTCGTGCCATAAAAGACAGGGCTATTGTATCACCACCCTCTTTGCATTGTTCCAACTCAATTGCACTGGCATGGAAAGAAGCTGCTCGGCATCTTCTGCGCTGCGCGATGTGGCGAGATGTCATGCCCACGCACTTCCTGCCTGCCTGGATGTGAAGCAGTTCCAGATGCCATCACTGGGCTCCTCCTGACACAACCCAGCTGACTGGCTGCGGTTTCTCAAGCTGCTACAGAAATGACCACAACTGATGATTGTGCCTTAGAAAAGGGAGACTGGGGACATCGACTCAGAGCTCTGAATCCAACCTGACTTCCCGTTCATCTATTTATTTACTTTTGGAGGGGCAGGGAAGGAAGAAGAGATGCTGCGCTGGCTGAGTCACCCACATCTGATTGACTTCTATTAAAAGCATAGGTGTGTACTGGGTGTACCCGGTAGGCATGAAAGTGTGTTATATAAGGAGATTATTATATAAAGAGGCTGCGATCCATACCTATAATACACAGCAGAAGGGAAAAAAAATCTCCTTACACACATTCTGCGCACAGCAGGGGCATAGTGCTCATGGCTGAAAAACACTAACTAAGCTCAAGTGGAGCAGAAAAAGGCTCGTGATCAGAGTGAAGCATAAGCTGCCCCTGCCTGAAAGCCAACACAAAAGCGCTGGGCACCATCCCATGCTCCCTGCCACAACGGGAGTTCAGTCTAAGTAATGACTACTGCTTTAGTACTTGTTTCTGACGATGTTCTAAGGCAAGGCAAGCAGAGCAGGGAGGCTCTTGCCAAAGAAAACCACAGGGCTGTGCTGCCAGGCACGCTGATACTCCCGAGAAGCCAGTGACAGCAGGAGTATGGGAGTAGGCGTAATCAATGCCCTCCTGTGCTCTTCTTTCTGAAATACAACCCTTCTTGTTCGGTTAATCAAAAAGTAAGGGTGCACGCCCA
>Ga0181612_103615_pt1 | contig 10701 bp, 4 predicted proteins | sample HoacroProtozoa21_FD_119630 | JGI IMG/M metagenome (GOLD analysis project Ga0181612, IMG submission 119630) | Hoatzin crop microbial communities from Cojedes, Venezuel. Combined Assembly of Gp0051906, Gp0051904, Gp0051908
GCTGAGGGAGGTGATCCTTCTACTCTACTCAGAGTTGGTGAGATGTCTTGAGTGCTGGGTCCAGTTCTGTGCTACACGCTATGAGAGAGACATGGACATACTGGAGCGAGTCTAGTGAAGAGCTACAAAGACAATTAAGGGACTGGAGCATCTGACATACAAGAAGCTGAGAGAGCTGGGACGGTTCAGCCTGGAGTAGAGACGGCTCAGAGGGATCTTGTCAATGTATATAATTACCTGGTGGGAGGAGTAATGAAGATGGAGGGAGGCTCTTCTCAACGGTATCCAGTGAAAGGCAGGGAGGCAATGCACACAGATTGAAACACAGGGAATTCCATTTAAACACAAGAAAAAACTTTTTTACTGTACATTGGAACAGGTTGTCCAGAGAGGCTGTAGAGTCTCTGCCCTCAGAGGCATTCAAAACCTGACTGGACACACTGCTGAGCAACCTGCTTTAGTTCATCATGTTTTGAGTAAGCGGTTGAACATGGTCATCTCCGGAGGTCCTTGCCCACGGCAGCCTTTCTGTGATTCTACAGCAACTCAACGAACAGGAAGTGTGAATAACACATGGCTGGGACAGGGTAACTTTGATGAATCTTTATGCTTAAGGTATTGCTTGCTCTCCAGCTGTAACAAAATCAGCATAAGCCAGTATGTGTCTAATGTCTTAGCCATTGCCACCATCTGAGGTTTCAGCTTACCAGAAGCTTTTCATGACAGCAAGTGATAAGCTCAAGTGGCAATGGTGAACACTGATGCTCCACCCCACCATCACCGCTACAGCAAGATACATTAGCTTGATTGCCCTATCAGACCCTAATGCAATGCAAATAACTGGCTACACAGGGTAATTACTAATGTCCCAGAAAAACAATTTTCTTAATGCTAATATACCAGCATTACAGAAAGATATAATTCACAGACGTATCTAGACAGATCTGTGAGGAAGGTTGACATACATGACAGTAATCAGTGCTCTATATTCAAGTACTACATATAAAGAGTCATGAACTACCATCAAGTTATATTTTGGTTGTAAAGTAAAACTCCAGAGAGTTAAGAAATGCTCAGAATTAAAACTGCCTGTGCTACTTTTAGTTTACTGCTATTTTTACGAACAGCGACATAATTTTCAATAACATAATCACTTGCTATTGTTCTACACAGTCTCTCAGTAGCATTGAGCAGGTAGTGAATACTTTACTTTTCTTTTTATCTTTGTCAATACGCAAGGTGCCCAAAGCATCCAAAGGGTCTATCTAGCGCAGAATTCCCAATTTCCTGATTATGTTTGCTCCCATTGCTTCCAAGTACTTCAGTACATGAATAGAGATTAGGTAACATTTAATATTTAGTTTACCAGTAAGAATCTGAGGCATGGCTAGCATAAGACCAAAATTGTCCAAGGCATCCTCTAATACTGCATGTAAAACTCCAGACTTCTAGAGCACCATTTTTCACACTATTTTACATTTCATATGTTCAAAAGACATGACTACAGTTATAGCTGTGAATACACAATACTTCTGCAAACCATGTTCTGGTGACAACATCTGGGGTTCCAAAAAATGATGAACAAAACAGTAGCTCTCAAAGAAAATTTGCTCTCTGGGTTAGATCCATTTTGGCTGTGGACACCACAGAAAGCAGCTTGCTTGCAGTTAGCCGCACTGAACGTGATGACTTCTCTCATCAGTTATATTCACCACAACCAGTTTTTGCAAAAAATCAATACAAGAACAGCTTTGTTCATGTCCACAACAGCAGCCACCTAGCACGCTTCCGCACATCAAAAGCAAGAGTCTGGTGAAAAAGCTGAACACCTACTCTCAAGGCTCTGAGTTAGGATTACGCTAGCACTGTGTTTTCCAACTTTTGCATCCTTAATTTTGAAACATGAAGGTTATTCTCATGTAGTCATTACAGATATAATAACTTAAACAAGAAAAAAACTAAGAGTAATGGCAAATTCTGTCTTACAGAATCACATCATATCTGTGTTGGGCCATTCATCCAGCTGTGTATGTATTGATCCATACGATGTATATCTACTGCATGATTTAATGAGGTTAATTTGTAGCTGACTAGTCAGTGTAGACCAGGCACTTGAAACAAACTTCGCTGGCACCCAAGGCCACAGCTCATGGATGTAAAATTTCCTTCCTTCACCTTTAGGAAAGGAGCATGTGACAGCAGTACTGTTGTTTGGCTTCCATGACGTGATTCTCCTCTGTCTAATGCAGCCAGGCTGGGTAGGTAGTTGAAGTTTATCACAGTGAGAATCTGGCACTCTGAATTAGTCTTGTAAAGTTAGGGTCAGAACAGAAAAAAAGTTCAGGTTACGAAGGACCTATCCAACCTCCTGCTCAAATCATGGTTAAATGTGAGTCAGATCAGGTCCCTTAGGGCTGAGGTTTAGTAAATTACTACTTATTGGTTGACCCATAGCACATAACTAGTTACAAACCACGAGCTCCCAGCAAACACCAGGTAAAATGGCTCAACTAAAGATTCCATGGAAAGGCTTCAGCTGACTTATTTCACCTTGTATTTGCTGAGGGCTTAAATTGGGCATATTTTCACTGTTAACTTCATTGTTCATCTGAAGCATCATTAAATATACCAAGTTTGCGCATGCCTCTACACACATTCCTCAAAATCACCTGCTCCCAGCACTAGGTATTTGCAAAAGTGAAGAAATTTGCAAGGTACCTGCCCTCTTCTGCAGCCAGTAGCTTCTGGGAATCTTTCCAGTAATGCACATGTTTTCGGAACACTTTTACAAGCATTCTCATTTTTTCTTCCTAGTGAAAATAATGGATAGAGCATTGGTAAAGACCAATGAATGAACATTTCCTTGCTTTCTGCTTTGCAGAAGAGCAAAAAAGCTGTCAAAGAGCTGACACTGAAAAGTAGCTAAATACTATTATTCCCATTTTACGGATTCTGAAACAGAAGTACTTACACATTGTAATATCAGAGCAGCCTGCAACATCTTTGCTTTTAAATTATTTGTGAAGAGCAGGCTTTCTACCATTTTTTAAATATGATTCTAAAACTATAATCATTAAAGAGGCTGCATGGAAAACAAAGATTAAAAATGCCACCAACATCATACCATTTCAACACCAGATTATATTTTTATAGAAGTAGGTTTTAATATTTTATGTACACTTATACACAGAGTCTTATAAGAATTTAAGGTCATTCCAATAATCAGGCCTCCCACTGCACAGCTCAAGGACAGGGCAGCAGACTTATTAAAGCTCATATTCTCTTGCTCATACCATTTCTGAATGAAAGATCTCACTTGGCTGACAACACAATATTGAGGATGCAACTTCTCCCACATTCCCATCTTTCCTCAGGCTGATCTGTACCTCCCACATTCCCATCTTTCCTCAGGCTGATCTGTACTATGCATTACCACGCAAAATGTTGGCAGCCTTGCCAGAAGAGGAGTATTACCCTCAAGGGATTCTTAGAAGTGCTTGGGGACAACATGGTTTAAGATAAAGAACTCTTGTTCACTGCTGCAGAGGTCCCAGAAACTATTTTATTAGCTCCCTTCTTCTGCAGATCCAGTGATTACAGAAATGGTTCTGGAAAAAAAATGTGTTGCTACTCCATATCACACCCTATTAATCTGAGAAAGTGAAATCGGTGAAAGAGAAGAAATACAAGATGTTTTACCTTGTTGCCATAAGGTAAACTGGCTCCAGTCTCCTTTTTCTCGTAGATTCTCATCTTCAGGCAGGAAAAGACTTCTTTTTTTATCCATCACAGCAAGCCCCTCATCCCGAATGAGCTTCCAATTTTTTTCTAAGGACTGTTTAGAGAGTCTTGTTACTGTGTTTGGCTTTAGTACTGTTTTTATTTTTCCCTCCTGTTACTAAATTTTTTTTTAATTTAAAAGCACTAAAAAAGCATTCATCATCCTTATCAAGTTTCTTTATATTCAGTTCCCTTCTGACATGTTAAGGCAGGAAAAACAACTCTCACAGCACTCCTCAGATTCAATAACATTGGGATCATAAAATTTCAGTAATCCCCTGCTTCTTTGCAGATGAGGCCTCAATTTGACTTGCTTTTTGATTAGCTTAAGGGCTCTTTAACAGATCATTTTGTATTGCAAGCTAGGAAGAGTATTGATCTTCTTAAAGACAGCACCTGTTACCTGGAAGCACTCCTGCAACTAGAAAACCACTCGCATACCTGGAACTCCAGGCATTGGCAGAACACCAGGGTTCAAAGATTTTTACATTTACAAATGTAAACAGGCCACTTGAGCTGACAGTTTTGATTTAAACCTTCAAAAAGGCTTTTGAAAATTCACTTGCACATGCTGATGCTATTGAAAAAGAACAAATATGACTTGAAATGCCAGGTGATGATTTACAGACACAATCACTAAAAATGTGTAAGATGCCTTGTACTTCATACATACCAAAACCACAAGCTTGTAGAATTAAAAATTCTGTTCTCTGTTGCCTTAGGACATGATATTTGTTAAAATCAGATAGATCAGAAAACCTTTTATTCTACTAATAATAAGTCATTTTAATATTATAGCAGTATAAATGAAAAACCCTCCATGTAACAAAGGACCTGGATAAAAGTGACTTCAATTTCCCAGCTGCTTTCTTTACTCGCTAAACCTTATTTTAGGTGAATAGTTTTCATTTTTCCTTTGTGCTCTTGAACAAAGCATTTCTGGAAGACATTTTCTATCAATTTCATACTGAAAATAGGATAAGGTGTGTTCCCACACTACCTCTTTATATGATGTGCAAAGCTGAGTAAAACTCAAAAGTCTGTGAAACTAGGTGATATAACTGCCCCTTTTTAGCCTTAAAACTCCATATGGTTATGAGCCTTACCCATTTAAACTAAACAGTTGCATTTTCCACTTGAGTATTTTCAATTAAAAGACAAAATGTTCACACAAAATAGGTTGTACGTTGATGTATCACAAAAGTCTCAGTAAGCCACCGCTAGAACGTGCTGTCTGTAATACAGCAACTTTCTGCCCCTAGAACATTTTTAGGTAGGCTAACGCCTACGAAAATTTCTGTTATTACAGTACTCTCTTCTTCCTAGGAAATTATTTTCTGTCTCATACATCAGTAAAGAGGAAGAGCACTTATGATTTTTCCTGGTGCATTCACCTCACTCTCTCCCACTGTAGGGTTTCTGTAACACTCGTTTAACAGTTAACATAAAGTAGAAATGTTTCTTAGAATATACTTAGAAAACTGACTTTTCCAAAATGCAGGGTACAAAACAAGACTGGAAATTTGCTCCTGATCAGAGATGAATACGGGAACAGTGCTGGGACTGATTCAGCGCTACCTTACCTACAAAAGCAAATACCAGCTTAAGTACCTGATTTTGCACTGGCTGGAGAAGAGAACCAAAAGAATAACATATATTTACATCAACCTCAATTTAAAGTGATACAGAACAAGAAAACTGGAAAACTAAGAGATATTACAGGTGCTTCTCTGTTTCCTCAAACTCCACCTAATTCCTCTTCTGAAAAAAGGTAAGATGGAGTATTCACCCATGTAGACAAGATGATGCATGAAGAGCGCTGGTGGTCCAAGGAGTTGCAGGCAACAGCTGCTTTGTCACCTCTAATCCTTCACAAGTGCCACAGGCTCAAAGCTAACCTTCAAAGATGTGTGTTTGTCCTTGCCTTTGAAGACTCCTTCCCTAGCATGCTGGATATGAAGTGATTTGAATACGTCATTGATTTTGAACTAGCTCTTCAATTATTTCAGATATAACTTGCACTGATGGCAATAGCGTCTCTATACTCCTGAAAACCTGGACCCCACTTATAAAAGGCACTGACGGTGCTTCACTATGAGTAACAGATAACTCCCACGCAGACAGGAAGCAGGGAGTTACAGGAGTTCAAACACAGCTCAGCCTTGACCTCCCTGATTTTACAGACTCTTATGCACCCCCTGAATGGTAAGAATGCATAACACGTTTAAAACATAACGACTAAATCCAGGACTTGGACTTCAGGCTCTTGATCCAAGAGCTGGTATCTACAGAAAAAAAGTTCAATATGATTGTGCTCCATAACATGTAGGGATTCAAGCCTCAGGTTAGAGCAACAAATTCATATTATATTTGGTGCAATATCCTGATTTCAAGCAAAGAATCAGGAGGCAAACAGCGTTGGGAGCATATGCACTTGTTTCCTAGCAGCTGATTCCCATAAAACTCTGCATGACTTTTTAAATACAATTCCTAATAATAATGGAAGTTTACAATTCCTTAACATCTGGCAATAGCATAGATTTTATTGGCAAAGATGTTACTATATTTAGATAGAGATTTCTTAATATTGGTTTATTTTTATGTGTGACTGTTACCTTAAAAGAATCCTTACTCTGTGCTGTCAAACGCCTTCAATGGTCACAAATGATACAGGCAGAGATTAAGAGGTTACTGCCCCTCATGTGAAGCATAACTATCGACCACTCATCCATTTTAATCCATTTGACTATAAAATAAAATCATGGTGAACACTTCAATCTATTTCACTTTGTTACTGGAACAGAGTAGGAGAGTATTCACCATCAGTTACTGTGTCTCTGCTGGGGAACGCTGATGAACTCCTAGTAAGGGACAGTATTTTAAACCTTTCAAAACAGATTCCATGCACCCATTCGGTCACTCAGAGTGCTTGAACATAAGACGTGTACACATCATTTCTGCTCTTTTCAACCCAAGGGTCCCCTTAAAGTATCCAGCCACGCTTTAATGGAGAAATTAAACTGAAATATGTATTTAAATATGAACATTTAGCTATCATTAGCCAAACCATTAAGCCCTAGCTATCACTCTACAGAAAACTTCATGGATATGTGCTGTTGCCAGTACTTTCATTCTCTTTCTGCACTTTTCTTGCTGCACTTCAAACTTCTAATTAATAAAATGTAAGCCATCAGAAAAAAACTGACAATGCAAGATCTACTTTAATCAATCAGCTATTCACTGTAGTATAGTATTGGCAAACCATCCTCTGGCTCCTTTCCAAAAATCAATGGACACAACACAAGGAAAGGACAAAGTTTCCTAGGTCATTACCTATGTATTATTTTCAGACTGGTGAAAAGTCTCTAGGATCCAACAGCATTATACCTCTTTTATTATTTTTTCAATGAGCCCTAGATCAGAAAAATAATGCTATACTGGGGTTTTACAAAAGGCACCAGACAATGATGCAGTGACGAAGTAAGACTGTCCATGGAAAGCTAATTGCTGTCATTGCTGCAAGGGAGGAGGACAGGTTTGCAAAGATAAAAGTAAAGTTTCTGTTCAGCTGAGCTCAAACAAGAAACAGCTTCTTGAATCTCGAGATCCAAAGGCCTCAGATACCGTAGATCAGAATCATTAGCAAAATATTTCCACATAAATAACTTGACTCACTCTTCCTAATTTAAAGGCTTATATTTTCTGCTCCCTGAGAAATCAGGTGCCTCTTCCTACTCTTTCAAGGAAACCACGAAAAAATTAAGCACTAGCCTGTCCCAGCTAAAGAGATGCAAAGATCCACTTCCCTTGGCACAGTAGCCCTAACCAGGATTTACCACCACAATACACGTCCTGTTAAGTGTTACTGGGATATTATCAGTCTTTTGTTTTGTTGTTTTTGTTTTGGTGGGGTTTTTTGTTTTTTTTTGTTTGTTTGTTTGTTTTTTTTAAGAAACTAAGAAACCCCTCTTCCTTAAGACATCCAGGCAAGTAGGTAACAGTGAAGTAAATAATGTATGATATTGTCGTTAATCTTACCCATCAAGCAATTAAACATCAGGCCTAAATTAGTTGTCTAGGCTTCTTTTTTTAGTAAAGCAGTAGGAAAGTTAACACTAGAATGAGAGACATGCCATCCTTAGATAGTTCTTTCATGCAGTAAAAATTAAACATCTCTGGAAATACCTCTTATGCCACTGCAGATAGCTCTAAAACATCAATATAATATTATATATTCTTTCTGTTTTGTTTGGCTAAAGTATGACAAGAAGTTTCCAGTTTCTCCATCTCCTTTATGGCAGGGAGTATCTATTCCTACACATTCCTCAAGAATGAGTTCAATAGATGCACATTTCAAATCTTCCCAAATGCTAGTCCATAAAACTAATTGCTTTTTTTTGTGTGACTGAGATTACACAGGAGAATCACACTTTAATTTAAATTTCCTACCCTTATTTATGCTGCCATCAAAAGCATAACAAGGACTAATCTTCCTTTTTTAATTTCTTTTTTTTTTTTTTTTTTAAGTAAAATCATTCTTTCATAGTAGGCTTTTTAACGTGTGATGTAACTAAGTATAATGAAACAACCACTCTGAAGGAATCTGTCTCTTGGCAAAAGTATGATGTTTGATAAGTAAAAACATTTGTGTTTTTAAATTATTTCTGCAGAATAATTTTTTTAAACCACATACCGATAATTAAAAAATACAGGAGAAAAAAGGTTCTTCCCCCCCGCCTCTTTTTTACGAACTATGATTAAAATCATAAAAATTAAAATAAAATAATAAAAATTATGGCATTTTGGAAACACTAGCTATTATTATGAATAATAACCAGACTACCTGTCTTGCATTAAATAAGAAAAAGAACTTAAATTCTATGTTGTTATCTTTTGCTAAATCCATCACCATCAACAGTCTACACTTGTTTCTCTTACGCAGTTAAAAGCTTCCAAAGCTTTTTGTGATTTTTTCCAAATCACCAAATATGACGCAAGGGATGAAGGACACAGCCTTTCTGGATGAATCAAAAATTCACAAGGAGTGTCCCAGACATTACTTGCTGTCATTTTGCACTTGCGACATTCCGGTTGTCTACCAGCAAATTTTGTATTTATTAATCATTTCAGCCTTCCTGTCCCCATTCTCAACTTTGAAAAGGTCTGAGCTCATTTTATAGTATGTTAGTTAAATCTTGTGCTCAGTCTGAGACTGATGTCTGGAACTCACAGCCAGTGATTCAGACTTCACAGAATTTTCTTAGCTCAATATCTTAGATTATAGTTGTTATTAAAAAAAAAAATCAAACTATACAGAAATGATCTGCCTTACCTTCACCAGTTCCATATAACCCGTTTCCCTTGCTGTCCACCAAGGTTGAGCTTTCAGTCCCTTGACATTGTAGAGGGAGCGCTGCCAAACTGATGCGAAGTGACCTCTTTGGTATCCAAGTTCATACCACTTGTATGCCTAAAAGATTGCAGTTAACAACAAAATCCACATCAGTTAAGCTCCGAAGAAAAAGTAACATGCTTTTTTGGTAAGGTAACAGACTGTCTCTTTGGACACCAGGCTTATTCTTCTAATGTAATGTAATAATGAACACTTCAATGAAAAAAACTCAAACAAACCCCAAAACCCCCAACCAACAATCTCAAAAGAGATCAGTCGTCCAAGGCTGTCCGATCCAACATTAGCAAAATAGGATAACCCTCTCACAACCATTCACACCAAATACGGGTCAGTAATCTAGGCGCTGTCCTTGGATTTGGAAGATCCAGTTGTTTGTCATCGTGGTCAACCTTGTTTTCTTTGTATTTCAATTCTCTACATATGAATTAAAGATGACTGCCTTCTGCTGCCATTGGAGATGCTGTGATGATGAAATCAATGCTGACTCTGTGAATCTAAATTGTTACATAATTATCTAATATATACATGCACTTGAGTTTCTTCAAATACTTGTTGCTACACCAGAATTGAGCTGATGCTACTAATTTTTCTTGTCCCTTCCCTTTATTTCACGTGGTAGAAACCTACTGAGGCTAATACCCAACATTTCTTTGTCTTACTCCCTTTCCACAACTTGGTTAACCACTGTATAGCAGCAAAGCAAGATCCCGAAAAGGAAGCATATGGGATGCTTGGAATGGATAGATCCAGCACAAGCAGCACTGTGATGAACCATATACAGACAAGGCTACATATAGCTGCCTCCCTCCTCTCCAGCATTGCTGCTACAGCTGCAATATTTCAGACAACATGAAAAAAAAAAAAAAAGGATAAGACAGGACAGCTAGGTAGGGAGATATGGGGTACGAAGTCCAGAGCAGAGGGACTGAAGCAGGCAGCTATCCCTGCTTTGAACAGAAACTGTCCAAAAACCTCTTTACTTGGAGTCGTGCACGGAGTCCCTCTCTAGCTACACCGCTTGAAATTTGCTCCCTCCCAAGCCTGCAACCTGTCCAATTCACCTCTGCCTAAGCGTCACTCATCCAAGCTTGGACCATATTCTCACGCTCCTTCACACAACCTAGTAGTTCTTCATATCTCGCTCTACATAAACCAGTCTATAACTTCACCCTTGTGCTTCCACTTAATAATACTTCACCCCCCACACCTCATCATTAGCTGCCTTTCCTGGCTGTAGCACCTCCTTGCCAAGTTCTCCTCAAAAAAACAAACCCTCTGCTTTTCTTTCTAGCAGGAGCATGGAAAATGTGGTGTGCTGGTTTTGGCTGGGATAGACTTAATTTTCATCATAGTAGTTAGCATGAGGCTATGTTTTGGATTTGTGCTGAAAACAGTGTAGATAATACAGGAATTATTTTGTTATTGCTGAGCAGTTGTTACACTGAGTCAAGACCTTTTCTGCTTCTGAGTGAGTAGGTTGGGGATGCCTAAGAAGTTGGGAGGGGACA
>Ga0181612_105208_pt1 | contig 10701 bp, 8 predicted proteins | sample HoacroProtozoa21_FD_119630 | JGI IMG/M metagenome (GOLD analysis project Ga0181612, IMG submission 119630) | Hoatzin crop microbial communities from Cojedes, Venezuel. Combined Assembly of Gp0051906, Gp0051904, Gp0051908
AACTAGGGTTTCCTGAAGAGACACAGGTGTGAGGACAGAGGCACTGCAGACCACCTGGGAGGTGGGCACCATCATGTCCCACGTTGGGAAATGGAGGGGGCACACGTGTGGCAGCACGTTCCCCATGGGGCTCAGCCCATTACAGGAGCACTATTAGGAAGACGTAACAAATCTGACAGCAGCAGTGACTAAAGGGGAACAGCAAATTAACTATCCGTGCTAATGAGAGGAAAAAAACTGCCAAAGCCTCTCGCTACAAAATGGGTCCCCACGTATAGTCACTGCCCCAGGAAAAGTGTTAATTTGGCACACGTCCACTCATCTGAGAAAATCTTCTAATGAAATGCTGGCTAGCAGTCATGGGCGTCACTTGGAGAGGCTCGTCTCTGCTAGAAAAGGGCAAGGCACCTGGGAGAGCTGCTGCTGGCCCAAACAGTGGGTGACCAGACTCTGGGACCCAGACCCAGCAGGGCTGAGGACGCTCTTCACCAGCACGTGTCATGCAGAGAAAGAGTCTTTGGTGTCCTCGGTAAACAAGCAAATGATACAAACATATTAAGATATCACCTTTGTACTGTAAAAGGCACTGATCCTTTGTTAGAGATGGGAGAGAATGATATCATGAAGAACAGCGAAAACTTTTCTATCAGAATGTTTTTTCAGGTAAAACTCTGCTGTTGAGGAAGGAAAAATTTGCATGGAAAGTGCTGGTCAAATGTAATTTTCATAGGAGAATAAAGAGAAAAAAATCAGAATTTATCTTATGGATGGTTAGCAAAAACCATCGGTGTCCATTATCAATAAACAAAGATCTCAAAATTATGTACAACATTTTCTTAAGAATTTGAGTTTATTTTTTGTTTCGTTTTCAATTAATTTCCATTAAATTTTCACCTCCCTTGTATTATCATTTATCGAGCCATTCTCGTGCAGCTTTCTGTAGGGACAAGAGTCTCTCTCAACCATTTCCAGACAGAATATTCATTATTCAGCTGAATGGACTGAAAAACAAAAACGCCCCGCCACGGCCAGGGCCACACAGCAACGCAGTAACTCAGCTGGGAGTGGATCCAAGCCGTGGCTCCTGGTCTCTGCTCTCATCGCCAGGACAGACTCTTTGCTTGAAGGCAAAAGGGGAAATGAAAGTGATTGTAGGACACTCTCCAGGGCACAATCACAAGCTAAATAGGCTTTGTTTATGTAGACGGCTTTCTAAAAGTCAAACCATTGATAATGGGGGATCTTAATATCAGGCTGTTGTCTGGGATAACCACAGTGGACTCGCTGGGGACTGCTCTTGGAGGGCGTACAGCATGCTGTATTTACACTGATACTCTAGCAGTCAAGATCAGAAGCAGTTTTGGACTCAGTCCTAGGAAACGAGCCAGGTATGATAAATAAGATATATTCCGGGGAATATGCAGGGCCAGTGAATTACAGAGGCAGGCTCGGTATCAAGGCTGTCTTGCCTCTCACCGTTCCCACTGGGAACACAACCCAGCATCGTCCAGATGGCTCTGTAAATCCTGAAGGAGCACACTGGCCTCCCCAGAGCACCCAAGACTCGGGTCCTTTTCCTCTGCCATCTCCAGCAGCTTGCCACGCTGCTGAGCCAACTCAACGAGCTGCCTGGGTATCGTTAGCGGATGGAGAGAGGCAAACAGCATCATTCTGGGTTAGCTCACATACGCATGACTTGTTGTTTGAAAAGAGACCTTGAGCTCTGCTGAACCCAATGTACTCATCTTTAATTTTTACTTTCCCAGCAGAGATACACCCACATTTCTCCAAAGAATTACAGCTAGTTTGGTTCAGGCATTTTTTGAATAACTTCACTTCTCATTGCCCCTGCTTTGGAGCATCTGAGAGAATAAGCTTTTTGTTTGCTCTTTCCTAAGGGAACATTATACTATTAATGTATCTGGAAGTTATGGAAAATGTTCACCATCTCCTGCATTCAGGGCTTCTGGAACCAAAGTTTTATCACCCAAAACAATGTGCCAGAAAGTCAACTGCTGCTGTCAGCCAGGAAACAGGGAGCAGAGACAGTGTTGGCAATTCACTGGACCGATCAGGCATCAAGAATAATAATAGAAAGATATTCTGAACAGATGAATCATGAGAAAAGCAATAAGCTGAAATGTCCTGATGCTGGTAAGTAAATATTTACCAATGACGGATAGCTTTGCAGAAGATCTGTTAATGTCATATTTGGTAATAACAAGAAGAAAGTAATATATATTACAAATATTACTCAAACTTACAAATTTGAACAAGTTCCTTCCTGAGACAAGGACATTATTTTTCCATTTTCCTTGTGGTTTATGAAGATAAACTCAATGGCTGAGATCAGAAGAATCTTAGAAGAGAAACACACTCCAAAAATTTTAAGTTGTTGTCATTAAACCCAAAACACACATGCATTTTAGCTGCATATTGAATACCCCCCCTTCTCACCTCCCAGACAGTGGTCTGATGGAGCTGGAGCCTGGCCACCCAAATATAATCAGCCATCCACAAAAGACAGGGAAAAAAAAAAAGCTTTTAGTGCTGATCAGTCAAAAACCTGATAGAAATGTCATTTTCTTTAAAGCTCCTCCACTTAGTGGCAGAAAGTCCTGCCATATCCCTGCAAATTTTCATACTGAATACCTCCTAGAGAGTGAAGTGCACACTGCAGTAATAAATCAGTAATCCCCAGCTTCCTAAAAAGAAACCTGGTTTGTGAATTTTTCTATGTATTTAAGTAAAGAACTTTCAGATCCCTCTTCATATTCACACTCAGGCTTTTAATTTCTAATTCCCCATCGCTCATCTCTCTGCCTGGGCCTGGTTCTCCTGAGAACATTTGAGGGATACATCCTCCACACTTGGAAATTTTATGGGGCTTCAATTTTTTTCAGAAAAGGAGAATAAAAGTAAAGAGCCAAAAGGGTTGAACTGTACAGGGCTGCTGTTTTGGTTAGACAGTCTGAGTCCCGAATTCTGGAAAAAGCACTGACCGTAACCTGGAATTGAGTTTATTTGTGCAAATATTTAGTGCCATTTTCCCCACTACGTCCTTGCCACCATGGCCTGAGTCACGCTCTCGTGTGATCCGAGTGCTTCCTTGCTGTCACCGAGCTGAGGTCCCCTCTGCTGAAAGCTGCCTGTTCACGCAGGATTCGAGCTCTGAACATTTCTGATAGGAAATAACGTCTCAGCAAAGCGTGGCAGCTCAGCAAAAGCCATTTCCAAGTGACTCACTGCAAGGTGCTGCAGGAGGTGAGAACTTGCACGGTGCAGATTATCAGCTTTCTCTCCTGCTGGCTAATTCCCTGGTATGAAGTGAAATTCTCAGACCATATTGTGCTTTTGATTAGTGCTGCCAGAGATACGGAAAGCAGCAACATGTCCAGACTCCGGCAGCAGATTGCAAAGACACAAACTTAGAGATACTACCAGCAGCAAGAGCGGTCCTGCCCAGGACACGGACTGGTTTGCCCAGGACATGGACTGGGTTGCCCAGGACACGGACTGGTTTGCCCAGGACATGGACTAGTTTGCCCCTGTGGGAGCAGGGACTGCTTAAGGAGTGTTTTTCAAGAGAAATGCTCGGCTCTGCAATGGAAAACACTTCCCAAGACTATCATGTGCTGAAATTGCCACCTACCCAAGTCACTGCTTTTGAAGGTTTTTGTTCTTCGTTCTCCAGTTTAAAGCCAATGTGAAAAGCACAGAGAGCAACCACAGCTCAAGGTTAAAATGGAAATTAAATATTTTTCTACTTGCATTTGCAAAGACCTTCAGGCTCAGGCTTTTATATGTTTTACATATCTGCACATTTTATATCTTGCCAAAAAAAGCAGCAGCTGCACTTCTTAAATATCCCTCCTTTATGGGGCAAAACTAAACACCATCACTGGAACTTCAGTGAATTTCTCTGAAGTACTGATGCAGTGTACGAGGAACACTCCTTACCTACTAACAAATGATTAATACCAGGTTTAGACATGCTGTGAGAAACAATTAAACCTCTGGTGTCAGCTCCCTGACCGTTTTACCCAGCATGGTTTTGCTATTGGAGCCTGCCAGGATCAGACCGCAGAGCGGTCGAGGGGATGATCATGCTCACCTTTGAGGGGACTCTAAAGGAAATACAGAAAGGCCCAGGAGGGAGATTATTTAGCTGAAAAACAAAGTCCTCTGCTGATTTATGCAACTATTTATGCACAATTTATGCTAATATGTCCCATGATGTCGGTAGACTCCAGCCATCCATCATAAATCTCAGGCACTGGCTGGCTGCGCGGAGCCCATAAGGAGGGCGGATGGTTCTGGTGGGGCTCCGTGCCAGGACAAGGATCTTCCCAGGACGTCTCAGTGCAGGATCAAGGCCCTGGTTTGTACCAGACAAAATCCTGACCAGGCCTGAGCTTGTTCAAACAAAACCCCTGCTTTCTGCTCTGCCTGCAGATGCAAGTCTTGGCTGCAGAAAGAGAATGAAGCTGAAGGGGAGACTTTGTTTTCAACTACAAAGTTGGAAAAAGCTGGGAAAATGAATCTAACTAAAACTGATGGCCTATCGTTCCAAACCACAGCAAACCTCCAGGCTCCACGCAGAGAAAGCAGCGGCCTTGGGTGATAAATTGATTGTTTTCCTGTTAGCTGTGGAATTTGTTAGTGCTGTAAAACTGCTGTCCATGCTGAGGACTCCTCCTGTTCTTCTCTTGAACCAAGAGAATAATAAAAGGCTTCTCTGGAAATTCTTTACATCTCCGTTTTAAACAGATGGTTGCTGAACTCCGTGAGGTCAGCAGTACACCGTCTGATTATCACCACGTGGCTCCTTTAAGCAGAATAAATTAGGAAAATAAAGAAAAAAACCACCAGAAAGACAGCCCAAGACTTGCTTTCTGCAGAAGACCTTGGTGCAACCGCACAAGGATTTCAATTTTGAAGAATCACAGGACGCAGTACCCTGACTGATAGCCATTGTTGGAAAGCAAAATTAGATGTGTGTGACTCATCGGTCACACAGGTCTAGGGGACAGAGCACCACATCCTTCACGTGGGAAGGCTTTTTGGTGAAGGAGACTCAACAAACTCAAAAGACTTAATCATGATTCAGTGCTGTGCTCCCACACCCACACACTTACCAGTGGGACCCATTCTCACGTGACAGGTGTTTGATTTGGAAGGAAAACATGCTCCAAAAATAGACATCAAGATGATGTTTGGATGAGCATAAGGGAATCTAAGAAGACAAAAGTATATAAAAAGAAAATAGCTAAGTGGAAACTGAAAGTCAAAAGCTAAGAAGTTTTTAAAGGGAGAATATCTTGTCTTGCTATAAGCATGAGATTAGATTTCCTGCTGGTAAACACCAGTGTAATTTCATTTACCTACTGGAACTAAACCAGTTTATTCCAGTGAAGGTCTGAAAAACCAGACTGCTTTCTCTTTTCAAATAATGCAAGAGCTATCTCCACCCATGCCTGCATGAGAAGCAGCAGGAAGGAGCCTGGCAGTACTGGTAAGGACGCTATTGGTTTTGTTTCAGCAGCTCGGTGCCCACGTTGCCAAGCCGGACCTCGACCAGGCACTTGCCAGCTCCCTCTTCCAGTCCTCCTGCCTGGCAGTGCACGGCGGGCAGCTCCTTGCCAAAAGAAGTCACACCACGACGCAGATTTGGACCAACACTTCTCCTGAATTTCCTCACTGACCAGCCTGGCATCATGGAAGGGCAGCAGGTCCCAACTGCTGCAAATCAGCTGCCTACTGCCGTGGAGGATATGGCAGCTCTGACCGGGGCGGGGAAGAAGCAGGCAGGAATTTTAGCCGATTATTCTCAACCTCCGAGTGTCCCTACGATGCACAGTGTCAGTTTGACATCCCTGCTGTGGTGTAAGCAGAAATGCTCTTAACGTTTCTCATTGCCACACGGTCCTGGCTCGTCACCACCGGGAAGACGGACACGTCAGGGGGTCGCGGAGGTGAGACAATCTCTACCCGCCGTCCCTCTCCCTCCTGCCCCAGACTCACCGCTCTCCGGCTAACTCCAGCCTCTTTACCCGTGTCTGGCTTTAATCAAACCTGTCGGCACAGAGACCCTGACCTTCGGAAAAGCCTCCAGTCCTTTACTATAATTAAAATGATTTGTCTAATGCTGCCCCATCAAGATGTATTTCAGGAAGGAGAAAGTGCAAACTCCCAGAGCTGGTGGGAAATGCAAATAAACAGAGCGTCGATCTGGCATAGATAGTTGTCACTCAGACTGATCTCACCCGCGGGAAGGATCTAATCAAATACACTCTGCCTCCAAGATATAAGGCTGGGAAATGAAGCTTTAAATGGTGTTTTCATCCGTGCTGAAATGGCTCAATTTATGCTTTGTTTATGTTTGTGAAATAACTGCTTTTTAAAAAAGAAATGCTAATACTGCTACAAATAATTAATGTTATCTGAATCTATCAGATTCTAGGAGGCGGTGATTAGATTCAAAACAGCAGAGACCTTTCCAATCTCAGCGCTGTGAGACAATATAAAAACAATGCCTATGCTCTTAGATAACCTTTGCCCTCAGTCTTTTGCTGAACATCAGGGCTCCCAAGGCTAGCGTATGATTATGTCTTAAGCTGAAACATAACATTTTGCCCATATGTTGATATTAACAAAAATTTCACTTCCTAACTCTTTAATCTTTTTATTCATGTGTTCTGTCGCTCTCGGGCAGGGATTGTGAATACCAGACACTGCCTTATGTAAAATAATCGACTGTATTTTTTCTCCTCTGAACTAATTCACCACATTTTCTCCCTATCTAACATCTAGATGAATGCACTGTGTTTTCTATCCATCACCCTGCTAAGGTACTCATCACTGGGGTACACAACCAGCAGATAAAAGTATAACGATGCTATATCAAATAAAGAAAATCAATGTTCCACCCTCAGTAAAACTGAGCCGAATTCTAACAAGTCGGTCACCACGAGGAGAATTTGGCCTTCTGTTTCAAGCAGAGGGGATTTCTGAAGCAGTGCTCACAGCCCATGATATTCTTAGGCCTTTCCTTGCAATGCCTGGGAAAGCCAGGGTTCACCTCTTTTGCTCCCTCCGCCCCAGTCTTGCTTGCTGGGGTTGACACAACCCTCCTTGCCAATGCCCAGTTCGAGCCCAAGCTTTCTTGGGTCAAGTATGGACATGGAGAACCAGGTGCTGCACTCAGGTGAGCCAAGAGAGGACACGGAATCTGTGAGATTTAGGAGTCTGGTGTCTAGCTTCTGCGCCTTTATGGCTCGGACCTGGCCAGCATTTGCCAGCAAGTTCTCCTTGGTCCGAACCTGGGTTAGAAGCTGCATTTCAGAGAGGCGGACCCAGAGCTTCAAGGGCTACTAAATGACTCAAGAAACTGGATCATTCAAACAGCAGCAAATACCACAAAACTACATAAATTGAACAGGTTTTGTGCATATCTGCCTGATTCACAGAGGTAAGAAAAGCAAATCAGGATCCTTGGATGCAGTGTTTCTTCGATGTAAAACGGTGCACCAGTTAGGGTCATTGGTGCGAATTTTTATGTGATGGGAGTAGTGCAAAGTGCAGGACTAGGGTCTGAGATCCAAAATGCAGTGAAAGCAACCTCTGGCTGCTTTGCGGACAATTCATCATGAGAATGTCCATTGTGAACAAAAAAAGGGACATCAATTTTTTAAGCAAGTCTGCCCTGAGAGCGGGCAGCTCAGGCCAATGCCCCTCTAATGTACCATATAAACTTTAATGTACTGCCACTCCATTTCAGCTGTGGTTTTTTCCCCTCATTGCAAAATGCTGAATTACAGTTAAATGCTAGATGGTATTTCCTGACTGTGTGACTGATGGCTTGCCTTTGTGCATGGCTGGTTATTTGTTAGCAGTGAGCACTTCAAAGCCTAACAGCCAGTCCAGCCGCCCAGCAAAGTGGTTCAGCTCTCTTTGCCTGCCCCACAATGTCAGCTGAGAGAAAGGAAACATCTTCTGGCACTTCACCACGGAGATACGAAAAGTGACTGCGCTGCTTTTGATGGAGAGGCACCCCGTCTCCCTGCCAGCCAGCACATCCTGATATTTTCTCCATGGAAATTGGGACAGAGCTGGGAGGGAAAGGGGAGTAAATTATATTTATGGCTGGTGATCAGTCTGTTTGCAGCATATCTCTTTATACCTGGCCAACTATAGAAGGTTTATGATATGCTTTCCATTCTTAGCAAGGTTTTCCTGCATTAAACATGCAAACAACTTTCCTTTTTCCAAGAAAATATATGGTAGTTGGTCTTGTTGGTCTTGTTTCTGATTTCTCTACTGATGGGACAGCATTTAGTTAGTAATTATGCTTATTACTTCCAAGAAAGCGGCCATGATAGAGCTGCTCTGTGCTGAGATTTTATTAAGCTTAGAACAGCAAAGTAACTTGGGTACCTCCCTTCAGCGGGTCCCCAAGGGCAGCCCCCAAAGCATCAACACAGCTTGAAAAGCCAATTTTCAGAATACTGTGTCAGCCTCTACTTGGAGGGATATTTGGATACAAGTGGGTCACATTTTCAAGCTTTTGATTGCCTTTACAAGGACAAGGAATACATCCAAGGACCCAGACCTTCTTTGGAGAAAGTCTTTCCAATAATTCTCTGCTGTGGACAAGACACAAACCTCCCAGCTACTGGGGTGCGAGAGGAAACCTCTCCCTTCTCCATGATCAAGACCTTTACCACTCCACCAAGCAGTGTGCAGTCTGTCCTACAGACAGCAGCATGGAAGGGATTAGGTGCAAACATGAAGACTGGATCCAGGTGACAACGTTGCTTTGGCCACGCATGCTAATTTAAAAAATCAGACAAAATCAAGAGGCAAAAAGAAGCAGCAGCACGAAGCAAAAAAGCTCACAAGGCACCTGACACAAACAGTAGCATTTGCTGGGGGAAGGGGAACCAGTTTCCTGTAAAAACCCATGATTCTAGCCACGAGAAATCTTAATCTATTGCATGTCAAAAGATTTGAGCTGGAAAACATTTTTGTTCTTTTCTTCCAGTATGTTTTTGTCATCTTGTGCTCTGGGAACATCTTGAATAGCTGTTAATAATTTATATCTTACAGTAGCATATTAAATCACTTGGCTGTCAGAATGGCTTTGAAACACAGGGTCCCTGGGTCTGCCCTGGATAATGAAGGGAACTCCTGAGTCGTCCAGGTGCCAATAGGTTTTGCTTTTATTGCTTGGAACAATGTGATATGCAGCCTGTTAGGACATGATGCATCAGTGAACACTTGAAAGCAGGCTTAGACTGATGAAAAAAAAAAACCCACCAAACCACAGTCTGATGAAAATACCCTCCAAAATCTGTCTGGTCCTTGGAAACATTGACCCGTTGGGATAACAACCCTAAAACTGCTCATTGAAGTAATCCTTGCACTGGATCAGGAAGACTCTACATATTTTTGGCACAGTGTTTCCCTGTTGGAGAAGATTATAATTTACTAGTCATATTTAGGGCCTAGAACCCAGCTGCTAAGTTTGCAACCTCAGCCATTACAGCCCTAACTGACCCACCTCCAACACTGCCTTGGTGACACTCCATGGGCTGTGATAAGGTGCTGCTAATAAAAGCTCTTTTGAAATCTTCAGAGAAAAATGCTACTTAATAGCAAATGGTTGCTGCCCTTATTTCCAAAAAATGTTTTTTCCATGCCAAGGACTTCCACTTCGAATAGCTCAGCAGGGCTTTTCCTGTAGGCTTCTCGTACTTTAAAAATGCAAAATTTGCATAAATCATCATGCAGAGAAGGCCACAAGCAGAGGAAACAGAAAGAAAGGTACAGGCTGGGGGTAATGTAAGGAAAGCAACAGATAGGACAGTTAGAGGAAAGATGCATGAAAAAGGAGAAAAACAGAAATGAAGCGCAAAGGGAAAGCAAAGGGTGTCATTCCAGTGACTCCAGCAGTGCAAAGAGATCATCCACTGCTGCTGTGTCACTGGAGGGCCAATTACATTACAATATTTGCAAAAAGGAAGACGAAGGATTTCTTGTCTCTGCTGGGACTGAATCTCCTTTTTCAACACAGTCTCTGTGGAAGGGAACCTTTGCTGGGCATGTGCTGCCAGCTGCGGCACAGGCTTGGTGGGCAGTGGCTTGCAGACAATGCTCGAATCCAGGGACAACCACTCAATCTTTCTACAGAGTCCAGGACCCCATAGCAAAGACTGTTGTGAAATAGGGTACATGATGTGGTGTACAGGAGGGTATGCGGTGTGTATGTGGTGCGGGACTTCACAGGGATTAAGCGGAAAACAAAGGAATGACTGTCGGAGGCCTCAGGCAAGAATGCACCCAAGGACATATAACTAGCACATCCTAGAGAAGGGCAGATAAACCAGCAGACACCAAGATAAACAACCTGAGAAGTGAGCCAACTCATGGCCGTATGTGGAAGGAAAGACTCAGAGATGATGGAAAGGACACTAAGAAGTACCACTTCTACAGCCACCAGCAACCACCAGAGACCACTGAGGACCCTGTGGAAGCCCCACAGAGACCCAGGCTGCAAGCGCAATGGCTATGGAAATATGATAATTAGTTCCAGGACATAGAATAAATATGTATGAACATTCCAGGAAACTTAATGCACATTTATGTAGCAGGGTGATATAAGCTCGGGATGAGACAACGTACAGCATACACGTTATGGGA
>Ga0181612_112069_pt1 | contig 10701 bp, 3 predicted proteins | sample HoacroProtozoa21_FD_119630 | JGI IMG/M metagenome (GOLD analysis project Ga0181612, IMG submission 119630) | Hoatzin crop microbial communities from Cojedes, Venezuel. Combined Assembly of Gp0051906, Gp0051904, Gp0051908
AAGAGAAGAGAAGAGAAGAGAAGAGAAGAGAAGAGAAGAGAAGAGAAGAGAAGAGAAGAGAAGAGAAGAGAAGAGAAGAGAAGAGAAGAGAAGAGAAGAGAAGAGAAGAGAAGAGAAGAGAAGAGAAGAGAAGAGAGAAAAGAAAAAAGAAAAGAAAAAAGAAAAGAAAAAAGAAAAGAAAAAAGAAAAGAAAAAAGAAAAGAAAAAAGAAAAGAAAAAAGAAAAGAAAATATTTTCCACAGTGACACAGACTACCTCCCCACTATGAAAAATTAACAAAAAAGTCTTTCCTAATGCAATTTCCTTCCATTTCCATTAATTTTGAGAACAATTACTTATGAACATAGCCAGAAAAGGAAGATACAGGAAAAAAATACTAACAACCATTTAACTAACAATATTCTGCTTTTTTTTTAATTATTTATTGGAAGGATCAAAAAATTAACCAAAATTAGTCTGCAACAAAACTGGAACGAAGACACTATTTCATCAATTTTCAATTCTTGGTGTGTGAATAAAGTCACCCAAACTTTTCTGACCTAGAAATATGTCAAATAAAGGAAGAAAAAAGAGTTTTAAAATATGAGTGGATTACATAAGATATAACAACTATCACTGCTTTGGTCATTTATATTTTCCAACTTTAAATTAATCTTCCTCCCTCTCCTGCATTACATCCTGGGCCTTGAACAAGGTATTATAAATCCTTTTTTAATAAAGAATAATTTCAGAGCTCTGACTCTTCTTTCAAAAGAGGTGAAATGAGAATGAACAACCTTTTCATTTAGATGTAATGTGGTATAAAACTCTGCTGCAAATACAAAAGATATAAAAGACATGATTCTGAGAAGAATCACAAAGAAATTCTTTAAGGAAAAAGTTTTTACTTTTTGGATTCATCTTACCAGCTTTGGGAGGAACAAAATCGTAAGAATATTCAATATAATATAGTCCTCAGTAAAAGCTTAAGGATCAAAACCATCCAAAACCAAATTAAAAAAAAAAAACCAACAACCAACTCTGTTTAGCTACTGGGCATGAAATATATAATTGTGTTGATCACTGACTACCAAGAATTCATTTAAAGCTCATACTAGGTTGCTTGGAAATCCCTTCTCACTTTTGGGCATGTTCTCACAGTAACTAAGTGATGGCCTGGTCTGGGATTTGTGCCACAAAAGCAAAGCCCCCTCTTGGAAAGGCCATGTCAGCTGAGACATTTCTGGAAGGAGTAAAACATGAAAGTTTTTTTTTTTTTGAAAAAAATGAGAAAAGCATGAAAAACACTGAAGTCAATCAGACCAAGGGTTGGTCAGCATCATGCCACCAACAAGCAGCTGCTTTTCACCCTATCTACATTCTCACAGAGCACAAACACTTCAACTCATGAGACACCCTGAATTTGTGGTACTTTTTCCAGCCTACTTGTCAGGTCTCTTCTTGAATCCAGGTAACCCTTCTGCATCCACAGAGTCCTTTCACCAACTGCTGCACAAGTCTGCTACCTGATGCACAGAGAATACTTCCTTTCATTTGTTCCAAAACCAGGTCATAAAAGCTTTGTGGTCCCTTATCCTTATACCAAGAGACACCACCACCAAGTGACTTGGCCAGGCTCTCCATATCGCTGGACCATAACTCTCCACTGCAGCTGTTGCTTTGTCAGCTTTGAGTCCTTGCTGACTCCGTCAGTCCTCTCATGGAAAGCGCTGCGTACTTTTTTTGAGATGAGGGGACTATACACACCGTTAAAGGTGTGCTGGGGGGGAGAATTACTCAGCTGACTTGAAGAAATACTCCATCACCTCAGCTACTAGCTGGCTAGATTAAATAGCATTTAAGCTTCATTTTAAGAATGGCTCCTTCGCACACAGGAATCAATGGGTAAGTGACCAGAATTCAACGTGTGGTAGAATGAGGCAGTGAGGTCTTAAAGCACCACTATATGTAAAAAAACCCCAATTGTTTCTTTTGATAGGCTTGAATTTTCCTGACTGCAAAGGAAAGGTGTAAGGGCACTGAAAGACATGGTTCAGGTTTACTGGATGACAATCCAGCCATTCCCTCTACTGATGGGGATCTCTGCACATGGAATCACTACCAGATTGTCACCTTACTTCTGAACCCAAGAATAACAAATCAGCAGCATCTCTAAGAACTTTATCATAACAGTAGAATGTATAAAAAGATCCGAATATTGAAAGCTAAAACTAGACAAATTTAATTTAAAAATAGTTTACACAACAGCAGAAGTGATTAAGCACTGAAACACCATGCCAAGAGAGGTGGGGAGGCAAGTCATGAAGTTGTTTTTTGTAGTGTCAAGACTGGCTTCTTCTCTGAAAGTCCACTTTAGTCAATTATAAATACTGTTAATTTTAGTGTAAAAACATATAAGAAATACTAGATCCAATGGATTTATTAGTTCATAAAGGCCAAACCTAAAATAAAAAAAAGCATTTTCAAGTGTTAAATTTATCACTCTTATTTGGCATTCAGGTAACCCTTAAGTAAGTTTTGGACTAGGGAAATGTTTAGTTTGAAGGAGGAGGAGACATTTCTGGAGCAAGAACTAAGCTCCCAGGCAACTGAAAGGACAAAACAGCTTGCTTCCCAAATTATGACAGATCTGTGAGCTTTACAGAACAGAAGAACTCAGCAAAGGCAATTTAGGGTTAAACTTGTCTGCCTGAGAACCTCTACCACCGCTTTGTTAAATGCTAACAACACCAACAAGTTTAAAAAACCCTAAGCATGTCCATTCTCTAGCTCCACATGAGTGAAAGATGACTTCTCTTCTGCAGAATTCTAGAAATAGGAAGTAGTAAAAAATTCATGTTCTCTCACCATGAAGAAGTATCCTCCACCCACCAAATACAGTTAGCTGGCAAACAGGATAATATTGCATAAGCAAAAAACTTTTCTACTAATCAGCAAAATTCCACACACAAAAAAATTGACAAGTAGTTCAAGGGCATAGCTGACTTAAATTTACATTAAATAGATTAAATGAAATCCATATCTTTAATTCACTTATAAATGGACCTATGTAATAATTTCTCTCTGTCTTCCAAAAGGATTCTTCTATGACAGTCAGGAATAAGACACCAACTATGATCTAGTTTTACTTGAAATGCTAATCACTGACAGTTTTAAAGACTAATTATATTTGTGGAAAAATACAAATCCTCCAGCAGCTTATTACTAGAAACAGTTATCAACACTCAAAACAGACAACAAAATTGCATTATTTATATCCCATCAATCATTATCCTGCCAATCCCGAAGTACGTTCTCTCACGCTGCTCATGTACTGGTAAAGAATAAAACTTATTGTATGTAATAATAATTTGTAATCCACAATGATAGCATCATAACAGACCATAGTGTATGAAAAAACAGCATTGCTGTGAAAGAGTTACAGAGCAGACTCAAACCAAAGCACACCGTACTGCCTGCAGAAGTAACACAAGTGACTCTAAGCAATCTATCCTGCTTCTTATATATACAAAATAAGGTAATACTTTTTAAATTCTTACCTTCAATAACTTAGTAGCAAGTTTTAAAACATTGTTCACTAGTGTCAGTTCCTCCTTCTTATTAGGCTTTTTCTCCATTTTCAAGTACAAGTTTATCTGTTTTGAATAAAATACAAGTATCACCACTTCTTCAGAATTTAAAGCAATCCATTAGGAAATATTTAATAATAAAATGAAGTGGTTAGTCAGCAGCCACATGATAGAACAGCAATGACATTTCTGCAAGCAAGCCATTTTTTTTCTTCCTTTCTAATATTTAAGAACAAACATTGGTTCAGTACCATAGCAGAATACGTTTTATGATATACCAAAATACCTTTGACACTATTACAGCAACAAGTTTAGTGTAATCTACAAATTAGGTAAGAAAAACCACCACATATGTCAGGTTTGCATAATTTCTTTTTCCCCCTTCAATAACTGCCTGAGGTTTGTCCCAGAAGGTTTTGTACTACTGTGCAGACATTACAAGGCTTAACATCCCTGAAAGTTATTGAATAGACTGAAATGCTAAAACATAATTCTGCTACAGTGTAATTTCCTTTAAAAGATTTTAGTATAATTGAATACTTCATGAGCACCCTGAATGCAGAAAATCAATCCTTCCAGTGCCTTGAAATATTTGAAAAATTATTAAACTCTTTATTGCTACAGAACAGTATATTGGTCCTTTCAATACTTCTGTGATCCAGACTTTTTAGTTAATTGTTTCTGAGCAAGTTTAGTTAAGAGTACAAATTAACTCTCTTTTGGCCTTCCAGCAATTCTGAAACATCAGCTTTCATTCTCAAATGACCTATCTTTGACATCCTAGACCAGGCAAAGGCTAATTTTTCTTTTTTATTGCACAGCAAAAGCAAATCACAGGAAAAATACCTTGATTAGCTGTGAACTTTTAATTTTAGGATGACAACCTTCAACAACAACAAAAAAAACCAAACAATTTGACAATATGCTGAAGAGTCCTTCAGATGACAGAGACTATTACTAAGCTACAGAAGTGAAGTTGCAGAAAGGAAGTGATGCTATGTGGTGCTATATGATACTACAATATATTTAACCACCTTGTTGTAAGGTGGTTATTGAAATAGCAACTACAGACATCTAAACAAAGTAACTGAGTATTATCAGATCTCCCTAAAAAGGTCACTGTAAGTTTCTTGTACAAGTTAAAAATCAAAAACTCTGCCTAATATATTCCAAAGCATATGAAGTTCCCAAACTATCAATTTCATTTAGAAGTAAATCATGCTTTTAGAGGCAAAGAGATTCCAGTCCACAAATATAAGATTACTGATTTCAACAATTCAAGTGTTTATAAACAGGAATAAACCAAGAATAAAGGGTCTAGTTAGCAACTCAGAAAAAATGGTAGGTAATAAACCCTAGGAAGGTTCAAATCTCTTTTTAAAGTTACTGTGATTTTATTAATTTAGGAAAAAAGACCCCAACATTCAGTAACAAACTTTGAATCGGGAGGCAGAGTTTGAATGTGCATATGCACAGCCATCTACCACATCTATTCTGAGACTTGAAACTGGCAAGACAACAACTTCGATCAGATCACATGTTGTATTTTACTCAACAAGGAACCACTGAGGCCCTTAATTTACAAGGCCAATTAAAAACACTTTCAGAAGGACTTGAAAAAATTACAGGCAAACAGCATACAGTCAAAAAAATCCCTTGATGTAAAATGATGGATCTTTTAGTTTCCCATCATGACTCATAATCATGAAATTCATAGGTTGAATATAAAGCACACAGAAGTGGCTGGAACTTTGCTGACAGAAAGTAGAATTTGCAATTTCATCTTATCCATGAAGCGTTAAATTGAATCCGGGGGTTGAGGCTTGTTTGTCCTTTTGGGTTTTTTGCTGTTGTTTCTCATTTGTTTGTTTTAAAGTTTCCTTCTCTTCTCAGTAACCCTAGTATGCAATTTTCAAGGACACTAATTCAGATGTGGGTTTACAGATCAAGTGAGTGTCATTCGGTTGTTTGGGCTTGGCCTCTCATATGCAAGGCCAAAATATCAGACTTCCATGAGTCTGTCTCAAGGACACTGTAAAAATGCTGTGGTACCCAGCTAGTATGTGAAACTAGCTCAAAATGAGTTCTACCCAGGATGACGTGTCCTTTTTGTTTTCTGAGAAACTATTGTGAATTCTATTTTGGTTTTCATCTCATAAAGCTCTTGGGCACTTTTGAGGGAAATAACAGGATAAGCTGGATTCAACACAAGCTAAGTGTCTGATGACATTGCACTTTCTGATTTTTTTCTTTTTTTTTTTTACTTCCTGGGAACATAGAAAGGGTGCTTCTTTCAATGTCCACACTGGTTTAAAATGTTCAAACACTGATTCTTGTGAAGAGCGTAGTATAGAAACTTATGAAAGCAAAATAAAGGCTTGATATTCTCTGTCTCTCTCTTGCCTTGCTCTCTGCATTTTTTCTTCCATTCCTTATTCCAAACATTTCCCTCCATTTTCATTCCAGAAACAGAGGACACAGACTTCACTGGGACATTAGGCTATTCATACTACGAGGATCAACAGAACAACGCAAAGCTCGCTGGGCTCAGGAACTCTGAGAGGTTTCACACCAGTATAAAACACAGTATTCGGGACAAGGTACACACTCAGTCTGCCTTCTCACTGCCTAGCTTCATTGCCTTTAGTAAAGACTGAATGAATTATCATTGAGCAAAATATGTAAGCGGTCATTTATACCATGTGTATTCCCGCAAAGAGAAATATGTAGACCCAAAGCCAATCCTGACAGACGACTAAAAGAAAAAGTTTCCAATGAGTCTAGAGGAAAGGATGTAATCCACGCAATCTAGTGGTCAAAATTACTGGACTGGAAACAGTGACCGACTTTGTAGAGGGCAAGTTTGTTTTCAAATCTTTTACTCTCCCATTCAACACTTTGAGAGTTCGGGTTTCTTTGTCCTATTTAAAAGCTACTTTTCATGTTTGTGTTCTGTTAGATCCTTAGATATGTCAAATGACATATGCTGATATCTCTAAGCATGCTCACTTAAAGAAATTGGGATATGGTCATCTCAGTGTTCCAAACAACTTTTAAACAAAGTCATAGCCTTCTCACAGAAACTGAACTTCAGGTTGCAAAATGTTGTTTCTCTACACCATAATTAACTCCCCAATCCAGACTATTTTAACATCTAAAATACATGCCTGAGACCTACCAGATGAATGACCTGTTTGGATATAAAAATATAGGTCTATACAAATTCTCACCTGCTCAGTAAGTAATATTGAGGTATTGCTGTACTTTTTACTGGTTTCAGATCCAAGAGTAACAAATCTTAAGAGGAAAAGAGTTAGTGAAATGCACCAAATTACGAGTTCCCAATTGTAGTGACAATCAAGGAAGATCTCATGCATATGAAGCAGCTGAAAACAAAAGAAAAAAAAATCAAAATTGAATTCAAAGTAAATAATGCATTACAGCACAAGAAAATTATTACATATCTCCCCAATTCCAAGAAAAATTTTCCAGTAATAATTATATGGATTGGTTTTAGACATGAAAGATTTTTGAATCATAATTTAAAATCAACACTGTGTCAAAGATAGGAGGTTTGAGAAAAAATATGCTCTGAAAGATTCAATGAGAATTGAGACATAACTTTTTTTGTATCCCTAAAGCAACAGAAAAAATATACACTCTAAGACAATTTTAAACTTGTGTTCAAACTTGCAAAGACACTATATAGCATAAAAAACAAAATGTACCCTCAAATGCACTGAATTATGTAGAAAATTGAATCCAAGCAGAGTTACTGCTGAATTATTATTAAAATATTTATAGTTAACTACCAGGAAAACACGTTAGCACTAATTAGGGAAGAAAGTGGAAAAAAAAAATACAACCAGAAGCCATTCAGAAGCTTCCCTGTATTCTGAAACAGAAGCTCAAGGAAAAATCTTAAGCAGCAAAAATCGTGTTTAAACATCGCTTTGCTTACTAAAAGTTATTCCACTAGAGGGCAGGCTAATATAGCCAACAATCTTGTTTCTCACAGAAATCGTCAGCCAAGGTCAATCACAACTCTGCAAAAGTGTGTTTTGATGCAAAGTGCTGGGGGGGCCAAGGGGGAAAGACTGTGTTCCAAAATCCATGACGGAAAATGAAAGAGCATACAGATTTAAAAAATAATAATAATATAATGTTAGGAATTATGCCATCAATAAGATTCTTTGGCTCTTACAGAATAATATTCTAAAGTAGATTAAATGAACAATACAAAACTGAGCTTAATCTTCTGAAAAGCTGTAACAGCTGTTACTGATTTTTCACTGTGGTCTTTTAATTTAATAGGAATCACAAAGCAAAAGGCACTCAAAATTATTTTAAAAAATATTTAAGTCATGGTGGTTTCTATACAAGTAAGATTTCCTCACCTGTGCACAACAGATAAACACAACTGAGATAGTCAGCAGGAAGGCAGATGAAACTATTACATCAACTGAGCGTTGAGGACCTCGACGCTGCAAATAAAGGATATGCGTATGTCAGTGAAAACCGGCCTCATCAGTGTTAATATTTAGAACATCCAGTTTGATTCACACCCTTGAACCTATGTTTCATCGTGGCTCACAATTTCGCAATTTAAGTTCCAAACACCATCTGAGATCTTAATAGTATCACTACATTTGAATACCCCTAAAGGCATGTGAGATTAATTCAGCTGCAAGCATTTAAAGATAACTATGAGAAAATACAATATTCGCCACCCATTCAGTCAGCTCCCTCATGATGTGAAGTAACTTTCATTCAGGCAGCATTCCCTGACACAACAAATTTGACACAGCATGGGGCTTTAACCCCAAGTATCAAACCAGTGATAAGAAAAGATTTTTGGACACCAGATTGTAACAGGATATCAAGTTATGATTTCACGTGTTTGGTATTTTCCATTACTTGCCTCTTTTTGACACACAAAAATCGAAGCTGTAAATCACTGTCCCATTGTGGTAGGTGCAATAATATCATTCTCTCCCCCAGAAGAAGGAGGAAAACTGGGGAACAAACACACTTGTCTTGAAAGGTGCAACCTCACTGTTTCCAACCATTTTTTCTTGCTTACTAGCACAATGAAATGTTTCTACCCACTGAGCATTTTCCTCTGTTTTTTCTTTTTTTAATTAAAGAATTAAATATCTTGTGCTGTGTTGAAACATGTACAGGTTATAACAGACATTTATTTTCCAACTTTGTTCTCCAGACATGCTACTAATTGTATAAACGTGAGAAGAATGGGAGGTGTACATATGCAAGATACAACCTTGGAACTTGGAGAAAAAGACAGGAAGCTTAACTACCGAAAAAAAAAAATAAGTGCAAATTACTGCTGCAGGTATGCATGGACTACTCCTATACTGAGCCAGTGTTTTGCCTGTTTCCTGCTTATAAGCAATTTTCCTGCTTTCCACTCTGCCAGTCTCCACACCATAACTTCTTTATATTTTCATAATCCTTTATCCACATCTAAAAACTACCAATAGCAGATTTCATCTAACCTTTCTCATTTGCTGTTGGAAAGAAGCATCGATTCAAATAAGGCGACTACCACCACTAACGAGACTGTCAGTTGCTGTTCACCAAAACACTGGCTCTACAGAAACCAAATAGGAAAAAAACTAGCTTCATCTGAGTTGAATTACCTTATGCAGAGAGAAAAATGGAAAAAAAAACTGGGAGGAAAGGAACAAAATAACAAAAAAACAAAAACCAACCCTGAGTTAGATAAAATGGATCCTTTCACAAAGGATCATCAAAATGCTCCAGCTTGAGAAGATCATTAGAAAGCTATAAGGAGATTACTCATATCTGAGCTGACCATACAACAGAAAGATCAGAATGTCTTACATATTAATACTTGGGCGTAATTTCTAGCTTCATCTGCCATGTATACACTCACAGCACAAATATGCACATAAACTATACTGCTTCATAAATTCCTTCTATCTTAATGACACTGACTGGTGGGGCTCATACAGTAAGGTTACTTACCTTACTTGGGCATAATTTCTAGCCTCATCTGCCACGTATACACTCACGGCACAAATATGCACATAAACTATATTGCTTCGTAAATTCCTTCTGTGTTAATGACACCAACTGATGGGACTCATATAATAAGGTATTGTATGTGCTATACTACATGTGGTCATTTTTACCCGACATATTCACCCAAGAGACTTTACTGCTAGCATTAGTAGGACAAGACTCCAACTCTGAACATACTCATACTTTGAGGTAAAAACTAGACACTTTCTCATAATCTGGCGGCCTGCAGATTCTGCTGGCCCAGAGTCACTAAAATGAAGCGTACAAGGCACATGTGCACCAATAGGGGTAAGCGCACAGCAAGAAAAATTCAGACTAGAATACTAACCTTCTATTTCATAAGTGGTAGCAAAAATATACATTATTTTACCTTGAGATAGGACCTGAGAGAAAGCCACATTTTTATATTCTGTACTTTCTTCAAGCGGAAGTGAGGAACCTCTGATTTTCTTGCCCTTCTGGCAGATGTCAGATGACCAAAAAGTTTGGCAAAAAGTAGCCTCTGCAGTGAAAAAAAAAAAAAACAATCTTTAATTGTTAATTGATTATCAAGGGTACTAAAAAGAAAATGGAGAAAAGCCTTCACTTAATATGTCAAAGTAATGTACAATTTTAATTTAGAATCATTGTAAATTAAAATATGTTAATACAGCGCAGAAATACATGTAGCATGTTACCAAAAAGAGGAGATACACTAAAAAGTTTAAAAAGTCTTCTTATTCTAATAAAAAACAAGATTTAGCTACACTTTGAGCTCCTTTCTTCATATTCCAGAAAACAGATCTGCTATGCTCTTAAAATCTGGGAGAGAATCAAACCTTCATTTGCATTACAGAGTGCCTGTATCACAGAAGCTCCCTCCAGCAGAAATTATTATTAGGGCTGGAACACCTCTGCTAGGAGGACAGGCTGAGACAGTTGGGGCTGTTCAGCCTGGAGAAGAGAAGGCAGAGGGGACACCTTACCATGGCCTTCCAGTACTTAAAGGGGGCCTCTAGGAAAGAGGGGGACAATCTTTTTAGCAAGCCCTGTTGTAACAGGACAAGTGGTAATGGTTTTAAACTAA
>Ga0181612_149636_pt1 | contig 10701 bp, 9 predicted proteins | sample HoacroProtozoa21_FD_119630 | JGI IMG/M metagenome (GOLD analysis project Ga0181612, IMG submission 119630) | Hoatzin crop microbial communities from Cojedes, Venezuel. Combined Assembly of Gp0051906, Gp0051904, Gp0051908
AAAAAAAAAAAAAAACTTTTGTGGTTTACTACTATTTCTGTGGAATAATTATAAAGTCTTGACCTTTTTAAAATCAACCTCATTTGGATGCATCTGAACCAGCAGAGCTGTGTTATATTTTCTATCTTTGCTAGAACTTCTACAAAGCAGGATGAATATTTCTTCAAAAGTGGTTATAGTTACCAACGCATTGGATACTCATAAAAAACAACTTATTTAGCCTCCTGCCCCCTTTACAGAACAACAAGTCTTTTGACTTAACATCTGTTACTACGCTATATTTGTATTTGAAAGTTCCAGGTAACCTTGTAATAAAAATCAAGTACTAAGGCATTTGACTTTGAAGAGTACTGAATTTTTCCTTAGGTGTTGTAGAAAATGGCAGTTTCGTTCCGATAGTCGATGCAGGCAACTTGAGGCCATCAAATACTTTAAGAAGTGTAAAAATGGTAATTTAGCCATCATTGTCTTCCATTTGGTGATACGACAGAATTCAGTAAATAAACCACTAATGCCATGCTCTTTTTTTTATTTCTTTGGGTACAGTTGATATTACCTCTATAATATGTGCCAGAAAAGACATTAGAAAATGCGGTAGTAAAAGAAAATGTAGAAGTTGACTTTTAAGCTGCTTTTTAATCACAACCTTCCTGTTGGATTTACGTTGAGCAAGTGCTGACATACACGGTGAAGTACAGTTGACGGTAATCCCTTTCTTACAAAGGTGTGTTTCTTGCTCATGTATCTTTTCAGGTACTGAAAGAGTAGATACAATTAGTAGAAAAGCGGTTTAACACATGAAAGAGCTAACGAAATAGTTTATTTTTTACATTGTGTCTTACAAAGTAAAGGTAAGGAGACCTGAGAGGACCTACTTTCACCAATAGCATACACCTCCGCCAAGATGCAGTGGTCTCTAGCTCTGTGTGACGATTTTGCGACAGAAAGCAATAGTAACAGATACGATGTTGCCTCCGAGTATTTTCGTCGGTCTGGAAATGTTGGGGGGAGGAGAGAAGACCCATTTATTTCATGCTACTATGATAGTGAAAAACAAGTTGTTAGAGATCTATGAAATACGTTATGATATTCTGGGTTTTAGGATCAACTTTTGTTTATATACTGTAATTTAAATAAATTGCATTTACATGCCTAGTTTCTGTAATATTTGTGTATACAATACCAAAATCTTACAAGATGTAAATTGTGTATAACTGCACAGACTCCTTTCCCTAGGTGTCTGAGAACATTTTAAGTTTAATTCATATATTATAAAATGACTAGATGTGACTGTTGATTTACAGAATTTACATATCACAAAAGTTAATTATTTGTGGTACTTAAGTTAAGAAAAGTAGTGATTTTTTTTTTTTTTCTCAGTTCTTAAAAAGCATTACCCAGTTGATCTGGCGATGATTATGTGTATGAGCCACAAATATTGATAATTTTTCCATTACATTTTTTCTTTTCTTTTCTAGATATTAATATGTTTCTCGCTATAGTTTGTGTAACAACTTGTGTTCACGTTATCTATGTTGCTGTAATTTTTGTGCTTTAATTCCTCTTATTTCGACTGATTAAAAAATCAAGCTCCTGTAACTTGCACTTTTCCCCAATCCTTAATACTCTTGTATGGCAACCAAAATTACTGTAAGAAATAAATATAATATTGCACTAAGGTTGTGGTTCTGATTGCAAACAGAGAACACTGTCTGAAGTTTTATTAAAAAAAAAAAAAGTTGCCAAAAAACTTGCAATCTGATGTTACTGAAAGCGCATAAAATGCTTTAACAAAATGTAGACAGAATTAAGGCAAAATAGTTGATTTATTGTTGGGAAAAACATTTCCTGTTTATTTCTTCCTTTTTGGTTAAAGCATTCTTTATGCCGAACACCAGTTCATTTACTGAATTTCAGGTTCCCGGCTGAAATTTGCAAAGTAAGAACTTTCAGCAAGAGGCAGAAACTCTGTCTCTATTTGCCTTAAGGTGGATTTCAAATAATCGTTGACTCTTTTTTCCCTTGGCCGAGCGTGCAGGGGGGGGAATGCGTGCTCGCAGCTTGGTACCGCTGGTGGTAGCGGGCGCTGAGTCTGGGGGCTGTTCTGCAGCTTCGTGCGGCACTGAAAACTCGCGGGGGGGCTGGGGGTTCTGTAGGGCAGAGCAGCTTCATGGGGGAGAAAAGGGAACGGCGCGCCGGGTCAGACTTTGTGCGTCTCGTGACTGAAAAACTGTACCGGCAGGGTGTATTTGTACTGTGAATAAACGAGGCGTAAAATGGAAAAAATAAGGGAACACTTCACATCTTCTTTTGGCTTAATCTAAAAATTTGGTTTCCTATCTTTAAATGGTGATGCAATGGAGAATATTTTTTATTTTTATTTTCTAACATATTGGAATAAATGCCTAGAACTGTTGCCATTTGGTTTCATATGTTCCTTAACTATTAATCTCTGCTCAGATGTTATTCTAGTTCATCAGTTTTGTAGTTACCTACTATTTCTCTCATATTTTTCCAACAACAATTACTTGGCAGCTTTGTTTTGTTAAAAAAGATAGAAGAAAAACCAGCCTTTTTATTATTGCAGGTATTGTGCCAATCCAGTGATAAACATCTGCGTATCTAAATTCGGGTATTTACAGTGCAAAACAAAGAATGCTTTGCAATTGTCCATGCTTTGTTGGTCAAAGAAATGAGAGTTTGTCATTGCTGGTGGAGTGTACGTTGTATCCATGTGTTGTGGTTTGTTTCTGTCTTTGTTTTCTGTATTTTTCTGCATTTTGTGGTCTTTCATTCTGTTTGTCCAAAACCATGAAAAAAAAAACCCCAGTAGCTATGGTAGGCCATCCAGAACAGCAAGACTGTAACAATACTTCAGAACGCCTCGTTTGGAAAAAAAATGCGCGTGCCTTATAGTTTTCAACCTGAATCAGCTACACTGTATTTAACATACAGAGCTTTATCGTCAAGGTATTATAGTACCTGACAAGAAGAGCTTGTAGTGCTGTTGTTTGGAGTGAGAAGTCCATGTCGCTGCATTAGGAAAAGCGGTTAGAAAACTGAAATTACTTACGGCTTATTTTGAAATATTTTTGGCATTATGAGACTGATTTGAAGTCCTCTATTCAAATCAAGTAAATGAAGGGGAAAACAAATGAAACGAGACCGTTATTTTGGGTTCAGTTTACTACCATAAATACTTGCTTGGTTACTGGTGCAGCTGACATGGTGACAGGTACTGTGTTTCCCAGACAAGGTGACAATAATAAAGAAACCGAGCGGACTTCAAGCTTTGAAGGCTGGAAAAAAGCGGTTCTGTAGCGCTGACATCTAGTGGGATTCGCGGGAAATGCTCTCAGAGCGGTACAAGAGCTTTGAAAATACATATTTGTTTTAAACAATTGTCAGTCTTTCTACAAGAAGTCATTTTAGCAGATTTTTTTATTATTGCACGTTGGCCTGAATAGTCAAGTCGGAAAAACAGGCTGACTGTATAATTACACAAATTATACGCTGAATGAGAAATCTTTAAAGAACTGTAATGTGTTTTCTAGTTCCTGTGTGGTTAATGTTTTATCAATTCTCTGTTTTGAATGTTAGCATCTCCATATGATCCTTCATCTGCATCAAGCATGGTTTTTTAATGAGAATATCGTTTTTGTCTCCAGCGCTGCAAATCTGGGACTGTTTTGAACAATTTCAAACATTGCAATCAGCAGAGATTTCAGATCCACGCTGCGAAGGAGCGCAAGGTATTTAGGTTAGGAATTAGTTCGAAGTAGCTGGTGGGTTATTTCCCAAATGTGCTTGCAGAACTGGAGTTTGCTTGCTCAAGTAAAATTTAAGTTTTTCCTCAGGACTAATGCTAGAAGGAATATGTGCACGTGTGTGTGAGTTCTTGTATGCTTTTAATGTCAAGGTTGTTGGACGGCATTAGAAATGAATGTACAAGTAGGACACCAGTCGTGCATGTGCTTAAAAATGTATTGGAATGAATGTTGCAGTGTACCTGTTTGCTTTGAAAATCTGAAGAGAATACAATATACAGAAATCTCAAAATGTAATTCATGTTTTAATGGGTTATTCTTCACTGATATTTCGGCATTATTAATTCTCTCTCATCTCCTAGCTTCCTTATATACTTAAAAGCAATTTAAAACATTTCCTTGTAACTTCTGAAAAAAAAGCCTTGGAATAGCCGAAGCCATGGTCTGGAGGAGAGGAGCTAACCTCTCTGCTGCACAGCCTTCGGAAACCTTGGATTCATGTTCCTTAGAGATGATGTTCTTCAAACCCTGAGAGAAGCGTTGCCTCGTTACCAGGACAAGGCCCTAAAGCTTGTCCACCAGGAGTTTTGAGAACCACCAAGCATGGCGCTCCCTACCCAACCTGCCCCTAGAAAATGTTTAGTGAAGAGCTGCTGTGACCCTGTCATTTGGCTTTGCCCTGATTGGTGCAGCTTGAGGTCTCCTTTGAGGCTGATACCAGACCTTCTGAGATGCGCGGTGGTGAAGTCAAGGGGAGAGCTCGAGGTCTCTCGTTAGAGGAGAACAGACAGAAAGATGGCTGAGACTGAACTGGAAGTGTCGTTTACTTACTGTGGTCCACACGCAGTGTTGAAAAATTAACAAAAATAACTTCTTATCTATCTGGCCATAGTCAAATTTGAGCTCTCTGTCTAATTGTGAAAAAAAATACTACTGGATTAGAATTTTATTTTTTACTTTGAGCAATGCTGTATCCCTTATTTTCCATTTGCTGTGTCTCAGCAATTTTCTTTCTTTACAAAGCAGCAGATGTTAATTTTAACATGTGCACTGTTCTGTAGGTCTATTGAATGCACCTGTAAGACGTTGCAGTGCCCCAGTAACAGATCACATGCTGTGCATTTCACCTGAGGCTATTTGAAGTCTCTAATAATTCCAGTTTTCTGCATTACAGAGAAGACCTGAAACAAGGTTAGAAAAGTTTTCTTTCGGAGGAGAATTCTTCACGTGCTATGTGTATTCAAAGCAGATCATTGACACCCTTGCCTTTTCATCTACCATTTCTGCACGTGTCCTCATGTGAACGGGTGTTCTCATATGGCCTTGGTGCTGTTGGGGAATCTCCAACCCTGTGAAGTCACTAATACTGGGCCTAGTACTGTGTGCATTGGCTCCGGTGAGCAGGCTTGGTTTATTCGCAGGGAAGGTCACTGCAGCGTGTGATACACTTGAAAGACGCGTGCAGTGGAAACAGGGAAAATTTGCTCGTACAGAATGCACCGAGCAGAAAATCTCACCATGAATCCGTAGGACTAATCTGTTGGAGGTGACAGAAAGGAAGAGAAAACTTTGTCTTGATAAAGACAAACACACACAGCCATGAAAAAGGCAAGGCATTTCAACAAGAAGTAAGGCCCTATTAATGTGAGTGGGCTGGAGGGCGTTCACAGGAGCTCATCTGCAGCGGGTACGATCGGGAGAGGTGTGGGAACCAGCTGCTAGCGAGGTGCTGTGAGGGGGGGCTTACAGCAGGTTTTAAAATGGCTCGGTCTATTTAACCAAGCAAACAGAAGGCTGGATTGAGATGTCTGCTTTTCCCACTCACGAGTGGGTGAACAGCCAGGAGAGGGATTTTTAACTCAAAGGAACGTCGGTGCTAGAAGAACATGTTACCATTTGGCGAGGAATAAATTCAGACTGGGAGCAAGTCCTAACTGTGAGAAGAGTGGGGCTGCGGTGTCGTCTCCTACAAGGAGTAGCGTGGGAGTTCCTGACCCCAGGCACTGAAAAGTTCATAAATTGAGGAGAAGTCCAGTGTTTATTTCTCACAGCGTGCAGTTTACCCCAGGACACCTTCTTGCAAACTGTTCTGCCAACGCCACAGGCTGGACTGGGCAAAGATAGGGTGGTGGGAGCCCAGCCCACCACAGGGACAAGCCCCCTTAGTGGGGAAGATGGATGGAGACTCCAAACCTGTGTTTCCCCATGGGACTGAGGCGTTTGCGCTGTGCGACAAGGGGTGGCACCTTCGACATGAGGCCCTCGTTTTGTCAGATCTCCAGTCATTTGGCCCAGCACAGCACAGGACACGGGGTGAGGCTCCTTCATCCGAGAGCAGGGTGGGACATGAGGGCTTGGCAGCTGGGAAGCCCAGCTGTCACAGATCACTACGCCTGCTACAAGAGATGATCATATAATTTACATTAAAAAATTATCATTAGATTAATACCAAAGCATTAGATGAAGCACTGGAGCAGAGAAACAAAACCTAGGACATGGATCTAAGAGATCCAAAAACCTAACGCTGGGCTGCAGCATTAATAAATTTCAGCGGAGAGGGGCCATGTATTGGCACTGGTTTTCTGAAGAAAGAGAAAATCCTGCCACACTACACGGCAGTGCATCCTCTTGTTAGCATAGGAGTAGGTGTTTGAGCTGCAGCTCCTTCGGGATTAAAATCACGATTACACAGCCGGGGGACTAAGCGTCTAGCCCTGATGTTGCCATTAGTACGTGCCATAGCAGTTAGGCCTCACCTTCAGGTTTTGTTTTCATGAGTGGTTTTGTTCCTTTTTTTAAAAGAAATAGCTAAAACAGCTAAAGACCGCTGGATTGACGTTGGCATCACTCGCACCCTGTCCACCGTAGCTGGGAGTTTTTATGTCTGTTACATCGCAGCTGACATCAGATCCCTGTGAAAAATAAAAGCCAGGAAAGCACACACCAGGTTTTGTATTAGCTGAGAACATAAATTTGTGCTAAGAACATAAATTAAGACAAGTGAAGGCACCTGACACCACTCAGGTATTTCAACCTTACCCCCTATTTACGGGCTGTTTATTGCCTGGTCAGGTGGTTTAGCCATGGGGCCCATAAAAGAGAGGGACCAGGAGATGGGGCTGGTTTTCACCCCTTCTGTGGGAAGAGCTGGGGTCAGAGCTCCAGGGCTGGAAGTCTCATCCTTTCCTTGCACTGCTTAAGGGTAAGGATTTTTAATTTCAGCCTATTTTGCTTGAATACATTTGTTGTTTGTTTCTTCTCTTCCTCCAAGCTGTCTGGTGCTAGGTCATGTCATCCTCCTTTACCTTAGAACAGAGGCCACCAGGGCAAACAGTGGGGCTGGGGTTTTAGTTCAGCGTAGATGTAAGGATAGTAGAAATCTTGCAGCAATTTCCATTGAGCCTGAAAGCTTACTTTTTAGCATAACCCATTGATTTTCTTTTTTTTCCACTGTTAAATAAAAGATAAAGGAAGTTTTCTATCCAGAGGATACTCCATCAGACAGCAAAAATCCTGCCTAGTTAACCACAACAACAAGTGCTATGAAGAAGAGCTTTCAGAGATTGGAAAGGCAAAACTAGTGCTCAGAAACAAATAGAAGCCAAGGCGTGACTGTGGATGCTTCACTGTCCCGAAAGGGAGACAGAGGAACCTACTAATAAGGATATCAGTGTTGCTGTCCCATGGGACTGTGACAATATTTCGTTAGACTTGCTCACTTTGAGTGCTGAAAGCACAAGTTTTATCTAATTATTTGAGACTCTTGGGTTTATTAAAGAGGAAGCTTTATCCCTGAACTGAAAATGCAGGCTCAAAGAAAACCTCCCACTCAATAAAACCAACTCGTTCTGGTTGGTTTGGGTTTTAAGCCTAAGAGCCGTTGAACGCTGGGGGTTGTAACGCTGCCTTACTCAGAGCAACGAGGAAAAGCAGCCCCGTTGGTAGTCTTGGTGCTTCTCAGGGGAGCTGTGCAGGTTAGTTTGGGGTGGGAAGCCTGGCAGGACGCTGCACAGCCGAGAGGAGGCAAGCGCTGGTTCTCTACAGTGCATCGAGAGCGATGGCGCACTGAGCCCATCCAGAGATCTCGGCACCATTCTCAGAAAGCACTCGTGGGCATCTGTCACCCACAGCAGCATTCACGGGGCACTGAGGCAAGCGAAGATGTAGGCAACTGGCTGACAGTGGCTTACAGTAATGAAAAGCAGAAATGCTCAAAGAGGGAAACCACCCTGTCGCCAGCAGGTCAGCTGTCGCTATTTTTACACAGGACAGTTTCTGTTTCCTGACTAATCTCATATGCTTCCTGGATATATGATAATCCTTATTTTTCTTCTATAGTCCTTTCTATTTCACATTAAATATTTTTCCATGATTGCTTCCCAACAAAACCTTAAAAAAAATTCGATTTGCCGAAGTGAAATTCATGGGCACAGATAAAAACCATTTTACATTCAGGAAAAGTATACACATTCTAGGTGGTAAGACACAGTGGAATGATATCGCTAGCAGATAATCTGATTTTTTAAATAAACCAACCCCATGCAGCTCCATGTATTATCTGATTCTAATAATGCATATTAACACATCAGTAACGCATTGTAAACGTTGTGTGGAGTGATGGCTAAAGGAGTTGTCCAGTAGATTGGGGGTGTTGGATCTGCACAAGCTCTGTGAGGTGTAAAACCCTGCTGCTGCTTTTCTTTGGGAGTGTACATTGCTCTAATCCTGACTTCAATTATGATTTGCCTCTTTTAATTACTGCCTAAGCTAGTAGGTATTGTCCCAACCTATATTTTGGTGATATGAATTTGGTAAGGGTTGGATATTTGTACTGTTATATGTACCTAACTATTAAATTCAGAGGCAAACATTAGAACAACAATATCTATGCAACAGGGCTAGTAAAGGGCAGGATTTAATCAACCGTTTCTAATATGTTTGGAGTCCTTCAATATAAATAGCATTTTCCTTATAATAAGGATACTTACAGCTTCAATGTACGAACATGTGAATTTGGGTCTGTTTGTAGTTTTCAGCTAGAAAAGCCAAAGGCCACAGCTGACATCTAAGGTTCACAGAAGGAAAGGGTTATTCGAGTGCCAATTAGCAGTAATGCGATTTTAAAAGCTGTAGACTCAGGTAGAAGGAGCTCACTGGAGAATATGTTTCCAGATTGCAATGGAAATAACACCCAATATTTAGTAGAGAAATGTTATTACAAGCTTGGAATACTGCCAGACTGTATTTGAGTTCTTATATTGCTACATTAAGAAAGATTTTGATTGCCTGTGTTTTTATCAGTGCTTTGTTGACCACAGTAAGGTTTCTCGCGCTGTTGTGCAAACACAAGGGAGCCAGAGCCCCAAGAGCCTTAGTTAATTAGGGTTTTTTTCTAGCTGGCATAAAGAGATGAGTTCAGGCTAAGATGATACATGCAGTAGTTCATATTTTACCAGAAATGGTAATACACTCTGTGTGCCAGGGAATAATAATTGATCTTGAACTCGAGTGTAAAGCTACTAACGCTTATTAGGCTGGGACATGTGGAGGCCAATGTGTTCAACGCAGATGAACGTGTACCTTTGACTAGTAACAACATTAACAATAATGCTACAACTAGTACAAATGCAAATGAGCACATCATTATGTAGTGCCATGCAGGTTAAATGAACATGCACTGCTGAAGAAAATTAGTAAGTGGGTGAGCTAGGGCATGGCACACTTCAGGAGAAGATGGCCAGCAGACCTGAGAAACGTCACCTGGGGAGAGGACTGCTCTTGCCTGCTGTTTCTCAGTATGGCAGGCAGAGGAACATTAGCTGATGGTGCACAAAAGTGTGCTTACCTTTGTATTAGGGACATGGTAACTTGGCTCTTCTTGGTTTCTGTCATGAAATATGAGAGCTCTGGTAATGGTTGTTGAGAGGATGAACCTGCCCATGAAGCAAAGAGCTGCTCCTTGGCTCTGGATCGGGCAGTTGGCAGCTGCCTTGCTTCCAAGGTTTCAGCAAATGGCGATTCCTGTCCAAGATTCAACAAAACACCTAACACAGTTTTAAGAATATCTTTGTCCTTCTGCTGACCTACCTGAAGTTTAGTTTGTCATATGTTTTGCTTTCAAAGAAAGGCCATTAATTATTGGTGCTAGGCATGTGCACTCTAGGCTTCATTCCAGAAAACCCAGACCTTTAATTTAAGATCTATTATATTAAATGCTGGACTGTGGACCTTCCTTACAAAATCAACATGAATTCACTTTCACTTACAGCAACTACTTGTCATAGATCACTGTAGTTCTAAGTATGATCCAAAATATTCTCTAGCAGAAATACCAACTACAAGGCTGGCCATAAGTGCTGATGAAAAATCCAAGCTATCTGAACAGTCGCAGGTAGGATTGGCTCACCTGACTCTGCTCTCGCAGTGACATTATCCAGCAATGGCCTCCCCATCCTACAGCAGGGGGATCTCCAGCTGTTACAGTGCTACCCGAGGATTTTGTATTAGCCCCCCGCTAGCTGCCGGCACTGCTGGTCTAAATCATACTCACATGGTGGGCTTCTCTTGCTGACGGACAGGGCAGTGCAGCCACGGCCAGGGTGCACAGGAAGGATGGCAATGCTTCAGCACACGCTGGGTAAACAAAGCTCAAGGGTTCAACCACTCTTGCTGTCACTCTCCTTTATTGTGCCAGAAGTAAGAGATGCGAAATTGGAAGCTACAGATGCTGCAAGAGGAAGCCGGCATGCGGAGGGATGCACGGAGGGCTGTGTTCATCAACAGGAGCTCTCTTCAGATCACAGTGTGAAAACAGGGAGGACAACTGGCAAGAAAAACACAGTTTAAAGCAGTCACCCAAACAGCAGAAACAGCATTGGCGTTTACCAGCAGCATTTTCAACACGAAATGTAAACTGAGGTGTAACTGAGCAGCT
>Ga0181612_168360_pt1 | contig 10701 bp, 3 predicted proteins | sample HoacroProtozoa21_FD_119630 | JGI IMG/M metagenome (GOLD analysis project Ga0181612, IMG submission 119630) | Hoatzin crop microbial communities from Cojedes, Venezuel. Combined Assembly of Gp0051906, Gp0051904, Gp0051908
ATTATAAACATTCAAAACATTTGTAAAAATTACTAAATTACATCTGTCCAAGCGATCATACCGAAGTCTTTGAGTGTGCAGGGAGGGACATCGAGAATATCTTGTAGTTTTTAAGTACTGTGGCTTTGTGTCCCTTAGGAACCTCAGAATAGCATTATAAGGAACAGAAAATGGAGAGGGGCATGTTTACAAATATTTGTAGGTTGATAAAATGTAGCATTTTAAGACAGACTGCTTAAAATACATCATCTATATTCATCATGTGTGTCTACATATATGTGCATCTTATGGTTTATCTAGCCCTGTCTTATTACAGTTGTAGAAATAATCGTGACTCAGTGTGACTTAGACATTTTCTTCCATAAAAATGTTTTTTAATAGATGATTTGTGTGATTTACTGAAAAGCAATACTTACACATTGGTGGCAGTATCAGTAAATTAGTGTATGCTTTTTTTTTTATGCTTTGAACTAAAAACAAGTGAAGCTGGGGGAAGTTTGTTTGTTTTGTTTCATGCTAATGAGAAGAAAAATCATCTCAGTCACACTGAATAAATTCTGCAGATAGTATGAAGGATTTTCAGAGATCCATATTGTCCTTGGACTTGGCTGTTGCATTGTACTTTAAATGGAATTGATTGTGTGGTTGTAATGAAAGTAACAGATTGATTTCTATACAGAGTTACACAGAGTAAATAGAAAAATGTTCTTGTCTTGACCTGCATTCATAAACTAAAAATCAGTGGCTTTTGACCTAATCCTTAATAAAAAATGTAAATGTAATATAGGAAATCGGAAGTTTTCTTTAATTCTTAGAAAATGTACTGTTTGGTGGGTTTTGTGGGCCTGCTTCCTTAGATTTTAATTGATTTTGCTTAGGAATTCTAATAAATTTATTGCATTTTCTCTTTAAGGAACTTTTACTTTTTGCTATTTGAATCTTTTGGGAAAATATGTGTAACTGTTTTCTTTCTTATTATCCCCTGTACCTTGACTGCATAGCATTTTCCTTTACCCAAGTAGAATATTTATGATTTTAAGCACTTTCACTGTTAAACATTGTTAGCATAGCATCTTTGCGAGTGTATGACCCAGACTTTTGTGTGTTGCTACTGCATGCTTTCATAGATTATTTCTAAAAGAGAGTGTTTTCTGAACTGCATGTGCAGATTAATAGCTTTATGTTGTAATAAACGGAGGAAAGCTGTTGACTGAAATAAGGTACAGCATTCTTTCTGTTTGAATAAACCCCAACAAATGTTTATATTATTGCAACTATTATCTCAGTAAAAGCCCATACAGGTATTTGTGAGCAACATTTATTACTCTGATTTTTGCATATGTGAGATTGTGTTTCAGGCCCTGGTAAAATGAACAATCTAGCTGTTAAATTCTCTCGTTGAGCTGTAAACAAGGACTATAATAAGAAATATCAGAGTTACTGCATTCATCAGTTTCTTGGTGAATTTTGTGACTTTATTTCTGGTGCTTAGAGTTTAATTTCTCACTGAAGTAAAGCAGTGCATTGTAACGATGCACAAACAAGCAGACCAAAACAATAGAAACCCTAGCGCACCGACGGCCACCGCTACTCCATTGTAGCTTCCAAAGGCACTCTATTCTTCCCAGCCTACTTGATATCCTGCAGGTTGTGGCAGTACAATTCACAGGAAAAGCTTAGACATTGAGCTTGCACGCTTCTTGACTCCATTTTAAACCCTTTGTTCACACCGGGGTGGCATTTTTTCACACCACATGTGGCAGCTTTGACTCCTATCCAGCTTGTCGTATAGAATCAAAGTCTGCGGTTTCTTACATTCCCAGTGTTGTCTCCTGAGCCGCTGTATTCTTTGTAGCTCCCAAAATATAACAAATCTTAATTTCAGTCACAGTTTTTTAAAGCTTTCTAAGGTATGGGATGACACAACTATACCTGCACACCAAGATTTTGTTAAAATCAAAGCTGTTTGCAGGGGAGGGGGAAGAGCTCTTTTTTCCTCCTTCTTCTCTTTTAAAAAACCTTCAGCACTGACTGTTAAAAAAGATGCAGCGAACTTGATATATATTCAGTCAGCCTGATGTATGTTTTACAGAAAAGAATTAAAATAATGTATAAAACTAATATTATTAGATTTGTAAAAGATATGAGTGCTCATAGTTTGATTCAGTATTAAAATGTGGTTTGTTCATCTTAAGAGATGTGTGCTTTTTTTTTGTTGCATGCAGGCATGATCTGACATGCTCTCTTTTCTCTACTTTTCCATAGACAATCTTCATCTGCAATTTTGCTGAAAGTTTTGTGTGCCATAATGTCAATAATAAATTCTACTTCAAACTAATTTTAGAGAACAAAAACAGTCTACCAATATGAATACACCTAAAATATATATTGTTTGAAAGTTTATTACTAGAAGATAGATTGCTTAAATTGATGTCATTCAGTGTACCTAAAATGCCACCTGACTCCTTAAACAAAAGCCTAAGTATGTATTTCTTACGAAGAAACTTGGTGGTGGACGGCAAGTGCAGTGTGACATGGCAACAGTAACATTTGGATACAAATTGTCATAGGAATTAAAGTAACTTGTATTTTACACTTTTTGATATATTTTAAAATGAACAATGAAAATTAAATGGTTGCAAGGTTCGAAAGAATCATTCTCAGTTCTATATATATATTTATAAATCTGTATGTTCATTGTTACTACTTCACTCAGCTGCAGATAATAGAATAATTTCTCCTTAGCACATATGCTAGCCTGTACATTGACATGACACCCTAATAAATATTTTGACTCAAGAGCTGTTGTTTGTTGCTATTTGTCAGGTGGTTAGAATGGTCTTTTGGCTGCTACTCCCTTTGTGAACTAAAATATTAAAATGTATGCTTTCAATCTAGCAGTTTTCTTACTGTATTTTGATACGTTTTCTGACTGTTCATTCTTTGCTTAAGAGTATAGTACCAAGGTGATCTTAATACATACTGCTTATTCACCAAAATCTAGCTAATTGCTTACGGTGTTTATGAAATTCTTATGTTAGTTTTATGCTTGCTTTTAAGAATGGCAGGAAATCATATTGTATAAGGGAATAGTGCAGTAACACAGCCTATAGAAAGACAAAATCTCGGTGTTCTTTTTTTGGTTTAGAAAATATGATTATTAATAATTTCAGATGCATATTTTTATGCTGTTTCCTTGCCATTTATTTAAGTAAGATTTGGTGTTAAGTTGCTGAATTGTCTTGGCTGATCTGATATATAGCAGCACTTCTGTAACAGAAAGTCTGTTCCAATTATTCTTTATTTTATATTTCGGTCCAAAATCTGAAAGGTATGAACTAAACCCTAGTAATATTTTATTTTCAATTAGCAGAACAGTTTTATTAGCTCTGACTACTAAGCGTTTTTTGTATCATTAAAAAGTACAAAATATATGAAAGTAAACATTTGACTTACAGTTGTTTGGGTTTTTTTGTCTGTGATTTACAAACAAGATGAACACTTGAAAAACACATGTAGAATCACCACCTAAAAATGGTTTTATTTTGCATATTAAATTATACAAAATATATAGAAACATTCTCTGAGAAGATAATTGATTACTTTATTAACACTTGCATTAAAATGGATTTTTTAAAACTTACTTATTGTTTAAAAAAGTCATTAATCTAAATTAATGTTTTGATAGACAAAATGAGATATTGTTTACTTCTTTTTGCCAATTACCTTAGCAGTTTCTGCAGTTTCACTAGCTACACATGTCCAGACATTCTGAATGCAATTTTAGATCATTAAAAAATAGTTGTTGTATGAAAGCTGAAACAGTAAAAAGATAAATCCTTTCAGAATGTAATACAGTAATTTATGTTAAGCAAGTCTTTTCCAAAGCACACTGTAAGAAAACAAACATAAAAAAATACACATGCAAGCTTACCTATTTACTGTTTAAATATTAAATATTAAAACAGTGACTCAGAAAAGCAATGTACACATGTTTAGTAGAAAGTTATTTTACTCTCAGTTATCTACATCTGAACTTGATATCACACAACGTTTTTAGAAGACTCAAGTATAAATTTCTCTGAAGCAGTACAAGTTCAAAATTAGTTTACCTACTTTCATAGCGCATATTTACTGAAGAAATGGCATGATCTTATTTCATTTAAGTGTCATGAAGCAGAAATATAGAATAATCGTTTATCAATATCCATTCAAGAAAATCCCAACTTTTATTTCTTGGCGTTTCTTACTTTTCCCCATGTTTCTTCAGACCCTCTTCACGTTAACATTTCTTCTACTTGCAGAAAAGAGCGGAGGGGGGGGGGGACCCCCAACAACAAAACCCCCACAAACAATCAGCAAAAGCATAATTGGTTTACATTGCCTTTCAGCTTGTGGCCTGTCCTCATATTATTAAATCAGATCATACATACTCCCCTAAAATTCAGCCTGGAGTAATCCTCTGCTACTTAAGGCTGGGTGAAAAGAGTACTCATTGTGAATTATGTTTCTTCTGTCACAATAACCTTCTTTATTCTTTAGTGCACCTCCCCTTTGCCTGCGGCAATTAGAGAAAATAGGTATGCCTTGAAGTATGAGATATTGATATCTCAAAAAATATATATACTGATGCCATATACAGACAACGCTGGGTAAGCAACACCCTGAAGAATATATACCCCTTTCTGATGCAATACGAGTTTTATTAAAACAGAGTAGAGGCAGGCATATTTTACAATGAGTAGGTGCTGACGGCTGTCACTAGGTTTTTGTTTTTTGACAGACACAGGTCAGAGAGTTAGCCATTCTGTTAAAAGAAGAGTAAAAACTTGCTTACCGACCGATTTCAAGAATGTATCATTTTCCACGTTAGCTACAATTCTGTCTTTTTTATTCAAAGCTTTTAGAGCATCTTTTTCTTCACTCCTGCCTGAAATGCCTAGAGTTCTGTTGAACTCTTCGGCTGAACGCTGCAGCTACAATTTCTCAGTGGATTAGCATAATTTTCATAATTTCTTGCTATGGTTTGGACATTTATCTATATGGTTTTTTAAATGAAATACATCTTAAAAAAATAAGCTGGACAGCGAATATGGAAAATGTTTATGCAATAGTACAGAAGAGTAAAAAGTATTTTAGAGCTCCCATGTGATCAGATGTTAGATTTCCAAATTGTTTGTCTTTGTATATTGAGGGAAAAAAGGAGATAGGATTCTTTCAGGTTTTTAGCCACCACTGTCAGGTCATTTTATCTATTACAATGTCTGTCTTTCCTTACCACTATCTACTTGCATTTACCAAAAACAGAAAAGGTGCCATATTTTCTGAATTTTTCACTTTTTGAATTTACCCTGGAAGCTCTCCAAGTTCACTTTTTTCCCCCTGTTTTATTTTTAAAGCTTTATGGTTGCAAATCTCCAGTCGCTATCCTGTTTTGAAACCCCTCGTGATTCTGGGCTATTCATACTGTTTCAAAATCAGCCTCCCTTGCACTTTAAGACAGTTGATGCTCAACTGGGAACGACTGAAAAAGAAAGCACCTTTAAAAAAAATTTAAAAAAATTAGGTGCTAAATCAAACAGATTACAACAAAGAGATTCTGTTGTGAGGCTGATGTAACGTTTGGACACTGTTATTAAAGTACGTAAGAAATGACTCTCCTACAAAAAACAATAATACTTGTGAATAAAGGAAGAGAGTTTGGCCCACTGCACAGGTTTGGGCAGAAAAGTGCTTGCTAAGCTATCTGTTTCACACATGCAACGACAGAAGGTTCGATATTCATTCGATCGATGACTGAAAAGGCACAATGGCAAAATCGGACGGACTTCTTTTCAAATACAGATCTCCGATGTCCCCCTACAGTCTGCAGTCGCACGGCTGGTGGTGTGGCACAGACGGAGCAAGGGTTACATCAAGGCTGTTCTCTGGACCGTGCAAACAGTCTAGACCAATGACCTGCAGCATCATGCCCTTTGAAGAAGAGGCAAGTTCGGTCACGACGAAGAAAAATCAAGGCGTACCCCTTTTAACAATAGGGAGCAGCTCGTGGCTGCAAAGAGGTAAGCAGGGGTAAGCAAAAAAGGCATCTGCTTCCATGGTTACACGCCAAGCATGGGAACCTTGCTTTTGAAGAGGGACGGTTCTCAGGCTCCCTCACAGGCTATGTCATGCATTATAAGCAAAGGCAGGTTGAGCTGAAATCCGCAGAGTTATTTCAGAGTAAAATGATACGCGAGCACATGGCTGTTAGCAAAAAAAAAGTCACATGACTGTTTAGAAGCAGGCTCGCACTATTTCCGAATAGAGCCTTTCGTTTGGGGCATTTTCTTCAGCTTTGCTTTTTTTTTTTTTCCCCTCTGCTTTTCCAGCAAACTAAGAAATTTGCGAGAATGTTTATACAAAACAAACATTTGTCTGATATACAAGATTCTGGCTGTTCTCCTTCTCTAAACTGAAAAAAGGTCAAGGGTCAATGTTTTTTCGTGACAGGGCCACAAATCCTTTTGTTGGCATAGCTTTAGCAAATGCCATTGAAAATAAGATTTTGCTTTTCTTTGTAAGTGCATATTATTATAAGCTTGACAGAGCATGAAAGTAATGAATTTCTATCTCTCTGCAAGAACTTTTTTGTGCCAATATTTTGCCGGTTATTTTTCTTCCTTATTTGGCTCTTCAGTGCTAATTTTTGCGATTTGCACTCCTAGGCAAGACAATTAAAAATGCACACAAAAGTCAGCACTTAATAGCCTTACCTTCTTCAGGGGAAAAAAGAATGTTATCTGCAGGCTATAGGTAATAAAAATGTGATCAGTGAATATGAAGCAGTGGTTTAACCGTTAACCTTTGAGAATCGTTACATTTGTACTTTGTTTCTTTTTGCTTTGTTACTACTTTAGCTGCAGCGCATTACATTGCCTCTTGAAAAATTAAAATGTGTAGTGTATTTGCTCTGATACAACTGTATCTGTTTTATTAATTGTACTTATTAAATCTGTTCTGTGAAATTTAACTGTGTGTGGTAGTTTGTAAATTGTGATAGCTTACTATTTTTATTAGAATTTTACCTTTAAAATGTTTGCTTTAGGACCAGTAGCTTCTGTTATGTACTTACTATGTGTTGTTCTGTTTTATTATAAGCTACAGCATTTGTGTTCTTATTGTCAGTATGAGATTAATTTTATTCCAACTATTCTTTTTAAAGGGGGGGGGGGCAAATATCTGGCGAACAGTTGATTTGAAATTTCAGGAACACTAATAATTACTCCAGTCATTTCTGTCAGTATTTTTTACTGCACTTTAAGAACTGTAGAGTCCTGTGGTACTTAGTAGAATTTATATTGCTATCCTATAAATGTAATTAATATTTATGAGTGTATCAAGAGGTGTAGTTTCTCAGGGTGTATTCTGAAGTTCCGTTGATCTATAGGATGGTTTGATTTAACTTTGGACTGGGGACTGCATATTCGAAATGAAAGTATGTGCCTGTGAACCAACTGTAACTTGCCTCTAAATAGTGACAGGCTTTTTTGAAAAAAGTCTTTGGTCTACGCTGCACATTTATGGGACAAAATTACCTAAGAAAACAACAAAAAATGCATAGGACAATATAAACATGCAATATAAGCAATTAAATATTAATAGCAAAAGTAAGAAGCCCATTATCTTATATTGGTCATGATCTGGATTCATTGGATTCGTTCTGGATAATTTATATGCTGCATATTCATTCAATTTTCAGATAGTCTTTGACATGATTTCAAATGGTACCTTTTCTCCAGAAGGTCCATTAACTAGTTCCATTAACTTAAGAGAAAAATCTATTTGCTGGTCTTTTGTGTAGGCTGTTACATGTACTATGACATTTTGGTATTCCTGCTGAACTGTAGATTCAAGTTAGTGATGAAAATCCTGTTCACATACTGACTGCAGTTTAGAAATTCATACACTGTGTGGAAGTGTTGTGCCTCTAAGCTTTATTTAGACTATGTGAGATTCTCATAATTTTTGTTTGTTACATTCAACAATAAGGTAAAAGATTGAGTGCTCGATCTTACATGTATGTATGGCATAAACAGCGCAAAAGGCAGTGCTGTTGTATCCAAATACTGGATACATTCATCAATACAATGGCAGCAATGACTTATTTGCATGCTAATAGAATGTTAAGTTTTAATAAAAAATTAAAAAGAAGAGGGAGAGAGAGAGACATTTGCTCCTGGAAGGAAAATTTTTAAAATAAAAGGCCTCCCTCTTGTTTGTTTTAATGTAATTGATAAGAAAGTTATCTCTAGATTCACAGCAGCCTACACAGTGTACCAAGGGGAGGAACTGATTGTAATTATATTCATGATCATTTGTTGAAAGAATGTCTTCTCCTGTAAAGAGCTGAGCATAGAGCATTGCAGTGAAAGATGTATAAGACCTGGTGCTGAAGTGAAAAGGTGTATCTCTATTAGCAATGAAAATATGCAGGTGAAACCATTCAGTTTTATTCCTGTTGTTGTCGTAGGGTGGATTTTGCCATGTGTTGATGAGTTGCCACAAAGTACGTACACTCCTGGCCCTCTTGTTGACACTGACATTCTGAAAAAACGTTGGGTTTTACTGGGCTGTTGCTTGAGGGGCGTGTCAGCTTTGCACCTAGTTGGTTCAAGCTGAAGTACATGCTGCTGGCTGGAGGCATTTTACTCTGTTAAAGCCAGTGGTGATTGTTAGAATGATACTTCCCTTCGAGCCATTCGTTTAGATGAAGGAGCAAATCATCCTAACATGTTACTCCCCTTCTTGAATACTAGGGCTCCAAGGGCCTCAAGAAGCAATGCTGTCTTCGAACCTCCATTGCGATACAGAAGCCAGTTCAGCTACTCTGAACAAAGGGAGTGCATCACTGGTTCTGAGAACAGAGGAGAAGGGCTTTTTTATACTGAAGATGCCTCCTGGATGTTGTGAAGTTTGGAGATTTGCATAGCAAGGATTATCATATACTATTTCCTTCATAAGCAATGCAATTCATGCCCCTGTTGTCTTCAAAACTAGTTCCTTTTGTCTTCACAAGAGAGGAGGACAAAGATTTAACACCATATGCTGTAGACAAGATTTTCTGTTTCATCAGTTGATTTTAGAGGAATTTTAGATGAAATTGCTCACTGAAATTAAAGGAGGTATCAATCCTACCAGCATGGTTTAGCTACCCTTTCTTCCCTCCATTTTTTCTTCCCTGAAGAAATACAAAGAATTATGGAAGTCTGTTAAGGCTGAACCAATGTGGAACATCTAGCCTATGAATGCTTCGGCAATTGAGAAAAAGGTTTTGTAATACAATTATTTATTTAATCAAAAGTCTCTTAATTTGAGTCACCCAAGTAAGCCTCTTTGGAAAAAAGTGTCAGCTCTATCATAGTATGCTGAACCAAAACAAGGCAAATACTCTGAAGACACCATGATCCTCTTGCTCAGTGAAGATAAGGGTCTGCAGCTTGGTACCATCTTTAAGCAATTTGTACGCTGGCACTTTATTATGTTATGCAACAACGTTGAAAGTCGTCATTTGAAGGACAGGAGTTTGACATGTTGCACATCTAATAATCTACTGGATAAAGTAAAAGTAGCAAAATCAAGAAAAGAGCCCAAGTTTTAATCTGGTGATACAAAAGGAATTATAGCTATCTGAAATTTGAATGAAAAAATACCTTTTTAGTTCACGGTTTCTAAATGTCCTGCCACCTTTAATCCCCACCAAAAATCTTTTGGTTTGCTTCTGCAGGATCATCCTTTTCTACTGTTTGTTAATGACAGAGACTATTCAAGCCTGACTGTGGACTTGCTAAGAGCAAGGAATTGGAGAAGTCCATTTAGCAAAGAATTATCAAAGCTTAATACGGTGTTGTTTTAATTTTTGTAGCATGTGAAAATCTCTAGACTTTTCCCCTTAAAAACAAGGTACCTGATAGATGAGCTATACCAGTTACAGTTATTTGCTTTACATACTGTATATATATTTACTTTCTTATAAACATGTGAGTGATTAACTGCATCAACTTCCATTTAAGATACAAAACAAATTAAGCCTTTCTGGCTCTTGAATATTCTTCTTGGTCTATAATCACCACCACAAAAAGCCTAAGAAAGTCTGCTTCAGTCCTATCTCATTATTCTAGTCTCCTTCCAAATGCTTTGAATATGAATAACAGATGCAGGAAGAACTCTGAGTCAAATGACCAGAAAGACATGTTTTCACACTCAGTGGCATAGTTTCATGATGTTTTGTGCTTGAAATGGAAGTTAGTCTGATTCCAAGAGCATCTGAAGTATATGAAGTTCATTTCACTACTGACATTTTCTGAGCCTCTGATATTGGTAAGCCAACGTCCCTTTGATGTTTCAGTTCTGAAAAGGAAGCTTTAGCATTACTGAAATGATGTTAGTCAGAAATAACCTGGTATTTCTTGTAGTGTTAAAGCAGAGACGTGCAGAACAACAACAATAACAGCTTTGTTCTTGTGTAGACCCTAATTTAAGATCACAATCTTTGTGATATGATCCCATGGCAAAAATATTTCCTGCAAAGAGCTGATCATGCTAAGCAGTCATCGAGTTGTAGAACCATAGAATGCTTTGAGTTGGAAGGGATCTTTAGAGGTCATCTAGTCCAACCCCCCTGCCATGGGCAGGGACACCTCCCACTAGACCAAGTTGCTC
>Ga0181612_169335_pt1 | contig 10701 bp, 6 predicted proteins | sample HoacroProtozoa21_FD_119630 | JGI IMG/M metagenome (GOLD analysis project Ga0181612, IMG submission 119630) | Hoatzin crop microbial communities from Cojedes, Venezuel. Combined Assembly of Gp0051906, Gp0051904, Gp0051908
CTTTTTGTGGAGAGCTGTTCCCATCACTCGGTGTGCGAGGTGGGCTGTGTTTATTAAAAGCAGTACACGGTGTGACATGCTGATAGCTTTGGCACATGTGACTTAGTACAGTGTGCGCAATTTGACATTGAGAGGCTTTCTGTCCGGTGTCCCAACCCTGCAGGCAGTTGTGCCTTTTCTTTAAGTAGGAGGACAGTTCTGTTGATTTTCTTCTGTGTGTATTTGTCCGTAAAGTCAGGATTATGCACGTGCCTGCAGTGCTTCAGATCTGCAGCAAACCATTCATAACATTTCACTTCGAACTGTGAGTTTTATGAGTGATCGTAATTGTGTACGTGCAGTTCGGTGCTCTTCATTTAACAGGCTGGCAAATTGACTAGGCAGAGGTTGTGGCTCTACGAAATGTGTATACCAAAGCAAATCTTTAAATGCAACGTATAGAGCAAGAAGTGAAGTACCTGACACGAAAGGTACACGTCCCATGTTGGTGCAGAAGTCTCTTTTAGAGCCATAAATAATATCTGAGAAATGTGAATGTTTATTTCTTGTTCCTGTAGTGGCCTTATGCTTGAAAGCTGATGAGGAACTCGGGTTTTTAGTTGCCTAATACTTTTCCATTAGGAAAGATGTTTAATAATTTTAAGTAAACTGAAACTTCCATTGTTTATAACAGGCCTTTGAAAAGTGTCAAGTGCTCCAGAGCAATGTTTTGCCTTATGAAACTCTATGCAGGTTTGTCTGACAAACATATCCAGATATGTTTATGTTTCCATAGCATTGGTTGCTTTATCATAAAATATGAAGTATGCCAAATTATAAACAAGGACTTGTTCCATGCTGCAGCTGTACGTGTAGGAATCCTGTACATGGAAAGTCTCTCTGGGAGGTTGAAAGAAGGGGATACAGTGTTGATTATGATGCAGCAAGTCTCTTCTGCAGGCCTTTCGTTTTAAGTTGGTGTTTTCGTCCAATCTGAAGTGGCAACAGAAGAAGGAGAATGTGCTTAGGCTTTCTGCAGCAGTGCTCTAGAACAAGGATTCCCGATGTTAGCTTCGTGATGGCATTGAGTAGAGGTCTCAGCAGAATTCAAGTTTGTCATTAGATCGCCCTGAAAGGGCACATGGGCTGCAGCTCTTTAATTTTATCCTTAGTGCTAAATGCAGTGTGATGGCCTCAGACACACGTTTCTCTTTGTGTGTGATAGCATTTTTCTGTTTTGTATGCTTTTACGGTTGGTTTGGTAACGGAAATATCTGTGCTGCGGCCTGCTCCGTGATATTAATAACAAATGACTCGCTATAAACTTTGTAAATTGGAACAGCCCAGAATTTGCTTCATACTCCAGTAGTTTCTGACTGAAGACGATTATGGCCTTTAAATGTGAAGTGAGTTGGTGGCCTAGCTATGCAAACTGTTGACTAAGTGCTGACAACACTAACTTTCTCAGACAGTCTTGGTAGAAATGATTGTTTTTTATTCAGGGACTTTAAAAACTTGCGTGGTTGTGATGATTGTTTTTGTAATATTACTGCAAAGTGTGCTGGAGTTTCCAATAAATTATCAAGTGTGGTTGTTATACTGGAAAGAAAGAAAGAAAAAAAACTTTCTTACTTGAGAATTTTGTTGCTTGTTATATGGGATATAGAAGTTTACTAAATCCTCACTTCTTTGTCAGGCTTTTCCTTTTGGTGGCCACAGTTTCCTTCCCTTATGTTCCTTTGTATCCTTCCTGAGTGCTATTGCGCGAAAGATCTTTCCAGCCAATGGCTGGGGAAAAACAAACATTGTGATTAGCCCTGGGTTTTCCCATAGCAGCCCCTGTAAATAAAGGAAAGCACTGAATTTCTGAAGCCTTGCACGCATGACAGTTTTCCAGTGTCTGTGAGAACTGCAGCGACGGATAACTCCTGCGGATTAATTTGTTTTCCATGGGAAACAGGAGAGAGTGAGAAGGGGAGGTGGCAGCTATCAGGATGACTGTATTAGCAATAATATGTTTTTAAATAATAGCTGGGGGCTATGCAGCCTGTCCTATCTTGTATTAGTCTGGCAGGCTTGCCACTACAGTTGCTTAAGCCGGTGTATTTTTAGTTGGCTGTGGCGTTTGTAGTTGTGCTGTACTGTTTGAGTTGGAGATCAAGCTCCTGGAAGAAACTTGCCACTATAATGTCCAAAATATATTTTTATCTTATGTTATATCTTTTGAAATGCTGTATTCTATTTTTGACCTCTTGGTCACTACCTGTGTGCATCTTGTAATTTAGTATTAAAACTCTTTCCTGTTAGTTCAAAACAGAGAGTGTTGTCAGGCGTGGTTAAGACAGTATTTCATTTCGAAGAGTTAAGTACTGTAAACCTCTGTGTGGCTGCACAAAGCATACAAATGTTGTTAAATGGAGTTTATGTGCTCACCTCCTTTTTATTAGGAATGGCATTTATTTGTTTTGCTAATGGTGAGGGTGGGTCTAGGTATTTTTGTTTCCCTTTCCTTTCTGGGTCTAGCAGCAGCCACAGTGGTTTGTGTGTAGTGGGCTGGGTTGTGCTTCCTTGCCTGACCAGGCGGTTTCTGTGATGGGCGATCCAGATCCTGCTGGCTCTGACTTCGCACCATCCTCAAGACTTTTCACCTGTGCAGCCATTTAAATAATTTAACTTTCTGTTCCGTCTTTTTCCTGATATTGACTTTTCTAACCCATCAGAAGAGTGGCTTGTTCCGTGTGTGAGGAAGGAGAATCAAACTACAGTGGCTTTCTTTTTCCTCCCAGCTTGCAAACTTCTGTTTCTTCTTTTTTATCAGTAGAGCTCTGCAGAGAAGGGATGGGGAAGTAAATAGTATTGTGGTCCTCTTCCATCCTGTTTAAAGGGTTTGTTTGTTTGTTGAACTGATGGATAGTTCATGCCTGTTTAATTGGAAAGACAATTACTCATGAAGGACTGACAGAGTTGTTTTTTCTCTGCGAGGCTATAATTTTGGACAAATTACTGTTATATGCTGTTGCCAGGGAACGGGCAGGCAATAAAGAGTATGTGTGTAAGGGAAGGAGATTTGTGTGCCTGTGTGTCTTGGTTTGTTTTGAAACTGTTGCAGTTTTAAAGGAGTTGAACACTGTAATTTACCTGATATTGATATCAAGGTAATGCTAGGAAAGCCATTTGCTTCTTGGCTTGTCTGTTAAGCTGCTGTGTTGAACTTCATTTTTTTTTTGCAGGAGACAGATGTTTTGATGTATGTCTGTGTTTGACCAAAATTCAGCATGGAAGCTTGTAAATAACCCACTGTAGTAATGTTCATTTTCCTCTAATCCTCTGTTTTGACATCTGAAAATAAAACGCTTCTAATTTCCTTTTAATAGGAATTTTTTAAGAGAAAAGGGCACTTTCAGTTCTTCTGCAACTGTTACATGATTTCTTCTGGCTTGCATCATCTGGCCTGCTTGAATAACTGTTTCTGTTAATGGCAAGGGTGAAATCGTATTGTTTGTGTTGTTCCACAGATTGAAGGTTTCAGAAAGAATCATTGTATGGATTGCCATGTCAGTATTTTTAAATAATCCTTCACATGGTTATGAATAGGATAAAGTCAGTCTATATAATGATAAAACTTGATTATACTTTCTGAAAACTGGATTAGACTTTCTCTAAATATACAAAAATCCTGAAATTCCTGTTTTGAAGTGTTCTTTTGCTTGGCAGTTGTAATGTGGCCATTCAATCTTAGCTACCAGGTCAAAAGACGTGTTCTTCATTTGAGATTTTGTTTTTAGTACTGGAGAACACAAATATTATGCAAGCACCCAAGTGCATTGTTACGTGAGCTTTATTTGTAACCTCAAGTTATTTTCCTTTGTCCTACAGGAGAAGATCCAGTTGTACGAGTTGTATCTTGTAGCAGACCAAGTAGTGTAAATATTAACTGCTTATGGCTTAGGCTGTGCAGGGAGGCAATACAGTCAATGAAAAAATGTTTTATTTGGAAGAGGTGGACAAATGCTGTTCTGAGAATAGGCTTTTAGTCAAAAATTAACAGCAATATTTAGTTATGTTGTTAGCAGAGTGCTGAATACAATGACCGTCTACAAATTAAGCGCCTGTTATCATCTTTTGGAAGAAAGAGACAGGAAAATCTTTAGGAATCCAGGTCTCTCCTCCTCACTGGATTGTGACCTGCTGTTCCTTTTGGGTGGCCATCCAACCGAGTCAGGAAACTCTGCCCTGCCTAGGTGCACCCGATCCGCTCACTAACCGAAGCTGCGAGCGACGCTGGGAGAAACCCTGCTCGACGCTGCTTCCAGCCTGCTCCTGGCAATTCTTACAGCAGGTGAGAAGACCTGAAAGAAGAGCTGTGACACCCATCTGATACTGCAGCTGTTTAAAACCCCAGACTACATAAGACCTCCTCTGCTGGAATTGAATCCAAAGTGCACTGACTTCGTTGTCCCCTGCGTTAGTGCAGTGAGAAGATGCCAGCTGTGCCTTCTTTAGGAGGTGGCACACAATGACGCTTTCCAGGGGAAGGGGTCTTTAGCCAAGTGATATCCTGAAGTGCTCGTTTGGGCCTTGAGATGTCACAGCAGTAGGTGGGAACAACTCTTTGTTCTTTGTTATATCAGATTTGGTTCTCTGAGGAAGATTCTTTTGGGGCTGCTGGCACATCCTTGAGGATAATAAATTGATAGGGAGAGATTTGAGAAGGATCAGGCTTCTTCCCTTAGCATTTTTGCTAGCGAGATGCCACTATCACACTTCCTGCTCTGAATTGCCTCTATTTCTTAGCTGGGCCAGTAGACATCAGTAATGGTCAACCTACATTGGGTGGGTGTGAAGAAGTGTGATTGCCCACCCTCATAGTTAGGCCTGCAAAAGCCTTAAAATGTGGATGTGTTTTCCTCCAGCAAAACTATTTTTTTAGCAGTGCTGTGGTTTTTATTAGTGGAATATTTTACTGCAGTAAGACAAAGTAGAGTTTTCTGTCACAAGTGTCTTTTCCATATTATGAGTATCTTGCTGGTTTCTTGTGTATGTACTTCTAAAGCGAGTGCAGCCTTGATTTTGTCTAAAAGCTTGGTGCAATATTGGTGAGATTCTTTGTTGTGCCATCTAGTCAAAGAGCAGCTTCCACTCTTCTGCCCTTCCCCCTTTAAAAGAGAGAGGCAATGTGTGTGCCCTCTTGCCTCACCAGCTCATTCATCGGTGTGAGGATGAAAAGTTTCTGGTCTGGCTATGAGAGTATTGCTGTGATTGCTTGGGAGATCATGGGCTGACAGCGATACTTCCCGCTGCTGTGTGTCCATGTGCAAAAGTGCTGATGTTTAAGGTTAGATTTCGGGCAGCGGCTGACCTGCAGGAGTGCTTAAGGGTGAAAGCGGCCCCTGAAAGCATGTCGGGATTTTTGTATTATGATGGTATTTGGTTATTTATATTCTGTCATTCCAAGTATTCAGTGTTACTACAGTCAAATGCTAGAAGAAAACAAAACACACTTTTTTTCCTGCTTCTTCCTCTGGTACTTGGTATATAGTTTCATGATGTTTTCTTCTGGTGTCCTTGCTCATTTTTCTGCCTGCTATGTAAACAACTCGCACAACGGGGGAGATGAGAAGGAAAGCTTCAAAGTTGGTGTTTGAAGAAAATCTGATTCCTGCCACGAAAGACCTTGCTAAGAGTCTGCTTAAAATTAATTCCCTCTGTAAATAAGTGATTTCATGGTCTCAGATTTCTAACTGGTGCTAAGTGCTGCCCTATAAAGGCCCTGGTGTATGAAGAAGGCTCTCCTCCCTGTTTATGCAGAACAATTATCTATGAATCTTGTCAAAGGGGAATTGGAGGGGGGCAGGACAGGACAGGACAGAGTTTCTTGTCTTTTTTGTTTGTTTTGGAGATCTTGCCTTTTCTTGGGGATTTCCTTACCTAAAGCAAGTTTTAGTGCTGGACTGAGCTGATGCTCATCTTAAACTTCCAGTGCATCAGGCCCATGGGTAAGATTTGCTATTGGACCTTCAAGCTGTTGCTGTCCCTGTCCCCAGAGCGAAGCTAACCGAGTTCAGTAGATTTTCTTGATCCGAATAGAAGCTGTGTTTCTAGCTGGGAAGAAATCTTCTCTGTTGGGACAAGTCCCTGACCTATTTTAGAGAGTCTTGTCTATACAGAATGGCTGCAACAAGAAGCCATCTTCAGGAGCTCCTTCTGCATTTTATTTCGATCATATTGTTCTTTAAATTGTAAAATAACAGAATCTGAAGGAGAGGAGGCTGGAGCTCTGTGTTTTGTGTTTGTGTGTAAGGATTGACAGAGGAAAATAATAGTTTTCTTTTTGTCATCAGATGAAGTAATTGAAAAACTTCCAGCTGCTATAGTAACAGCAACACATTTGCCAGCTGTCAACTAGCATATTTAATTGTTCTATCTTAAGCTTCAAGCTATTGAAGAAAAGTGTATCTAGGTGTGTCAGTCTTAATAGCTGCTTCAGCCTGTAGCTACTTGGATAGCGTAGGAAAGATCCATGTAGTATCGCTGTTGGAGGGACTGTTGATTAAATTTATAGGAAAAGCTTTTCCCAGATGTTCTTATGGGGCAGGAGCCCAGCCTGAAGATTTGTGTTTCTCTCCGAGACACTTTTATGATGTTCTGTTGGGTATGCGGCGCGTGCTCTTCTGTGTGTTAGATTGATTTGAGGTGTGGTGACATTTTTCTTGGAAGGTGTATGAGCCAAAAAAGTAGAATGAAAATGTTTCGGAGACTGGGCTTTCTGCCTAATACCAATTCCGTGTGGCTGTGCTGGTCCGTGTGGCTGGGGCGCGTACTTGGGAGCGGGAGTAAGATGGCCACAGGACTGTCCTGTCCCCTGTTGACACTGACTGTAAATGAGTTTAAGCTGAAGTGATAGATGTGGGGTGGAAGAGGCTGTTTTTCTAGTTAAACATTTTAAACTGTCAGAGGAGGTGAAAAATGCATTGTACTCTTTCCTGTGGCCTTTTCGTCTAAAGAGTCTGTCATGCAAAGAAAGGGAGGGGAAATGTGCCTGGCGTGGCTCAAGCCCTTAGCTTTTCCATGTTGGTTTGTTTTTATTGTAAGATAAACCTTTCATGTTTTATTGTTATGAAGTTAAAGCCTGGCCTAGAGGTGCTGATCTGTAGTAGAAACAGCTGCAGATGGTGTCCCCTGGTCAGGTGGGAGGCTCTTTGAAGCAACACGTTGCCTCTTTAAAAGGAAATTGAGCATGTGAGAACTTCAACCTGTAAAACTCATCAACAGCTCGCCATTGTTTTATCTCTGGTGTAACTTTATATAGAATTAAAGTGAAACACATTACTTCGCTTCCAAGACAGGATGGTTTAGCTCCCCCTTGGTCCTGGAGACACAGGAAATGACCACATAACCACAAATACTTTCTAGTGGAGTGAAGATGGGTCACAAACTATCCACAGAAATAGGTTCTTAACCAGACAGGCGAAGAAATTAAATGTAGCTAAAGCTTCTGGTTTTAAGTTAAAACCAAATGCGTAAACGTTGAAACTAAGTAGAAAAGAGCAAATGCTGTATATGTGCTGGCTGGCGTGAGGGGGCAGATCGGAGCGTTTCTTGTTGGTCGGGTGTTGCGATCAGCAGCCGTTCTCAGCATAGGCTGTAGTCTTTGCTTCAGTAAGAAAAGGAACGAACCGAACTGCATTTGGCGTGAGGGAAGCTGAGGCACGTTTTTGGCTTCGTTTCTCAAGTTGCCTTCTTGTACAGAAAACAAAAAAAAATTAGCTGTCAGATCTCCTCCTTTACCGCTCTGTAGCATTTTCATTACTTAAAGCAAGGCCCTAGATACCTTACCATCGTCTTTTTAAACTGATCAGCCACTGTAGTCCCCTTCCCGCTGGAACAGGGTGCAGTGATAGCCTCTAAAACTAACAGTGTGCATTTTCATGAAAAAGAAGAATCCCTTCCCCAGAACCAGGCTTATCACTACTTGAGAAAAAAGCTTCTTAGGAAAGACAGTTCTGTCTTAAGAAGTCAGTCATGCGGGACCACATCTGCTTGACAGTGGTGTTGGATATTAGTGTGGGGGAAGACAGGTTTTGTTTTAGGCTTAGGCTGAATTGCGGTTGGCAGAAAACATAATTTTTTCACCTTTAAGCGTATCCTGTAGCTTCCCCCATGGCCAACAGGAAGCACCATTGGTAGCATCTGTGTGGAGCCCTTACAAATGGGGCTGTAATATGAGAGAGCATCTGAAGGATGTGAAGAGAATACACGATAATGAAGATTTCTGGACGTAGATGGAAAGACTGTACTAACTATAGCTGCTTCCTTAGTGCAGACTTTTCTTAAGCAAGAAAGTAAGCCGTTTGCCACCACTCTGGTAAGAAGAATGTGAGTTTGACTGGTAACATGGAAAATGTGGTGACGTTAGAAACTGCCTGGGCTCTTCATGGAGATGATGCAGAATTTGTCATCCTGTAAATAATTTCTCATTGATTAGCTAAACTGTTTGGATTGGCAGAGGGGATCTTTCTTGGAGAGGAAGCGTAGGACCAGTATCACTCACTGCATGACAGGCCTTCTGAACCGGACAGTTCAAAACAACGCCTAGTGCTGTCTGAACAGAAAGTAATTGCCTCCAGAAAGTCCTTTTCAGACCTACAGTACAACAGCCCAAAACGAGAAAGGCAGTGTAACTACGTGTTGTAGGAAAAGACGGCAGAGGGAGTCAGGTCAGAGGGCCGAACAGTTGTTCGTTGGATGAATTCTTGAAGATAGTAATTATACTTAATAGCATAAACATTCTGCAAGAGCCAGCACCAGCTGTATTATAGCAAAGGTACAGAAGGAAGGCCCTACTTGGGGAGGGGGAGTGGAGGAATTAGCAGGGATGAACTGCTGCTCTTAGTAATGCATGCTGTCTCTTCCAGTCTGCATGTAAATGCTGGTCAGTGACATGGTATGAGCAGTTAGCTGTTTATACGAGATGCTCCAAGTAGTGTATCTCTTATGTCTGAAATGCAGAAGAAGCCTGAAGCTCTGACCAGACATCCGAGAAACTGAGACTTTCCCTTAGCTGTGCAAATGATTAGAGTGAAAACCTGACCTTCTGCAAAAGGCTGGGTTTCTAAAATGTCTGGGGGAGTTATGTCAGGACCACTTGGCAGGCGGTCAAAGTTCTTCCCTGCGATTGCATGTTTTGTAAGCCTACTCCAAAGTTGTAATGACCTGGTAAAGTAGTTACCTCTGTCACAATTGAAAACCTGGAGTAAAATGAAAAGTTTTCAAAAGCAAGTCTGATTTCCAGCTCTCAGTAAATATGGATAGTCACGTCTTAACAGGAGGGTAAACGTAAGGGGGTTTGCTCAGATCATCTGTTCGGTTATCTCTGTTCTAATATTTAACTGATGAAAAACGTGGGGTGCTTAGTTGATTTGCTATGTAGTGCAGTGAGTATTGTTTCAATAATCTGTGCCTCAGTAGGAGCTACCGTTAGTAAACTTTTTGCAGGGAAAAAGGTTTAAAGAGCAGAAGGAAACTTAAAAAAAAAGAAATGTGCTCCTATACACCGAGAGGGTATAGGATTCTTTGACATTGTTCTGGACTCAACCCACTTAGTAATGTGTTCAACAGGAGCTTAAATAAGGATCGCATGATTTTAGGAATATTTAAAAAAGAAAATGTATGTCTTAATAAAACTCATTATACTTAAGTTAGATGTCTTGTATTGAGAGAAAATAAACCTGAAACAGTTAGGTATTTTTTTAATAAGCATATGCATGACTGTTTGTTTTTTTCCTTTTTTAAACTTTTATTCTTCTGTGCCTTATCTAAAATTTGTGTCTTGAGTGGATAGAATTAAAGGCAGAACTTACCCATTGAGCTCAAAGTTTTCACTGCTATATTTATTGGGTCTTGAGAGGAGTTTTGCAGACTTGCCTGACTTCTTGCAAAAATTCAAAAGCGCACCTTCCAAGGAAAGCAAAAAATTATTTTTAAATATGCCAGCTGAGTTTTTTTTAATGGTGCTGGATAAATTTTTTCAACTGCTGCAGTTATTTCTATATATAGTATAAGGATGTGAAAAGTCATTCATTCCTAATGTGTTTAAATATGCTCCATAATGAATGTTGTGGATGTGAAAGATAAGCAGCCTGGAGCTTTCTTTTGCAAGGTATAGGGTAACACAAAGCATCAAAGTTTTGCTGCCCTTAGGACACACATTGAAGTAGTTAAAGTAGTGAGATAAACGAAATACAATAAGATATTAATCTGCAAAATCTAAAGCTCAAGGATACGATAAGTTTTCATTTAAGTGTTTCTCATTTGCTGACAGTGAGCCAAATAAATCTTAATTCCGTATTGTAGATGGTGACAGAAATTCAGTAACTTTCCCTGGGACAGGAGTCTGGTTTGTTTCCCAAATCTTGCTAATAATGTTCTCGTATATGTTGGGATTCTAATCTGAATTAGCTGTTTACAGTTACTTGTGAAAACAAGAATTATTTTTTTCTGAATTGCTATTTAAGAACATTTGTTTGGTGTGCTGAAATAACATGTAGTCTGATATTCCTGAGTTGAAACAAGGAATTCCTATAAAGAACAAAATCATTTTCCAGTGCTTTGCAAGATCTTAATCCTCACTCACTGCGTTTCTTCTTACAGGTGCTGGATTCGGATTAGGAATTGTTTTCTCAGTCATCTTCTTCAAAAGTAAGCATACTGCGGTAATCTTGA
>Ga0181612_109390_pt1 | contig 10700 bp, 6 predicted proteins | sample HoacroProtozoa21_FD_119630 | JGI IMG/M metagenome (GOLD analysis project Ga0181612, IMG submission 119630) | Hoatzin crop microbial communities from Cojedes, Venezuel. Combined Assembly of Gp0051906, Gp0051904, Gp0051908
ACCAAGGTCCGGATGACTGGCCTGTAGTTCCTGAGATACTCCTTCTGGCCCTTCTTGTAGATGGGTTTGACACTGGCGATCCTCCAGACCTCTGGGATCTCCCCTGTTAGCCAGGACTGCTGATAGATGACGGAGAGTGGCTTGGTCACCTCGTCCGCCAGCTCCCTCAGTACTCTCTGGTGGATCCCATCCAGCCCCATAGACTTGTAAGTACCCAGGTGGCATAGAAGGTTGTTCTTTGCTTCCTCCTGGATTATGGAGTTTTATTCTGCTCTCCATCCTGTCTTCCAGCTCAGGAGGCTGGATACTCTGGGAGTAACAGTCTGACTATTAAAGACCGAGGCTAAGAAAGCATTAAGTACCTTGGCCTTTTCCTCATCCCTAGTGGCAATCTTCCCACCTGCATCCAATAAGGGATGGAGATGCTCATTGGGCCTCTTTTTGTTGTTAATATATTTGTAAAAATATTTTTTATTGTCCCTTACAACAGTGACCACCCTGAGTTCTAGCTGGGCTTTTGCCTTTCTAATTTCCTCTCTGCATGACCTAACGAGATCCCTGTATTCTTCTCGAGCTACCTGCCCTTTCTTCCATAGGTGGTAGATCCTCCTTTTTTCCTGAGTCCCAGCAAGAGCTTCCCATTCAGCCAGGCTGGTCATCTTCCCCGTCAGTTTGTCTTGCAGCACATGGGGACAGCCTGCTCCTATGCCTTTAAGACTTCCTCCTTGAAAAAAGCCCAGCCTTCCTGGATGCCATTGCCCTTTAGGACTGTCTTCCTAGAGACTCTCTGAACAAGGGTTCTGAACACACAGTTGCTAGAAAAATATGCCATGAATATCAACGTACAATAAAAACTTCAGAGAACATTTTGTGGTTTATTTTCCAGCGAACGTGTTATGATGTTATAGAACAAAGAACACACAAGAGCACAAAAATAGAGAACAAACTGAAAATTATGGAACAGTATCATCATCTCCAAAATTTAAAAGGTAAAATTGTTACCTTAAATTATTCATTAAGAAGGGTAAGTTTAACTTTTAATCCTCTTACTAGTTGTCAGTGACCAACCCTAAAGTTATGTAGACACACTTGTATTTTTGAAACTTTTTTTTCAGAGCAATTTTTTCACAAATTCTCCTTTAACAGCTTCTTATTTGTTTTGCTGTGTTTAATCATGTAATTTAAGTGAGGTCATTGGTGTTTCTTGACTTGATATATAGAGAGTAGTGCAGTGAATTTATATAAACTTAGACTTCAGTTGAGTTAAAAGCAGAACGTTTCCAGCTGGTAGTCCTGATTTAGTGCTATAGTATTTTATTTAAAATATGCATAATCCTAGCTGTGACTGTTTATACAGTTACGACAATAATTGTGTTTAACTTTTGCTTAACATTGGTGGTTACTGTATGAGTTAGAAAGTTTCAAATTGTCGTACAATCCTCTGTGAAAGATCAATGGTTTGTAAGAGCATTTTAACAGTCTTATGAACATCTTAGGAGCAAATGGATTGAACTTGCAATAAAATATTCTAAAAAATTTTTTACAATAAACTTGATTTCACTTGTCAATAATATTTCACAGGAGGTTTTTCTTCTTCTGTCATTCAAATTGATGATTTCCTTGAGACACTTCAAAATATAAACTCTGAAAAAAAAGACATTATCTAAAGGGTTAATGGATTTAGGTGTCATAGGTACTATTGTCGTTGTACCTATACATCTAAATAGCTTGTAAGATACCATAGAATCTTTTTTCCTGAAGAATTGCTGTCAAAGCTAGTGACAATAAATTTACTGTAAACCTATAATTTTTATTAATATAGGCTTCAAGCTATGTCTGTCATGAAATATAAGAAATATAGAGCATAAACTGTGTTAATTTGTGAAACCTCAGTTCCTAGTAGCTGTAAATACTAACTAGCACCATTTTTGTGTTAAAAAAATGAAGTAATTACAAGCATCTATACAGCCTAGTTCTGCTAGTCCAGCAGAGAAGATAACAAAACAACCCCACTTTTTACACTTTCTGTTGTTACTTATTAAGTATTTATTGAGGGAAATGGATGCAGATTCCAGTTCTCAGGTTCAGTACAAATCTCCATCTCTAGATCTTGCATTTATTGTTGCCTTTGACCTATGCCTCAGAGCTATGTGCACTATTTGGAAGTGCTGTGTCCTAAAACAGCTTTCTTTATACATAAAATTTAAACCACATAATTATTTTCTTTATAATTTGCAAATAATTTTTGGAAGATAAAATTCAAAGAATCTTTCACATAAATAGGCATGTGCTTGCTTTGTCACTCATCATTCTTACAAAACATTGTAAACCCATGTGAGTGTGGATTTGTGCATGTTCCACAATGCAGAAGTGATAGCTGCTTGCTTGTTTCTGTGGCTGGCAAGCTGCGGGTGTCTTGTGTGTGGTGATCATGCGTATCTGAAGGAACTACCGATTCTGTGGAGGGATGAACGTGAATCTTCCATTTTCACAGAAGAGTAGGGCTTAATCACAGTTTTCATACCCGCTTTGGGGGCGATGAACTGGAAAAGTCACCAGTTGCATGTTTCCCACATAATTTTTTAACTTCCGTGAACTCTTCTGTAAAATGTTTAGGTTCATATTAGCAAATCCAAATTCCAAAATGACCTAGTAACGAAAAGTATAAAACACTTAAATTTTGTAGCTGAAACAGGTAACCAAATTTATTGGCGAGAACTGAGTTAATAGCCAAATTCCTGCAAAACTGATAAAAGCCTGGAAGCTGTATTTTTTATCTTCTAAATTGCAACAGTTTATATTGCTGACTATGGCAGTATTTAAAACTTCCGCAAACACTCATCTTTATGTACCCCATATTATGTAGTATGTATGTACCTTCATGTACTACTACATAATACTGATCTATTTTCGTTCATAAATTTAAGTATATAAGGAAAAATGTGTAGGATTGAAGCCCAGTCTATTAATACCTAATTCAAAGCAGATGGTCTGCATAGTTTGCTCTGTGATTTGCGGGCAAAGCACTGAATTTACTGAAGGTGGATTTTTACAAAATAACAAGGAAGAAAATATGTCAAACAAATTATTCTTAGAAATTATGATTGTGGTTCTTTAAGAACTGAAAGAAAAAAATATCTAAATATCTGATATGCTGAGGTTATATCATTATGGATTGCGTTTGCTGTTTTGTCTCAATCAGTGATAGCAACATATTTCTTTATAATGTGTGAGGAAACTTGCTGAAAAAGATTTTTACTCCTCAGCTGTGTAAATACTGCAGGTGTTTTATATTAGTGTGTAGCAGTTAGAGATCAATTAGCACAACCATGCCTTGTATTACTGCTTTTTTATGCTTTTGACTAGCATTTTACACTGTATTGAAGACAGGCAGCACTTTCCACAGCAATGTTTTCTGTCTTTGTTTAACTCTTTCCTGAAAATAAACTCTAAAGTAAAACAACTCTTTCCCAGGCAAAGCACAAGCAATAGCTGCAGATGAACACAATGTATAACCACCCTGAGGATTTCCTATCCCTGTGGATAATTCAAGGCAGAATATGTCTAAAATTTAATTCAAGTATTGCCAAGCGTTTGGAATCGTATGTTTGTCTTGGTGGTTTCCTCTTTACAAACAATTCAACATTCATAATTTCCCCTTCTCATTCATTTTCCTGATAATGTAGTATATTCCCTACTTTTTATCAAACTTCCTTCATTGGCATGCATTTTTGGACAAAAATGTGGATAAATAGGAAAATGTGTGGCAAGTAGTAAATAGTAGATATTAATGCAATATTTTCTTCATTATCTTTTTCAGATATCTTCTTTTTTTATTTTATTCTCTGTTGAGTTCTCTCACAGAGCTTTTCCTATTTCAGAGAGGAATCATGTACTATAATAATTGCACTCTATCCTGCGACTGCAGAATTTTGCAAAACTAGTGATTTTGTCTTCTGTTTTTAAAATTTCAGAAAGTTCATATGGAAAACAGTGGTGGAATTTATTCAAGAAATTCCCATGCAGGTTTCAGTGAAATCCTCTGTGTCCTATTTCAAGGTTACATAATCTGGTACAAATATTCTAGTACTTTGCATTATCCAGAAATGCTACTGTTTGATGAAGCTTCAGTGTGAAATGTAGGAATTCAAAAGTAGAGTTTGTCTCTGAAAATGCAGCCAGTAATAAGTATCATATAATAACTAAAATCAGAATAGTATCCAAGGACTCAGTATCCCTATCCACCATATAAATGTAATTGTACAAGATATCCATGTAACTTAGAACAGAACTTAACTGAGCAGTCACTAATAAATTTGTTTGTTTTTTTAAAAAATTTTTTTCCCCTAATTTTTGTTTGTTCTACTTTTACGAGCCATAAGTAGGAAAGGTGTGTGTTTGTGAATTATAGATAGTTAATGACTGTACAAAAACTACTGTGTTTATAATACATGGTAATGGTGTACACACCAAGTGACCTATCATGGAAAAACTCTCTTAGATGTGTCAGCAGTGGGTGAAATGAGATATGGGAAAACTGACAGTAATCATATACACCTCCTCAGACCCCAAAATTAAATAATACTGTAGCAGGTGTAATAGGAATGTGGCATGGTCTCATTGAAGCACTAACAAAATGACTATATTTGCAAGTAGATATTGCAGTTTTGCAGTGGCCGCAGTAAAATTTTTGCCTATAGTTGTAGCTAAACTGTTGACATTTGGTGAAGAGCATATTGTATCACAGTATTTAGTCTGCCCAAAAGATTAACCTCCAGTAGTGAAAAGAGTTTTTAGATGGAATGGGTAAGGAGCTTATTGCACTGGCCTTTCAGTTGTGGAGACCTGGAAAGAGTGAAGTCAAACTTGTGAGAAGTTCAGTAATACCTTGATTAAGTATATAAGGACAAGATTTGAATCTACATTAGGAAACTCCTAACCAGTTCAAAATTTCTAACTCTTGTTCTTTCACACGAGAAATTAGCTCTATCCAAAGGAGACATTCCCAGAGCACTAATTTCTCGAAAGCTGTTATTTCATGTTCTCCCATGCTGAATTTAAGCAATGTGTGGTTTACTCTCAAGACACCTGCTTAGTTCTCTAAGTCTGGTCTCATGACAGGCATGCTGACTTTGTTGACAGAGTACCCAGTCACTTATTTTTATAGGTTAGTGTAAATTCCTCTTCCTGCCCATGTGTCTCCTCTGTACATACACATTCCTTATTTTTCACAGTTATCTGCATATTCTTTTTTCTCTGACTTTTGATCCCAATTTGATAATATCCTCCGTCCTTTTGGAACCAGATGCTCTTTTGTTCTTGCTTCCTAATCTCTTAGTTTAAAAAAACCCAAGACTCTTCTGTCTGAGAATGTTTCAATTTTAATCCATTTCATGATCTCTATTTCATATGTTTAAAGAGCTTTTTTTCTTTCGAAGTAACAATTCTTTCAATCATAAGCCAAATAATCCAAAAGGGTGATAATGCCTGATCAGATACCTGAAGAGGATTCTGATAAATGAAACCAACATTTTCTAAACATTTTGGATGTTATTATTAATAAAAACAGGTATTTTCCCTCCAATATAACACATAGTAATCTGAAAGCCATTTTTCCAAAAATTGAAATTTTCCTTAATTTTCATGTCATCTGAGGTTTAACTGTAAGTTGTAGGAAACAGAAATTAGCTGTGCTGTAATTCTACTACAAAGTTAAAAGAAGTGTTACGTTTATATGCATTTACTTAGAATGTATTCTAAACGCCTGCTAGAATAAGAGTAAGTCATTATTTTTCTGTTATTTCATTGATCTTTTTCGTGTTAAATAATATACTGTGTTTTGTTTTTGAGGAAACCGCTTGTGACAGGCAGAGTTTGAATGCATTTTGAACATTTGAAGTAAAATCACTGACCTATGTTGTTCAAGATTTGAATATTCTGTACTGACTTGTGATGTCAAGTAAATTTAGAGACATCAGCCTTTGTATCCAATAACTGCTTCTCGCTCAAATATGAATAGACTCACATCGTTCTTATGCACAAACAGATATCTCAGTGAGATACTTATGTAAGAAAGAAGGAATCTGTAACTTCAAAATAAAATATGGAAAAGATGATGAGCATAATTTAAATGAATTTTACGGACTTCAATGTGAGTCAGTGATTTTAAGAGTAAAGAAAAAGAATAGAACTGGAAAAACTTATTAAATTTTAAGGTGTAGAAATAAATGCACCATTCATTTCCAGTAGGTATCCCAACCTCATCAATGTTCCCTCATCAATTTAAACCCTATGCAACTACTATTAATGACTTTTTAAAACGAACAATCTTTTCTGAAATGATACTCTGTCAGCTTGTTGCTTTTAAAAAAATGATGGACCAAATAATGCATAGTGAAATAAATGAGAAGACCTGGGTGATCAACATTTTTTAAAACTAGTTTCCCTCATACATTTACATGCTGTTTTAATCAAAGGATTAATGAGGATATATGTATATATTGACAACAAAGTGCTTCATCAGCAAAGCTGTTAGCTTTTTCCTGGGAAATTACATCTATGTATAAAACTGGATTTGTACAAGAAGCCTTCTTTATGGATACGGAATAGTATATTTCAGGAAGACTTCTGTAAACAAGCAGAATACCAGTATCCATTCAAATCAGAAAATAATGAAATTTTGTGAAGTATTTAAAGAAAAAAGTGTGAAGTAACAGTGAAGTGTAATACATTAATATTTAGAAATGATTTAGATTTATAGATTAATTACCATCTGCTTTGAATATTATATTTTTGTTTTCACTCTGGTTCACAAATCTCACTAATAACATTTCTCAAAAATCAGAAGTACAATGTATATAGATCTGGTATTTTCACTTGTGTGCAATGACACACTAGGCTGCAGAAGTTACATTGACTGCAATTTTGTGTATAGAGATAATTAAAGTAACTTACTAAATCCAGACTAGGGTCCATAGGTTTCTATCGTGCTTTCAGATATAAAAACATACTTTAAGATTATGAAGTAAATGTTCTAATGTAAAAGTGAATGTGAAATCTAAAATCTTGCTGTATAGTGATAGTGATGAACTATCATTTTGGCCTTGTGATTTAATTTTTTTTTCCTAGTACTTGTTGGAATATTTATTAAAATTGTAATAACTGGAGGATTGATGGGGTGTTTCAGTCAGAATTGCGGTAGTCAATTCAAACCTTAACCTGAATGTTCAAAAATTTAAGGTATTTTGGATGTGAATGAAGTCTACTGATTTTAATCACATGTAAAAGAAATAAGCCTTTCAGGTTCATAAATTTATACTACCATTTTACCAGATTGCTGTTTTTTAATGATCATCTTTATTTGTTTGTAGCATTAATTTTAATTGTAATTTTTAATCTTTTCTAGAAACTTTGTTTTTTTTTTTGGTCATCCAAAGCCTTGGTTTAAAAGCAGACAAAAAGCCCAGACGAACAAGAAAAAGGAAGAATTAGTAGTGTCATTAAGTGTCACAGAGTATAATCAGTTAGGAAGTTGGAAAAGATTGGACATATGTTCTCCAAAGATTTGTTTGAGAGCTCCCTGAAGACGTGCTGACAAAGGTTAATCTGATCAAGTCTGAAAAATATGAAGTGGACTAGTGCTTGCCTTACAAAAGTTACAATCAGCTTAACCCAACAGTGAAACATATTGAGACCAATAAGAATTCAAACAAAGCAAAGGGAAAGTGATGTAGTTCATTCATGTAAATCGTATTCTGCTGGAATTTTGCAGCCAAATGCCGACTTTTGACACGCTGCAAATTTATTTTTCTGCTTGACTGTTTTACTTTAAGGAATTTCATTTTTTGTATCGTAGAGCAACATGCATAATTGTATAACCACTATGCAGGGAGTGATAGGCAGATACGAAGCCTGGATCTAGGAGAATGTATTCTTAAACACACTAGTCTATTCGTGTCCTGCACTTAAAGTCACTGAAGTTACATGATGTATGACTGGCACCTACTTCACTGTGAAGCATGACAGCTTCAACTATTCTACTGTTCCTCAAACCAGCTAATTCTTTTTAAGGAGCTCTACTGCTTTTCTGATACAATTCATCCTTGTATCAACTGGCTTTGAATGAAGTGGCTAGTGAAGTATCACAACAACTGCAGCTCAGCATCTTCTAAACAGAAATCACTACAGTTTGGCTGAAGCTTTGCACAAGCACTGTTTGAAAATGAGAAGTTACAGAACCATATATATGCTATTCATAACTTGCCTTCACCTGTAGCCTAGACATCATACCAATGAGGTTGCTGAAATAGTAGTAAAGTATTTTTATTGCCCACTTCTAAAGATTGTGTGTACTGTTTAACACTTTGAGATGTACTGCTGGGAATCTGTGATGTAACTTGAATAACTGTGAATGGTAAGGACTCATTATAATAGTAGGTATCAACTTGATTGAACGAGTAATGCACTCTTGATCCCATCAAATGCATGTCATAATTGCCCCAATAATGAATATTTAGTCTATGAAAATCCCATAACCTGAGATTTCTCCTTGTTTTTCTTGAGAAATTACTGTACAATGGAAAGGGAAGGAGAGACCTGTGTGGTGGTTTAGGCATCTTTAATCCTAAAAATTAAAGCAGACAATAAAAAATTGATTATCAAATGCAAAAGTGAACAGAGGAATTTTTTGCGTTCTGTGTTTTCTTGGTATTTCAGTGGTTGGATAAGAACATGGAATTAAATGAACACATTTTCAGATGTTCTTAAGTTGCAGGGGAAATCATGAGTTTCTAAGAAAGGTGGTTATCTCCTAGGTATTAGGATGAAACCTAGAAAAGAGTTGCGCTACGTACAGTTTTAAAACGCTTCCAATTTGGATTATTTCATTCATATGTAACCAAAAAACCAGCAAAAATCAAACACACTTTTCTTAAGGAAAGTTTTGAACAACTCTAAAATGTCCTTTCTCATTTTTGTGTGCAGATTACTTGATTCAAAGTATATATTCTGAACTTGGAGCTACTCATACAGATTTCAAAGTAGAAGAGAAAAACAGTTGGTTATGCAGAAAAATGTGACATTGCTTCTATTCCACGAACAGTGTCATTGACATATGTACTATTATCTGTGGATCTGACAAAGCACTTTGTCTTATTTTATGAGCAAACCCCATTGCTTTGCAATCAAACAGAACACACATTGAGCACTCAATGTTGTCTTTTTTAAATGCTACAATAAGAAGTAGAATTGTTTAAAATAAAATCATTGGATTTTGTTACAATGTTGAAAAAATTTACAAACATGAATTCCTCTAAATCAATTAGCTTTGAATTTCTGGTGAACTACATTTCATAAAAGAAACAGTCATATGTATGGAAATGGCCTACTTAATTCCTTTGTTGTTTGCATGATTAGGAAAAAGTTAGTAGGGGGGACTATTTATTTTAAATGAGAAACAACATTTCCTTGGCCCCCCACAGGACAGTATAATTTACAGAAATTATTCACAGGCTTTTATTGGTCCCAGCTGTGAACCAAAACACTAGTTATATATTTTCAATATTATTTCAGCAGTTCAGCACTGAAGGAGATTTCTGACTCCAGCATTTCTTCTTTATTCTCCTGTTGTCCCACCTAGCATTCACTCTGTGCTGCACTGTAACCACGAAGCAAAAGACAAGGCTTTAATTAAATAAATTATATATTGCACTGGAACCAAAACCCCAGAATGATAGGGCTGCTGATCCTTAATGTGTCGGTGTCAGCCAAAGGCTACTGCAATGCAATCCTGCCTATGTGAGATTGGATCATGTAGTATCTTCTAGCATGGCTGTAACTCCAGACTGAAATCTTGGAGAAACTAGGAGCTTTCTCCGTAAGCACTTCTACTGTTGATTTCCACAGCATATCAGTCACCAGAATTCTTTCACCACTCTTTTCCTCTGCCTCCGTATAAATACCCAGACTTATCCCTTGCGGGTTAAGTACCAGGTAGCTCACTTACCTGTAACACCAGGTTCAGCTGTTGAACAGATAAGTGATCAACCTGCTGTAAAGAATCTTGTAGCTTCCATAAAATAAATTATTAAAAATTTATGCAAACTTCAAGTGTAAGAATATCAGTAGCAGAATGTTTAGCATCTCAATACACATCCATATAGCAGGAAAGTGGCTTTATTTCAGCTGCAAAAATCCAAATGTAAAACTAATTTATGTGCTCCTTAGCCTTTATTGAAGCAATATTTGTGTCTTTATCTTGCTGAAGTTTCAGACACTTTCATTTCTTAGCTCTGACTTGCTGAGTGTGTTATGTTAACTGCTACAATTGCAGACATTTCCTATGAGATTGATACTTCCAGAGAAAGAATAATTTGTGACATTCCAGTAAAAATGATTGACTGTATCTGTTCGGGGACCACAAGGCTGCCCTGTGGTGGACACAGATTGATTCCTGAGGCCAAAGCTGAGCCCATCAGTGAAGCTGGTGGTGTCTTTATGAAAACATATTTACAAAAGGGCAGAAAACGCTAGATGGAGAGAAGAGGAGGGAGTAAAAAGAGTGAGAAAGAGTAGAGAGAACACCAAGGGCAGAGCAGAAGGAGGAAGAGGAGGAGGGGCTCCATGGGGGAGCAGGTCTCCACACTGCAGCCTATGGAAGACCGACGCTGCTGCAGATGGATACTCTTGAAAGGACTGCAGAC
>Ga0181612_118679_pt1 | contig 10700 bp, 5 predicted proteins | sample HoacroProtozoa21_FD_119630 | JGI IMG/M metagenome (GOLD analysis project Ga0181612, IMG submission 119630) | Hoatzin crop microbial communities from Cojedes, Venezuel. Combined Assembly of Gp0051906, Gp0051904, Gp0051908
AAAAAAAAAAAAAAATTCAAGCTGGACAGAAGTGCCAGCAAATGTTACAAACCAGTGGATACTGGGTGGGTGGTGTGAAAACGTTTCATAACTGCTAACAGCAACCCTGTTGTGAACCAAACAGCTGTGCGCAGAACACAGGTGTGCTAGCACAACAAGGGCTATTCATGCCTTCGCACAGGGCGCTGGCCAGGTTTGCAGAGCCACAGCTGACCACATACAGCATCAGGGATGGAAAAAGCTGAGAGTGAAATGTCCACTAAAAGTGTAAACACCGGACGCCACACAGGCAGACATACACACACACAAACGCACGTACGGTTTTAGCGTGTGCTGCTCACTGCTGAAATGAAAAGAGGTAAGGAAAGTCTATTTTGCTGTGGGAAGCAGAGAATATAATGACATAGGAAGTTAACAGGAATGTTTTGTGCATGGAAAAATCAGCAGGTAAGAAAGTATTGGCATATGACTCAAGCCAACATATTAATAATTTTATTGACCCTGTCTTTCCAATAAATCTTTCCAACAATGTCTCCAAGACATTTGTAATTAAAGAAAATTTAGAAGAGATTCCAAATAATGCTAGTGGAAAGGTTACAGATTCTCTTTTCTTGTACAGAACCTCCAAGGGAGAAGATAAATTTGAGGAAAGTAAAATATTATGGTTAAATATTAAAATCATTTACCTTTCATATGCTCTGCATAAAGTGTTTTTGCAGCTTTTCTTCCACAAATATCAGTGCAGTAAAAGGTGGGGAGAAGGGTTGGGTTTTGTTTCCTTTTTTTGTTTAAAAACAAGATTCGCATAAGACCGTTTAAAAAACAACTGATATGAAAAATGGTAATTAGGAACCCCTGAGTTCTAATTCTGGATATAGAAATCCTGCTTTGGGCATTTCAAGTGAACACACAAGCAAACATTATGATTAAATTGCAAGAGGCGGAATTCCTTTGTGGAAAAGCAAAGCACTACCTGCCTGAGTAGATCTTCTCTATCTATTGTACCTATTATGAAAAGGCAATTATTTGTTAAAAATACAGTCTCCAGATACAATATTTGTATCCAGATGGTATACATCAGGAATGAATGTTTTCCAACTGTAGGTTTATAAAACGCACCTTTCATTAAAAAAACACAGCAATGAAAGTACAACACAGCATAATCATGATGCTGACTAATATCTCCATGTTTAAATTCTCACCAGCCAGTCCAAGGCAAAATCCCACATGGCACCAGCTTTGACACAGCAAAGCCCTGCCTGATTCCTACCAGTGCTGGTACTCCTGGATTCATTTCTGCTTTCAAACCAGCGCACAAGCTGTCAAAACGGAATAGGGTTCCTGCACCAGCTATTAAAACTAATGATAAAGTGACCCTATGAACCTAGAAAACCTAATTCTCCAAGTACCCTTTTGCATGAACAAAGTGAAGAATCCCAGTTTCCCTCTCATACAAAAGCCCAGTTTCAAATGCATTTAAACTTTGAACTAAATATCTTGTTCCTAGCAGACACAGGACCTTGGTACAACAGTTAGAAACACGCAACGGCAGTGATAAAGAGACATTCACCGAGTGGCTGCAGCCGTGCGCTTTTGGCTCCCAGTGGCAGTGACCTAGATGTGTATCTGTCCAACGTTCGGAGTGTGGCTGTTCCACCGCTACTAGCAGCAGCTAGTGGTCAGCCTCCCCGAACCACGCTTCAGAAAATAGCATCTATGAGCCTTGCTGTTTACGCGTTATGGCTACTATCTGGGGTAAACTGAACATCCTCTCTCACCAACTACAAAGCTCTAGAGAAATTCTTTTATCACATTGTTATCACTGCTTTCTTCTAAGATGGCCCCAGCTGTCACAGGGAAAATAGGTCCTGAGATCAACCAAGATCAACAATTTGCATGTGTATTTTTGATGCCGCTTGAAAATCTGATAAAAATACAATGTTTATCACTATTAAAACACTTGCAACTGAAAAGTGGCCTGCAGGTCCTCACACACCCAGCAAACACAGGCAGCTGTGCTCCAGGCAGGACATGCATTTCTCATTAGTCACAATTTTGCCCTCATGAGAAGGAGCTATCTCAGGGGACTGGAGCATAGTTCAACCTCTACCTCCATTCAGTCCTCCTCCTATCTGCCAAGCTGAGGAAAAGTGCCTGGAGCAGCTGATCACCCAGACTTTGGCTAAGGTCCCCAGTTTATTACCTATAATACAATAAATCATTATCATATTCAACCAAAGGAGTTAGTTTGGCTTCTTCTCACTGTTATTCCTACATGAGTCTACTGATGTTGCCGGTATTAATTAGTCACACTTTTTTGTCTATAAAATATGCCGTAGTAATTTAAGCAGTACTCAGGCAAAAATAGTGTAAAGATTGGCTAGCGGCTTGTAATTATGAACATTTTATTCGTCGCAGCTTACTTACAAGTGATTTACACTTGCATCAAAATGTTGAGCAAACCTGAAGCACATGCTCGCAAAATTCTCAAGTTCCTTTTTGAGATTTCTGTGTAACTGACAAACCCAACGTCTTTCCAAAACCACCAGAATTTGATGTCTTCCAACAGAATGATATCTATCTGCCTTGCAGCACTGCGGTTAGCCAGCGTCCTGTGTCAGGACGTCAGCCAGGGAATGACAGGACCGTTGTATCTGTAATCTTTCAGTAAGTGCTGGTACTATACTGGAACAAAAACTTTTGGCTTATCTATGATTTATATTCTTTCAGTTCCATCAACCTTGAGAAAGATTTAGAAAAACTAGAAGAGCTGAGGATCTGGCCCATCATATTTGTCAAAAAGTTGTTTAAACCATGGCACTGACTCTCTGCTTATTCAGTTGCTGTGGGTTTACTCTAGCTATGCTTATGTAAAAGCAGAACTGATTTCAGCCTAAGCAGATCTAACACAGAATCACAGAATCACAGAATGTTCGGGGTTGTAAGAGGCCTCTGTGGGTCATCTAGTCCAACCCCCCTGCCGAAGCAGGGTCACCTACAGCAGGCTGCAGAGGACCTTGTCCAGGCGGGTCTTGAACGTCTCCGGAGAAGGAGACTCCACAACCTCCCTGGGCAGCCTGTTCCAGGGCTCCGTCACCTGACAGTCTCATCTTAAACCTTCAAATCAGTCTTACAGAAACCCTATTTTTCTGATTTTTCATGTGGAAATGAATGACTTGCTGTTGTTTTGTGTGATAATTTAACTAAGCAACAATTATTACTTTGTGTCCTCAGCTGTGGAAAGGACAGAGTTGAGTTACTTCAGTTCATTCCCTTTTCTTTCTCTCTTTGGATTTATAGATTATATATTTTTCCCTTTATAAGCAATTTGCAACAGGAAATAAATTGAACTCACCTGAGTATTAAACTCATCTAAATCTTACTATAGAAATTAAATTTCTAATCTCAGGCATAGATAAAACTTTGTATTCATATTGTTTTTCCAAAACTGCTTGATCCATTGTTCAAATGCAGACCAATTTCTGCCTTTCAGCTGCTTAGAGGGATCTGCGCACAAGGGTTAAGGGTAAGAAATGGACAGAACTACTGCCGTGGAAAGAAGAGATACAGTGCGTGAAAAAGAAAATCTTCAGTCCTCACTCATAAGATACTTTTATTCCAGAACTGTGATTTTATAAAGTTTTTAAAGAAAGCCTCTAGATAAATTAAATCATGGATTAATGTAAATTATACAAAGTTATCTTTATAACAATAGACTGGTATCTAGTCACATCTATTATCTTCTCAATATTTATTACAGTGGCAAGCCCAGTAGCACTAGCATAGCTAAAGCCACTGCAAAAATTCAAAGCCCAGTGAAGCCTTCCATCTACAAATTGTGCTAATCACTTCTTAGAAGCAGATTACCTTCAAATGAGAAAATGTGAAGAAATAGCACCAACTGCAGCAAACAAAAACCCCACTAGTTATTTAAGGAAAATTGCACACAGCAATGCTGCCAAGATGCCACAGTGTCTCCATCACAGCCGGAGGTGGATGGCTTCTGTAGGCTTGGGCAATTCGCATTTCAGATTCTTTTCCCACTGCCCACATGTTCAATTTTACTCAACAGCAAGCCCTATTTGTCCCTTATTTACCTTCTAAAGCAAAGCCCACATTGGTGGGAATGAACACCGAAGTGACACTTAGAAAAAGCAACATCATTTGAACAGCTGTAGACAGTCTGTTATTTATCAGAAATTTTAACAAAGGCCAAAGGAAAAAAGCAGCAGTTCAGCAGAGAGCGAGTCCTGCCCTAGCACAGCTGTTACACAAGATGGGAAAATTTCAAAATGAGAAAGTAAACACCACTCTATATTCTAGCAAAGAGGGAAGAGATTTTTCTTCCCAATCCTTGGAAATGGCAAACTTAACACTAATGAAATGCAAACACTCCCCCACCCCCCGAATATAAATGCTGGGATCCAGTTGTGATTCTTTTCTTGTGGTATTCCTTTGCCCAAACTACCCACAGGGCAAAAAGCTAGAGCTGCTGGACCAGACCCCCAGCAGCAGTAAACCAGGACTGCTTTATTGACGTTGTGTCCACTGCTCTGATGGTTTTGCTGGACAGGCGCAGAGTTCACAGTTAGCCTCTGCCAACAGCTTACTTCTTGGTGTACTGCAATCTGGGGAAACACCCACAGGGGTAAACTCTTCCTCCAGTAAACAGATTTGTTAAAAATACTGCAGAGAGATCCTTTCAAGCGTTCTTTCAACAGGTTCCTGTTGAGGGCAGGAACCAACGCTCCTGTGATATCAACATCAGGAGATCAAAACCATCCCCATTATGCATATGGAGATGAACTGATAGCAGGTCTAGCATAAACTAGTTTGATTTGGCTGCTTGGTCATTTGGAGGCTCACATTCCTCAGTGCTGCTCATTTACCACTCTGATGGCAAATGCACAGAAAAAAAATTCCAAAGGTCCATTTGAACAAAGGGGGTACTTAAAAGACAGCCTCCCCGCAAAGACAAAAGGCAAGCTGAGCACACCTTTGCACAGGGTAACATACAGACTTGCACTATGGGAGCTGGACACACAACAAAAACTTATGTGGAACTGTGTGGTCCTCAAAACATCCACCCAACACTGTGGAAAGGTGAAGAGTGTCCCACTGCTCATCCACTTAGATGCAGGGCTGCAACTGATGCTTGGGGCCGCTCCTGGCGGTGAGCATGGTGTGGAGAGGTGAAGGCAGCAGCAGCACATCCCACTCCTTGGGCATCGGTTCTCACTACAGGGTCCTCTCAGCACCTCTGTCACTGTCTCTCCTGGTAGCTGGTTCTTAAAAATTAGAATGGGCCAGTTTTCCTAAGGCAAAACATGTACCTGGGAAGCCGTTCAGAGTTACATACCCTCGTTTACCAAAGACAGCATCTCAGGATGATAGAGGATGTTGAGAAGTGGAAAGAGGAGCTCCTGTTTGCTAGCACAGGTATTCGCCACCTTCACTCCCAGTTTATGTCCTGATTTCTGTAAAAACAAGTTTGGGGCACCAACATGCCCTACACATTGCATATGGAGCTCAGGTGCCTGACCTAAAGCTAAAATATCCTACTCTGGGAAGCAGACACTGTATCCCCACTCATGAGGATGATGTATAAGTCCAAACCTGCCCTATTTCACATTTTGGACAGGCAACATCCAATGGAGATGAAGACAGCCAAGCTCCGTATCAGGCACAGCCATGACTAAGTGACCTTCCAGCATGGTGCTGGCCACCCACGCAGCGCCCAGGGGCCCAAATGCCTCCAAAGGCATCACAGAAGCAAACTGCCTGGTAGCACAGGAGATAATGGGAGATATGTGAAAAGGGTGGCAAGGGGGTTATTTCTTTGTTTAATTGTACAATTGGCAGTTTTCTTCTCTTCCTATTGTTATGCCTGGGACAAAATGGGAAACGAGGTATGGATATCTGGGCATCTACAAGAGCAGCTGTGTTGTAGAGACGCTTGTGCCCCACAGGACTGTGACAGCAGAAACCAAGCACTAAGCAAGATTGGCTCTGGATGATTTCTGAGCACCACTGACATCCTTTGAGTACTTTTCTTACAAAACAAAAGAAAAAGGCAGTGCACCACAGGAACTACTGTAACCCAGTAGTTTGACGACATCAAGGAGATATTAGATGCAGACTTGGATATTAGACCTTAATCTTCTACCATCCTTTGAATGCCTGTGTCACTGGTTCAGGGGTATTCTGGGCTAAGCTCTACCCATCCCCCTTGTTGGAATAACTTAATTTCATGTAAACAATCACACATTAACTGGAAAGGGAATCTCAGTCATCGTCTTCACATACCATGGAGTTCTTCACTGTACAAAGTCCATCTTTTTCTCCCTGAGTCAAGTTATATTTATTTGTACAAACAAGAACAACTTGTACGCAGGAAAGTGTGAGGCCCATGACAAAATGGCTTAGGGGTCCCTGAGGAGAACTGCACTCCTTGCTCTGCCCCTAACCTCTGGGCTGTTGGTTAGTCTGGTGTACAGCCTGGGGCAGGTGATCAGAAACTCTTTGCTAGTGTCATCACAGTTGATGCATCCTGGGGTTACAGCACTCTGACGTTTGCCAATGAAAAACTGTTCAGTCAGAATTTTTTCTGACTATCGTTCCCCCTGACTCCATTCTCCAGCTATTTCCCCTGGTTATTCAGTGAGCAGCAATCTGCTGCAGTGCACCGAATGCTCTGTGCCTTATATCATACCCCGAAGGTCCAAAGCAACACGCCAAAGAAATAACACTCTAGCTGTGTTCCTGAATTTTAGCTTAGTTAGAACACCGTGGGCAATAAAAAAACTCAAAGTCCCAGTTACTAATAGAAATTTTATTAACTTCTGAAAGCGGAATTTTTAATCATTTGCTTGCAATATTTTCCTATTTAAAACAAATATTCACATTTCTAGGAACTGCTGACTACTGTGCTTATAAAATGGAGCCCATTTTTGCTGTGTCTAGGGAAGGATAAGGAAAACATGATGCACAAACCAGGAAAACTGTAGAAAAAATATTGGCTGCAAAGTCTGTGTTCCTGAAGACAACCAAGGATAACATTTAACCAGAAACTGGTTTTGACATTCAGCTGTCAGTAGTTCCCTTAAGCACTGGAGTCTCTCAGTCTGCAAATAAAATCCTGGTTCATACAAATGCATATACTGAACAAGTGTATGGATCCACCAAGATTTTTCAGAAAATTTAATGAGAAATGACCTTTCAAAAACTGATTTCCAAAAGTCCAAAGTCTGTTCTTATATGCATGCAAATTGATACATATATTTATTATACATAATGTGTGATTTTATATGTTTCATTTCAATTTCAGTGTAAAATCTACTCCTTATTAGGAGAGAAGGATTAGTGTATACACTTTAGCCAGGTGGTTACAAAACTTGCCTGTATGCAACATGATAGGCTAAATCCCATTTACACTAATTACATCCACAGCAGCGCTTCTGCACGCAACCTCACACGTGTTTCAGCTTTGAAACTTAAAACACATTAGCTCAACGTTAACTTAGGACATCAATGTCTTTATCTGGAATACGCGAAAGCATTTTTGTTTTATCTTTTCTTATCCATCAGCTGCTCACTAGAGATTCAACATATATTTTCATGTTCACAATTATGTCAATTGAAAATACACAAGCTGCACAACAAAAGAGATGAAAACAAAGACAACAAAACTCCCACCACTGGTCAATCTGCATATAAAATTACATATCAATGTAATTTATAAGAAATTACCTAACACCTTTCCCCTCAAATTTAACAGTCTTCAGTGACACTTCACATATTCTTGACTTCCGAACATATTTCAGTTAACAGAAAATATTGCCTATTTCTCTGCTAAAATAACTTCTAGGTTTTCTTTTCAGAGGATTCTCCTATCACAGGTAGGTAATTCTGCCTTATATATAGCACTTCATATGCTTGCTATAGCAGAAAAGCTATGTTTGTATCTTCGCCTTCACACAAAATACTGACAAAGTTCTAGGATCCATTGCTACTATTATTTTATAGGATTCAAATCAGAATACAAAGACACATTATCTACTTTCTGAATTCTAAAATCTGAATTTTAGCTAAGTTATAACTACGAACGATCAACAGAAGAGATGAGGCCAGAAAAAAAGCAAGGTTATAGCAATACCTTTACAAGTCAGTCAGTTTAGGAAAAGGGAAAAAAAATGTCATTGTCGCACTTACTTTAAATTGATAAATAATAAAGGGCATAGAGGTTCTGAGCCAAATCTTACCTAAGGCAGCGGAAAGATACATAATGGCTACAGTGACATTTTGGATCAGAACTAATATTTTTATCTAATTTATGTTAAGGTCATAAAGCATTTTATCTCACTGTTAAATTCAGTGAAGCTTACATTTTATAAATGCCTGATGAATGTCTTTGAATAAGCTACGCTATGAATAATGTGAGTTTCAGAAAGACATCTAAACGGATAGCAAGAGCTTCTCCTTGAAGAGCACTTTATTGATGTGAGATCCCTGAGCTGTACATCACTGGATTGCACACTGTGTGAGTTCTCTGCTCCTGGATCATCCACGAGCACCTCCTGTCAGCCTCTGTTAAAAGCGGGACACCAAGCTGGGGAGCCTTAGGCTAAAATGGCCTCTTAATGTTCTGAGGTACTACACAGAAAATCAGACAGGCATCTTCGCAAAACTTCCCTCTCCCCTCCTCCTCCCCACTTCCTCGCAGTTATAGCATTCAGAGTCATCACTTCACAGATTCTCTTTTCAAAACTTTTTTCATTTTAAATCACTGTCCACTAAAAATCAGACTCACAGGATCACTATAACTGCGTGCAACAAGCAAGTGGCTTAAGCTTATTTCTTCTATTAACAGAGTAGTGTAGTGTTCTTCCTGCCTAGAATTTTACCAGAGCATCTTTCAGAGGCATTAGCAGAAGATTACACAGTCCTCCTTGATTATCTCAGACCTTAAATTTATTATGCCCCTATCACACACAGCTATTATAGTCAACTGCAGGTTTGTAATTGCTCTCAGTGGGAGAAGGTTCAAGCCCTTTATTCCTTCCTCAGAAGGACATTGGGCCTGATCCAATTCAGGCCAGGCTCATACTGTTTTCTTCTCTAAAAATCTATTTCCTTATTTTCAGATTAATTCAAGCTAAAAGATACCATCTTTCTCTCTGGCCCTTGACCTTCTAGATAACCCTTCTTTATGCCAGAAAATAAATGTGTAGAAGAATATAATATTAATTAAGAGGCAGTATACCTTTGATTGAAGCATCAAATAAAAATATGATAATATCACTGAAGGAAAAGATCTTGAATATAGTTCATTATATAGACAGTGAATAAAATCAAAGTGCAGCTGCAAGCCTGTATTAACAATGTAAGCATACTCTCCTCTTACACACAGTCACTCAGCTGCGTTATCACTTGAACTCAGGGGTCGGATCCGTTGCCCACATGCGAACAGCTTTCGTTTACCTCAGCACCTCCCTTCGGTTCTGCCACACTGCTCAGAAGAGAAAGAGCCACTCGCTCCAGGGGCCCTCTCTGTGGGGGCCCTTGACTCGAAAGCTGGGTGAATAACACGAGACACTCACCCCTGCACACACAGAATCCTGTAATCGTACTCTGGTGAGTCTGTGTCTGAGTATTTTCTTAAAGTAAGATGCGTTTGTCTTTCCAGTTAGTTGTCCTCTGTGAAAAGACAAACTTCGACGCTTATTTTTTCAAGGCACATAAGAAATATCATTCATTATGAATTAATAGGCATAATAATTAAGTGCATCGCAAAGATTCTGTAGACGGAGACCAAAATAAATAATAGGGTTTGGTAGGGGGAGGTGGAAATCACACATTTGCTGCTACTTTTATTCTGGCTTGATGGGGTTCCCAGGAATCTGGGGTTTAACAATAGCTCAGTACAGCAAACAGTCAACATGTAAGCTTGGCTTTCACACATTACAAGTCTACGAAAGCTACCTCTCCCAAGATGCATTCGCTACTCAAACTCCTTGCTTGAGAATCCCCCACAAAAATGGCTTCCAAACAGGAAAACAAAGAGAGTTCTTCATCAGACAGAGAGAAGCTATGATCAGATTCAGGAAGTGATTAAGATAGAAAAGATGGCTGAGTTAGGAATTAACATTAAGTGACAAGTCCCTTAGCATTTGGTTTTGTTTACAATCTGCACAGCAAAGGCTCCTACTCGTCCCTGTTCCTTACTAATGAGTTAAAATGCAAAAAGGCCTGAAACCAGCATATAAAATTTACCAACTCCTGCTGCGGGTTTTGCCTTCTGTTTAAATTTCTCCTTTACTACATTCTCAGCAGAAAATAATGGACTCTACAACACTTAGATTTGGGACCAATTCTATATTTAGAAATCTTTCAACACTGAAGGCTGTTGAATAAGAAATTCTCATCTAATGACATCAGAAGTATTAGAAAGTTGCAAAATGTTCATGTATCTATTTTTTATAAAGCAAGTAACAAAGCTAAGCTGGAAGATGAATATTAAATTGTCTGATTTTAATCGGTGAACTCAAATGTCTAACAGTCAAAAGGCCATTGCATGATATAAAGCACTACTGAGCAATGTTAATATTCTTTGGATGGATGTCATAACTGTGTATTTTCACAACAATTTTATTGATGTTTCATTTTAGCACTAGATTTCCTGTCTTATATACTTTTTACAG
>Ga0181612_133550_pt1 | contig 10700 bp, 5 predicted proteins | sample HoacroProtozoa21_FD_119630 | JGI IMG/M metagenome (GOLD analysis project Ga0181612, IMG submission 119630) | Hoatzin crop microbial communities from Cojedes, Venezuel. Combined Assembly of Gp0051906, Gp0051904, Gp0051908
GGCCCCATCCTTAAGATATTCATAGGCATTTATAAGGTCCCATCTCAGCCTTCTCTTCTCTAGGCTAAACAGTCCTAGCTGAGCTAGGCTAAACAGTCCTAGCAGAGCTAGCTCCCTCAGCCTTTCCTCATAGGAGAGATGCTCCAGTGCCCTCATCATCCTCGTAGCCCTCCGCTGGACTCTCTCCAGTAGCTCCTCATCTTTCTTGAACTGGGGACCCAGAACTGGACACAGTACTCCAGATGGGGCCTCACTAGGGCAGAGTAGAGGGGGAGGAGAACCTCCCTCAACCTTGACCAGATAGATGAGGCCAAGCTACCGGATGAAGGCTGTAGCTCTGTCCCTTTTCTCTGATAGCGCGGGTCCTTAGGCCATGAGTTACGAGTGTTCCCTCTCCCAGCCCTTGAGTGCAAGCTCACTGAGAGATAAATGCTGATGGATCTCAGCAGGGTGCGGGAGGGTGAGTCTCTAGCACCGTCCCCAGGGCCGAGCTGTCCCCTCCAGGAAAGTCTCCCTTGTGATAGGGGCCCTTCCCCATCCCGGCACAGCAGTGGGGCTCTGTGTGGGGGGTTCACCCCACCACTCGCTGTCCTGCTTCTCCGGCGCAGGCTGTGAGAGCCTTTCCCATGCCGAGACTGGCGCCTCAGAGAAATGCCGCATTCATGTCAAGAAGCGCAGAGAAAGAAAACAAAAGAAGTGCAGCACTGTTGGAAGCTTCTGGTCTATTGATTTCACCCCTTTCCCACAGCCCCAGGATTTTGACAGCCTCACACGAACTTTGCTGAGAAAGACCTACATAGCCCACTGCAAGGCTGTGATTCATTTGTAGTCCGGGAGTTCACAAAGCTGTCAGCCGGGTCAGATGCCGTCTCTGGAAGCAACAGGGATGTCGATGCAGGCGCACACACCTGCTAGGGCGTTTGGATAAAAGTCTGGTAGCTGGAGTGTGCAACCACACAGCTATAAATACTTAAACTAGCTGCTCTGAGTGCGTGTTCTCGAGCTGCAGTGATGCCGGAGTGCTAAGCAGAGCTGGAGCAATGCCAAATCAATAGGCATGGGCTTTTAAACAGTGCATGTATCTCTGTGGACACTTCTGGTGCTGTGAAGTGCTACTAAAAGCAGAAGATAATGGTGTCTTTTCATCATCAGAAGAAAGACATACCAAAAAAATACAGCCTCTCTCTTGCATGGGAATAGGGCAGATTATTATGAGAAGAGGCTGAGAGAACTGGGCTTGTGTAGCTTGAAGAAGTGACTGCTGTGTGCAGTTAACAGGAGCGTGTAAAGAAAATGGAGCCAACCTCTTCTTGGAAGTGCGTGGTGGCAGGACAAGAGGCAACAGGCACAAGCTGGAACATGGGAAATTCCAACACAGTATTAAGAAAAATTTTTACACTGTGAAGAGGGTCAAGCACTGGAACGGGGTCCCAGAGAGGTTGTGGAGTCTCCAGCCTCGGAGCTATTCAAGCTTGAGAGGACAAGGCTCTGAGAAATCTGGTCTAATTGGGCCTCCTTTGAGCAGGAGGTTGGACTAGGTGACCTCCATGTCTCAGTCCAGCGTGCAGATTTTCAAAAATGTCAACCACAGTTTAAAAATCAGAGATACATAATGGTCTTTCTTAACTATTATTGCTCAACATACCCAAATGTTTCTTGTAGCTGTGGCTATTCTTTATGTGAAGGAGGCAAAAGCACACACTTGGTCTCTGTCTAACAAGTGCCCCATCCAGTTGTTTGCAGGCATCTTCTACTCTAAGCTGAAGCACAGATTTCACACTCTAGCCTAGCCAAAACCAACTCAAGCTCTTAGGATGCTGAGGAATGGGGAGAACAAGAGTTTCACGAACTGAAGAGTTGCATTGCCAACAGGATGAATCCTCTGCAAAATTCTTGAATCCCCAAACTTACTCTTCATCTGAACTTCTAGGGCAATATGCTCATGGCTTAAACATTTTGTTGTCTCTAGTAGGCCAAGTGGGTAAGGGCCTCGTGTCAGGTGCTGGGCAGGACCAGAGTAATAAACAGTGCCTGAGTCTGCATTCACATTTGGATCCCTCTGGCCTGCTCTGTAAAAGACCTTCAGGGGCAAGACTATCAGTACAATCTAAGTCTGCTGCAAGACCTCAACATGAGAAAAAAATTGGAATCAAGCCCAATAGTTTGGTGCCCTTTGGCATAACTCAGATTATTCTTCCCAAACAGAACCTCAGTGCTGAGAAAACCCCACTGCTCCTCCTCTATCTTAGGCACAATTGTGAGATTAAGAATAAAAAGAGACCAGACAAGCACTGGACGTACCAAGATTTTGAAATGTAGCTGTCATGTAACTAGCAGAGAATTTAAAATAAATTCTGCAGAAATATGAAAATAAATGCCTTTTATTTGTTCAGATAAATAAGACATAGCACGTTTCTAAATAATGTATCTCTATTGTTAGAAGCTTGAATATAATTGCTTTTTCTCCCCAAAGAAGTAGTGTATGTGGCAGATACAAAAGGTTGTTGGTTTGGGTTTAGGTTTTTTTTTGAAGCACTATGCCAAGTTGCTGTTTTCAAATGCATGTCGATGCTGGAAAGAAATGGGCATGTATCCATCTTGCCTTCAGGCCAAACTATTTAACCAGAACTGGGAATACTGACAAACTTTCTCAACCTCTCTCTCTCTCCAGTGCAATTGTATAAAGCAGCCCTTTGCAGATCTCTCTATGAAAATGACCAGTAAAAATATCATGCTGTGTGCTCCCGTTTATGAAGTGGAAAATTATTTTTAATGTACTCCTGAAGAAAGGTAACAGGTAAGTAGCAAACGTTGTCATGGTCATTACAAAGGGGTATGTGTCAGTCTATAAATCAATAGCTGGCTCGATGCCATTCGCTTCTGAATGGAAACCGACTATTTTTGCAGAGTTCTGCTCACAGCAGCTGAGCATCAATGCTAAGTAGTGTGTAGCTATTAGGGAAAAGCTGAGCATGACAACACAAATCACGGAGCCCCTGATGAACATCTCTGCACATGGCTGCTTCTTTTAATCACCAGCAGAATTTAATGAGACACCTGCAGTTTATAGATGCTCTTGTTCAAACATAAATTGTCCTGAGACCACAAAGTCTTCTTTTAAAAAGTATTCTTCAGTAAATCATAAACTACAAAGAGTTCATTGTCACTAATAACATACTCCTCATTAATTTATAATTGTATGAAACCATATTCTCCCATACATGACCTACAACAGATCTGAAGATTAAGTCAAAGGTTGTTAGGATCTGCACAGTTTTCAACCATTTTAGTTTTCATTAACAAAAAAGTGCTGGAGACCTAGAAACTAACCTCTTGCAATGCTGCAAAAATAGTAATTTTTTGTAAAAGCTGACCCAGGTGAAGGAGACAGCTGAATGTGTCCCATGGGTCTCTAGGTGGGAACAAGCTCAGGCAGGTTGGGGTTTCTTCTCTTCTTGAAGCTGCAATGGCATCCAGCTGACTGCAGCTGTGGACGCTCCTGCCTCACCTTCCACTTCCATGGCAGTGAGGGGGCAGCTTGGACTGCCAAAAGCCACAGAGGCAGTTCGTTAGAATGCCAGAAGGGACAAAGGTAATGTGAACCTTGTCATACCATATCACATTTTAAGGGAGGAGGCAATAAAAACCTTTATTTTGTAATCAGCAATGTGTTCTTCACTGCATGGCAGACGAAACAGAGGATGGCATCTGCTAAAAAGAAAACAAACCCGGCTCCTCCGGATCAGTGAGCCTAAAGAGGGAGAACAGGCTTGTTGCTGAGAGTTAGGGGTGTTGTCATCCACCAAGTAAGCCGCTGGAAATCACTGGCGTGAATTGCTGCATCTATGGTGCACCCTGGGGCTTTGCTGTCTTGACCAGAACATGGTGTGGTTGCAGCAGAGAAGCCTATCAAACTCTCTTCAGCAGGTGCACAGGCTTCCCAGGAATTTGGCTACGAGCTGTTATCACTGACAACAGTATTTTGACTTTTTAACATCTGGGATGAATACTTGAGGCTCTTTGGTCTAATTTTGTCATGACCCGCAAATATCTGAGAGGTACCTTAAGACTTTCCTTAGAAGGGTCCTCAGAATTTGTTAGCACATTATGAATTGTGATCTGTGCTAACACAAGCCTGCTGCTTGTAGGAGGAAAAAGAAGATTTGTGGCATTAGTTAGTGGAAGACCATTTAATAGCAGCCCTGAAAAAAGTAATGGAGATTTCATTCTGCTCCGCTTTTGTTGTCAGATATAATCTGTTTGTCAGTGGCTGCCCCTCCGACATTCTGTATCCTCTTCCCTCCACGGACAATAGCTGCGCTTCACACTGCGCCCGTTGGTGTAAATGGACACATCTTGAGTCAAGTTAATGGAGCCAGGTCTTTTTACACAGTCTGAGGATCTGGCACTGAACATTTTGAGCTGGCTGTGCAGGCTCATCAGGTATGAAATGGGACGTGTCAGAGAGCCATGCCAAGTCAGACAAAATAGATGTCTAACAGCCCTGCCATCAGGAAAGGCACAAATGCTCTCACAAAAACAGTTCTGGTGGAGCTGGTGAGTGTCTTTTACAATATATTCCTTATGGAAAAAAAAAGGCAGCACATTTTTATTCCTCTCACATTATTCAGAGATTTTCTCATCGTCAGACCAAGAAAATGTCAGAACAAGTTCATATGAAAAATGATTTTTTAATAAAGCAAATGGAACCTTCTCAGCTAACAGTAGTGAAAGGGAACAATAATGGAATTTTCATTAAAGAAAACTTCTTTTCAAAATAGTACAGACCGTTGGGAGAGGAAAATTAGCAGTCAGATCCTCACTGGCTGCAATCTGGCAGTGTTCTAGTGACAGACTAACATCTCGCCTAGCATTGCAAGTGAAATTACACAGTCAAGTTGGACTCCAACATGTGCATTTGTTATACACTACCTCATATTTGTTACTTGTTACCTCAGGACAGAGAGGTAAATTTATTTTTAATAATGAGAAGTTAACAGGTGACATCTAACAGCAGGCTTCTTGAGGGTTTGGCCTGCCTTGAAAAACAAAAACATAATAGGCTACAAAAAGTACACATTTCAGGCTTTAATCAAGCCTCAGTGGTTCAAAACCTCACTCCTACGTTCTAGGGGAGTTTTTACATGCTCAGTTTTTACTAAGCACAAGGTGATCTCTGCATCTCCTACACCCCGGGGGCCAGCGCATCAGGTCCCCTTCACCACCAGAGCTGGGTCGATCGCTGTGCAAAGGGCTAGCTGTGTTACAGGCTGGGCTATCCTAGTAAACAAGGTCACAGCCAACTTCTAAGAGATGTGAAAAATATTCTACCTCCTAATTACATGAAGGTAACCTACTGATGTGGATGTTTTTCTACGTTTTAGTATTTTCCGGTGCTTGAATTGCCAGTTGCCTCCATCACTGTTACAGCCCCCGGGACGCAGAGGCTGGGAACCCCACGAACATGAATTTATTTATCCTTGAGCAAGACCTCCTCAAAGCAGGGCTTTGCTACTGTTGTGCGTATCTCAAGCAGCTCTCATTTGTAATGGTCTTTAGAGAGAAAAAGGAGTAGCTAGACTGTTGTTTGGATTACTGACAGCCACGGGGAGCTAGGTACATTGCAGGTAGATGCTCCAGCCAAGTGCTGCCACGGGCTGCCTGGCACAACTATCTTTTAAGCCTGACCTGCACTAACACACTGAAGGACACAAGAGGCTTGGAGGAAAGGTAACAGTGAAACCCTGCACTTTGGGCGAGCGTTTTCAGCCCAAAGCCTCCAGCCCCCATGCATGCCTTGCGTCACCACCCCGGGCTGGCATCCTGCCCGCCCAGCAATGCTCTCCAAAGCCCAAGCCAGTGCTGGGGCTGGCAGCTCTAGAGCAGCAACCACCCTGGTCTGCGGCACTGCGAGAAAGCCAGGCACCGGGATCTTCGTGGAGACCTCCGTGCCTCTCCCCCGAGCCCTTTCAGCAGGGAGGAGAGGAGCTGCAGCAGTGCCATCAGGACAGCTGCAGAGGCCGGAGGTGAGGGAGATGGGTCAGCTCAGACCCTGCAGCCGGACTCCCCGGGGTCAAGAGCAAGTGTAGCGCAAGTTCATTTCTCTCCCTTTGCAGGCTGTAAAGGCGAGGTGGCTTTTGGCGGGGTTTCAGAAGAAAGCGGGTGATGGAATGTGTGGAGACCTATACGCAGGGAGCACGAGCGGAGAATCAGGTGAATAAACACCAAATACAGAGCCCAGGGAACAGAAACTTGTTTTCCTGTTGGTCAGATTGCAGCCAAAGGGTGCAAACTCATTCCATTAGGAAACCCATAATACATGAGAGGCACAGGAAAAATCTGAAACTTCTCAGGAAATCTGTTCACGGTGAAGCCACTGAGCAAGCTGGCAAGAGAAATTAACTCTAAGGCATGGAGCAGAGCCAGGGAAAACACACAATAATTGACCAGAGATTAGAGAAGATTCTGGGTATAAATTGCTCTAGAGAAGCGCAGTGCTTCTTAGGGTTGAATTCAAGGGTACGTAAGTAGCATTTCTTGTGTAAAGAAAGCCTCCACAGCCAGCTGCTTGGGAATTTTTTTTAGCAACTTTTAAAAGACTGAGAAATACCAATCAAAGAAAATATTTTGAAAAAAAAAAAAATGTATCCACTGTGAGAAACATCCACAGGAACACAAAAATGGCACTGAACTAGTGTATTTTTTTTGCCAGGCTACCTACTAGGCTTAATGCCTAGGATATGTTGTTCTGTGTCTTCTTGGTGATAGGGGTGGTCCTGCAGATGCCAAAATGTTCATACCTAGGAGTAGCCCTAATTTGTGAGCTGCCTCAAAGCATATGACCGCACTGTTTCCAGAACCCTTTTGCAAAACCGGCATCGTAGAAGCCCCGACTCAGCTGACGATTTTCAGAGAACAGACTCACCTTTTGGGAACTGGAGACTCTGAGCAAAAGGGGACTGTAAGGTACAGAACTCCCCATGACATCTGGGATGCCTCTGTTGCTGTGAATGATGCTCACTATGCTGCATAAAACAAACTCCCAATTTTAGTGTCACTCTTTACAGTATTTACAAATATGGGCATGCCCATATGAATATGAGCATCCATTAACAGACAGTTTAATAGTTTTGAAGTATTTTTTTAATAAACAACTTCTTCACATTTTTCAGTGCTGAGATCAAAGCAGAAGTAATTCTTATAAACATTTTATCTGAACCACCATTAGAAATCAATTTGGCATTTGTTGTATCATTTGACCCATTCTTATGTAAAAGCATCCTATTCTGATTTGTGTATAATTTTATTTCAATTACTGTAATTTCGGTTGCAACTAATCACACACGTTAAAAATCAGCTAGCCTGGAATACATCTTTATAAAAAGCTGAACACTCTGTGCTGCTCATTCTTGGTAATTGATGCATTAATGCACACCTGATTTAAAATGCATAGTACAAATACAAAGTGCAAATTACAGCGAACTAAACTGCAATCAAGGTTTTCATGGCTCTGCAGACTGTGGTGGGGTATTCACCAGCTGTAGCCCAGGGGCCAGTAGGCTACATTTAAGCCCTTGTTTTTAATTAATTCCCAGCAACCAGCTTCCCTAGGAGCGGGGCAGAAGGCTTAGTGTGTTCACTGGGAGCAAACGGCACTACAAAATCATACAAACTCAAAAAGACCCAAATCTTGAGGTCTAGTTTCTCACCAACCTGATTCCCAAACAGCCCCTCAGGACAGGTACATCTTTCCCTCCAAAAACTCATCAGGCCATTTTATTGTTGAATGATGCTAAATTTTGCTAAAATTGGGACAGTAACTTTTTTCTTTTACAGTTAGAATTAGATATGGGCCATATTTGCAGATGTGGAGCCTTTTTATCTCTCCGAGATGCTTGATCCCCAGCATATTACGGAAGTGCGCTGCAGGCTTTGAATCCAGCCTGCGATTCCCCACCGCAGCCGGCACGGCTCTGCGAGCCTACGCTCAGAAGCAATTGCTAGATCAGATCCTTAATTTGTACTTGACAATGTTCAACTCATATGCGCAGTAGGTGGGTGGGGGAATTTGATGGCTTTCAGATTGTGGGGGAAAGGAAAAAATAGCCTTTGTTCTGTATTGGCTTGAAAATGATTTATCTCTTTTATATTCTTTTAAGTTAGAACATGGATGTGCAGCGAGAGAGACTTAGATTTTAATCTTTTCACTGAAGTAAAATAATTAAAAGGGTTTCACACTCATTTATTTCCACATGAAATATTCTATTTCAGGCATGTTTGAAAAAGTGTTTCAGAAGTTGGCGACTTAAAGCAAGCAGCTGCATACTGATAACAGGGGAAATATCTCACTGCAGCTTTAGATCACAGGAATCCACTAAGCACAGGAACCAATTTTTCTTTCTAATTTTGAAAAAAAAAAAACCCCACTGGTTAGAGTGCTAGCCTGAAATTAAAACATGTGCCTGCTTATTTTGCAAGAGAGACATAAAAGTGGGTTGAAAGAGCTGCAACTTTTTGAATATCTCACAAACAATAATTTACTGCAAAGGCAAAAGCTACTGAATTCTTCCTCCTCTAATTACTATTCATTTGTTATGTATGGAGAGAAGATGTGCCACTGTTTGTATGGGTGTTTTAAATAGCGACTGATTATGAACTCCGTGCTTGCTAGCAAAGTTATTGCCACGGAAGGGCGATGGCAGTGGGTTACACATGCTCCCAGCGCTCACTGCAGCACACCCCGAGCAGTCCCAAGAAGCGTCCGTCTGCTGGTCTCAGCGCGGGGACTCTGTCACCACAAACATCTAATGCAATACGTGCTTGTAATGATTTGCTTTCTATGTGATAGCCTGCTCTTGTACCTTAACCCCTGACAGCTCAGTTTTATCAAATGGTAAAATGTTTTATCGCATGACTCAATGGTTGGATGGAAATGTGTTTTGGGAGAACCGGTGATGACTTACAAGTCGATTTGCTCAATCCGTTTTTCCGTCCTTGGGCTTGTCAAGCATGAAGACAATCAAATCCTGGCAGCCTTTGCATTTGATGTCCATCTAGAATAACTTACCAGGTCAAAGAAGTATCTGGGTCTCACACTTGGGGTCACCAAGGTGTTTTCTGGGGCAAAGAGTGCCAGCAGCGGGCAGACCATCTCTAGCGAGGCTCCTTGATGGCCCGTCAGGATAAAGCCAGCTTCTCTCTGCTGGGAGAAGCTTTCACCTACAAATGCCTCCTGTGACATGTGGGCCCGTGATTTTCTTGGCAACTTTGCAAAACTGGGCTTTTAAACAATGATTTCCATATTCTCTCCATAGTTGGATGTTCGGAGTTTGGCAGACTTGGAGAAAAAGATCTGCAAGGGAATTCAGGGTTCAGAAAGTCATACTCGTGTTATCAGTATTTTAATTTGCCCTGAACTCAGACTTAAGCCCAGAAGGAATCATTAAATATTGTAATCTGCTGTAGATCACAGGCCATTGACTTTCACACACTTATTCTTTGTTGAAGCCCTGAAAATATTTGTTTGATTACTCATTTTTTCCATGTGAGATTTGATTGTTGATTTGAAGACATCCAGTCATGGAAAGCCCTCCACTTCTCTTCGTAGTTTGTTCCGATGTCTAATCACTCTCACTTGTTCTCAATTAAATCTGTCTGATGCTGGCTTCCAGCCACCTATTCTCACAATGTCTTTCTCATGAACTAAGACAGCTTTGGGTAAGTCAGGGTCAGGCATTGGCAAGCTACGTCCGCTCGAGCAAAATGCTCTGCAAGAATGGATGTTAGCATTTTTAGTTATAAACTCTTTACATATTTTTTTACATTAAATGAAATTAAAAAAATACAGTGACTTAGTGTTTTCTACAGCATTTTAAAAGGCATTGGGCATTATGTGAGCATATGGTTTCATTTTAATATTTCTCTAGGCAGGTATTACTGAGAATTGGAAAAATACAAAAAAATACGTATTTGTTCTTCTGCTTTGTGTAACGAACATCTGCATTCTTGTCTATCATCTCAAGTGTCTGTTTATGAAGTTAGAGAAATCCACTGTGTAAGGAGTAGGCCAAGAACAGTACTGGAAACTCTAAAGAAACACCAGCCGACAGTCTGGCTGACTAAAGAGAATGAAATAATACTCAAAGCTTCACTTGTCTCTAATGAAACTCATAGGGAAAAATCTTAAAGACCCAACTGTGGCATTCAATAGCTGTATTTGCATTTGAAAGCCGTTTCTTCTCTGCCAACTCTACTCTGAAATCAGAGAAACTGAGGCCTCACATGCCCAGAAGAAAAAGGAATGGCTCAAAAATGCAGAAAACACAGTAGAGAGGAGAAGAAAAAATCTGGGTCTGCATCCATTGAAACCTCTGGAAGCTTTGCTGTCCACGCTATCGCATGCTCTACTGCTTTGACTGAAATATTTCCTCTACACAGTCCCCTCAGACTCAAGAACTGTTCATGGCACTCCCCATGTCAACGTCACTGCGCTGGGCTGGGTACGCCAGCCGTCGGTTTACAGACTGGGTTCGGAAGGATGGGACCATAAGGACAGACTGAAAACCTGAGACAAGCACAAGAATGCTTTGTAAACCCACCAGCCTCAAAGCCCACGGAGATGTAAAATCAGGCACACAGCCCAGGGGCAAGGGCAGGAAAAGCAAAAATATTTAAAAACCCGCAAACTAACTGCAAAGTAC
>Ga0181612_135406_pt1 | contig 10700 bp, 7 predicted proteins | sample HoacroProtozoa21_FD_119630 | JGI IMG/M metagenome (GOLD analysis project Ga0181612, IMG submission 119630) | Hoatzin crop microbial communities from Cojedes, Venezuel. Combined Assembly of Gp0051906, Gp0051904, Gp0051908
CCCAAGAGGGTGGTGAAACACTGGAACAGGTTGCCCAGAGAAGCTGTGGCTGCCCCCTCCCTGGCAGTGTTCAAGGCCAGGCTGGATGGAGCTCTGAGCAGCCTGGTCTAGTGGAATATGTCCCTGCTCGTGGCAGAGGGGTCAGAACTAGGTGATCTTTAAGGTCTCTTCCAACCCTTACCATTCTGTGATTCTATGATGCTAAAATTTTACTTTGATGTTTCTGAATCTTAACAGCTAAGGAATAACAAGCTTCCCTTGAAGGTATCTTTTGCTTCAGAATGGACCAAATCTTAAACAGAGAATGATTAAAAGTTAAAGATATTTGTTTAACTAAGTACATTTTATTTCGTGATGAAAGATTTTCATATCAGCAGAAAAACTGAAAATCAAATTAATTTAGTACAGACAAAGCTGATGTGCTTTTGTAAACTTTTGTAACCTGTCAGCAACGTGTAAGGGACATAATCCTTACATTTCTCCTCCCCAAACCTCCAACTCCTTTCCCCTTTGGGATTTGTTTCATGTCACTCTCTAAACCTCCTTGTTTGCTTCTTGTCCTATTCCTCCCTCCGCTCATCCCATAGGATGTTTAGTTGGGGAACCTCTCAAGTATAAATAGGAAAACAATCCACACTGTTTTGGGACATGGGAGGAATGTCCTAGTAGCTTGGTACAATGGTTGTGTCATCTGTATTGTTGCTAAAAAAAAAGCTTCTTGTGCCTTCTTCTGTGCCCTGTGTAGATCTGCTGAGGCTGCATCATACAAACCAAACAGACAGAGATTGGTCAGTGCATTTAATTCACCCTTGTTTTTTTTGACTGTCATTCGTTTATTAGGCAAAGACTGGTCTAGACCTTAATCAAAATGAAGCAAATGAAATTCTCACTAATTAGGGAGATCTCAGCACTTGCTAGATCTTTTCAAAGATGAAGAGGTTAATCATTTGCAGTCAGACGGTAAGAAATGAACCTCTTGTCTCTTCCTTCATCCTCTGTGCAGTTCCTCCATTTCAACATCCTTGTTACTAAATCTGAGACAATGTGTAATTATACAGAAGGAAATCTCTCTGGGGTATAGCTGAAGTTGCTTAAATTGTGCTGATTTACAAAGATGAAGGATTTTTATTTTTTTCCCCCAACCAGAGAAAAAAATTACCTTTTTTTCATAATGGCAAACAACCTCCTGCAAAGTCAACTCCTTTTCTGAAAGTCATTGCTAGTTTTATAATTTCTGAGTCATTAGATAACAGATAGAACTCCACACTTAGTGGTTTCAAATGTTTATGGTCTGCAATTCATTCTTAATGAGCTCTCTCCATGTCTTTATTCTTCTTCACACCCTCCTGCTGGGAAATGTCTTACTCTGCCTTGGCTTTTGTTAATGATTCCACAATCATTTCAGAGCCATTTCTTCTGCCTTATGTAATTCTGACACTGCATAAGAGCCTGGCTCTGCAGCCTCACAGTTGGAAATGTAACCTTTAATGTATTAATTTCTCTTGCTCAAAACAATTTAACCTCTGTCTTGGTTTTGTGATTGCTAAGTGTTCCAATTAAATGCCTCTTTCATTTTTTGTCCTGGAGGGCTTGATCTTACCAGTATTATGTTTAACATACCCTACCTAGAAAATGATGAGCACTCCAGGGTCCCCTCAAGTGTTCTTTATCAATCCATTATCTATCTATCTCATGAGTGTCTGTCACATTTTCAAAACAACAACAACAGAAGAGATTAATTAAACTAGTTTTAAACACTAAATAACAAAACTCACTACAAGTGGAAACAAATAATTACAAAGCAGGAGAAGGAGTAATCCAGGAGGAATAAATGCACTTCCCCTCAGCCCCCCTGATCAATAATAACCTGCAAATGCTATTTAAATGCTGAATCTTCCACATCGGGAAGCAGCCAGGATCAGGAGTTGTAAGAACATGAAAATTAATCACAGTAACAGAAAGTCTCTGTGCGCTTGTCTTTTTTTATTTCACCACCTGGCACTTAACAAAAAACACACCCAGCAAGTTCTGAGGATTGCTGGAGAGGCTTTGCACCGGCTTCCAGTGAGAAAACATCTTTTTGAACAGAAAGAGGGAGTAGGAGCATGGGGAAGGTGGAAGGATTGGAAAAATATCCTCAGGTGGGTCACCACCCCTAGCACTATCATTACTAAATGGGATCATGACAAGTCAGCTGCTGGCTGCTTCTGTGGTAAAATTCCATGTTTTCTCAGTTTCCTCTTAATACCTTTTTGCCAAAAGTCAGACTTATTTTGACCATCAGCCTTATCATATCAGCTAATAAGAAGTTTGTATAAAGTAACTGAAAGAGTGACCGAATAAGGCTTCAGTCGAGCCTGTGCCTGTTTATTCCCATCTAATACCAAAGAGCTGCCTAGATGTACCTGGACCCAAAACGCTGCATGAGCGCCCCGAGAGCAGCGGCAGCAGAAGCAGCAGGCTGGTTTGTGTCGCTGGTGCTGGGGGCCGTGCTCAGGCTGCCTGCTGACGGGGGTTAACTGGTGCCATCGCAGCTGCTGCGTCCAAATTTGGGATAGTAGCAAGCACTTCAGGTGACCTACCACCCGCCAGGTCCCTCCACAGGCAGGCAAACGGAGTAACAGTAAGTAAAGCTTCAGCCAGGCATCCGGGGCAGAGGGGATACAGCTCGTGGTCACCTGCACTGTTTGCTGATGCTCGCAGCCGCAATTCCAAGTACTTCCCAGACAAATGAAATTGTTATTAACATTTTACAGGCCTTATCTGAAAGCAGGAAAGGATACAAGTCATACGGAAAAGTTTGAAGGCTAATGCCATGCGCTCGATCACAATTTCTTTTCCAGCCATACATGCTCAGGGGCAGTTAAACGGCAACCCAGTGAGAACCACACCGCAAGAACAGCCTGTCCTCCTTGCTCTTTCGTAAGCACTTACTGGAGTCCAGATGCAGGAGAACTATCTTTGTTGCGTTTCCTGACATTGGACAACAAGAGTGTGCCCCTCTCTCTGCACCACTCCTCCCCCATGAGCAGCCGGTCTGGGCTGAGAGTGGTTATTGTTTACTAATTTCCACCTCTCGCTCCCAAACTTCAAAAGCTGCACTTGGGGCCACATGCTTTAACTCTGCACTTCTTGCAGTAGGATGTTGGTTTGAGAGCTCGCTAGACCTTTGCCAGGACGATGGGAATGGCAGACAAGGCCTTGCTCTTCGCTGTACCTGCACCCATCTCTTCCTCCCTGTCTCCTGCAGTCTTCCAGTTGTGGTCACAGCTCTGCTTTCCCTGCTAGGGAAGCCGATGGTCTATTTCTCTTTAGCTTCCCTTTTCAGATTCCTGCTCTTCTAGTGGGATCAGTTAAGAACAGGTTCATCTCCGAGGATCACATCTTGTTCTGCAAAACTCTGAAGCTTCCAGCATCATTAAAGGAGAGCCCCAAGTATTTGCCAATGGCATGGAGTCCATCACAGTTTGTCCTGAGTTCCTCTAGCCTTTTGGAGTACTTCCACCAAGATGATACTGCAACAAGATTTACCATAACACCTCTAAGTTTCTTGGGGTGCTCAAAAGTTGGGTCAGTTGCTGACTGCCTATGGCTCTACCATTGCATGGCAGCTGTGCTTTCAGACACAGAGACACAAAGAGCACCTTTTAGTTGACCAGTCCTAAGTAGCTCCTGTAGTTAGATATGCCCTAAGAATCCACATGGTAACTGGGAGGTGTGACAAGGGACCTATGGGAGACCCAGACAATACCTGACCTGGCAGCTGAGGGACCAGCAGGATGTTCAGCGTGTTTCAGATGGCCCTAGATACCTTGGTTTAGGCAACTGAGCTGTGCCTAAAGTATCCAGCGCTCTTTAAAGGAATGATGAAACTTTGAGTGTGCAGGGCGGCCATTATCTCAAATGCCACAATCTGGCAGTAACAAAGGAAGGCACCGCTGCGAGCTGGAAGCATGGCATTGCTCCCTAGAAGTCAATATTTACAAGAGATTGCCAGATGGGTGTGCAGATCTTCCTCATCCCCAGACTAATCAAGAGCCAAAGGAAGCAGGTCAACGTCTTTAATGTTCAGCTCTCCCCTGTTGCTTTATGTCCACATTTCTGCATAGTGAGGAGACCTTTTCAGCAGTAATGAGATCTCAGCATCCTTTTCAATTACATTGTGGCCACAGAAAGCTGTTGAATAAATGTATTTTTTATTTTCAGACTCGCAATTTTTACCTGTATTTATCACAACAGCTCCTGCAATCACAGCCATGAGGTTTGTTTTTCATAATTATCTCCTACAACAGTGTCTCACTTACTTGCCTCTTGCTTAAAAAGCAAAACTGTCTGCTCACAGACCATAGCATTTCAGAAGAAGATTGGTAATTTGTAGACTGGCATTTTACATTTATGGATGTTATCCACTGGCAAGATCAACTCCTAGTGTGGAATTGTTGGTAAAATGGAAATTACAAATGTTGCCCCCCTTCAAAAAGAACATGTTGTTTACTGCCTAAACCATATTTAAGAGTGTTTTGAAAATCTTGTAGGAAGAAGTATGATCTCAAGGAAGACTTTTGCAATGGGCTTCTTCAGATGACATGCCCTTCAACATGGGGTTTCTTGCTAAATTCTGTATCCATACATCCCTTGACACAACAGGACCCTGCTCCTAACTGGAATCTCTGAGCACAAGATGAAAGAAATATAATTCAGAATAAATCACACAGCTGGTTCAGGTAACAGCCACACATTAGAAGTTACACCGAAACAATTATTTGCCAGTAGTTTAGAAATCCATGCTTCTTTAAATGATATTGATAATAATAATTTAAACTCTTCATTATGATCATTTAAACCATTATCTTCTTTTCTGTCTTAGCATTGCATACTATGAGAAGAAAATTAGGTGAACTCTTGAGGCGTCCTCTAACTTTGGAGGGGTTTTATGATTCTCTGAGAATATACCAGCTATATTTCATTTCTCTTGAGGATTCTACTCTTGAGAAAATGGTTAAAAATTTTCCAACATAATTGGGCTTTCACTGGAAAATTAGGAGTTCATTTAAATAATTTATTTCACATAAAGTGTCTTTTATGTAGAAATTTTCAACTTTACATTGTAAATGCAAGAACTTCAAACCTGAGAACTTCAATTTCCAACACAAACTAAAATCATTTAGATTAACAACTGAACATCTTTGGAAAAAGCCTGTCCATTTTCAGTTGTAAATGAAAGAAAAACAAATTATATATGGGCAAAATGCTATTTTCTAACAGTTCTAGAGCTGACCTCTCCAGTGAAGTTAATGGACCAGATCATAAGGTATTTATTCAGTATTCTCTTGGGAATTTCTCCAGTTTTACACATGCAAATGCCAAGTATCCGAATATTAAGTGTATGAATCTCTGAATATGACTTTCTGGAAACAGTAGTTGCTCAACATTTATCAGTCTATGTAACAAACTTCTTCACCCATGGCTAACTACCATCAGATGATGAATGTTCATGCAGAGTTTCTCAAGCTGTGGGATGGAATAATACTGCAAGGAACATTTTTTTCTGTGAAATAGTCTTGTCGCAGAACTATGCTAAAGCTGAGCTACTCATTCTATATACAAGAGATACTGCACAGGCGGTATTTCTGCTTTTGCTGATCCAGCAAGAAAGACAAGCAACGGCTCTCCTGGGTTAGTATCTGTCCAAAAGCAGCAGGGAATGTAAGGATAGGTCTCCTGTGTTTTGAGAAAGGAAGCTTCTCCTGGAGCTTGTGCGCTGCAGCCGAAGTTAATTAAGAGTCCAAAATCAACTTAGAAAATTAATAGGGGGATTTTCTTAAAGCTTATCTCTGCAGAAAAATCTCTGATTTATCTGCAAGATTTTGGACAAACAAAAGACACAAGACGGGGCATTATAACTTCAATAAAACTGTCACTTCCCAACAGTTACCAAGACCATGATCTGTACCTATCGCAATGGATCAACATGCTCAGATAGCACAGACAACAAGAAGCTGCAGTACAGAAACCCACACATGTGCGAGCAACACAAAAAGTTCTGCAGAAATTCAGACACTCTTCCCTTCTAGCTGTATGCACTTGAACTGGCTTTTCAAATGATCATGCGCTAAAAATGAAAACAACGGCCAGCTGCTGAAGAGCACTGGCAGCAGGGTGTTCTGTAGAAGACATGATGGACAGCTTTGTGTTTGTCACCTATAGACGAATTATTGTCAACAAGCACCATCAACCCAATCTGCATTCACGCAGCAACAGGCCGTGTGAGTGGAGCCGTGGACCTCAAAGTCATTTTCCACACTGCTGTTCACTCCAGACAACAGTCAGACTCTCGAGTAAGGGATGGTGGGTGCCTGCTGGGAGGCACCTAGACTCAGAACCACCCCAGGCACATCACAGCTCCATCCCCACTTCTTCCCAGTTCCCCTCCAACAACATGTTTCCAAATAAGCAAGACCAGCTCAGTTGTCCCACGAAAGGGGCAAGGCCGGGCCACGGCCCTGCCCACCCAAGCAACACTATGAGAGGAAAACACATTCTAGATTGACTGCTTTACACAAAAAATGAAAGGTCAAATTCTGTGGGTTTTCTCTGTAGCTCTTTCTGAAACAGGAGACACCATCACCTCTCTCACTGTGTGACCACATCCTAGAGTTTGTCTGGTATGGTGCTGTGTCTGATGTGGTCCTCCGGGCATATGGCGACATTTGTGCAATAATAATGGTGTTTTCTTGCAGAAAGTTCACTGAATTGTACAACACATACCATTGGGTTCAACATTTCCCCTCCTCCCAGCACTTCACAGGGAGTATTTAAGATAGTATCAAAAGTTGCTACGGAAAGTTTGAAATAAGTAGATGTTGTAATCTGGCAACCAATTTCAGTCTTTTTGTGCGGTGATAGATTTAATAATTTATAAATCAGTGGCATGAACAAAGCAAGAACCAAAACAGAACTACCCATTTCAAAAGTGTAAAGACAGTTAACCTTTAAACAGATGGATAATTCCAGACAGCACTGTAAAATTAATAGAGCCTAAACTGTAGGTCTCAAAGCTGCAGAATATATCTTGGGAGACCATGTTTTTGAGATCATCATAAATCAATTTTTTTTCTTATCCGTCCCTTACGCATAAATCGACTACAAGGCCTGCTAGGTTATGAATATGTATGTCATGACATGACAGCTGATCCAATACTCCAGTATCAAAAGTCCTGTGATCTTACTGCTTATACCAAACCATCAGCTTCTTCATGCTATGCAGAAATAGTCATAACAACAGTATGAAGGCTAGACTGGGAAAAGGTAAGATGAGGAGATTTTCTGCAGGGAGTATTTTAGCGAATGCAAGCATGGAATGTCTTAAGGAATCTCATTTCCATCTTCGCATTATTTGCATTTATTTTCCTCATTAAATCATGACTTTTCAGAGACATTGTTGTTTCCCTAACTAAAATATTTCAGCTTTGGGAAGAAGTATAAGGTAAACTGTGAACTCCTAGGAACCTGATGGCCTTTCATGCCTTTGTAAACGCACGTGCCCTACCCGTACTAAACAGCAAAGCTGACCGTGCTCCAGAATAGTATAAACACACACCCCACAAACACATGCGTATTCTTACCACCAGTAAAAATTAATAGAAAATATACTGTGTCATTGTGCCTTAAAAACACAATTGCAAATATATTTCAGAACAGCATACATTTATAAATATGGAGTGTGGTCAAAAATCAAAGGAGAGTGAGGGATAGGGTGGAAGTGAAGCTCAAAGAGTGATGCCACACAGCTGCCAGGCTCAGATATGCCAGTCCCTGGGAGATGCTTTCATTAGCAATAGGGAAGATGCTGGCTGTGGAATAAACATGAAACTTGATCTGATGATCTCTTGCCTTGATACCACATAGACCGCTACTAATTATGAAGCTGCCTGACAAGCAAATAGTGCTCCATATTTATAAAAACAGACAAAATCAGCTAATTTGTCATTTTAATGTCTGATATAACTTTGAATTTTTTGTAACAGCGGCAAGGAAATGAGGACCAGAGTTTCCAGTTTAAAAAAGAGAGGGGAACATATTTCTTCGGGTTCCCGAAGGTCTTTGTATTTTCCCCTCATCCCACAATGCTCCTTCACTCTGATCCCTGCAGAGTTTACTTTTGGGGCTCCTTCAGTCCCACAGACATGGAGGTTCTCACTCACAGCGACGGCAAGGCAGGGCAGCCCAGTGAAACCAGCCTGCTGCAAAAACAGTATAAAGCCACAATGAACTGGTATCAGCTGGAACGAAGCCCTCACTTTCATTTGCTCCCATTCTGGGAAGGCAATGGGACAAAGGCAAATACAAGGACGTGGAACAAGGAGATTTGCCGTCACTTGAACATTAAATGAATGAGTATCACCCAGCAGCAAATGGGAGGTTTTCAGTCCTCCTTGCTTTCACAGAAACACTGGCAGCATACACAGAAGCAGTGCAATACTAGAGGTGACTTGCTCACTTTACACACAAAAAAATTATTTGAACAGACACATGCTGAACAGAATATACAACGTAAAGCTTCTAAGTTATATGTGACCCACTTTTGCAGATATCTGCAGCCTGTGAGTGTTCAGTATCACATTAACATAAATGCCATTAAGTTTTGGCCCTGTATCATCTTTATTTTTTTATAGATACATAATTATTGAGAAGAGGCTGTTAACTTTTTATAGACTTTAAATATAGTCTATCAGTTCTCTCTGTCTCACTTTGTTTAAGGATTCACCCAGCAGAACAATTGTATTGCTGGCACATTGCTCTACTTTACAAAAGAATGTGCTTCTGCTTCATGGAGTGAGGAGAGACATCCATAGTAACCTCTCAGGTGCTCAGGCGCTGGGTGCACGCAGGGATTGATACCGACTGACTCATCGCAGGCGAGGCATGGGCATAGCCAACCCTTCAAGAAAGCTTGGCGCCTACTTTTAATGTATGTTATAACCTCAGTAGTTCTGCACCATCATAAAAATAATAAAGAGCAATGTCCCATGTCTAGAAACAGAAATTATTTCTATCGGAATTTATGTATTCAGTGTAATTAGGTCCTATTTTTTAGCCTTTTTTAAGCAAGAAGCAGTCACTCAGTTCCACCAGGAGAAGCTATTTAGAAAGCTTCTTTTTTACTTTTGAAAAATGAATTTGCTGTTCTATCTGATGATGCTGTTCCATCTGATAGAGCAGAACTTTGCAGTGTGTTTAAGCAAATTTTTGTTCCATTGTTTTATTTGGAGCACCTGAAAGAGACACTTAGCATAATCTTTCACATGTCCAAAAAGTGAAACAACCTTTCAGGTACTATCTGCTTTTTTGCTTTTTCCCCCAAAACAGGGAACACGTACATCTAGTATATATTGTGCACAGAGAGGCTTACCTGAGATTTCCATCTTGATATGGCCAGAAAAATCCTTTTTGGGGGGAAAAAACAATACATTGTATGCTTACAAAATAACTAAGTATTTTAGATGTTACTTCGAACAAATGCTATATTTGACTTGCCACCACCTCCCCAAAACTATTGTTTTTCCTGCTGGGTTTAGTAGCTGAAATACCTCAGTGTTTTCACTGAGCGTTACCATGTTTACAATAAAAAGAAAGCCCTGCAGGAGTCTCATTTGATTTCATTGCACTGTTTATAAATTAACAAGAAATGGAGACTGTTCTGAATGGCGGAGACGAAGAGAAGATACATACACACTGGGAATTCAGTAATGACAAAAACAAAGTGATCTCTGATGATAAACAAAACCCTGATCAGAGACTGCCGGTTCATCCAAGGCCTCTGTATCCTAGCCCTAATGAGGGGTCATATCATGGTTTTTAAAAGCTAAGCACTGCTACAGACAATGACTGAGGTTAAATCTTGCTGATGAAATCCCAATTCATTGATTGTACTTTTTATTGCTTTCTGTGAAAGTGACTGGAAGCAATAGTGAGTTGTAACTTCAAAGTACTATATTCTCATCCGTTTCGTAATGCTGTATTTTAACTGTTTAATCAATGTTGCAATAGCAATACAGTAGTATTGACACGAACGATTAGAAATACCATTGCTTAGCCAATGCACTAGTCTTAGAAAACATGGAGGTCTATGAAGAGGGAAAAGACACAGGGCATGCAACCCAAGCCAGTTTCGCGAACATTTGTACATTTGCTGAGGAGTCCCACTGGGCAGCACCAGTGCAACAGCATTTTGTTAACCATCAGCTGAGCAAACCTCTTCACGAGGGAAATTTAAGGAGACTGCAGGCTGTGCACGTTGTTCCCAAGTACCAAAGATTTTAATATTTTGCTACTTGAGACTCTGATAAAGTGGTCCTGGGCGTCATTTTGTGAGATTTTTTGTCATTTGAAAAACTCTCTCAAAAATTTGTGACATTTCCAGTTATCCTGAAAATCAAGTTAAGTCCCTTCTTAAGAATGTCTGCCTGAGCATCAGCTCAAACTCTCACAGAGCCACCAGAGGAGAAAAAATAGATAAATGTGGTCTTCACTTAAGCATGTGCTGAAGTGGCTTCCTGAATTGGTATATGCATGGTGAAAACCCACAATTATACAAGACCTAGCTGTGAGTCTTCCCGTATAAATGGGATTTGGACTATTACTTCCATTAATAGCCACAGAAACTTGATCAAGCAATGGAAATTAAAAAAAAAAAAAAG
>Ga0181612_105256_pt1 | contig 10699 bp, 10 predicted proteins | sample HoacroProtozoa21_FD_119630 | JGI IMG/M metagenome (GOLD analysis project Ga0181612, IMG submission 119630) | Hoatzin crop microbial communities from Cojedes, Venezuel. Combined Assembly of Gp0051906, Gp0051904, Gp0051908
CACAAGCCTTTCACATGTCTCAAATAGGTGCAGTCTAGGTCCTGTGCAGCTTAGTTTCTGGGGATGGGATATTTCAAACTATGGTCCTGTCAGAGCTCTGTATGTATTGAAAGTTTTGCAGCCCTTTTGATGTGAGTAGGAGTCTGGCTTTATGTCCTTAGCCGAGAATACGGCGTGAGAGACACAGCTGTGGAGCAGCTGCAGCAGTGTGCTGCCTTTCACTCCACTGGTCCCGTATTTGTGTAGTGCTCAGTCCTGAAAATTCTGGCCTTTCTGTAAGATGGTTCACAGTCCACAGAGTGTTTTGGGTTGAAGGGTACTCTAGAAGTGTTGTATTTTATTTACTAGCAAAGAGAGTAAGCCTACAAACCCAAGGAAGTTCTGAACAAGGGCAGGTATTTGACAGTCTGGAAAGTCACTCTGCTGTTGCTTAATCTGGCAACAAGTGGTTATGTACGTAAATTCATCCATTGCACTGCCATCCCTTGACAAAGAATGATGGACTGCCTTTCTCTGTGCGAACGGAGTGAGCTGAGGTTCCCGTGTCAGCATTTTAACACGTGATTCCCTCAAGTTACACTGTGTCTGACCCTGATTATTTTGCATAATACCCCGTAGATGAGGAAAGGCTGGAAACTTTTGTCTGGCTGGTGTTGGATTTTCAGAGATGTTGAGTGCAGAAAGCTTTAATTCGAACTGTGTACAGTCAGATCCTCTGAAAATCAGGCTGTAGGTGAATGGTGGTACTCCACAAAGCGTTTGAGTGAAAATTGCCAAAAAGCAAAACCAGATATATTCAGCTATAACAAGGGACTTGTTAAATGGAAGAGGGATCATCTTGCAGTTGCACACTCTATTGAACTGCAAAAAAGTTAGTCATTACCATTGTTGCATCATATTAAAGGAATGAAGAAATGTAAATGCAATCATTAATTAAACTGAATAGTACACCTTTAAATTATGGTTCATTCTTCCTTTTGGAGAGTAGCTCAGCCTGATAGCAAAAATTCCTCTTCTGTAAAACAAAAAATAGTCAAGATTGCTGTTACTTATGACAAAACCCAGACATTTTGTATCATGGTATGTTGTTCATTCTGGGCTGAACTTGGCCTGCCACGCTCTGCATCCTCACTGAGCTGCCTGTGTGAAGCTGGAGCCCAGCTCTTCAGAAGCGGTTTAAGAGAAGATGATCAAACAACGTTGTAGCAAGGGCTGTTCTGAGCTGTAAGGCAGGAGTGTGATGAGGGTGCTTCGCCACACGTGTGTGAGAGCGGTCTCTTGCAAAGCTGCATTCCTGCATTCCCCAGGCACGGGATCTGCTGCAACGGGCGCCACGGGGCAGCCGGAGTGCTCTGGATGACTGCTGCTGGGTGGGCTGGGTTTGCTGGATTTTGTCCTTAAGCAGATTGGGTACCAGGCTCCATAAAAACCTTTGCATTTTGCTAGTTTAGGATTTTTCTGGGAGGTACCTCCCGGGCTGTTACACACTACATTTCTGGACATTTTCAGATTGCAGTACTGGCCACAGATAAGAGCTTTGGGAAGGAATCTGCTGTTAATTGAAATGGAAAATATAGGGATACACTACATAGGCTCTTGAACAGCAGGTGGACTCCTTAAGAGACAGGCCATAAATTATTTAACCTGCCATGTTAATTCAAGTGTAGAAGGGTACCTGTTCATGGATTAAAGTTAAAAAACAAATAAATGAGAAACACCACCCCAAACCCACAACCAACCAACCCGCCCCCACCCCCCAAAAAAACCCCCCAAAAACCAAAAAAACATCAGAAAACCACACGCACACAAAAGTATACAAAAAAACTGTGTGTCACTAAAGGAAACATCTAAAGAGCAGTCAGATGGTGGTGATGGAAGTGGAATATATCACCCACTCACACTCAGCACTATTTGAACTCTGCTGTGCAAGATTTCCAGCACATGTCATGTAGTACAAAGAAGTCTAAGTAGTGTGTGATCTGTCTTGTTATACATACAGAGGTGATAGAATGGTTTGGGTTGGAAGGGAGCTTACAGACCCCATCCAGTTCCAACAGCTCTGCCATGGGCAGGGACCCCTTTCACCAGACAAGGTTGCTCCAAGTCCCAGCCAACCTGGCCTTCAGCACTGGCAGGGAGGGGGCAGCCACAGCTTCCCTGGGTGACCTGTGCCAGGACCTCACCACCCTCACAGTAAAGAATTTCTGCCTTGTATCTAATCTTAATCTACCCTCTTTCACTTTAAAGCCATGACCCCTTATCTTATCACTCCATGCCCTTGTAAAAAGTCACTCTCCAAGAAGATGAAGACAGTATGATTTACTGTGGTCGAACTCTGTATGCTTTCATATGTCAGAGTTTTAAATCATCTTGTAGCTTCTTCATTGAAAGAGTCTCCCAGATTTGCCTTCCCACAGCTTGATCCTGCCTCAGGATCAACCTAGAAGGAGGAATGGGGCCCAACCCTTGCCTGTTTCTAGCTGTCTCCCCAGTTTGTTTAGAGCACTCTTTCCATGTTAAGGATGTAGGCTGAAACCTGGAGCCATCCAGGAGTGTATTTGCTTTTGATTAGAATCTGGGATTTTTTTTGTTTTGTTCTTAAAACAAAATAGGAAAATACAACATATTGTTAATTTTTGCCTCGAAGTGGCTAATGAATCTAGACTGATAACTTCAGGCCAAATCTTCTACACAAATTACACGAAGTAAATGAGTTCTCATAATTTGTTGAAAGGAGAAGCCAAGAGGAGAACTGCTAATAAGGTCCTAACCATTATGTGTTAACAGCCGTGTGATAATATTCGTGTGATTACTGACAGATGTGAGCATTCCTCTGTGAGAAACATAAAGTGCTTAAGCGTACTGAACCTCTCGTCGCTACAGTGGCAGGCCATCAGCAGAAAAACACACGGTGCGTTTTTCAGAACTGTTACAAAAATGGCTCTGCAATTCTGTTTCACATGCAGTGTGCACGTAAAGAGTAGGACCAGAGCAACACCTCCATCTTGGGAAACTTGTCTGTGTCGCTGATAAGTGTTAGTTACTTAGTAACAATTTCGCTTGCAGCATTAATTCTTTGGAATTCCCATTCTAGTTGTAGGAGAATTGATTCGCCAGTTTCTAAGTTTGTCTCTTACAGAAAACATGGAAAAAATACATGACTGAACAGCACTCTGTTCTATTGATTTAAGTGATGTTTATTAAGCAGCCTGGTTCGCAGGTCCTGCCCAGGCCTGGCTACGTGGCCTCCCTCATCGCAGCTTCCTTGCTGGTGCTTTACCTTGGTCAGGGTCTGAATAGTTATCTGATTCATTGTTGGGTTTCTGGTTTGGTTTTTTTTCCTAATGGCTCTATCACTTAACCTCCCATGATATCATAGTAGTTAAATATGGGTCAAAGTAGTATCCTAAGGAGAGGCTATGTTTCAAGAAGTCTTCTCTTACTTCAATGCCAGGCATGTGAGAGTGACCAGCTAATGGTATTTCTGGTAAACTGTTGGACTTCATATTCTAGTTCCAGACTTTGTATTCTAGTTCTGTCTTCAGGCTTTTGAATGATTTTTAAATATTTTTTATTTTGCATAATAAATAATATAAAATATCTGTATACTGATATATTTAGACATAACTAAAGTTTGAAGGTTTTCCTTAAATTTCTGTGCTTTTTTTACTTGACCATAAGGCACTAGTGCTGAAGGAATATGGATTCAGCACTGTAGTGTTTGTTCCTTAGTGGGCTAATGTTATGTACTGTGTTCTGTGATAGTTCATGTTTCTTTTTTGTGCACTGAGTTTTTTCTTTATTCCTTCCCTTATGCTGGAAGTTCTGACAGCAACCATAGGGAACTGGGTAAAAGATTGGCCTCTGATACAATGAAGTGTGGCTGTTTTGTTTTTATCTGCTACTCTTTTTTTTTTAATATGAGAGATTAAAATAATTCTTTTCCACCTGTCACCCCCATGTATAAAATGCCTTTCCTATATGAAAAGGATTTGTATTGCCTTAAAAAAATTCTTAGAAAAAAATAATTTCTTCTCATCTCCCTTTACTTTCTTTTTAGAGAAGATGTAATTAAAGCATATCATATTTTGAAAGTCTTCTACTCTAAATAGGAATTGAAATTAAAATTTTAAAAGTCTGCATTTTTTCCTTCTTTTTTTCTTTTTTCTTCCTTCTAAGCTCATTCCTGGAAATCATGTCATGCCTGCAGTCAATTCGGCATGCATAGTAGCGTGCATTTCTGATCTAGGGGGTCTCATGGCCCTTTAGGCGTGTCAGCACCCTAATCGGGTACTGCTGGCAGGAAGCAAGTGTGAGGAGGGACAGCCATGGATTTTCAGCCATGCTTCAGGACTGGCATGAATACTAATTGTTCACTGTTAGTATGATTTGTGTTAAATGAGACATTTCATTATGTACAAGATGTGAAAAGATATAATAATTTCCCTCTTTTTTTGTAACTTGGTAATTCTGCTTTTAATGGCCAGGTTTTAAAATGCACTGTAATCCTGAATATACACCAGGAGTTGCTTGTATGGCTTCTTGAGTTCATTGACTGCAGTAATTCACTCGGAGAAGAGATGTGCTTATGTACTGAGGTGGCTGAGATAAATTTTAATTCTTAACATCTTGGTCATCAAGGTGAATATGGGCTGGTCAGGCAACATGTATGTTTGAAATCTGCAGGTATGGATGTTAAGGTGTTTGTTGATATGTGAAAGCTTCAGTCGTTCATACTGAGGACTAGAGTTAAAAGGATGATGCCGAGCTGATTTAATGGGTGGTATGAGCAGAGTCCATACCATGCAGGTCTATCTGCGAGAGTCAGGAGACCTTGGAAGCAAGAAAGGTAGGTTGCAGCCATATTTGTTTTTATAATGTCCCTACCCCTTCTACTTAAGCAGCAAAAATCATAGGAAATAAAATGGGAAAATAAATAACATCATTGTACTGTGAGTATGCGAAGCGAAAACACACAGAAGTCTCATAGTTCGCAAAGAAAAGGTTAGGTGAGAGATGGTGGCTTGGCCACGTTACATGCACGTAATGTTTTCTGTGCAACTTTCTGTCATTCACTGTAGCATGTTACTTTTTTTAGTGTACCATAAAATACGCAGACTGTGTCTTGTGGGTGAGTGGATATTACTGGAACAAACTTTGCTCTTGGTATCTCAAAGGCACTTGGAGCAGAGGTGCCAAGTTGTCAGTCAGTTGCCGAGACTTGGTGTCAGCAGTAAATATGTGTTTGTTCCTAGGAAAGTAAATAGAGACAGGAATTCAGAACAAGTGATCCATACGGAAGGTGCTATGCCAATAAACTGAGGCAAACTCTGATTTGCTTTAGCACAGGGTGTATGTGAGTTCATTGAAGGAATTCCAGATTTGCACCAACACTCACTTTTATCCAAACTCATTAGCAGAAAACCAAGCTGTGTTTTTGCCTTCTTTTAGCCAAATTCCTTCATAAGTAAGACTGACACAAGCGTTTCAGCTGAAGCCCAGCCCAAAACATTTTAAATCATCAAAGAAACAGTAAGTTCTAGCGTGAGAAGTTTGCTTCAAAACTTTGGGGGTTATTTTGTTATTTGTACGTTATTTTCGTCGTTCCCATGAAAAGGCTGCTTTGACGTACAAATTAGTGTTTTGTGGAACCTTCTGTCTGAGGGCTGTGAGAGCTCTATGTGCTTTCCTTTGTGATGTGAAATACCACATGGGAATGAGATCTCATTTACACCCATGAATGAGTCTGACCAAGATCCCCTGGGTAATTGTGCTCCCCCTTTCTGTTAAAACTTCAGAAGAGGCTAGAGTTATATTTACATTTGTAAAGTGGTTTCATTATTCATTTTTGCTTGTTATGATCCAGTTCTTAGAATTTGTATGCCACAAGAGGGTATTTCCCCATTCTAAATGGAGAGAAATAAGGATTGGAGTTTTATATGAGAAGCAATATATGTAATCCCAGGAGCTCTATACTACAAAACATGCTTCATAGTTGTGTTTGGCTCTTGTTGGACCACCAGGAAAGAGCAGAGTGCGAAGAGGCTTAGACGGTAGCTGGCTGGGAGTTCTCAGCTGTCCACCTTTCCAGAGATCAGGCCAGCTAGGTGGCACTAGGTGTTCACTGAGGTGACATCCGACCTGAGGATCCTGTTGCCCCTGCGGCACTGGGCCTGGGATGGGGTGGGGGCTCTCCCAACAGGATGCGGTACCTGCTGCAACGGGTGAGGGAGAGCATACGTCCCTCTGCTGTGCTACCTTCCAGTAAGGAGTCCCAGGAGATGCTGTCTCCTTCTTTGGGCTTCCGGTCCACTGAAGTTGTCGTAAAGGCTTCGTGTTGATGAAAAGTCCTGCTTTTCACATTCATGGTGTGACGTTTTTTTCACAAGCACAATGAGGTTGGCAGTAGACCAAGTCTGCTGAAGCCCCCTTATCTCTGTGTCCCAGTGTAACTTGGAGGGGACATCTTTAGATGTGGTGTCTAGCTGGGGCTTTTTTGAGATTTTAATTCTTATTTATCATAGTCTCTGATGAGTAGTACACAGTAAAACCCAGTATCGACTGCGTATCAGTATCAGGAAAAGCTGTAAACCTGTTCCTCAGGATTGAGCTTTTTAATGCACCCTGTAGAGTTCACAACATCTACATATTCCATGTATTTAGGACATGTCTGCCGTAGCTATGCTGTGTCGCGTTTGGTACTGATCTCGCTGCCTTACCTGTGATATTAAGCTGCTGTAACGCTGTCTACTAAATTGCAGCATAAATTCAGCATCTGCAGCTTTGCATTATCCACCACACATTGATTATGTTCAGCAGATACCCTTCGTCTCCTAAAATAATCCCTCATTTAGATAAAAGCATATGCACTCACACTTATTTTCTCTGCCTACTGCTACTGCTTATTTGTATAAGCAAATAACTTTAACTTTTTAAAAAGCACCATTTTGATACTTTTCTTTCTCAGAAGATGATTATGTCTTGAAATGTATATACAAGAATATATACATTGACTTTGTTATTAAGAAAATGTCTGTTTTGGTTTTGGAACTGTTGAAAAATTTGCTTTATAAAGTGCTGAATAAAAAACATTTGACAGTGAGGGCACAACTGATTTTGCTTAAGCGTGCGAAATACGAAGTGCTGCTTGCTTCAGAAGCTTCTGTCCTCCTGTTGGGAGACTGAAGACAGATACATGGAGGGTGTGCTAGTTCGAAAATAGTGATGACTGCACTTTAGTTGAAAATGAGGTATTTCAGCTGTCATTAATCATAGAAGCTGTAAAATACCTAATTGTTCTGATTTGCTAGAGATGAATAGGAGGATAGGTTTTGCCCATAAAATGAAATTGTGGATATTATTTTTGAGCTTAGTTATACTTTTTGCGATCGTCTTGTACAATGGATTATAAGGTTATGTTCTGTGTAAACTAACATACTCAAACTTGCTTGGATCCACACTGAATTTTCTATTAAATCTGTGGAGGTTATTTTAAACTTCTTAACACTTACACTGTCTGAGACAGTGTTTTTGAGTTCCCTGGTCTCAGTAAGAGGAAGCTTGCCTGGCAGATTCGCCTTTAAGTGTGCAAAAATGGTGAGTAAAACTCGTAGTGGACTCAGTGGCAGCTGAATTCAATTTGGAGGAGGTGGGTTCCACCCAGAGGCATGGAGAGTCCACAAATGGAATCTTTTTCTCATTCTGCTTAGGATCTCGTGGCCCCTGAAGTGTATAAAAATAGAGATTCTATAGCTCCTTTAGGCACTGAACATATCCTAGCTCATCAGGGCATCAGCAATTGTCTTAGCCAGGGCTTTCCAGCTTTGTGCTGTTGCTTGGTTACTGTCATTCCCACAACTCTCAAATAAAGCAAAGCAAATGTAAAAAAACCCAAAACTGGTTTCTATTTATGGGCCAGACTACAGATCCAAACCAAACAGGGTTGTAAATCCTGTACACCTTCTTTAATGATAATTTTTTTTTCCTCAGATATTCCACTTGGCTACTCACAAAGGCTTTCTATTTTAAATATGCATTTTCAGTGTATTGGACTACTTCTAGGATTCTGCACAAAATCATTATGTTCAGAAGCTGGAATTCTGACTGGAAGCTAGGAGTAACAAATAATGGCTTCTGTCGTCAGGCAGTCTTGCTAAGTCCAGCTGGGATACTGCCTTTTCAGATATAGTTTATGTGCATCGCCAGTTTAGGGCAGGGAAAAGGGCAAAGCTTACCGTGGAATGTGTTAGGGAATATTTTCTTTAGTAACGATAATAATGAAGAACCGTCATAACCATTTGGCTGAGGATCTTATGTCATTTTGTGAATATTTCTGAATGTAGCTTCAGAATTCCTCTCCTGCCCTTAGGAGAATAATTTTGGCATGTGGGCTTGTGATTCAGGGAAAATTCTCATCTTAAATACAGTTAGCTGATCTTAACAAAGTATACAGACACTCGGAGAACTGAGTATAGCGTAGATGCCTGGGTAACTGTTCTATTGTCATCTCTGTTCCACAGAAGAATTCTGCAAAATTAAAAGTATAATTTTTTTATCACCTTCAGGCTGAAAGAGACAACTCGGAGACAGCCATTCTATTGATATGTTACAAATAAGTTTATTTTAATGAAAGTAATTCCCAAAATAAGGCTTTGCTGGGAACATGTGGGTGAGTTTCTTGGTGAGCAGAGTGCTTTCCATAAATCGAGTAGGGTCATTAACAGTGTACCTGGAGTTGGTTACAGAAAAACCCTCTTGCTGTTTCTGAGAGCGCAGAAAACTAAAATAAATGGAGATATCTGTGAGTCAGCCAGAGGCTGAGGAAAAATAAGCACATCCAAGTAAAACATTCCCAGCTGTGGAAAAAACTGTCCCCATCTGTCAGAAGTATGGAAAGTGTCAGAAGCAGACAGTAGTTCTTGGAGGAAGTAGAACTTCTAAGGGTTGCCTGTAGTGGGGCCCACAACTCAGTACTCTAACCATTTGGGGTTTCCACTGGGTCCAGTTTTTCTGACAGTGGACTTCTAAGAGAGATTTCTCATCCAGTGAGGTACTAGGTGTTTAGCTGTGTGGTGTGGAATTTCCAGTGTCATATGGCTCACGTATGTTTGTTATGGGTCCATGCCAGCTCCAGTTCTGTCAGTGGGTTAGGCCCGTAATGCTTTGGGAGGAAAATGTTGACTGGCATTAACTTAGGAGAAATAACAGACTGAAATAATGACAGATCACTGTTGGGAGAATAAAGGTGCTTACAGACACTACATGTGGACTTGTTTTAAAATATATATCTACAAAGAGTCTGCATTAGAGATCTCGATGCTCTAGCTCACATCAAAGCTCCCACACAACCAGGAAGAGTTTCATAAGCTAGAAGGACTGGATATTCAAGTTCTTTAAGATGTATAGATCATAGTAAGCACCAGAGTCGGTTTGTTTTTTAAACCGTGGTACTTCATGCTCACTTGATCTGAAGTGGTGCCAGTTGTATATCTGATTGCATTGCTGGCTCTCTGCTATGAGAGCTTTCAAGAACAATTTTTCTGCTTGACAAGACCACACAGCATTTACAGATTTTCCTCCTCATTGCAGCTGTTCTTTATTTGCTGTAATCCCCTCCTGGACCAGTGTTGAACATGGATCCTCTCCTTTGCCCTACTGTGGTATTGCTGTGGCTCTTGTGTCACTGGACAGAAATCTGACATAAGGTGAAAGCTGGTCCGATCCTGAAACTTTTATTTAGTTGTTTCCCAATCCTAAAGTCAACAGATTCTTTTGCTATAAAATCTTTGGCAAATATCAGATGAGGATGGTTTTAGTCAGGGAGCTTATGCTGCTTTATAGTTCTATGCATCTCTTGTTCTAATAAGAAATGTATATTGTGAATGTCAATACATATTGCCCTCTGATCCTGCTGAGTATCCTTAACGCTGTGTTCCCTGGCTGGAGTTAGGAACTGCAGTGCACAAAGTGGAATGTTGTGGATTAGTTGTAAAGGCAGGCAGAGTTCAGCTTTGGAGGATGTTGTTATTAATTGACTGAATACTGAGATACAAAACGGGAACCTTGCAACTGTGTTGGAGTGTAGCAGTGACAGACAAGGAGCACCCAGTATTTACTTTGGCTACATCAGAGCTTACAGTCTGTGTTGGGTGCAAAGGTGGAGACTAAATGTCTTAAGGTTGGACTAAGTGTCGAAGACATGGAGGTTTGATTTCCATGTGCCTGATAATGGCACTGGCAATTAGGGAAGCATGACTGACTCATTAGCTAGGCCAAAATCAAAAAAGGTCCAAAAAAATCAAGCTCCAAAACCCTCAACAAAATCTCAGGTTTTTGTGTGTGTACCAGCAGACTCCAAATAGCCTCTCAACTCAGTCAAGTCAGTATTTGATAGAAGATTCCCTGCCTTCTACCTTCTGTTAAATTGCTTCTCACGCTAGATGTTCCATCAGTAGCTGCACCAGAGAAATATCCTGGAATGAAAACCAGCCATAGTCCATTGTATTCTTGTGTTACCAGCATTCATCCCAGCTCAGCATGCCTCAGATTCCAGCAATAAACCTAGCTTTTACTTTTTGGAAAAAAAACCAAAACAAAACCCCAAAAAATCCCACCAAAACCCAAACAAACTACTCTTAACCTTAAATGTGGAAGTGACAGTTAGAGACATTAGAATTAAATGTGAGCATTGGACCCTGCA
>Ga0181612_125803_pt1 | contig 10699 bp, 3 predicted proteins | sample HoacroProtozoa21_FD_119630 | JGI IMG/M metagenome (GOLD analysis project Ga0181612, IMG submission 119630) | Hoatzin crop microbial communities from Cojedes, Venezuel. Combined Assembly of Gp0051906, Gp0051904, Gp0051908
ACTAGAAAGTGTAAGAAACATTAAATTTAAACCACAGATAAATTGTAAGTTATTTTCTTTGGGTACAGAGTGCCCAGTATTTTTGCCTTGTCTTAGAGGTGAATACAACACAGAAGGAGGAAAAAAACAAGCCAAGGCTGCTAATACTTTCAATATCAGTACCAGTAATTGACATTAGCTTAATCTGAGGTCTGTGTGAACCCAGATGGAATGTAGTTACTGAATTCGTGGTTTGGAACTTGAGAACAGCCAGAAGAGAAGTAGTGTGTGTCCTGGTTGTTGTGTCACATGGCGAGTGAAGGTGCCTGTGCTTTGCTGAGAGCAATAATCATACTGGCTGAGACACAAGGTCTTCCTAACTCAGGGTGTTGTTTCACGCGGTGGTCAGAAGGGATGACTAGGAAAATAATAGAGAAGGAAGGCAAGGATGGAAAGATCTTTCCTCTAAAATAGTCGCAGCTTTATATAATCAGCAGTGCAGAGAGCTGTCAACTCTTTTATGCAAAACATTGTATTTAAATAAAGGTTTTTCGTAGCTCTTTATTCCATTAATTTTTGAACTTTTTGAACTTTTAAAAGCTAATTCCAGTAGGAATACTGTGCCAGTGCTTCTGCAAACAATTGTGGAGTATGGGAAAATAATACTCACAGTTTCCTAACTTAGGCCCATTTCATCAAGGGCGAGCTAATTCTTGTGTTACGATGAGAGATTTGTAAATCTTTTAAACGTTTTCTGCAGTTATTCTTTTGCTGGATCTGCAGTCATTCTTGGCTGTACATCATTCCCAGTTCACAACCCATTTCTCATACCTCTCTCTCTGAATTGGTGTGTATGCAGAGAGAAGGCTCCCTGAGATAATAGAGATTGCAGTGGCAAGAAGTTCACTGAATAGCTACTCTAATTAGGGTGTGACATCAATTAGGCTACAAAGATATTTCTGTGTAGGTCAGAGAAAGAACAGCAACACAGTGAAGTAAAATATTTCCAAGGGGAAGATACAGGTGACAGCAAGAAAAAATGTCTTCATTTTTTCTTATTTTGAGTGCTTTTAAGTTGAACTTGCTAATGAATTGGAAACTTTTAAGTTTTTTTTAATGTTGTGATACTTTGTGATACTATGCTTTGCAGTGAAACTTCATAGTAACAGACAGTTTTGCTTAGAAAATAACTTTAAAAGGATAGTCATGTTTACTGTTACTTTTTGTGTTAAATGTGCTTAAATTATGGGTCAGTCCTGAGTTTTTTGGTCGACATCAGTCTAGGAATGCCAAGAAGTTCTTCGGCTTTGAGTTTCAATAACACTAGGGTTTCCTAAATTCTAAGTTACATGACAGGCCAGTGACATAGAATCGAAAACCCAGCTCAGCATTTCTGCCACATTTGTATTGGATTTTAAGTTGTGTGTTAATTTGATAGAATTTACAAGATTTGCAGACACTACTTCAACTCATACTGAAATAAATGAGGATTTTTCCTTTGTGTTTCTGTGGTCTGTGGAGAACATAGAATTCTAGCACAAAAGAAGCATATTTACAGTGAAATGTCCGCTTATAACAGCGTTTTAAGATGTGGTTCTTGAGTGGATACCAAAATCATCACATACTGTATTCGTTCTTTTGACTAAAACTGCTGAGGCAGGGAGTGTAAATGGTGCAGCAGCGGCTTTTAGAAGTGTGAAAAAATATTCCAAACTGTTGACGGGAATTTCCTCAGCAGTATGCCTAGTAGTAGTATTAGATTTTTGGGCGTAGTGACACTGCAGATTAAAGTCCTTTTGCTGTCGTTACTACCTTGATTGTATAGCATTTTAGTGGTGTAGAGCTTATCTGACTTTCCCTTTAGCTTTTTAGACGTGTATGTGTGGGAATCCAGTCTGTGATTTATTTGTAATTCTCACAGAGAGGCTGGGGGAGAAGAATTTGCTAGCAAAGGCTTCTCTAGAGTGTTGGAGTGGTCAAGAGCTTTGTCAGTCAGTCCTTCAGTTGCAGTCAGGAAATGCTCTCACAATACCATTTGCTGTAATGTTGAGGATTTAATTGTATACAAGGTTACAGTTTTGTTGTTTAACTTAAAATTCAGACTATGAATGATTCGTAGAAGCCTACTCACTGAATCATTATATAAACAGTAATTTACCTATTTTTTTCTTTAATCCAGAAATAATTTTGATGTGTAAACCTGCTCACATGAAAATGTTCAGGTAAAGTGTCAAAACAGCAAGAGTGGTAAATGACAAAATATGACACCTTCCCTTCCCTTTTACGTGTTATAGAAGTATCTTTTATTGTCCTAAATAGATTCTAGTTTTCTTCACCATATTTTCTCTAATCATTTCCTTCTGAAAAATTTTAGAATTCCTCATATCATGGTAAAGAGTCTTTAGCTTTGTGTGAGGATAGACATGGTTTCCCTTTCATAAAGGGAAACAATACTGTTCCTGAAGAAGGTTTTTAAGGTTCGAATGTGATTCTTAGCTGGGTAGGAAGTTTGTTTGTTGTTGGTTTCAGTGTGTATGGAGAGGTACGGACAGCACTGTGAAGCTTTCTGCACCTACTCTCTAAGAATTCAAATTCTGGTTGACATAGGAAAGAATGATGGAAAAGACCATGGTCTCTTACTACTTGGATGGTCAAAAACGATGACAAGATTCTCAGCCATCCTTTCTGCATTAATATTGTGAAATCTTTCATTTAAAAAAAAAAATCATAAAATCTTCAGTTCCAAAGGAATTTTGCTTGGGCGAGTCTTTTTTTGAGCTTATCTATGTCTAACATAAGCATTTATTTAATCTTTTAGTAGAGCCATATTTTAGCACTAATGGCAATAACAATCCATTGAAATTATGAAGCTGAGATAAAATTAAAATCTTCTGGACATATTCTACCCTGAATAAAATCCTGGGCAGAAGGTCTGGAAGCACAGCAAATATTTGTGGACCATTTCTTATTCTTGCAGTTTAAGCTGGACTGTAATTTAACTGTGAGGAGAGCATGCTGTCTGTATGTTGGGAGGCTGTAAACTCTGTTTAGTTCTAAGGATCCCTTACTGGCAAAAGTATTTATATGTAACTGTCTTCTATGTTCTAGGATAGTTAAATGCGAGGGTCTTCTGTGTGTGGTGTGTTGTGGTTTTTTTTTGTTTGTTTGGTACATTGGTTTCTTACTCGCAAAAATATGCATGTGTTTTGCAGCTTTGGGAATTGGCAGAAGCATAATACGGCTCCATGTTTCTATTTTTGGTGACAAAATATAATAAATCTGTTTAAAACTCCATGTTCTTTGAGGACGCTATGCTTTGCTAGCATAGCTTTTTCCGTGCTCTGGAACACCACTGAACTTGGTGTCAGTTCTGCATACACAGCGGCTACAGAATTGTACCCTCAGTAAAAGTGACAAGGTAGTATTAGCTGCTAACCAAGGACTCCCTAGAAAGCTTCAGGAAAGCAGATATACAAGGGCTGGTTTTGCTAGGAAGAGCAGAATGACAAAAGAGGAGATGGATGCCTCTTAAGAAGCCAGATTTCAACTTATTTTAAAGGAGCATAAGGAAATAAAACAAGCTAATAGACTTTGTAGTCAAATGGAAATGAGAGCAGCTTTATCGCAGTTAAAAAAAACCAAACATCTACCACAAAGCTTTCCACATATGTATGAGACAGAGGATGGAATTGAGCGCATAGAACGTGAGACACTTTTTTCTTTTATGCATATTATCGACAGAAGGTCTCCTATCTGTAGATAATGTTGGTGATATGAGCAGTTTGGCAAAAATGTGGGCACGCTGGACAGCTAAAAACTGGGAAAAATGAAACTCCCAGGGTATGTCATGAAAATGTCACTGAAATTGAAAGTCTAGTTTTTCCACAAATGCTTGCAATGAAGCCTTGTCTTGTGTGTATATGTGTAATTTTTTAAAAAATATTTTTCTGATTCAGTGACATTTTATTGAAGATGTAAAAATAACCTATTTTTCATTGACAAAACATATAAAATGCAGTTGGATTGTAGAGTTTCCCTTCTGGTTTAGAGGTTTGACTACTGAACCAACAAGCAGACCCTCAATCTTGCCTATGCCTTCCTAAGTGATAACATACCTGTGTGTTTTCTTAGAACGTTTCATATTGCTTTTAAACTCTTTGGGCTGCCCTTGGTATTTAAAGCACTTAAAATGCCTTTTTGAAGCTCAAAAATGCACATATCTCCATTTAGATGTCTAAAAGTAGATATCAGTATCTCAGAGTATATAGCATCAGGAGGGATGACTAGGAAAATCGCTCCAATCTTTGAACATGCAAAAAGAATAATTGCAATATATACTACTTGCATATATATGAAAGGTGTTTTTTTATAATGGAGATAGGTGTTCTTAACCCCATTTGATACATAGAAATCACACCTGTGCTTCACCGAATGATGATCAAATATATTCAGGTGAAACAATTTCACCGTGTTGCGCAGACAACATTTAGCCTTGAGTGAGTATTCACACTTCTGTCAAATGTAATGTAATTCTTCCAGAGGTAACCTACAAACAAATTAGTTTTGTTTTTCTAGGTGTACTTGAGAAGGTTGCAGGAGAGAGTGGGAGATCAGAGAGCATATGTTATTGTTCAGTAAGCCATGCAGCAGATATCAGAAATTAATGAGGCAAAGAAAGCAAAGGTGGGAGAAAATGCAATCAGCAGCAACTAAATTTGAGAAAAGCTCGAGTGTTCTGGGAGACAGGAACATTAAATGTTCTCTCCCTTTGCTATATGACAAACCTGAAAATGTGGAGACTTGAATAAAAGTGTTGATGTAATTATGCACGGAGGTAGCCATCAAACTTCAAAACAAAGCTGTAAGTCACTAGTTCTATGTACCAAGATTAAAATGAGCAAATGAAGAAATGCAAGACAAATGGATCTGTAAATAGTATAGTTTCATAAAACAGGTTTTCTGGATGGGATAAATAACCTAATGTTTCCTTGAGAATCATCAGAATATCCATCGATGATGGGATGCTGTCTTCATTCTGAAATTGTAAGCAGTTTTTAAGAGCTGTCTTCTCTGCCTTGCTACAGAAATATTTGTGTCTTCTGCCAAATGGGAGTGCATTTTAATTATTTTTAGGAGGCTGTGAGATAGAATGAATTTATTGATACTTCATCATAGGGAATAGAAAGATACCTTCAGGCCTGTTTCATGGGTGGAGCAAGAGGCAATCTCTCTGCTTGTTGGGTGGCACGCTGGGTGTCGATACTGAAAAGCCTGACAGTAATGAATGTTAAGATCCTAATATACACAGCGTGCATGGATGTAAATAGGCATAGGCATTTTGAATTTTTTTTGTTCTCTGAATTTTCTGGGTAAAAAAAAAACCTTTAACAGCTAGCGTTACACAAAAATCTGCACTGTTTTTGTGAAAACAATGATAGATTTACTGAAGCGGTTTGAGTTCTGTCTCTATAAATACAAGGTAAACTAAATCAGGTTTATGGCTTTATTGGTATTTAAGTGGGCTTTATGACACAGGAGTAATGTGAAGTTCCTCAACTTGGGTAGTGAAACCATTCTACCACTTTGTGCTTTTCATATTTATAGCTTCCAAGTGAGTCAGTTTCAGGTACAGCTCTATGTACCTTGAAGAATTTTTCAGTTACGTGTAACAGCTTTGGACATCTGTATGTCTTTGCAGAATCATTTGATTAATTTGAGAAAAGGTCTAACAAACTACTTGCCTTTAACTGCTTGGTAGATCCCAGCGCTACATGGTGGTTGACAAAATTCTAAGCTTCATTACTGTGTAATAAAACAGCTCAGCTTTAAATTCAGTCAGTTTATTGATTCTTAGTGGCAAGGGATTTGAATGTGTTCGCCTTGTAGGCTGTTATTTTCCTGCATTCAGAAACCAATCTGCTGTTGAGTAGTGAATTAAGCATGCAGATATTATGATAATGGGAGAAAATGGAATCTTCACACTAGGGATGTATCTCTGAAAATTTGTGTGGAATATCTTTTCTGAAGTCTTTATCACTGAAGAAAGATTTTAGCTTGGATTATACTGCAACTTTTCTCATCTTTTCCATGTTCAACTTTTGGAAACATTATGAGGAAAATGTAAATGTTTTAATTAATGTTTTGTTTATTTTTCATGTGTGTGGCATTTATAAAGAGCCAAGTTATCTATGCCATCATTCCATTACCATTCCACCCTCTCCTGTTTCTTTTCCTGCTAAAAATCTTGGGATATGTTCTATTTTTATTAAATGCAAATACGTTAATTTTGTGCTGTCACTAGGTCAGGCTATGGTACTGGCTAGGTTGTGCCTGAGAACTAAAAGGGGTAGGAAAATTTCTTCTTTGCATGCCCACATCATTTGAATACTACGTAATATCCCAGTCAGGGCCATGAAGCAGCATAAAAGCAGTGAATCAGTTTTGTTTGGAGACAGTTGACTGTTGCCTTCCTCATGGAGGAGTTTTGTTTTAATTTGTTGAAGATAAGGGACTTAGGAAACACCAAACCAAACTTACTGCGAGACACAGCTCAGTCCCTGCTGTGCTCTGGCCCCCATGCCACTCTGTGCTACCCGGCAAATACACAAACAGAAAAAAACCCCACTGAGTCCCATACACAGTGAAACTGAACTATTTAGATAATTGCTTTTCTCAGAATGGTTTTATTCTGATTATCTAGAACTTTTGTATGTTTAATTTTGTTGTGGGTGCTGGCTTTGGAGATAATTTTCCATAAAATTAAATTATGTTAGTTGAAATGAAATCTCATTAGACTATCTAGCCTAAACAAAGACTACTTTGAAATCATTGTGCAGCATTAAGGGATGCATTCATTAAAGGCTGCATCTGATTTTTTGCATTTAGATGTTCTCTGTATTTGCATACTGTTTCAAGCCTTCAGAATTGTGCAGTAAATGTGACTAAATAGTTTTCATTGATACTGTCTACTTAGAATCCATAGCATAATGCTGTGAGTACTGATTTTTGAAGATACAAGTTTTGAAGTAAGGTGTTTATCATTTAAATTGATGTGTGTCCGACTGGGTGCAGTCTTGGGGTTTGATGTCTACCTGTACCTGTAAAAGATAAGCGTAAAGGAATAGAATAAACGTACAGAGTAAAATCCAGACCTCTCAATCAAAATGCTTAAGAAATATGTTTCTTAATTTTCCCTTGAAAGAGAAAGGTCAAGGAAGGTATAGGCAAGCTGCAAAATGGGAAAGGAAACCAAGTATTTGGTGGCAGATATCTTTGTTTCATTGGTCACAGTAAATGTGGACTATAGCTATGTAACTGACATAAATGCTTTTACAAACTTTTAATAATTTCTTCTGGTATCCATTTAATGTGGGGATTAATAAGGATTTAAGAAACAGCCAACATGGATTTTCAAGAAGAAACCATGTCAAATTGATGTCATTTTTTCATGGACTGTTGGGCAGGTGGGAAGCAGCAGCTGTGACACGTTTTGACTTCAGAGAGGTTTCTTACGCTGACCACTATGCATTGTAGAAGCAGATAACCAAGATGTAAATGCACAAGGCACTGAGATGAAAATGTCTTTGTCCTTCATTGTGAAGTTGGAAGGACATTCGTTATGGGTTGAGTCTTAGTTCGGTTTCTGTTAGCACCCTCTGTGATAGAGAAGATATTTATTAAAACTTAAGGGGGTGTTACACTGCAAGAGGTGGCAAGTGCTTGGAATCCAGGTTGGAAATTCAAAATGATCTTGGTGAAATAAAGTTTTGTGATGAATGAGATCAACGAAGACAAGTGCAAGTGAGAAGATGAGGAATAATTTGCTATGCAACAGTGCCAATTTCTATGGAAGCGTAATATCCACCTCCTGCAAAATAACCTCTCTTATACGGCTCAAGCACTTTTGCTTCATCACACAGGGGGCATAGTGTCTTGGTAATTAAAGTCAACGCTGGCTGAATACAGTTGTCTCCTCAGTGGCCTAGATGAATGTCTTGCTAGTTGCAGTGTTCTGCTCAGAAAACAAAGCACCATCCTGAGAATGGTAACAGCGCACCACAGTCCAAGTCAGCAATATGTTGCTGTTCCAGAAAAGCCAGAAGTCATTCTGAACTGTATTAACAGAATTATGGAATAGGAGTTATGCTTATTATTTCTCTCTATTTGGTGCTGGTCAGGCCTCAGCTCTAGAATTAGAAGAGCTGAGATACCTGTAATACGATGATTTTGATGATGATTTTGAAAAGAGACAATAACAAAAAATATTGGAATAATTTTCACTAAATAAACAATTAAAATCTGAGGGGGGAAGCTGGGATATCAGCCTTGCAATAATAATTCTTAGAAAGAAGTGCTCATTGGCTCTTTTAGGGTTTTTGTCTGTTTGGTTGGGTTTTTTTGGTTTCTTTTTTTTTGCTAAGAGAAATAGAAGGGAACTTTTTTTTTTAATCCAAGCTGTTTTACAAAAAGCTTTCCACCTGGAAAGTTAAGCCCTGGAGCAACTCCTACAGGAGACTCCATGGGAAGTTTTTAAAAAACCAAACCAACCAATCAACCCAAACAAACCCCGAAAAACTAATATGACAGATTTGGGGATCTCACCTGGAATATGGGACACCCAAATGAATTTACTATATCATGTCATAGAGATTCCATATATTGTAAGTAGACTATTAATTATTTTGTAATGGAAATCAGATTTTCTGCATTTAATCAAAAATATTTTCCTTACTACAAATGAAATTGAAGTGGTTTTTTTAATAAATTTTATGTTAAAGCAAATCTGTGTTTTGCATTGGAAAAAAATATATAGCTGCAAATTCTTCACAAAAACAAGAAATCCAGGATTTGTATACACAAAAAAGTATACAACTGATTAAATTCCAGTTTGAAAATGAGCTCTGTGTATGTCTTTAAACAAAATGTAATTCCAGCGATGCACCGCTAACTCATACAAATGACCCTGAAGGTTTGGGTCTTTTAATCAGTCAACTCTAACTTCTATAGCCTTGTATTTTTTATGCCAAGAGAAGTTTTGCCAACCCTGTTATGAGTTCTGGTACTGAATAACTGAGGGGAAACAGGGAGAACTTCTGTTGCTTAAGGAACCATTATTGTTTATATATGTTTATAAAATGTATATATAAAAATTATAATGTATAATTTATATATACAATTTATAATGTTATAATGTTATAATTTATATAAATACATATGTAGTTATTTCAGAAAAATACTCTGCCAAAGGACAGACTAATTCTATACTGTCGCAGCTATTAAATAAATTGGAGGATGACAGTCAGGCCTTATAAGTTGATTTCTTGTTCGTAGTATAAGGTGCCTGTCGTGCTTCAGTATGGCTAAACTCAACTCCTCTTCAGCAGAGCAGCACAAAAAATTTATAATAGTATATCGAAACATAATATTTAGAAATAATATTTATATAGTTTAGGATTTAAAACATAACCAAGTTTACTATCTCTAGAGCATAGGTTGTTACATGTAAATGCAGGTACATGTTTGCTTACGGATATAACAGTATGTATATGCTTGCAACACAAATGTTTTAAAGTATGTTGTCTCATGACCAAATGGCATTAATCACAGTTAAAGAGAAGACTTATTGCCTTTTATGTGCAGTGGCTGACCTTGCAAAGTCTTGTGAAATTGCCTCAAGGGAACAGGAAAAAATAATCTATTTCTTTGGCTTCTTATTTATATTCACCCAGAATAATATGTAAAATAAAATTTGGGAAAATGTGTCTGAAATCTAAAGAAAACAGTAGCTATTATGATGAAACTGGCTGTGGCCTTTTATAGCTTTTTTGTTTGGTTTTTTATTTTAATCTTTCTGACTGCTCTGTCCCCTGCAGCGTATCTGTGAAGTGCAGAAAAAGTTCACAGCAGATGATTGTACTAAGGTACCAAAGCTAGTGAAGTGTGAGATAATCTTTTGAGCTGAGAATTAGTGTCTCAGGCAACCAAGCGAGAAACCAAAGGGGAGTTATTTCTTCAGTAGAGTTTAACATCGAAGACGACACCTGAAGCTGTATCTCTTTATTACTGTTCAAATCAATACCTTTGACCATCTGTTTACATTTTAATAAAGATTTTTTGAGGGGAGAAGGTTGTTTTGACAGGAGACAGCGGGTTTGGTCCAAAATCTTATTTTGGTTTTGAAATCCAAATTTCTAATTTCAAATACAATAGAATTTTCTAGTACAGGCAATATAACATTTACAGATTTGTTTTATACGCTATCCGAATATGTGTATACAATGTATACATTCCCATATTTTCCTTGTAAAAAGTTTCAGAAAAAAGGCAGGAGGAAATGTGAGTACTTCAGTGGATTCTGGTTTTTGTTCCTAGGTTACTTTTTTTTTTTTCCTATTGAATCCCAGAAGAGTTAAAAGAGCAAATTTTGGGAAGAACTGCTTGACTTCTTATCAAAGTCTTAGTAGTCAAGACTGGACGTGGCACCTTTAGTGTCTAGTGGAACTACCTGAAATCGTAGATTAGCGAGTAGATATTGACGGTTTCTAAGTTACACAGCACCCCTTATTTATTATCGTAATGAAGGAAGGGGTTAAAAGGGATTTTAGTAGAAGTAGCATTATCTAATAGTTGCGGTGCTTTTAAAGAGAACTGATAGTGCTTATCTATTGTCTAAATTAATTGAAGCAGAGAGTCTTGCATCTCCATACAAAAGGGTTAGTTC
>Ga0181612_126401_pt1 | contig 10699 bp, 6 predicted proteins | sample HoacroProtozoa21_FD_119630 | JGI IMG/M metagenome (GOLD analysis project Ga0181612, IMG submission 119630) | Hoatzin crop microbial communities from Cojedes, Venezuel. Combined Assembly of Gp0051906, Gp0051904, Gp0051908
AGGGGGTGGTGCGGCAGGTGTCGTTTCAGTTGTTGTTTCTCGCTGTCTGGATCTGCTTTAACTGGCAGTAAATTAAATTAATTTTCCTTCGGTCGGGTCTGGGTTTGCACGTGGTGGTAATGGGTAAGTGATCTCCCTGTCCTGATCTTGAGCCACAAACATTTTAAGCTTATTTTCCCCCCCTGTGCTGTTGCAGAGTGGGGGGTGAGTGGCTGGGGGAGAGCTGACAGCTGGCCAGCGCCAACCCACCACAGTCATCATCTCTAGTGAGAGGTAGGAAAGGGAGTTCCATTGACGGTAATGTGATACCATTAGGACTGACAGTCATTTCCAGTGAGAATTAATTGTATTGGCCTATAAAGGTAACCTGCAAATCATCCTTAGATCACAGGGAAAGAAAAAGAAAAGGACGAAACAATGAATTATGATTTAGTGCCTTTATTTTTAAAAGTATATTTCTGTTAAAAATATTACCAAGCAAATATTATTCTCTAGTAGAATGTCTCCCTCAGCCAGGCTCTGACTTCCTTTTTGCCTTTTTTTCTAAAGGACATCAGTCTCATTCTCCTGTTTCTCAATAAGAAAAACAAACAAAGAAACGGACAGACACCACAAATCCATTTCTGAAAAAAAGTGCGTTATTGTCCTTCAGAAGTCTTTTCAGAAATGCTTTGTTGTATGAAATCATTTGCAAAATAGCGAGAGGTCATGTAATTAGAGAGTGTGTAATGGGTTTTACACAAACAAGGCATCTTGAGGTTAGCATGAAATCTTCCAAGTATTTTTGTCTAGACTATTTCCGCTTTTTCACCACCTCTCCCCCTTGTCCCCCCTGAACAAGTAGGTAATGTCTAAAATTGTTGTTGTATCAACTAAAGACAGGTGTGTTTTCTTTAGTTTAGCTGGGAAATATTTAATAGCTGATAAAAATAGTCCTTCTTGTCCAAAATCTGCAATCATTTCTGAAGTTTTGACATGAATAATCTATATACATCTGCAGTCTCTGTCCTTTATATTCTAGCTCTCACCATGGCTGGTATGATCTCGGCATCTATACCATATCTATAAGACTATCATAGAAACATACAATTTTTAAAGTGAGCGTGGGGAGCATGCAGGAAAAGAGTTTTATAACAGGCAGTGACATCCTAATATTAAAGAAGTCATAGAATGTTTTCTTTTATAACTGTAATTTAACTTTTTTTCTTTTTTTTATATGGGCCATTTTTCCCCTGCTATTTGTAGCATGTTTTTGTCCTTTGCAAACAGACTTAGACAGGCTTTACTTAAGGAAATTTGACAGCCTAAGATATGCCAGAGGCAGGCATCACTATTAGAAAGAGCATCATTTTGGAAATTTGAATATGTTAGACAAGCCAGAGTAGGAAAAAGAGCAAACATGCAAAACTGGAGTGGGGAGAGAGGGCCGGGACACAGTGTGGGAGATGGCCTGAGAAACATTTGCGAAAGGGAAGAGCAGGACACTCACAGCTATGTGCTTCCTTTAATCATTAGCACCCTGGCGTGAGTCTCACAATCAGACTGCTGTTGTCTTGTCTTCAGATCCTGTATGGTCTCCTGTCTTTTCATTCTTACTCACCCTTTTTTCGGCTCACACTTTCCTTCCAGCATGTTTTGTGAGTCACAGATCTGACTGCAACAGCAACTGGATGTGAAGAGTGAGAGCTGGGCAGAGGAGCTGTAAAAATCTTGTGTTTATCTCAAGAAATTAAGAGCACACAAGATGACTGTAAACAAAATGTAGGACTTGGCACATGTCGTAGCTGCGCTTATTCAGCTTGCTCCCTGTTGGGACAGAGTAGGTGGCTCAGAAACAGAAAGAAACAGTGATGGCCCCGTTCTCCTTAAGGAAGAGGACCCTTCTGCTGTTTTTGCATGCCCACTTCTCGTGTCACTGTCTTTCAGCACATCCAATTCCCCCAGCCCCGGTTTCAGATGTTACCCTTTCCACAGCTGGCACTTAAGAAAAATTCAGTGCTACAAGCAATTGTATAACCTTATTGAACCTTTGGGGTTTTTTGGTGTTTTTTTCACCTTTTCACTTCCTAAAAGCCAGTTGGCTGTGTGTTTACAAATGAATTTTAGTAAAAAGTAATATGCTTACCCAGTAAATATTCTCCAGGCCAGCTGGATGATTTATATTGACTAAGTATGCTCCACATTCTTGACAGAACATGTATGAAAAAAGGCAATAAACGTAAAATAAACGTTTTGCAGTACTTAACCTTGTATTACTTTTCAATTATTTAGGGCTAGGGAGTGATTAACTATGAGAAACACAATAGTTTTGTGGTTTTTTAAATAAACGCATTTTTGATCTCCACCAAACACAGCTCTTCATTATGCAAATAAGCACTGTGGGTCTTTGTTGTTGTTTTGTGTTTGTTCCAGCTAAATTAAAGAATATTTTGGCAGGAGCTTCATGTCTTCTAGCAGTCATATGCTCTTGCTTAATCACGTGTAATGGCCAAACAGCGTGTGGGAGGAAGTAATTTCATACCAATCACTACCCATTATTTAACAACACTTTGACACACTGCCTTATCTGTCCCATCAGAGACCCCAGGGTGAGAGAGAGAAAGTTCATTCTGATATGTGTTAAAAGAACTGATGGAAATCACTGGCAAATACAGCAGGACCATAAAAACATGAAAACTTTAGCAGAGAAGCTTGCATTTCCTCTTCATTACAAGGGTCACCGTTTACCAGGATACAAGCAAAGGGGACTGATGAAGCTATATCAGTAAAATATCTGGTTTTGAATGAATTATAATTCCTTCTTTCATGGCAGTGTGAAGGATTCCCCTCCTGTGCCAACTAGGTGTAGGATTCAGGTTGATCAGTTGATTTTGTTGCTGCAGGGATGCTTAGCCTCAAAACCTGAGGTCCTTTGCAATCTCCACAAGGCTCTGATCTCCACACACAGCCCCACAGCCCGCAGTCCTCACAACCGCGTGCCCCACACAGTTGCCTCAGTGTTGTGCAGATACACAAATCTCAGGTTTCCATATGGCCCTGCCATCCAACAGGACATGTTAAATAGTACCGGGTGAAGGGATACAGGATCTTACAATTTCACCCCTAAACGGGCTTGCTTTCTTCCTTCGCTTCATGATGATTGGGTCCACACATTTCACCAGGGGAGTGATCTAGCATAAGGAGAAAAGGGATAGGACAAGATGACACAGCACACACACAAAGGAGTGGGAAGAGGGGGGTGCAAGTGAAAAGAAAAAAAAAGAAAAAAAGAAAAAGGTTGTGTGGTTGGGTTGGTACTCAGGACACCTATCAGAATAATGTACACGTGCTCATTTCCAGCCATTTCAGGGCTAGATGCTGTTGAGTTAGCAATAAATACACTTTGCCACTGTGAGATGTTTCTTCAGAAAAAAAATAAAAGCATTTGGTGATGTGGGTGGGGTTTGCTCAGGCAGCATGCTATGGAAAAGCTAACATAGCAGGCACCACGCATCCCAGTAGGCCTAAAGGAGATGGCCAGGTAGGACTTCACTCAGCTTCCCACCTCAGCTTAAGAAGGGATAGGAGAAACGAAGTAAATAATCATTAGCTCAGATATAGCCAACTAATAACTTTTACCTGACACCAGGAGCATGAAGGCATCTGGGAAAGAGTTACCTTCACCAAGGGTCCCTTCCTTTTTTCAATGATGAAGATAATGGTGCCTTACAGTCCTAAGTGACCAGTCAATCCATCTGAATGTTTGTTTGTATGTATATGTATTTTGTTTATATATACACACATTATATATACATATATACATAAGTTTTAAACTAGTTGGAGAAGACAGGAATAATCTTCCCAGGAAATGTTTACTGACTTTGTGTGTATATTCCATGGAATTAGTTTGTTGACTTCATGGGTGTGTCCCAAATGTTCAGCATGGGAACAAGTGTTCCCTATTTTCACCACTACAAACTTTGAACAAAAAGTTTGCTTGGTTGCTGGCTAGATTTTTGTGTGAAATCCTACATGAACTATTAACCTCTCAGCTTTCACAGGAATTGCTGGAATCAATGGGATCCGGTTTGCCACCCACAGATCATAAGTAATTTGTATCAAAAAGGAGCATATTTAAGGAGAGATTAAGTGGAACTAGCAGTGATGTGTCTGGCATTTTGTAATCCTGCCATTGGCTAAACCCTCTGACAACATATAACAAGTTTAATCACATTTAATCAGACAGCAGAAAATGTCAGAAAATACTGAGGTGGCTTAGCTGAGGAATGGCAGGCAGCTGGGGAAAAGGAGAGGGCATTTCACATTTCAATGATTTGCCATCATTGTATGAACAAGAAATTCTCACAAAATTTGCCCTTATCATCTGTAATACACCCAATGTATGGAGAACGCGTTCTGCAGATAAAACAGATATCAGCATGGACAATCTCATCATTCATTTTCTTGCTTCATACAAACTGACTTCTGAGAAGCCAAACTAAGTGCAAGGGCAACACTCATAAAGAAACACTTGAGTTTCAAGTTTCCTGAGGAAGAATTGTATTTCCTTCACTTCTCCTGCCCACATTATGCCTCATGGAGAATAAAAAGGAATTAAGAGTGAAAGAAACTCAGAAGGAATCTGCACACATTCTTGTAAATGAATGCATTTTTGAAATGCCTACTTTTTGATTCAACTGAATACAGTTGAAAGTAAATACAATAAATGCTTTCCAGAGTATGCTTACAGCTGTCTTCCATGGGCTGCCAGGTAGGTGCTGCTAGGACTGACACCAGAAAGTTGTTGCACTCAAGCAAACCCAGCTGGTACCTTCTCTCCAGTCCTCTCTGGTGTTGCATGCTCCTTCACCATGATATTTTGAAGAACCTGCTAATGCCATGTAATACAGGTGTTGCACCTACAACCTGCACTGAAGTGTAATTGGAGAGGTGGACCTGTTTAAAAGGTGTAGCAGTTTCAGGCAGCAATCATTAATGGTGAAGTTCTGTGGGGACCCAATACTGACATTCTATTGTTTCTGGTAAAAATTATCAATGATGCAATGTTAGACAAATGTGTAAGACCAAGACGGATCACTTGGAACGAAAATGAAGCCATACACCATGTTGCAGAATATTTGCAAATTTGCAAGCTGATGAACAAGATCTTGGAATGAAGTGTTAGAAATAACTTAAAAATTGTGGAAGTAGCTAGCTGAATAAAGATTTCAAAATGTTGTTGCAAAGGGAACTGACTTGAACCTGGAACACGTTAACTGAAAAGCATCAAGTAGGAGTAGAGAAAGAGTAGTGAGATCATTCTAGAATTGATGTAATGTTTACATATGAAAGTCACAAAAGGCTTAAAAATAACTCTGAAATTTCATTGTTGTTTAGGAAATTTGAGTTACAGGAGAATAATTTCAAAGTCTGATCTCTACTCTTCTTCACCCATGAACAGACTACAACGAAGTGAACATTTACAGAAGGAAATAAATGGGTGGGTGGATGAGCTGGAAGCTGAAATGACATTGGCTAGAAGCACGACACTTTATTTTCACAAGGGAAAAGATTGTGTTAGGGCAAGGAGGATTTCCCTGAATTAAAGCCTTTAAATCAAGATTGGATATTTTTTTCCCATTTTAAATATGTATTTTATTTTAAACAGACATTAAAGACTCAGTGGATAAATTACTATTTCATATCATCCGTGTTATACAAAGATGAAAATGGAGGGTCATAGCAGTTCATTCTTGACTTAATATATAGACCTGTATGAAATTCGGGGCCAGGCAGTAGCTGGACTTTGGCCAGCTGACGCAATTCTGTTCAGCGTCAGTGAGCCAGACTCCTGCTGCTCACTGGCGAGATGGTTACACTAACTCGCCCTTTTGAAACTGAATTTCCCAGCAATTCCTTGTTTCTAACACCTAAATAAAAAGTGTGCTTGAGACGGAAGAATGGATACAAGGAAAGCTTTTTTAGCTTTTTTAAATGCTGTGGGTGGAGGGTGCAGATCTTCCCGCACCACCATCATGGCACAACTGTTTTGCGCAGTCATTTTATAACAGTGATAAATTTACTTGTGGTAATTATTAATTGCCATCCTTAGACTGTATCTAGTCCTCATGGCCAGGGAAATCCTCTGTGCCTTGGTTTCCACTGGGAAGGAAACCCAAATACATGTCTCACACAGGGGACTGGTGCACACCGGTGGTGCGCACAGCCCTCCTTTTCGTTTCTGTTCCTCCTTTTTTTCACCATGATGTGCAATAATTGGGGAATAGGAGCACAGAAAAAAATGCACAAATAGGTTGTTCTGGATTCAGTCCTGACTAGATCAAGTAGGTTTCTTTCCAAATAGAAGAAAAAGAGCACATGCTGGTGGCTGACACACGATACCAAAAGTCAGCACTCGAGCTCCAGCCTTGACACCTGTGTCACTGTGTCAGCATGACTACAGTATTTAACCTCTGTTTGCTCCACTTCCATCTACTGAACCTTCCTCATAGAAGGTTGGTTTGGGGTGTTTTGTGAGGCAGCTTTATGTGTAAAAAATTGCAGTGCAACAAACCTTGTCTCAAGCACACAGTCCTGGAAAATCCAGTATTTGGATATTGGATTATCAGTGATATTCTTGTACCTAGCAGAGAAGGAAGAAAGACCCATGGACAAGACCAAGCATCCTCTCATTTCCACGAGGCACACAGAGGAGAGCTTGCCAGGAGGCCTGGTTACTGCCAGCTTTCAACAGGGAGAAACAGCCTCTGACATCCCTAGTAGAGAAAGCCTGGAGTCTCTGAAAGTAAGAATAGGAAAGAGGATCTGGTTTTATTTTATCATGCAATCCTGACTGCACACAGCTCCTTAGTTCTCCTGAAGTGGAAAAGTAGGAAAAGATTTCCACTTCTCATGCTCAGCTGAACAAGTAAAAATAGGAAGGAAAGAAAAACCCACCAAGGAAATAGCATCTAAAAATTGAGGTTTGTAGAAAATTACATGATAGCAAATCTCAGTAGAGGCTATAGTGCCTCTGCTTAAACTGCACCGTGTTCTTCTGTGGCTTGAAAATTTGGGAAAACCAGACTCTTCCTATCAAAGTTGGGAATTTTTTTCCTGCAGTATAAGGCCAGCAGCTGGACTGCTGTGTGAACACCTGGGCAAGGAAGTTCCAGCTTAGTGAAACTGCTTACAGTAAGTGCTTGAGTGATTCCTGGAATAGCAGAAAGCAGAGTGCATGAATGTTTTGGCACATAAGAAGAGTAAGGCAGATGTTGGCCTCACACCTCCATCTATTTGAATAATATGTATTGCACAATATCCAATTTGGCTGCCCTCAGTCTCTAATTCAAGATGCTACTGCTGTTCACTGACAGGCATTCAGCATTAATGACACAGCTTCAAATCAGAGCCCGCTTTGAAAAGGCAGCGTGCCTGCATCAGCGTCTCTTTGGTGAACAGTTTTGAGGTGAATTTGTGAGTCAGAGCAGAGTGTTTGTTTGAGGTTACTGAAATGGAGTTTGTTCCTCCTGCTGCTACAGAATTTGTGCAGAATTTGATACTAATTTTGAGGGAAAATATTTAGCTCTAACGTATCTTATTGAGTACTTAAGAAGAGACATTTGAAAAAAAAATCCCCCCAAACCAAGCAAGCAATCAGGCAAACAAACAGAAAACAAACCCTAACCAGGAAAAGTTGGTTATGCTCAATTACTTGTATAACAAAGTGATCTTAAAACAACACTTCCTATCACAAAAGGGGACATATATTACAGCCTGAAGAAAAAAAAAACAACAAACAAATAACAACAACAACAAAGAACCCACTTAATATTTTCTTATTGTTTGAATTAAGAAATAATTGCTGCTAGGAACATCTCAAATCAGTGAAGTGATGCAAGGGGTCAGAAGCCCTACAGCACAAGAAAAGATGTAAGAATTTGGCACAGACTGAGTGTGCTGGGAAGATTCAAGGTCACAAAGTTTTAAAATCACCATGAAGAGAAGATGTGATTCATTACCTGACTGTTTTACAAATTCAGCCACCTGAATACAGTTTCATCTGGCAGCTGCTGCTCTCAACAGAAATAGGAATTAATATGGAAAGCACCTGCTACAACACTGTTGCCTTATGCAGCATCAATGGAGAACCTAAAACTAAAGACTCAAATCTCTCCTGTCTAAATTAGGACCTAACAGTTTTGTTTTTCCATTACTGTAATTGCTGTTATTTTTTCTTTCTAGGGAAGCACAGTGGAAAAGGCATTTATTAAATACGGAAAAATTCATCCTTTTCAAAGTACTAATGAGAGAAATTTTTAGGTAACAAAAGAAAAACATCCTTCACGCCATTTAAAGCTTGAAAAGCTGATACATGGTAAGGAATAAATCTGTATCTCCTGAGTCTTGGCCCTGTGCTTTGACCACATGAGCAAACAGCTCCGAGATGAAATTCTAAAGTCATGATGAATAATATTACAAGAGGTTCATAGAAGAGTCCAAGTAATGAAACAATGTGAATGGTCCTGCAAATTTCCTTATGGAAAATCCTCAGTAATTTCATTCCTTTTGAAAAGACAGTTCATTATTAGGTGGACAACAAGATGCATCCAGGGATATATAGAACTGCCACTCTTCGTTTTCCGTATGTTGCCTGAAGATTAGGATGACGAACACACTGTGCAGAAAGATATAGAACTATACAGAAAAATGATGAGCCAAAGTTTTAACTAGTGTAAATCAATGCAAATCTTTTGGAACCGGAGCTTTAAAAATGACTACCTCTTGCTGTAGATATATTTTCATTCTGAATTTAATTTTCTTCTTACATGCACTTTTAGTTGCATAGCTGTAGGTATCTCATGAGCAATATGATGTGTAATTAATAAAAACAGACAAGACCTGATCCAAATATTTGCAGTAAATAACCAGATAAGTTACTAATTGGGAACAGGTTACAGATATTTTAATTTCTTCCTGTAAAGAATATATGTTGACTTGCTAGAAAGAGTTAAAAACAACATCCTTTCCACACAGGTTAAACATTTCATTTTGTGAAAGCTAAGCTGTTCAAAATTAGGCTTTGAGAAAAAACATGAAGAAAATTTTTAAACAAACTATTTTCTTTCAAACTTGATGGCAAACTTCATTTGTATCTGGTATGAGCTTTTTTTTTGCACTCTTTTCTTAAGGGATTCACAATCTGTTCTGCTGACTTTCATCCTATTACAGAGAAATTACATTTATTATCTCAGCAATAAAATGTGAGATGATTTTTTATTATTGGTCATGAATAAATTTGGAATGGAAATTAGAAATTTTCTAACTATCACAGCTGTGAAGTCCTAAAGAGCTTTCCAGCAGGATAGGTGAGAATAAAAAGCTCTCTTGAATCTTAAAATGGACATTTATCAATGCAGTGAAAGGAGTAGATATTATGGTTGTCTGTGGTAGCACTGAGACTGGTTCTGGTGATTCGGGAGGTTTCTTTTAGGTCTCTGTTCTGTTAGAGTCATCTAAAACGTTTTAATTTTGCATGCATAAAAAATATCTAGAAGTCATAGAAACTATTTTCCTTACATATATTTTCATTTATAAATGACAAAATGCAAAAATATTACTGAGCATTTTTGATGCCTGTATTAAATGGAACCTTTATATTTTAATATTGCTAGGTAATGTTTTTTTTTAATCTTCCCCAAAAGCATTTAATAACTATTTTAACCACACTTTATTTATGGAGATAATTTCATTACTCTTCTTTCCTTGAATATAAGTTCTAGCAATTCAGTACTTATTTGTATTTCTATATTACTGTTTCTTCAGTACAATTTATTGGGGACGCAAAACATGTTCCAGTGAAACCAAAAAGACCTGTAAAATAAAATGTAGGTGAAAAAATTTTTTAAGAAAATAGTTTTATTTATTTTCCTGGATTTTATTTTTTTCTGTTGCTCAGTATTATGAGGATAATTTGAATTTCTGTCTCTTGAACAAACATGTAGTGCAACCTCTTGAAGCAGCTTAAATTTTTTACAAGGGATTAAGACGTGATTGAACAGATATACTTGAAGATTTTTTTCCCAGTCTCTTGTACTGCTGAAAATTGCTGAACTTCGTGAAATCTATTTAGTCTAATTCAGTATATTGTTGTACTGGACTAATATTAAGCATTTTATTACCTCTAGATCACGCATAACAAACAGCTGACTCTTTAAAGTGATACTTAAACCCATTAGGAAATCATACAAAATAAGATTTTTGTCCATCTGCCTAACTAAGGAGAGACCTACTGTCCCTACAGTATGCTCTATATAAATTTGTTCAACTTTTGATTTAAACTTCCAACCACAGAAAAAGCCTCCGACCATTATAGGCAATACTCTCCTGTGTTCCCACTGATAGAATACCTTGCTAATGTCTCCTCCTGTATTTTTAGCCATTGTTTCTTCTATCTGTGGTAGATACAGGAACTGATTTATTCCCCCTCTATTTTTCAGTGATGTTTTTATTGATTGAAGATTTGTCCCATTTACTTTGACTTACTTAATGCTTTCCTTATAATGGATTATGAATTTCTCATCACTCTTGTTGATCTTATTCTGTATTTGTCCAGCCAGCTAACATTTTTCTTCAAGTCTGATATCTCAATCTAGACAGAGGATTCTGACTGCCATGTGGGACAGGAGATTTGCTCCATGGGTTTTTAAGACACTACATC
>Ga0181612_132401_pt1 | contig 10699 bp, 9 predicted proteins | sample HoacroProtozoa21_FD_119630 | JGI IMG/M metagenome (GOLD analysis project Ga0181612, IMG submission 119630) | Hoatzin crop microbial communities from Cojedes, Venezuel. Combined Assembly of Gp0051906, Gp0051904, Gp0051908
ATCCACCCCTTAAAACAGCCGTTGTGCCTCTGCTGAGAGTTTCTGTGTATGCTTAGCCTGAGGCTGACACATGATGAGGAGTTTTATTCAGATAAAACGGGTGTTTGGCAAAATTATAAGGAACTGAAAGTAGGTCATTAAACGGGGACCTAATCATGTCCCACTCATGATGTGTGCAGATATGTGCCTTTTGCATGTGTCTGTTCACAAGGCAGGAAGCATAAAGGAGATTGTTTTCCATCAAGTGAGTAGTTGTAACACCTTGACAGAGTCCCTGAATCAAAAGGTCATGGAAAAGTCAAAGCACACAAAACCTAGCTTGCTCCACAGGTCTCAAAGTTGTCTGAATAGGAATTGCTTCAAGGATTAATTCAGGTGAGCATCCTGCTCCAGCCAGGATACGCAAGCCCTCACTGATGGGATTCAGAAAACGCAAAATGAAAAGCAGTGGAAACAGCCTCATCTTGCAAACATTTGTTCAGAAAAACAGTTCCACTGAGCAGCCATGCTAACAAAAAGATAGACAGCAAGAGCAGTCATCACCCGGACTTGCATGCTCTGCTTAGGCTGCCGCTTTGATCCTGCATGAAATCCCCAAAGCTTAACACCACCTTATGACGACGCCCTATCTCTTGTGAATGGAACTGGTTTAAAGGAGGCATCTGCTTCTAAAGGACACAAAATGTGGGATACAGGCTCTACTTCAGAAAACCCATGTGATTTCATAAAAGAGGGTTATGCTTCACTAGTTTGTTAGAACATGTTGAGTTTTACTGTCAGCTTAAAGGCTTCTGTAATGAAACTGATCACTACACTGGGTAGGATATTCATAAAGCTTTTAACCCAATTCCTTTGTTTCCAATTAAAATAACATCTAAGAGGCAGAGTTACAGACCAATGAGATATTAGTGCAGTGCTTAAAATTAGGCTACATCTAGACATCACTTCTTTTAAAAAAAATTTATTGACCATGAGAGACTCTGCAGAAGACAGCTGTGGGATGTGAGCTTTGTTTTTGTTTATATCAACACTGGGTATAATGATGGTGAAATCAAGGTTTTCTGGTTTGTAAATTATGCTAAAGACCAACAAGTGATAATGGGCTTTGAAATTGGACTCTGAAGTAATATCAAATAGTGAATGTGATTAAATATAGGTAAACAGAGAACAACCGGTCATGGAATGAGAAACCAAAAAAGCAATTGCGAAAATGGAAATTTACTGCTGCAAACTGCCAAGAAAAGAGATTTGTCAAAGAAAGAGAAAATGTATCAGAAGATGTCCTGAGTTCAGACAGCAGCTTCACTAGTGAATGCAAACAGAACTTTGTCTGTACTGCTGGGGAATGTAATCTTTTGTAAATCAAAAGGAGAGGAAGTACAGTGTTTCTGTACCAGCTATTAGATAAAGGCCATCTACAGTATCTGTCATTATGCTTTTGAAAGAATCTGTTCTCTCTTAATGGGGAAAAATAGAGATGAAGTCTAATATTACACATCTCAAAGATTTGAATGATGAAAAAATTTAATACAAATTCGACTTGTTCTTCAGTGTCTGATATCCTTCAGGCCACATATGTAAATATTCTCACATAGAATCAGTAACATTTCTCCTAAGAAAAAATGCACACAGGTAAGAGAGAAGAAATACGGTCACCTCTGAACACTCTTACTCAAACACCCTCCATTCCACGCCCTCCTCCTGCCACAGAGAGCAGCACTGTTCACCGGGGCAGATGGCAATGAAATATTCAGAAGACACATGCTGGGGAAGGTTCTGCTCTATGAAGTGTCCTTGATGCAGTCGTGGAGATGCCAGAATTGTCCTGAGGACACAGCAGCTACTGTTACACACCATTTACAAAGAGATGTGCCCTGCTCTAGGGAGCTTTCAATGCCAGTAGGGGAAACACAACCAGCGAAAACAAGATGTTTATAGTGACTTAGGTGGGTGGTAGGAGTAGAACCAGAACACAAACACACCACAGCTCTGTGGGTTTAGAAATACATCACTGTATTTCTGAGGTGTAGAACATATGTGCAGCAAAGATTAATTCTGTTCAAAGCTTTCCCATGGGCTTATTCAGCAACCGTGCTTCTTTTCATTTCTGACCCTCAATTTCCAGATCTGCTGTGTGCCCCTTTCCTTTATTGGTGCTGCTGTAAAGCTGAGTTCTCTAATGCATTTAATACATCTATCCTGTACAGCACAAGCTGTTCAGCATGAATGTGTTGCTCTTTAATCGTCTGTCTCATGTTCCCATGACACTGTTGTTGACAGGTTTTGAACATGTCACAGATAGAGAGGAGGGGAATGAGAAATGAATCAAACTAAAATCCTAGGCAATGAGCTTTCTTGCTTCTGAAACCTCTTTTTGCTTTATGTTTGAAGAGAAAGATCATTTATTACCCTATTTTTAAGTGAGTTGCCTATTCTACCTTCAGGATCCTAACTGCTTTTCAGACTGTGTGTATCATTAATACTCTATATCTTAATTTTCTAGCCTAGGTAGTAATCGAGCATTCAGTCATTGTTATACTCACCATTCTGCCAACATTTATTAAAATAAAGCAATTAACTATTGTCTTAAATGGAGTTTAGAGGTAAGGCTCATTAGTTTTAGACTCATTACAATTAAGTGGGATGATAAATGTAGAATTATTTTATTGCGGCTTTGTAGAGAAACCTTGTTTGATTATGCAGTGTCAATTTTCACTCTGTGCTGCGCTTTTGCAGTTCATCTGCCCCCATTTTATGAAAACACAAGTCATTATGCAGACTCTCTTATAACCGAGAAACCTCAGTCCATTCACAGTCCATACATTTGTCCTGACTCACATCCAGTACAATGAAACACCGCCTGGTGAGAACCGAATCTGCTGCCTTCTGATTGCAGCCAGACCTTCCAGTCCCAGGACCCAGTTCCTTCTTCATCTTGGCCCCTTGGTGTCTGATTTTCCTCCTCACTACCTATAAGTATAGCAATTAAAAAAGGCCCATTCACTAGCACACGGAGGCTGTTATTCCTCCTTTCCCTTGGTGAGTCTCTCTATGACATTGACGGGTCTTCCCATGGCACCGTAAGTGCTGCTCTCTCCAGGTTAGCTGGTTATGATGTACAGTGTCCTACTAGGAGACCTGATTCTAGAGGCTGATTTCCTCCCTGCACTCAGCTCAGCTATGAACCATTCAGATGAAGTCTTCTTCCAATTAAGGTCCTTAATGCAGATGAACCGAATGATGTAACGAAGTGTTCAAGAACAAGGTCAGAGAGAAGAGGACTCCCAATGAGGTCCAGAAGGAGGACTCAGGGGCCTAATGTTAGGGCACCTGATTAAGTACCTGGCTGAACGAAGGCTTCAAGATCTAAATATAACCAGCCAGGCTTGCAGATACTGTTGTCACCCTCCTCAGAGGCCCCACACAGCATCAGCTCAGATCTGAACACTATACAGCTGCTTCACTCTTTGAAAGTTTTTCCTTTAGCACATGACTTCCAGGGCAGTATTTAACCATATTCCTCAGTTTGGCTTGTTCTTTCTCCAGTGACACAAGGTGAAGGAATATTATTGATAGGTAAGATAGGAGAGTCTGAGGAAAAAATAAACAATAATCATAGTCAGGAAATGCACCCTTAAGGCATAACTCTAAACAGTACAGCTTTTTTATGCCTCTGGCTAGCAGCTGAACACAACACTTTGAAGGGGTCTGCAGTTCTCGGAGATGGGGATTCTTGTCCAGATATCCAAGTATACTTGCTCGTGCAGGACACGTCTTCTGTTGCAGCTTTCGTGTCACAGGAGAGGTAAATTACATCACTACTTTGTTTATATTCGTTTTAGAAGACGGAGGAAAACCATCAGAATAGGGAAGGATCTGGATCTGCCTGGGTCCACGCATTCACTAGCTTCCTCCCTTACCTCCGCAACCAGACAAAAAGGGCATAGTTGGTAAATGGTTCTTTGAATCCTGCTGGGCTTTCTTCTTGGTTCATGACAGCTTTGAGAATCCCTGGATTGGTTGCAAAAATGCTGTTATTGTAGTCCTTGTTCTGAACTGCTGATGGTTGTGAAGTCGTACTGCTAAAACCAAGGGGAGTCTGGCTTCTATCTGCAGGGGAGTCATGATCAAATACCTAAGAAATGCCTAAGAAGATTGCACTTAGTCACAAATGATCTTGTTCATCACAGAAGCACCACTGCCAGACAAGGAGGGCTCTGTTCACTCACAAATCTATTAGTGAGTCCCTAAGACAGACAAGGGAGATGTATCAGGTCTTCACTGGAAGCCCAGGCTGTGGATATGCACTCTGGGGTGTCAGGTTAGTCAAGTCAGCTTTTGGAGAGAAGGAACTGTGTAAGTTTTTGGAAATAAATCTCTTTTTGGAGTCTTTTCTGGATTCATAGTTGCTTGTTAGCATAGCTATGCAAAGGCCTGTTTTTTTCAATTCATTAGCCAAAATGAAAAACAGGGCAGGGAGCAGTGGGAAAGAGGAAAGCATTTATCTCAGCTGAAAGTCAAAATCTTTGCAAATGGGAAAGTAACAAATAATTCATGTCACATTGGATAAAACCTTGTACTTGGTCCAAACCAAAATGCTTATGTGAGGAGTCTTTTAAATGTTTGAATGTTTAATAAAAGCAGACAAATTAAATTGAGTCTGACTTTGAATGAAGGCCTCTTCTTTTTAAAAATGTCAAAGCAAGAGGTGGGAAGGCAAGCCAGAAGCCTGCAAAGCTAGAAGAGAATCACAGAATAATTTAGCCTGGAAGGGACCGCTGGAGGCCTCGGGTCTAATCCTCATCTTAGGGCAGAGCCATCTCAGATCTTCTTGCTTGAGACCATGTTCAGTTGAGTTTTGAACATCTCCAAGTGTGGAGATTTTACTCTGTGTCTCAGCCACCATTAAGCTAGGCAGTCATGGAGTACCACCAGATGCCCATCCTACAGAAGGGGAAACCAGGAATGAAGACATGAGATGCACCAGCTACCTACCACTGCTCAGCAGCAGGGCGACGGTCATAATGTCCATTACTCAACATATTTAACATTGTCTGGATTGCTCTATAAACAAGTAATACAAACAGCTTTTTCAGAGACTCTGAGAAAATCAGACTTCTAACCCAGCTCACATGTTGAGTTAGTGAATGCGGCTGAACCTGTATCGTGCACAGGTGACACCACTGTAACACCCAGGCACCACACTGGCTAATGGTGCCAATTCTCAGCACACGAGTTTCATGAGGAGAGACGGTGCCTTCGGAAACCTCCAGAAGGATTCACTATTCTTCTACTGGATCTGTAGACAGAGTTTATAAAATGTCAAATGTGAACGGAAGTGAGGCCACAAAAGCTGGTTTGAAGCTGGGCAGAAACTCAACAGTCACAGTATTTGGAAATTATATAAAACTTTTATTATCACTTTGGTATGTAAAAACCCTTCCTTGCGATCCTACTGCCTTAACCAGTTTTCAGTGATAATTTTTTCTATAAATCCAAAGGCTTCATTTTGGTCAGTGCTTTGACCATTAATTGCAATGTGTAATACAACATATGATTTAAAACAGCAAAATAAAAAGAAACAAATGCTGATTAAACAAAAGGACTTGATCTTTTCAAGAAAAAATTATTTCTGTAAGGACAAGTACGTTATTTCAAACTATTCTGTGTTAAGGGAAAAAAACTTCCACAAACCACAAACAAATAACATTGAGCTTGTCTTTTCATCATAGTACCAGATTAAATCTCAAATCTGACAATGCTTCTTGGGTCAGAAATTTTGGTTTTCAGCTTGTTCTCATTTCCTGAGAGAGTTGACAAGGTAGCAAAGCAGACTCCAGATAAGCTACAGATGCTCTGAAAACCTCTAAGTAATATTCCAGGAAAGGTCCTTTGTGGTTTTGTTTGGGAGGTACCACTTTGATGTAATCAAGCAGAGAATTTGTGCCTTTCTGGGGAACTTTCACAGAATCAGCTGCTACCATTCTTCAGCGTCAGATCCTCAGGAGACAACACATTCATACTTTCAACAAATAAATAAGATCAGCACTGAATTATTGGCTTCAGCAGTAAAATTTGAGGCAGCAAGCCTCATTCCTCTTGTTTGGAAAAGGAATTTAAATGAATGAAACTCAAAGTATCTGGCTTGCAGTGCCACCCTGCAAGTGGCCTATAACTCCTGTAAATTACTCTCAATTGCCAGTTTACCAGCGACTTTCTGCTAACAATACAGTCGCTCTGATTTAAAAAAATTCTGCTAGCTGCACATATAGGAAGCCCAGGTCACCTGCCTTCACCCACACGTCCTCTGTTTACCCAGACAATAACAGCAGTGGGTGCACTGATTTACCAGATTAGACATGACCCTGCTTCTTATCTCGCTCAGAATAGAGCGCCTGTGATTAGTAGCTGTCTATCTGTGAAATGTTCAAAGTGAATTGAGACTTAGTGGTCTCATCTGACTCGCTCATGGTCTGTAATCCCTCCGCATGGGAGTTGAGATGAGTTGATATGACGTAATTTGTAATTAGGAAGCTTGAATAGCAGAGAGCCTTCAGATAGCCAGGTAAATCCTGCTTTCTCCAGGGAGTGTGTTTTACAGAGCGTAAGGAAAAAAAAGCAGCAAAGCAACCACATGGTTTCCAGCAAAGCCAAGAAACAGCCACTCACACTGCCCATGGCTCCTCTCTTTGTTTTTGCCTTGCCTGCTGCAAATAACCTTTTCCCTAGGAGGTTCCCTGTGCTTGATAATGTGGCTTCTTTCCAGAAACAGTGGTTGCTTCCCATATCAATGATGTGAATATTCCTCTTGTGGCTCTAAAGAAAAGGAAAACAGCACTACATTCATTCAGATCCTCATTTCATGCCTATTTAGATAATGCTGACTTCAGTAATTTTGAAATAATTCTATTCCTGTTTGTAGGAGATTTAATGGTTGGTTGTCACTCTATTTTAAAAATTAATATTACAATTTATTTCTATAAATGGAAGCCTCAGATGTTTTCTCAGGATTAAAAAGGTCTATTTCTTGCCTTCTTTCTCTTTAATTTCCTGCTACAATTCAGAAAGAGCTGGATCCTATGGCTCCTGCTTCTAAATCCTTGCTAGAGTACAGGAGGTCTGCATCAGCACTCCTGGGAATCTGAGCCTTGCTCAGGAGAGGACTGTTTGATATTGCAAGTTCATTTTAAGTCACTCCATTGCATTTTCACTGTTCAGCCTTCAATCCGAGATTATCTTCGCCCATCTGTTATTTATCTTACCGGTTATATGACCTGTGGATCACCCAGCTTTTCTTTTAAAATCTCATTCTGCTTTGTGGGATTTTTATATCCATTCATTACTTGCTGCTTATTTGTCAAAAAATTGCCAGCATGCAGTTTTACCTGAAATAGTAGTAAGGTGCATAATGTACCAGAGAAGTGCTTTCGCACACTTCTGTAGCTATACGTGTTACTCCAACAGCAGCTCCCTGTGAGTGTGTTATCCCTGTGTTACACAGGGGCAGCAGAAGTCAGAAGCACATGAATGTCTGTCGCAACCCCTGAGGAAGTCCAGACAGCCATGATGTGAGATTTTGCATGTGTGATGCTTCTTGGTCAAACACATATACATCAGTGTGAGCTGAACATTGATATTAGAAATATTCACTGATTTTCTTTTCACTGACCTCTGTAATTTCCACTCACAGTCACCTAACGCTGCCTGTGCACGAGCACACAGCCTCGCAGAAGTACTCCATGGCAACCAGTTTACTTAGGGAGCTGTTCTACTGTCATTCCTGCATTGCTGTACTTCTGCCTTTCTGGGTGGCAGAATGGTTCTGATCATGCCTCTTCTTGCTGAAACATATGGTGGGTGTTCTAGTGCTAAGATGCAACCTTCGACCAAAAAGAAAATCTGCCCCATCAACAGTTCTAACTGAACTACAGCAGTTGCACCTGAAACATGATCTTAATACAAAGCTGTACCCTGAACTCCTGTTACACAGAGGTCTAACAAGTTGTTCACACAAAGTCCCTTCTGGCTTTAAAGACATTCTTCCTGTCTTTTTTTGGTACTAAATAATTTCTCAAGAGGGAGACTGAAAATGTGATATTGCTGCTACTGAGACGCACTTTGCATCATACTGCATCTTTAAAGCTTTACTCAGGGCTCTGTCCCATTATGCTGGGAGATGTAAAAGCAAAGGAAAGTCACTGTTGACCTCAGGGAAATCAGCCTTTAATCTAATAGCATAAAACTAGTAGCTGTGAAAACCTGGGGTTGGCAAGGCCTGGGAGCATGCTGTACAAATAGAGGGAAGAGGCTAATGGAAGGGGTTCGGACAGAAGGGGAATATATGGAAAGTTAAACCCTGATTTTTTCCATTCTAACTCCTCTCCACTGCAATTCCTTGCTTGGGCTGGTGTAAAAGCAGAATTAATACAAACTGTTTTGTGTCCATTTCCATGTAAAATATAATAAGTGTATTAGCTTTTAAATGTTTTGAATTCTTTAAATTCTTTGTTCTTGTAAAATTGTTGATATTACCTGGTGCCACAGCCATGCTTTTGGTCAGGATCTGGATATACCAGACTACTGACTTACTGTTTGCAGAGGGTTACTGCATGCAGGACTCAGAGCAAAGTCTCCTACACCCAAACTCAGCACGGTACGCACCAGTTGTATGCCCTGTTGCTCCTCCTTTCATGTGTGTGTACAAGTTTTTCCCACCCAAAGGACAACTAATGATAGCCCTGGGGAAAACACAGAGGTGCCTGGCACCAGCTTTGCCCTTCTGTGACACAAGATTGATGGATAAGGGAAGAAAAGCTGGTGCTAGGAGATATACTCAGGTTAAAGGTGGGCTCTAACTGCTGAGCTCACAGGCATGTCTTTCTCTGTTGCACATGAGCCCAGACATCCTCTTCCAGGCTTGGGAAGGAAGCAGAGGGCCATGGCAGGCTTCTGGCTTTCTCCAGACTTGACTCCCTCCCTCTCTCCAATCCTGCAATGAAAAATATTGCCCTAAATGGCTGAGAATTGATAACCTAACCAGGTTTTAATGGGTCATGCATAGAAAAGAAAGTGCTACTGGCTCTGCCCATTACAGGGTGCAAAGAGAACAGAGACACATTTCTGTTCAGAGAAACCTTAGCTTTCTACTGACATAAAAAGAGGAGCCAAGGCTTGTCTCAGCTGCAGGAGGATCCAGAGCGAGTGACTGCCCTCATGTTCCCTAAACCCTTATTGTCAGAGATGTGCCTCAAAAATGCTGACTGTCGCTCATGGAAAGGAAAGGGATCTCCCGTGTCCCCTTGCCCCACTATTGCCCATGTCTGTGCAGAGACAGGTGGATTCTGGCAGCTATGTGCAAAGATATGTCTGAGTGGAAGAAAAATATCTCTTCCACACCACCAAACTACAGGCAATTTTTTTCCTAAGCAGAATTTACAAGCCATTACCCACCACATCCAGAGTATTACTAGAGCTGTCAAGAGAAAGGAATCAGTGTAGAAACATCATTCCACTGGGAAATGTAAAATGGCAACAAGTTGGTCCCTCTACAATATGTTCAACGCTTAATATAAAATGATGTACAACTAACCTGCAATGAGTTCTGTGCATGAACTCTCTTCTGGGATGCTTGTTTGTGATTTCCTTCCTTGTTCAGAAAAATAGTTTCTTACAAAAAAAATCATTCTTTCCCCTTCTTTTTTTCAGGGCAGACTAATGAAGAAGCTGAGTGATTCAGCTGCTATGTGATCATGGGGGGGTTGTGTTTTGTCATTTATGATGATTCTATGATGGTCATAACTCCCTCACAGTTACTTTCCATGCCATGCTCTCTACCACATGAGCAACAAGCTGCTTAAAGCACTTTTTTCCATGAAGGGTGAAGTGTTGGCTCTGTGACCAAGTCTTCTCCTCTTCAATCTGCTCTTTCTGCTTGATGCTGTGTTCTCTTCTCTATTCCATTTGCTTTCCCCTCATATACTCAATCACTTCCCAAAATTTTATTTTACATTCCCACCTTGATTAACCTGTGCTGGTGCATGGGTTCTCTCAGGAAAGGCTCAGGGACATTGGAGGAATTTCCTGCAAGAATTTGCCCTGTGATCCTTCAGCTCTTATTTCAGCTCCCAGATTGAATCCTACACTAGCAAACCGTGACAAAGTGGCTAACTGCAGCCTCTTCAGTCTTTCCTTCTTCATGATATTCATGTCTTTTCTTCCTTTATTCTCCCTTGATTTTCTTGCTCTGGCTTTGGGGTCTCTTGTTTGCTCTTTGTTTCCAGTTCTTTTCCCCATTGACAAATCCTGCACTCCCAGATATTGCCTGCCTTTATTTCTTTCACAGCTTCCTTTCCTGAAGTGGTCCACTCCTGCAATACTCAAATACTTCAGTGGCAAAAAGCAGTGTCTGTATCACTTCTATACCTCAGCTAACTTTACAAGCCATTACCCATCAGACCCAGAACATTACCAAGGCTGTACTCACCTGCTTCCCTGATAACCTTATCATCTCCCTGGTTTCCTTCTGCTCTCAACTCACTGGGAATGCTGATGACAATCACAGAATCACAGAACCACAGAATAGTAGGGGTTGGAAGGGACCTCTGTGGGTCATCTAGTCCAGCCCTCCTGCCGAAGCAGGGTCACCTACAGCAAGCTGCACAGGAACTTGTCCAGACGGGTCTTGAATATCTCCAGAGAA
>Ga0181612_144955_pt1 | contig 10698 bp, 6 predicted proteins | sample HoacroProtozoa21_FD_119630 | JGI IMG/M metagenome (GOLD analysis project Ga0181612, IMG submission 119630) | Hoatzin crop microbial communities from Cojedes, Venezuel. Combined Assembly of Gp0051906, Gp0051904, Gp0051908
ATTATTAAAAAAAAAAAAAAGTTTCTTGTGACTAATTTCAACTGCAAACCATATGGTCTTTTTACTTCTCCTGCACTCATAATAATTAAATGGCTAATTTCCCCTCTTAAACTACCTTCGGCCGCAGAAAGAAACAAAGGAAATCACAGCTATTCAGCTACAAAACATCTTGTTAAAGAACAGCAAAGAGTTATGCAATTAACCCCACAAAAGCCAGAATTTCACAGTTATATCTAACACTCCGAGTTAACAGGAACAGGCTTTAAACTGAGCCCTTTTTTTGTTGTTTCTGTTTGCTGGCACAGCAGTCACAGTTAAGGTCAGGTGTCAGACCAGATTTAAGCCATAAATGTCTGCTCCCTTGTTTTTTTGTGAGCCGGAGTCAGCGCCTTATTGTGATTTAAATCAGCCACTGGGTGCTTTGGAGGAGGCTTCCATTAAACTGGGAAACAAAGAATATGATTGCTTTCACGGCACAAACGCCTGCGTATCTTGTACGCACTGCGTTGGACGTACCGCAGCAAGAGCCCTCAATGCTGGTGTGCCATGTGTGTGACCAACGCGTCTTCTAGCTTCATCTTGGGGCTGTTCTGGGGTGGCTCGGGCCTCGCTGGTGGCAGCTGCCAGCTCCTGCCCAGCTCAACTGCTCTCCTCTGCCGCGTACCTGCACCAGAAACATCCCGTTTTGCCATCCCATTTGGAGTCCATCAGGCTGTTGCCCAGAAGCAGTGGGATGCTAGGAGTTTTTTAAATTTTTCTTTTTGGCAAAGCAGCAAGGAGCACTTCTGAGTGACATGGATTCAAGAAAATGCTTTAAAATATGCGCGACTTGAAGCATCCAGCTGGTTCAATTTAGGTCAAAGGAGCTGGGAGAGGAGAATCGGAGCAAGTCAAAGTCCAGCAAAGCAGACCATGCTGCAGACTGATGCTCCTGGGTGATGCTCTGAGCATTGCCTCTTCTTATGGTGTGTGGGACTCAGCAGCTGCCCCTAAAGGTGGCAACTCTGAATCACAGAATCACAGAATGGTAAGGGGTGGGAAGGGCCCTCGGGGGGTCATCTAGTCCAACCCCCCTGCCGAAGCAGGGTCACCTACAGCAGGCTGCACAGGACCTTGTCCAGGCGGGTCTTGAATATCTCCAGAGAAGGAGACTCCACAACCCCCCTGGGCAGCCTGTTCCAGTGCTCCGTCACCCTCAGAGGGAAGAAGTTCTGGGGCCTGGCAGGTTCATAATGTCAAAGGCAGCTAAAGACTGCTGACATAGAGCACAGGCACTCAATGGTGGCATACAGGCAAATAAATGTTATCTCTACCCTTTTTTTTTTAAAAAAAGGCAATGTAATGCAAGGGAAAAGGGAAAGATAATGGGGAAAGGGGGAGAGGAAAGCAAAAAAGTGAAAGAGGAAAAGCCAAGCGCAACGGCAAAGGGGAAAAGTATCTTGCTGATTCTGGACGTGACATGCAAGCCTCGGAGACAACTGTCTGAAAGTTCAGTGCCTCTGAGCTGTACACAAAGCCCATCAATATATTTCCTTGTTGCAGTCCAAGACTATAAGAAAGTGCTTGCCCCTTCCCTGAGAAAGCGTTTGATTATATTCCTTTGGAGTTTCACTCCGAAGTATTCCCTTCAGATCCCTGCGCAGAATGCAAACAGAGTGCTCCTAGGAATGGACGATGCCTGCCCTGATTCATTCTTCCGAGGTTTTGTTTTTACTTTGCCCCTGAGGAACTGGCTATTTTTAATGACTTTCATGATTAACAAAACTGTCTGAAGGCCTGCTGGGGTCTTCAAGCTAGTTATCAACAAAGTCATCTAGCTCTTTCCCCTAGTGTCTAAGCTACTGGCAAAGACCCAACACTTGATCTTTCTCCCCAAGCTGAGGCTTGTCTAGCAGGGTTTAGAGTCATGTTGGGGTGGCAAAAAAATCCGAGAGAATTACTTTCTTGTTGCACTGCCTATGGAAAACCATACTCTCCTGGAAATCTATCTGTCTGTCTTGTCTTCTCTGCAAAGCTCTCGTGCAGAATCTTCCGCTTTCCCCCAGCTGTTTCCCAGCTGCAGGCAGGTGACCTGATATGTTTTTAATGAAATACTGAATGTGTATCCTCACAGCTGGGCACTGAACTCCTAGCAGCAACACATGTTGACTCCTACACCTTTAACAGTCTCCCTGCTGTATGACACTGCTAAACGTAAATTCATGCTCTGAAGAGGCCCACCACTTCACACAGCGCATCCTAGACCATGCAGGACCCCAGGCAGGCAGAGGGGTGTTTGAGATACTACAGTAAGACCAGAGTGCCAGAAACGGGCTGTGAGTCTGAGGGAAGAGAGAGGAAGAAGGCAGCAACAGCTTGTTGTGGCACTGGGAGGGAGAAGCAGCACCAGTGAGCAATATTTCTGCCTGTCCCCATGCCCTCTCCCCGCTGTCATGTGCGAATTTCCTTTCTGCCTCCCTGGGAGAGGCAGGGAGAACAAAAGATACATTGAAGAACAGGCAAAGGCACCTAGGCATGCCTTAGTGATATTGTAAATTCATAAGAAACCTAAAAAAAGGCATGGCAGTTAATGAACAGCGAAACATATGAGATATGGATTGAAAGGGATATTGGAAGATATAAGTTTAACTACATCAGGACACAGCATGGTGTAAGACCAATTTTTTTTATTAAAATGTCATGCAATTCTAGTGCTTTTCCTACTAGTTGGTAGCACATTTCACAGAAATAAAGGATTGATAACATCCTGCAGGAGGGTGCAGCTGGGGAGCCACTGAGCCCAGACACACTGGTACCACATTCTAGATTAATAAAGCAAATAAAATTATATTTACTCTGTAATTTATTTCTGCCTCCCCTCATCATCTGTGTGTGCATGAAAAAAGCTCAAGTTTGCTTTCTGTGGATGACATCTAACAAAAGGGTGCAATTCACATTTGATTTTTTCCTTTGAATTGTTGAGGGCAAGTTATATAACTCTTTCTTAACATAGATTTATACATTTGTGCTTATGATACTTATTCATTGTTTTTCACAGGCTGCATTACACCTGAGGAAGGCATAGCAAAGGTTACTAGTTGGGGCTGCTCTCTATTTCAAAATCTTTCATCAAGTATCTGCACACTGTGTTGCTGAGTTACAGTGGGTCGATCCTGATACCCTCTTCAGGACCACTCCTGGCTACTCCAATCCAAGCTGTAAAGTGCAGTGCTACTAAGCCAGAATAAGAGGTCAAGAATCTGAGCCTGGTCAGAACGGGAGAAGTTTGGTTTTTTTTTACAGTGGTTCAGACTCCTGCAGATCTAAGGCTACACCACAGGCAAATATTCAACAGCTGAACATTGGTTTTAAACATCCTTTATTTTGAGCTAGTATGTCAATAATAGGTAAACAGCATGTCATGGGCAACTCTTTCTAAAAACAGAATAGTTTTGCAAGTTGCTGGAAAACAGGCTGTGCTTACATCAGAAAAGAGAACAGAAGAACCTTTTACAAGTCTTCAAATCTACAATCTCAAACTAATTAGCTTTTAACATCCTCTCTGCTACAATTCTGGGCTTTATTAGCTGTTCTGCTTGCCATTCCTGAGTCTGCCTAATGTCTTCTGTAGAACAACTATGCATTTTTTCCAGGCATTTGTCATTTCTTGAAACATATAAAAGAGAGCACTTGGATTCAACTAACAGACCATCTAAATGCTGCTCTGCATAGGGAGTGATATACGCTGACAAGGAGCAGAAGTCAAATTTTCTTTATATGGTTCTTTATGGTGAGCCAACCTACTTAAAACAAGCTCCTTCTCAAGGCAGCATATTGATTAGAGCTGACGGGCCGAAAAGACCTTTGGGAGACAACAGAATATGGCTTGAGTCAAAGAGTAACACTAAAGCTGGCAGCAGCAACATTAAGAGTCAGTAAAACCTGAGAGAGTTTGTCTCACACTGAAATTTATTGCACCCATTTGGACGGCCATTATGGTAGTTAGTAATTTTATCTGCACAAGTTCATCTGTATTTGGACTCTCAGAGCTCAGCGAGAGGTCTTGCAAGGCAGAACCATACCCAGGGCCCTGCTGACTGAGGCAAAAGACTGCTGTGCTGAAGCGAGCTACAACTGTGTCTGAAGATTACAAAAGGCTCTCCGTTTAGATGGGCAGCCACACCATGAGTTATGTTAACAGTAACTCTGACATAAGGTGATGGTAGGCCAATGCAGACGAGGATTTTCCTAGTCTCCGCTGCAGTGGTTGTCTTCTGTGGCTTGATGAAGCTGTCACTCACAAGCAAAAATTGCTGTTTTCTCGGATAGAAGTACATCTATACTTCATGTTTTAGGAAATAAATGAGACAAGAAAAGCAACGCCTAGGCTAATTTCCAGAGAAGTGGTATTAAATTCTCTTGATGGCACATTTTGAAGATGGTGGATTAATGCCACGCTACAGAACATTTTGCATTGCCTTAGTTTCTGAAACTACCATGACCAGTGTTCATATCTTCACTGATGATATGTTCCAGTGCTTAAGTATCTTTATCTTTGCAACATCTCTCCCAGTGGGTCGACGCCTATCCCACCAAAGACCAAGCTGCTGGAATCACCTTCAAAATGTTAGTAGAGGATCTATTCCTGGGGTGGGTGGTACCGATATCATTGAATCTGACAGGTGATCAGCTTTTAATAGTGCTCTGATGAAACAGTGGAGCACCGAGTTGGGAGTGGATATAGGTCTTCGTATTGCACACCATCCCCAGTCCTTAGCGCAAGTGGAGAGAGTTGACTGAATCCTGAAAGGGAAACTATGAAGAGGAATCTGAATTAAACCTCCCTTACTTCCCATACAGATCACAATGCATATGGTGTTGGGCATACCAGGTATACTGTTTAAGAGATCCTTAGGATCCTGGACTCCCTCTAGTCCGTCAAGAGAGGTAGGAATCTCTGGAGGGCATTTCGGTGTGCTGAAGTTAGGCAGTAGTTAGGTCCTCTTATAAGTTAAGGACAGAAAAACTATGCCCACAGACCCACTGTCCTCTACCTCACTGGCTAGCTACATCAAGATCTGAGCAAAAGGGTCCGATTCCCCCATGATTTAACTCAGCTATGGTCTTTTTTAATCATTTTAAGCCCTGCAAGATAGGTGGAGTCCTGACTATTTGAGTCACATGACTTATTTGTTGACAAAGTCAGAAAATTGCCTTGATTAAGTCTTCAGGTGACCAGCCAGCTGATCTTTAAACAGTCCTTAGCCCTTGTCAGTCTTTACACTCTGTATTTCCATTCAACCATCACTACACTAGAGTCTTTCTTCCAATTTTCATTGATTTCAGGTATAACTTCCCAATTTTTTATCTTGCTAAAGCACAACGATCTCTCCTCCTACTGTCATATGTGACACCAAGATCTTGTGAAAAAGGGACCACTATGGAGCTCTTCCTCTCTCTTGAAGGGGCCATCAGTCCAGAAGTCATTCTTCAGATGGTAGGATTCAGCATCTTGAGTGCTTTCCTGTGACCAAAAGAACTTATGCAGAGCCTCGTGGCATCTTTACTGTCACATTAGCCCACTTCTAATAAGACCTTCTGACAGCTGAGCCCTGAGCTCCTATTCCGTATCTGACTTATCAGGCAAACCCACAAAATGCAGACATGTTTTTAACTCATGTAAGGGGGAATGGAACAGAGATCATCTCTAGTGATATTTACCTTCTTCAGTAATCTGATCTCCCTTGGGCAAATGAACTCATATTCTCTGGAGACCACTGGCAACTGTATGCAGCAACTTCTGATGCTGCCAGGAAACTAACTTCCTCAAAGTGAGGAGGGGAGGAGAGACAGGTGGAAAAGAGGAAAGATTGGAAAGTAGCAGTATCCAGAAGAATGCACCTGGTTATTACAAGGAAGCAGTGAGTGCCAGAAAGACATCCAAAGCTTCAGTATTATTGAATTTGGAAAAACTGTGCCTGAGCAGTCTCAACCACTAGTACCATATATGTATAAGGAGTCCTTTTTCCTTCTGCCAAAGTCTGTCTAGGTTTCTTACCCCTTCTCTGGGCCTTTTGATCTGATGTGAGGGCTAGGTTCCTAGAGGAGAAGAGTAAAGGGTGTGTCTCCCAAGAGAGTCCTTGCTTCCAGTGTATGGTTGTCACTCTTAGCCACCATAAAGGAGAACCTTCACACATCGAGGACATTAATGGTCAAAAAAAGTGTACGTTCTACACTCCCTTTCAGTCCTGTAATTCAAAGACACTGTGTCCGATTTCCACCCAGCAGCAGAAGCTGGCCTTAACCAGACAACAGAGGGGATCTCAAATAGAAAGTTCCTGACATCACCAAACTGATGAAAAAAAGAGAGAAAAATAAAACTTCTGGGGTACGTATGAAGGAAAACACATAAAAGCCATTGCCCTTGGTCTCAGGGAGAAATCAAAAGCGGTGTTGTCTGACTGAATCTTCTCAACAACTTCATCCACTTACAATTTATTTCTGCCTCCCATCCCCCCATCCCCCCAAAAAAAGTCTCTGTAGAAATGGTTTCCTGATTTCACACTGGAGGCAGGAGGGTGACTGTTCTTGAACTATTCTCAAAGCTGTTCATCATTCTCCAGGCCATTGGTCCAAGAGCATGTTCCAAGGACAGTATAGGACACATAGGCTGTGCCTGTCACTTTTTAAGTCACCGTACTTTGAGCCATTAAGAGACTAATTATACTACCAAGGTAAAAAGACTCTGTCACCCCTCTTCTACTAAAGAGTTAACTTTCCTGGACCAGGGAATCTCTCTGCTCGTATTCAGCTGATGCAAGGTCAACGACAAACACACCGAGGAAGTCAGAGTTGCTTTATTTTTCTTGTGAGCAGGTCAAATAAAACACTGCTGATGCTCCATTTATCTGGAGCGACAAGCAAACACTTGGCAGCAGTGGAAAGCATACACTGGAATCTGGCACCAGGCTCCTAGCACAGCTGTCACCCTGCTGACTAATCACTTCATCCCCACGCTAATGCTGCTCCAGGTCTATTGGATCCTTTCATCTCAGATGCCCCAGCACACGCTCCTCCTGATAGAGCTATCTATACAGAGGTGTCACTATTAATTGTTGTGTAGCATTTTATTTTAGGAGAGTTTATTTAGCCAAGGTGTTTTTTCAGTGGTTTTCTCTTTCCTAGCATATTCCTCTGCGGCTTCCAGTATCAACCAGGCCTTAAGTAGATACCGCCTTGCCAGACTGAATTTTCTTGAGGGTTTTTTTGTATCTGTGTGTGTATGAGCTTCATGGCGTGTTTTTCTAAACAGCCTTTCCTATCAATTTGTTTTTCTTTGGTGACTATTCCAGCAATTAAGCTGCAATTGCACAGGGCACACCCGACTCTCTCTGAAGAGACCTGATTTACCTTAGGTTTGCATTATCGGATGATACTTGTAGTCTTGTCAGCACAAACTATTTAAGTAGTTCCCAAGGACAGTGTTAAAATATAGGTGGAGTCTATGAACTCTGTTCTTGGCAGCTGTGCTTTATTAGTTGTGCTGTGCAAAGGTGCTGCGGCTAAGGTAATGCAGTGCTTTCACAGAAGCATTGTGTATTGTGACAAGCCGAACAGCCTCCAGGACCCTCACTCATCATGACTCCCATTTCATACTTCATCCATTACAGGAATGAGGTATGAAAACATTTCTCCGTTTCCTAAAGATATTAACAGACTCCTGGGAAATCGTTTACCTGGAGAAAGGGAAGTGCCCAGCCTCATTTTTTTGCGTTCAGGCCCGAATGGCCAACCGTGGCAGGGCTAGCTGACTTTTTTGTTAGTGAATGATAGGCTTTCACAATGGGTAACTGTAAAGAACTCAGACAGTTAATTGGTTTCATGCTCTTGGTTACCAAACGTACAAAAACATAAATTTGAGTCACTTTCATAGTGTGTTCAGAGTAAGGATATCCAAATGCTTCTTAAAGAATAGCGAAGGACGTCTCCTAACACACTGGAGGTAGACAAGTTTGGTCATCCCCACTTGTGACAAGGATCGTGACCAGAGCGCTAGAAGGGTCAACTGATTTGGTCATTCAGACTCAACACGGCAGAGCTAAAACTAGAGTAGAGGCTCTTTATACTGCCTTTGTATGTTAAGTACAGAACCAGCCTTTGTATTTTAAACCATTGAGGTATCTGGCTGTCCTCAAGCGGGTGCATATTCTAGAGTTTATGGTATCATCTCCCTTTTCTCAGCATGATTTTGGCCTGAAACAAATGGACGACGTCCACATTCATTCTCTAGGCTATCGTATGGTGGTGTTTCTTGGCATTCTACAGTTGCCTGAGAAAATATCCCCATATGTTCTGTTACAACATTGGGATGGCCTGATCTGCAAGTCCTGATAGACCCCTGTAGTAAGCATGCTTCAGATGTCTTTGGTGAAACAGGATTTGAAAAATACATAGGGGCAGCAGCAAAAAGTGGGCATTTCCGTTGCCTGTGTGATTCATTCACAATTATTGACACAGGAATTCCCTGCTGTGTGCTTGGGAGATGTGCAGTATCTTCAGTGCCAGGCAGCAGAGATAATTATACAGACCTTGGCACAATGTTCTCAGTTTGTGCTTTAAGGAAGCACCATGTGGAATTTGCTTCTCGCAACAAAGGGATAAAGAGTTTTCCATAAAAGACCTTCACTGGGTTTTAGGTTGGCTTCAAGGGAAGAGGGAAGTGGTGTTTCAGATACATTAATCTGGAATAAAAATAGAGACTCTGCCAACAGAGCTCCTTTAGACCATGGAATATGTTTTCATCACTGAGTTTGAAATATCATTTCAGAGTCTTGGTCAGATTTGCTGTTTGATTTAAATCGGTGTAGCCTAATTGAAGTCAATTGAGCTATGACAGTTTATACCAGCCAAGGGACTGGTGTCTGTTCCAGAGTATTGTTTTCCCACAACTGGCCTGGATCTTCCAGACAGTGATAGATTTTCTGGGTGTTTCAAATACTGCAAGCATTCACACAGCCTTTCTTAGGATTTTCTCAAACGTTTGTGACATCTACTAATTCAGATCATCTTCTCCATGTGTACCTCTCAGTGCTGACAATGTGATCCCTAACCGTGTCATTTGTCTATTCGTCAGCTCTTTGCACTAATTTTTGCATTCCTCTTTCCTATGAGGAGTCGGGGCCACTTGGTAGTGCTTGATGGATGGTACCGCAGGGTAAGATTTAAAAGAAAAGTAGTTTAGATGATCACAGCTATGCAAATGACACTGGCTGAATATTGTCCCATCTCCAGACATGAAAACAAGTACAGCAGATCATGTCTGATAGTGTGACTGAGTTTTTTGATAAGGCGGCTCTGGATACAGTTCTTGCAAAGTGAAATTACACAGACCAGCTGGACTCCAAAATATGAAGTTTGAGCATTTGTGCAGCCTTTGTTGTGGCTGGAAGAGTATTACAGAGGCTCACTCTGATTTGTTTTCTTGGCACAGTCTTTCCTTCAAGGCCTGAGTCTCCCTTGCTTTGCGTTCTTGATAATGATTCATACCTGTGTAAAGCAGGTATAAAGTGTCTTTGTATTACAAAGCAGTGAAGAACTGGGATCACAAATTCTTCAGTGTGGGAGGAATTTTTCTCTTTTGAATCCATTTAATATTGTTACCAAATGGTTGAACTTTGGTAAAGACCGGCATCTGTTTTATTTGTACCTTGATCAGGCGTCCATGCTGTCTGTCTTTGAAACACTGAGGCTGAATTCCTGCAGTGCAGCATATGCTTAGCTGCCCGGGAACTTCTTGTGGCCAGTGCTGAACGCCATGATTTATTATCATCGAAAGTAGTGCAGCTGTAAGCAGCAGCTTAATATGAAGCGTAGAGTAGGACGCAGATCCAGCGTGATTAACCTCAAGAGGTCTCCTGAGGGCCACTGAGGCAATCTGATTTGGCAATCTCTCTTCGCTGACTGAAAGCAAACGCCTGCACCTTCCTTGGTGTTGTTCAGAGGCTGGCTGTGGCCATGCAGTCTGATGGAGCTAATAACTGGTCCCACCACAACAAATCTCTCAGGCTTCTCCCAGGATTGAGATGGCTCCACCTCTCAACTTGGATCACAAATTAGTTTGAGTGGGGAAGAAGTATTAATTTCTTCAAATCACTGGGTTTCTGAACCTGCTCATCTGAGTAAAATTGAGACTACAAGGTGCCTAGCAGTTTTTCAGAAAGGGGTGACTTGTCCACTAGGCAGTGCAGGAAAATAGGTTGCTGGAGACTTGCACAGTGCTTAGGTGCCCAAGCCCCATCCCTTCATCAGATTAGAAACTTCAGATGGTGTGTTGGTTATTCAGTGATCTTATTACTCAACTTCTGGCAACTTTACAAGGTATTTACTCTCTTCCTTAAGTTAGAGAGCGCATGTTCTGATCAAGGGCTTTAAAGAAAAGTGGTGCTTACCCAAATTGTTGTTTAATTGCTTAAAATAAAAATATCCTTTCAATGATGTAGTAATTAATTCTGGGGCATAAGCCAGTAGCAAAATATGCATGAATGTTATGTGCCACAGTCATTAAAATGTAAATTGGTCTTTTATTTTGATTGCATGAACTTGCTTACATGCTTTAGAAAGAAGAGTCCAAAATGGAAGTCGTCAGTTTAAAATAATAGTTGTTCTTTAATAAGAATATATGAAGAAACATATAACTGTTTCACTCTGGTCACTATAATA
>Ga0181612_150971_pt1 | contig 10698 bp, 3 predicted proteins | sample HoacroProtozoa21_FD_119630 | JGI IMG/M metagenome (GOLD analysis project Ga0181612, IMG submission 119630) | Hoatzin crop microbial communities from Cojedes, Venezuel. Combined Assembly of Gp0051906, Gp0051904, Gp0051908
GACCAGGCGGGTCTTGAATATCTCCAGAGAAGGAGACTCCACAACCTCCGCGGGCAGCCTGTTCCAGTGCTCCGTCACCCTCAGAGGGAAGAAATTCTTCCTCATGTTCAGACGGAACATCCTGTGCTTCAGTTTGGAAGCATCTGAAGTTGTCTGTAGTATTAAACATCAAATTTTCATTAGCCTAAATAAAAATATAATTTACTGGATCACAAACACTAAAGAGAAAAATATGTAACAGTCTTATTATATAAATTGTAAATCCTTTGAATGTACGTGACAGCCATATTTCCCCTATTTCACTTCCCTTTTCAGAGACAAAAGCCTTATCTGACAGTGTTTTATGATAGTATGAAAGCTAACATGAATTCATTTTACAGGAAAGAGGAAAATAACATGAGATCATCTCAACCTGTTGCAATTGTTAAGTTTTGCGCACATTGCTTTTAAGACAAAATGATACAGAAATAATCAAAAGGGGTTCAGAAATAGCAAAGGTGATATATCTTTTTGTCTCTGGTGTTTGCTATTCTAACCTCAGTTATGGAGATATTAAGGCTTATTAGTTGAGTAATTTATCTGACGGTTCTCAATGAATAAGCAAGACTGTGAGAGACAAAAAATTCACATTACAAAAAGAATACCTTAAAAGACTGAGCAATATTTTTTTTAATTCTACTGTTACTAGAAGTAGTAGAAGCTGTAATGTAGGATATAAAACAATGCAGTTATTTGGTAGGCATTTTATATTATTTATTGTGTTCTTGTGTAGCTCTGTAAAACCTTTACTGTCTGCTACAAGTTTTTATTCAGATACGTCCATCTAGGTAAAAAAGTTAAAAATCATAGTCTTAATACATTTAGTTAATACAGAGCCATTACAACTTCAGTTTCTGAGCTCAAATTATTGAAAGATAAAATTTAAGACAAAATGGTTCTAACAGAAAGGATAAAGTGTGATTGGCACTGGTCACATGGATACTGCTCAGCAGAAATAAGTCTTCAATAGTCTTTCAGGAATAGGGAAATATCTACTGCCCACACTATGAACCTGTCAGAGAAGAGCCAGCTCTCAGTGTTAAGACAGCAAAGCTAAAAGACCTTGCAGGAAAAAGGCACAAATCTCAGGTGAGAGCTGATTTGTGTCAGAGGAGCTTGAAGGAGGCAAAGCAAGCTCCTGTGTTCCTGGGACTGGAGGTGAAAGCACGTCTATACCCTGTGTCACGGGTTTCCAGCAGTGTGTGCCAGCAGTGAGCTGTTCAAGCACTACAGGAGGCGTGTGGTAAAGATCCAGGTCAATAAGCCATAGCAGGGCCTGGGCTTTATATTCAGGACAATCAGTGCTGTCTGCTGCTGCCAAAGCAAACAATGAGGAGGCACCAGTAAGGGTACAGGAATGGGAGAGGAAAAGGAAGACAATATGGGCTTAAATAAACATCAGAAAATACTACCATAGATTAAATACAGTGTCAGATAAGAATAGGGTAGATTTCTCAGCTGAAGATCATTTGGTAGTAAAGCTCCGTTTTGGTCTTAAAAACTCATATAAATTACAAAAAAAAGAAATAGCATCTGATTCTGAAAATATGCTGGAGAGCAACATCAATTACATGAGTACATGAATACACATTCTGTAGGATTGAACCAAGACTAGCAGTACTGCAAATGGAAAAAGTTAGTGTACTGATCATCCATGCAATGGTTGAAAAGCACTTCTGTATGTCTGGAATGCTTAAGAAACCCCTTTTCATATTACCCTATTTTAATAGTTCCTAAAATGACCCAACTGAAAACAAGCCAGCCGTGAAATAGAGCTATGCGATCTGACTTGGTTCTTTCTGTTTATGCAAAAAATAATAATAGCTTCTGTACTGTCATTATATGATGTTAAAATTTTCTCTTTGTGTTTTTGCTTTTCTTTCTCCTCTTATCAGAAATACTTAAAGCAAAGTCCTCACTGACCCATCTTGTCATTTAAACATATTCTAGACCTGCAGTTTCTCATCTTAACCTACAGTCTTTTTTTTTTCCTTTTTCTTTCTGTAGTTTGTTGTGGTTTTTTTCACCTCTTACTTCAAAGATTCACTATGAATCTTCACAGCATTTGCAAACGAAGAGATGTCTCTAGATTATAAAGTACAGTCTTTCAGATTTATCTGTTCTTTAATGTTTAAAGTAATTGTTAGAGTGTGTGGTTACCATGCTGTATCTGAGGGCAGTGCAAAACAGAACAACTTCCATCTTAAGCAAAGCTATCCTTCTGTGATTTTCACAACTCAATTCAAAAGAATCTTTCTATGACACGCTTTTATTGACAAATCTTGGTTCATAATTTATGATGATGAAAAAATATAAAGATATATCATTATTTTCTTTGAAAACTATATATTTTTAGAAAAGTGCTCATTCAATTAAATACTATTAAAAATAAATTTATCTTTAGGATGAATTTGTGATTTTACTGCTGATGTCTTCTATCTGATCTACACTTTATTTTAAGGATTTTCAGGTATTAAAGTTAGTTATAATCACATTGATGTCAGAGAAGTCACTTTAATTTGTCGAAGATAAGACAATGATCCACCCCATTTTTTGCCTGAGTTCATAGTATTTATTGAAAGATATAAACTATCATTTTAAGGGACTATTATAAAAAATTTGCATTTTTCCTAGTATTTTTTAAGATATGAAGAACAAAGCTTAAGGCCCATTGAAGTTCAGGTCATTATACTAAGATATTAAAAAGCCTTCTTTATTTGAAGTCTCTGCAAAAAAAGTCCTTATATTAATTCAATGCATGTTTAAAATTAAAATGAAAATCCTTTGCAGGTCTTCAATACGGAAAAGTGGATTTTTATAGAAGGGTTTAGGGAGAAAATATCTCAAGAACTTTAAACTCTAAAATAAATTCCACTCTGTGACCTTCACATATTAAAGTTAGCAGGAGATCTGTCATTACATTTTGGTGATAAAACAACAGCAGTTCTCTTTCTGAGCAAATGCTTTATAAAAGCAGCAATATTTTTCCAAAATTTCTTTTCCTATCTTAAGCTACCTTGTCTACCTTAGATATTGTTTAATCTTCCAGTACTCTAAGGTATTATACAAGCAGATAAATTAGCTAGAATCCCTGCCCCCAAAGAGTTTCATTACACATAACTACAATGACATGCGAGAAGGCAAAACAAAAGAAAGAATCACCAGGGCATAAGGAGAGAGGAGGAGGGAAATCAACTATGAAATCCTCAGTCGTAATGGTGCTTTCATAGCTTTCTATTTAGTTAGATTTTTATCTTTCATGGAGGAATAATACAATAAAAAACAGATGGGAGCTGTGGAATGGATGAGAAAGCTATGAACGTGAGGAGGAAAAAAGAGTATGTAGCCAAAATGTAGGAATAACTGATGGAAGGATATGTAAAATGAAATGTGTTCCTTTAAGAGGTTTGCAAGAAAACCATTTGCAATCAGTGGTGAGGGACAGGTGCAAGAAATGCAAAACAGCCATAAGAATGCAAAGGTTCACAGCTTTGAGATGCTTCTGATCACTAAACCCATCGGGCAGAGTGGAAGAAATCTGAGGAGAATCACTAAATGGGTTTGAAGATATAGAGACAAAAATTTTTAAAAAATTACATTAATGTAAAATTACTTTGGGCTTTGGGGGATATGTGGTGCAAGAAAGAGAACAGCAGTGTCAGAAGCACTAACTTCTATGAACAGGAAGAGATTCAGAAAACATCAGTGCAAGTCAGTCTAATTTCTTCTTATTGCTGTTTTGCTTTCTCTACTCTGTTTTTTTCAAACTACCCTTCCCAACAGAACTGCAGGTCTCCTGCTTTGGAGGAAGGGTGCTTCAATATGTTATGAAAGCATTTGTAGAACCATCTGAGGGGGAGTGTTTCGAGAGATATTTACAGCACTACAGAATTAGGTAGCAAAGCATCAATATATTAATACATCTTCTGTTCACAAGCCTTCTTTGGATTATTCCTGCTACTTCTTAAATCATTTTGCAATTGTCCATTAAGGAATGCACTGGAAAATGTGATGTCTCTCATTTTCCTTTGTCTTCTCTCAAATCACCATGTATATTAAAATGCTTTTTGTCTTGACTATATACAGTGTAAACACAATATAAGTCCCATGGCATTATACCAAATCCAGCCATAGAGAAGAACTAAATAATTCTATCTCACAGAATCACAGATTTGCAGAGGTTGGAAGGAATCTCTGAAGATCATCTTGGCCAACCTCCTGCTCAAAGCAGGTTCAGCAAAACAGGTTGTTCGGAACCACATTTTGAATACCCTCCAAGGACAGAGATTCCACAACCTCTCTGGAACACTTGCTCCAATATTTCATCGTTCTTAGAGTAAAATAAGTTTTTTTGTGTATGGAAGTGGAATTTCTTATTTCAGCTTCTTGGTTCTTGTCTTATCATTGGCTGTCCCTGAGAAGAGTCCAGATCCTTTTTTATTTCTTTATTACGTATTTATACACGAGTAAGGTCCTTCCTGAGCTTTCTTGACTCCAGGCTAAATAGGTCCGGCTGCTTCAGCCTCTCCTTATACTACAGGTGCTTCAGTCTCTTGATAATAATCATCAAAGACTATTATCTTTGTGGCCCTTCACTGGATGATCTGCAGTATGTCCATGTCTGCCTTGTACTGGCAAGACCAGGACTGGGCAAAGTACTCCAGATGTATTTCACAAGTCCTGAACACAAAGGAAGGACCACCTCCCTCAGCCTGCTGGCAACACTCCTCCTCATTCAGCCCAGAAGTCTGTTGGCCTCCTTTGCCACAAGGCTGAATAGTCAGCTTGGTGTCTACCGGTTTCCTCAGGTCTTTTCCTGCAAAGCTGCTTTCCACATGGTCATCCCTCAGCAGGTACTGGTGCCTGGGCTTATACTTGATATTTCCTTTTGCTGAATCCATATGATTAATGAAGTGAATAAGTATAGATCCCAGTCTTGACCCCTGGAACACACCATTAGTGACTGCCCTCTGGCTGAACTTTGTGCCACTAATGCTAGCCCTTTAACCCCAGCAGTTCAGCCAGCTGTCAATTCACTTCACTGTCCAACTAACTAGTGCGTAATTCATCAGTTTGTCAATGAAATGTTATGACATTGTGGAAAGCCTTGCTAAAGTCACCTACCACTCTCCCCTCATCCACCTTGTTAGCCATTTCAACACAGAAGGTGATGATCAGGTTGATTAAGCATGATTTCCTCTTCATAAATCCATGCTGACAACTCACAAGAGCCGCCTTCTCCTTCATATGCTTGGAAAAATTTTCCAGGATTATTTGCTCCACCACTTTCCTGGGGATTGAGGTGAGGTTCAGGAGCTCACTAGATGATCACCAGATGCTCCTTCTTGACCTTCTTGAAGATGACAGTGATCATTATTTTCATCCAAGCCTTTAAAAAATCATTGAGAGTGGCCTTACTATGCCAGCTCCCTCAGCACTCATGGGTGTATCCCATCACATCCAACAGACTTGTTCCTGTCCATTTTGTTTAAACATTGCTTAGCATTTGTCAGGGAGCCATGATTTTTGACAATGACCCTACAAGTTCTCGTACTACCATGTGCTTGCACAGTATGACTGTGACCAGCCACCATTTCCGCTTTACCAAGTAGTACAGCAGAAAAGGAATGTATATACATGAGCTGCCATTTTTGGCAATGTCACACCCCACACATTTTCATATGTCTCTGTGATTGGCAAGTTTCCATTTGCTGAAACTCTCTTACCTGTTTGGTCTCTGAGCAGCCTATGACTGCCTGCCTTTTTTCTTCAGACCAGGAAGTGTTCATATCTGAAATTATATATATTGATATATACACACAAATATGTATATAAAGGAGTGCACTATTATGTATAAATTTTGCAATAATTACGCATAGATAAACTTTAGATATATGTTTATAAATAACTATGTATTTGTATATATATGTATACATATATAAAAGTTAATTATGTGGATCCATAAAGGTACAGGTATAAAATGTAGAAAATATTCTGTAGTAAGAGCTAATGGGATGAATAACTAAGACTTAAATGTGAATAAAAAATAACTAAACAACGGCAAAAGGCATCCCATGTTACCAGGCTGCTGAGCTCTTCAAAGATGTTCCTCTTGGATCATGCTCCTCACTGAATTCAGTTCCCCAGTGAATCATTCCCAACAACAACCCTTCAGGCAAGGTTCGTTGATGTTCCAGGAAGTCTACTTAATCTTGCATTTAATTACTTTATCTACCCCGTATGTATGTGCGCTAGGTTGGACAAACTTCTGAGAGGCTGAAAAGAGGAATTCTCTCAGCTGAAACATGTCAAAGGGTCAGAAACAGATTCAGAAGTGAATGCTGCCATGTAGCTAAGGGCTGTGTGTTGAACAGAGCATGAGCTGACCCTGCTGCAACATCCATTCTCAGCCCTGATAAAGGGGGACAGACACATCCTCCTGCTGGAGGCTTATGTCATCATTTCTGAGGGTGCGGGATGAAAAGCAAACTGATGAAACTGGCCTGGGACACCAAAGAGTCTCTGTGAATGATGATTAGTTACTTTTATCCAAATCCAACATTTTCTTTAATCTTACAAGAAAAAAATCTTTAAACTGTTCTTTACACTAAAAAACCCATCAACATTACTGACATCAGAAGCAAAAAAGCCAACCTTAGAAGTAACGAGTCTGCCATAGAGAAAGAAATTTCAATATCTGATACATTTAGAGAAAGTATCAATTATCTAAAAAACAATTGTCAATGGAGCTGCAAGCATGCTACCAGTTTGACAGTGGTCATAATTAACAATTATTTGTAACTATATTCCTGCATGTTTAAAAAAATACAACAGTATTTGTGGTTCTCAAAGGATTTCTTCACTGTGCTTCAACAAAGGCTGGTATTTAGAAAGATCTTTTTGGTAAAGTTTACTCTATAACAAAACACATACTGTAATTTCAAACATGATTTTGCATTAGATTTAGCATTGCAGTTATTTAGATGTTTTTCTGTAAATCAGACCCACAAAAGGTAACAAGATCTAAAGCGTACTCGTTACTTTTATGTGGTAGCAATGGTGTGCAAGAAGCCCATGCTGTGTCAATGAACAATAATACTCCTACACACTGTGCAGAGAGATGAATCCCCTGAAGTTGGAGATATTAGGTTTATGTGGGACAGCAAGTATGCTGTTGTGGAATATTAACAAGAAAAAATGACAACAGAACATCTAATTTGCCAAAAGTGGGGAACAAAAATAGAAGCAGTAGGGAACGAGCTACAAGACAAACAGGGGACATGCCCTTTGCTTCCCATATGGCAGATAACAGATCTCAGACCCCAGAACAATATGTGAGTTGCACAACAATCTTATTTGCTCTTTCATTTGTCCAGTGCTAGAACTTCTAGCCGTCTGCTGAGTCAAAATTATTGATTTAAAAAATATGAAAATGTTGTCAAGTAGTTGGTGTGACAGTTAATGAACACAATTATGATACCACAAACAAAATCTAAATATATCAGTGCAATACATTCAAAACATATAAAATTAAATGTATAACGATTGCTATTGTGAGATAAATTTGATTCTTAATTATAATATATTATACATGGCTTTATTTATTTCATTTTCTTTATTTATCTAAACTATATCATCAAACCATATTGAAATAAAGACATTTACATGTCATTACATAAAGACGTGATTATTCTCTTAGTTCACACTGAAAGAAAAAAATATATATGCTGCAGAAAAAACTTATTCTTTCACTAGAAATTCAAAACAGATATAGTTCCAAAATTCTTTGTCAAGATAAATAACCTATGAATTTAAATATTTTAAAACTTCATGCATCTGCAACATGATAAACAACTATCAAGTAAGAAAAATATTTCCATTGGCTCATGTCCTTTTCCTCCACGCTCCCTTCCCAAAACCTGTTTTAAGTACCTCTGCCTAAAAACAAAAAAAACGTATGTAGCATTAGTCAATCTTCATTTCCTGATATAAGAAAAAAAAGAATCCATTTTCAGGTAAAGCAGATCTATTTTGTTTTTGGTTTTTTTTGAAAAACAAGAAAACCATCACTACAGTGACAGACATGTTAACACCTGTGAATAAAGAATCAGTTGTCCATAAGTTGCACATTGGCTTCAGTATATTTAGAAATGACTTCTCATAAAAGTACAGTGCTGGAAAAATGTAAATATGCTAAAAAAGAAGAACTTCCAGGGAAGTTTTTCTTGCTCTGTAAGCGGTGAGATACAGAGAAAAATAAATCTGTGGTAAAATATAACTGAATATTTTTCACTTTTCTTACAGAAAGTTTTGACTTTGCATCCCATGCCATGTTTGCTCTGTTTAGTCACTGGCATATTCAGTTGAATGCAACCGCAATTGTATATGGGATGAGATGGAGCCACGAACATACATCTGCATTATTGTTCCTGTATGGTGTTATGGGTACATTGAGCATGGGCCTAGAGACAGTGGAGTAGTAGTAAAATGGAGGTCAAATAGTCTTCACTCCAGGGAATGAATGCAACTGTTAATACTGTTCATAGTGCAGATCTGCTCTCTGCCAGTCCTGAAAGGGAAGATATAGAGCTGTGTGGTCGCAAATACCTGCATGTCAATGCAACGTGCATATTGTGTAAACTAATGTAAGGATGAAGTGTCCTTCACCAATAAATGCATCCGTGCTGTAACAGAAATATGACCAAGTTATTTAATAAATTGCTGCTTTTCATGTTTCTCTTTTTTAAATACTGATAATTCAAACACAATGAAACAAACCAAATTGCAGGAGTGTCTAGAAATATATTACATACAGGCTCTCCCAAAAAGCTATTGAATGATTTGAAAAGCATCAAAGGAAACCATTCTATTTCACCATGTTTTTGGGGTAGGCTTACTTTATGCTTCGGTTATACTAAAACTGAAAAACAATGAAAAGTTTAAAACAAAAATAATATTATATTAAAGAAATTTCCTTAGTTTGGAAAAGTTGCAGTGATGTGTTTCATCCATTTATAACCCCGTACTTTGGTGGAAAATATCACTAGTTTATTTCCAGAATAACCTAAGAAAATATTTACCGCAAAAGTAAACAAATTCCTAACTTAATAGTTTTTATGTCTAACTACTAGTAGTAGTTCTTTTTCTCACCCTCTCATATACTAAAATTGCTTGCCCTCTGCTGGACTGATCATTGGCCCAAATTCATCTGACTACTCGAAAGATCAGGGGTGGATTATTAATCAGTCCCTTGGCCTGATTACTGCTTGGCTGTTTCTCAAAGAATTACACATTAAATGAGTAACGGAAAGGCTTCTTCCATGGACAAAAGCCCATAAGAAAAAAGAAGACACAGGAAAGATGGGGTCTAAAGGAAACCTGCAGTTTAAGTTGTCTTCTAACCCTGCATGCCTTTAAGGGACAGGTCGTGTCTTCTCATGATGTGTCTAAGATGTGCAAAGAGAAGCAGCCTCAGGAGGTGTTTATTTCTTTGACTGTAAAGGGAGTCTCAGTCACTCACAAGTTAGCCCTCAGGCATCTAAATCATGGTCAGCTGAATTCCATCCATGAGAGAGTCTTCTGTGCTATGCATGGCACAGATTGTTTTCACAAAAGAAACAGATAAAATGAGCGCATACTTCTGTTCTAAGGCAAATTTACACAATTCTTTAGCTTAAATAGAATAAGACAATTTACCTAAGAGGTGAACAGAAATGCAGTTTTCTCATCAGCTATGATCAGAAGATATGCAGGAAGGTAGCTGCTTACCGTCATAGGCATTCTGTGACTATGTTAAAAAATGATCAACATGAATCTTTCATATTCACATAGAGCATACATATATAGATATTACTAAATGTAACAGGGACTTTAATCTCAGGGTTTCCAAAATCAATGCAAAAAACTTGTGGAAAAAAAAAGCGTAATTCAAGAAGCAACAGGATATGATGCTAATTGCAATTTTACTAATAAATGACTCATGGTGGTTAAAATTTTTGGTTAAAGATGCATTACAGCATCTAGGTTCTGCCAAGATTTTGATTATAAAAATTTCTTAAATTAAGATTACTGACTAATCTTTGCTCATGTGATGTCTCTGTCTTTATTCTAGATACCCAGGAATTTTTAGTGTTATATACCCCAAAAGTTTGGTTTTCCTCCTGTTGTCTAGGCCCTGAGTCTGCCTGCTGTTCCTGAAATATCACACTTCTGTGAATGTTAACAGTTTCTGGCCCTTCATGTGATTTCCCTGAGCTTACGACGCTTTTTTGTAAGGAAAAATATATTTATGAATGTTTGCTAGGAAGAATGAAGTCCACCTTAGCATGGAGATTTGAAATGTTTTGAATAGTGCAGGCCTGTCTTTTACTCACGCTAGCCCTGTTGAGTCACCCATCTTTGTTGGACACTGCATGTTGAGATAGAATTTTATTGCACATTCCATTCAGAAAATCATGGTCTTTAAACTCCTTTCTTTATCTATTATTAGCTGAAAACTGGGCTTCTGGGTTGCTGCTACAAAGCAATTTTGAGGACAAGAAAGGACAAAGATTGACAACATTGTCCACTAGCATCCTTGAAAGAGGATATCTACCCTGAAAGAAGAAATCCCTACTGATACAAAGCCTTGCTTCCTCCTCTACATTCAACACCCTAGCA
>Ga0181612_154582_pt1 | contig 10698 bp, 7 predicted proteins | sample HoacroProtozoa21_FD_119630 | JGI IMG/M metagenome (GOLD analysis project Ga0181612, IMG submission 119630) | Hoatzin crop microbial communities from Cojedes, Venezuel. Combined Assembly of Gp0051906, Gp0051904, Gp0051908
CAAGGATGCCCTTCCCTGGGGGGCCGACGGAAGAGTCATGCTCGCCTGCCACACGGCTGCTGCTCCACGCTCCAGGCAGCAGCCCTCTGTCCTCCTGGTAACGCCACACAGCAGCATGTCAAGTGTTGCAGATGACCTGCAGTCCCTCCTAGGAGGGAACCAGTGTCACCTGCAACATGGATGTGGGGAGTTTGTCACCAGCCCTACAACTGCATATAGCTCCACATTGCTGCAGAGGAAGCAGAACCCAGCTGAGATGCTCCTAAGGTGCATGTCAGATTCATTCCCCCCCCCCAAAGATCTAAACAGAGAAGGATGGATCTAGGAAGGAGAGGACCTAAATGAACAGAAACCCCCTGATGACCAGTGGCCAAGCTCCTACCATTTCTCAACAACTCTATTGTTTCTCCAGTGACGAAGGAGAAAAGGTCTAAGTGGCGCATATGGAGTTGGTCCCTGGAGATGGGGAAAGGGAAGGAAATTAAGGTACAAATATATAATTAGCTGCCTAATGTGAGGGACATAAAACATAGGCATTTTTCATTTTGCCCCAGAGGTGACTGAGAATGTAGAACCTCTGGGTAAGAAATCAATGCACAGACTGTCAGGTAAATACATATTGAAATAGAAGTGGGGGGTAAGTTAATAGTTCTATGAGGTCATATAATAAAGTCTATAGTTCTTTCATCAGCGCTGCGAACAATGCAGTTACTGTGTTTCTCCCCTGGTGTAATAGCAAAGACGGTTGCTAGACTCTGAAAATAAATTATGCCATGCTTTATTAAATGGTAAACAGCTGTTCCAGCCACAATACAGCACATGCTAATTGAAGAATGCCTTAAGCAGTCCTGTAGTAAAAGACTTTTAAGAGTTGGAGAGGAGAAAAAAAGCCAGCACCATGACAGACTTACTATCATGGGTTCCCTTAGTTAAAATTCAACACATGGGTCATTCAAGGTGAGAAGCATATTCTGGGAGAAGATCTACAGTAATGAACGTTTAAGAATCATTAGCAGGCTCTTTCATGCCATGATGCTGTAGGCAAAGATGTGCTTAGGTAGGAAGTACAGCCCCAAGGTTCTCCTCATGTTTCCACGTCCTGTTTTGCTAGCAGACACGTATCCAGGAACACAGCAAATGTGTGGGAGGAACGGCTTTTTCCGAGGTGGCGATCCCCAGCCCAGAAACCTCACCGCTCGTGGGAATCACCCTGGGGATTCTGCCAGAGAACGAGAGCTACGGCGCGAGCTGTAAAGGAGCACACACGTGTAACAGCCAGCAGACGGGAACGCGGCATCGCGAGCCCCAGCCCGGCACCGTTCCCCGAGCAGGTGTAGGGCTGCACCTCGGCGGAGCCCCGGCCCCTCGCGCCAGCCCGGCGCTGTCGGGCTGCGGAGGTGTGCTGTGCCCGGCCGCCATCCAAGGCGCTGCTGGGAATGCCCAGGCGCCGCCATTTTCATCACGTTAAGAGGTTCGTGATTAAAGTCATTAGGGAAGGTAAGTCAATGTTTAGAGCAGGGAAAAGAAGCCTCCATCCCTCATCCCCACGCTACCTTGCGCAAATATCCCCCCTTTGCACCTCAGTTTTCCCATTTTTAGTTTGCGTTGAAAGGACAACAGGAAGCTTGGTGCGCAAAAGTCCCTGAAGAGCCCTGAATGATAGCTACTATGAAAAATATACATGTATTTATAGCAGCTACTCACTGACGTAAGCATTTGCCCAAGAATGACATTTAGATATATGGTACTCAGGCTACCAGATGCCCACTTTCTGGAAAACTGCTTGCAGAGCTAAACTAGATGTGCATGTGTGTAAGCATGTGTGCAAAATAAAAACAGCAAAATAGTTCCACAGGAGAGAATCATACGGAAAAGAGCCATGTTTTCCCCACTATATAACACAATAATTTCTTGTCCTGTATTTGGAATTTCTTATTTCTAAAGACCACTGCAAGATGAGTGCTGCACAGTGAGCAAGAGGATTTTTTTTTTAACGTTTGCAACAAGCAAAATGCTTAGAAATTAGGAAGAAGGATGTGCGTCAATCCGTTAGACGGCGTGCAAATATTTCATTCTGCCCATACAAATCATACGATGCACTTGCAAATTCACGCAACAAAGCGATGGTTTAATAGAACTGCTCTGCCTATAGAAACGGAAGCAGGTAAAGTTTTTCTTCGCTGGGCTGTGTGAGCATTTCCTTTCTAAATAAAAGCCGCAGCAGCTAAGGTATTTCCTTTGTTGTGTCACCTTTAGGACTTACTATTTGAAGTATTCCATTGAAATGGCTACGCTCTGCGCAGTGTGCGGAATTTTAAGTAAAACCTTAAACAGTTACAAATCAAAGCATCAGGGTACTTTGAAGAAGCACATACACTATATACATCGCGTTCTGCATGCATATGCATTGCTGGTATCTATATATCACCGACACATCCACAAAAACATTATGGCTTTGGGAAAAGAGATTTCAAGCAAAACAGACACATTAAAATGATGATTTAAAAACAATATAGTTTTCAGAACTCAGATTTCAGCATATTTAGGGCTGGTTCTGTAAGTATCCTTTCAAAATATGTCAGATTCTGAGAAAATCGCCACGATATTTTACTGGCATTAACCTAGCTGTTTCAATAAATACTAAACTAAAATAAGAAGATGCATTAATTAAATACTTGCCAACAACCGATTTTTATTCCTCTCATGTATTTATTAAATTGTTTCGGTTTTAAGGTTCCGATATTTTTACAACTGCATCTGGTTTTCTAGCTTCTTCCCCACTCCCTGTGATTTTCGGTCCTCTTCTAAAAAGAATGCTTGAGGAAATTCTGTGGCAATGTCTCACTCAAATTTATAATTAATGTAGCAGAAAATTATATTTCTAATTAAATAAAGCTGAGCACGGATTCAGGCAAATGCTGGAAGCGTTACAAACAGTATAAAGTTAGGAGAGGAACAAAATGGCAAACAATGAGCAGGTAATGTAACTGCATATATTAGAAACATCTCAATTATTACATCCACAAAGGCAGAACCTAAAAAGCTGCATTTCATAAGAAGGTGTCATGTTGACATATATTGCTCATTAAAAAAGGTGCCGTTTGTATATGGGTTACTGTTCTTCATATGCATGAATACTGGTAACACATTGTGGGAAAGGAAAGCCCTTGAGATATTGTGTAGTTTGAATATTTAATGTAACAATAGTTTGCTCCCTAATAAAGAAAGGAAAGAAATTTGGGAGACGAGGACATAAATTTGCCTATTTATTATTTTACGCTGACTGCAGCTGGGTATCGGCACCCCCTGTACACCTCTCCAGATCGGCCGTTAAAATTAGTGACTGCTCACTGCGGCTGCTCTTTAACCAAAACCGCAGAGACTACAAACGAAAAGCTCCCCCCGCCGCCTTTTTAAGCCGAAAATACCAAGCGCCGTGCGTAATATTCGTATATAATATATATATGTGTACTAACCTACTAGTTATCTCTGCTTACACGCCGGCTGTCAGGAAACTGTCAGCTGTGAAGGCGATAAGGCGGGCAGTTTAAAGAAGATACTGAAGCCTTAAGCTTCTTAATGTGCCACGAATCAATCCCATGAAAGCAAACAACTTGAAAAAGGGGTTATTTGTATTTAGGAAATCTCTGAGCTCCCCTCGCCTTCGCTGGAGCCGGGGCTCGCGCTGGAGTTTTCTCACCCTCATGACCCCCGGAGCGGCCCGGAGGGATCGCGGAACAAGGCCGTTACAGGAGGCGGCTCGCTAATTGAGAAGCTGATCGGGGGGAGAGGGATCCCGCTTTACTGCGTTAAGTGCCCAAATCAAGCATGACTAGATTGACGCCGCCAAATCGCCGTCTGGAGGCCACTCCAAGCCAGGAGCAGCAGGGCTTTTCACACCTGATAGGTCCCCGCTCCGTCTCCATCAAGTCGCATTAAGGAAGGGATGCGTCACGGGAGCGGAGCCCGCGCCCCTTCGGAGCGCTGCCCGCGCCGGCTGATTGCTGCTCCCCAGCCTTCCCGAAAGCAGTACCGTGCGCCCGGGTGTCAGAGGCACGCCGTGCCGGCTCCCGTTACACGGCCCACCCTCCTCTCCCCTCCGAAAAATCCGACCGGGGGCTCTCTCCCTTCAAGGGGAGCGATTAGAAGAATTCAGTCTTTGCTGAGCGCTAACGGGCGCGCACAAAACCGCTCTGGAAAAGAGGGAGTTTGGGGGCTAGGGGCCAGCTGCCGTTGTTCAAAGTCGACCTAATGGGGGGACCTTCAGCGGTGTTTTGGCCTCCACACATGAGCTCCTGGGCTTGGCGGGATGGGACGGGACGCGAAGGGATGGGCACCAGCCTTCACCGGAGAGCGGAGACACCGAGGCAGGCGGACTCAAAGCACGAAGGGCCGTAAAACGGGGAAACTCCCCAGCTTTTCAATCACAGAGGGTTGTCTAACTGTCTTTCACACCCCCAAAAATCCCCCTCATCAGCAGTTTGATCAAAGTGACTGAAACAGTCCGGGATTTAGCCCCGTCTGGGATTACGACTCAGCAGATCCTGCCCCACGGTCCTCAGCCTGCATCTGCCGTAAAAGAGGGCACTTCTTGTTTTCCCGTAGCGTCAGGAGAGGCAGCCACCATCCAAGGTTGCCTTGTTGATTTACCCATTATTTATGTAGAGCAGAGGGCCTCCTGAGCTGTACCGAGGGAAAAGCTAAACTGAGGAGGAAACCTAGCAGGATGGGAGCAGTCAGCCTCTGACATTCAGTGCAGACAGTCACAGCCAAACACTCAGGGGGACATTTTAAAAGCTCACATAAATTTCTTGTAAACGGCATACGTTGTTACACGAGGATACAAAAGCATGCTCGGTAGGTAGGACTGTCAAATCCAGACTTGATTTCTCTTCATTTACTACTTATCTTGATCTAGAAAAGGACTGTGCAAAATCAGGGGGTAGCATGATAACACGATTTAGAGGAAAAGCTACTGGAGAGAGACTACAAGGATATGGATAACACTTCCACATTTACTTTGAAATTGCACTAAAACCCTGAGATAGCTTTTGTTTTTCAGAAAGAAAAAAAAAAACGCTCACCATAAATCACATTTGCCACTTCTTTGCATAAACCCCTTTTTTCCCCTGAAACTCAGGGATCCCTCTGTGAAAAATATCTACCTGTGGCTTTAATATGGCTTTTTTGATAGAAGTAGGAAGAGAGAATAGTAGAGAAAAAAATCTCAAAAGCATCAATAAAAATTATCACAAGAGAAATGGCATCTAGCTGTAGCTCACACAGACTGTGTGTATTGTATCACACACCGACTATCACATATTTTTAAATGGGGGTCATCAAATCACATTTCTGGCATGACAACAGATAACTGCAGAGATCAGGATGAAATCCTCCTCTGCCCGCAATATCCCTAACCCCAGCAAATCTTGAACAGCTTGGCAAAAGTTGGCTCGCTCTGTTTTGCTCCCTCTGAATCCGCACCTATTGCTGGACACCAGATATGTCAGATTAAAACAGTATGGCAAATCCAGTGTTCCCAGGCATCATTCCGGAGAAGGGGAAATGGGAATTTTGTTTGGTTTCTACCTCTGTTATGACTGGGAGCCGCTGAAGATGAGCTGATACTACAGCTTATCCCTCGCCCGCCCATTGCGGCGGTCAGCAGCAGGCAGCGCGGCAGGCACCGCCGCAAGCACCGACCGGCTTAAGCGATGGGGAGCGATAAGAGCACGGAAGTGTGGATGAAGCAATCCTGTTCCACCTAGGCGTTGGAGCACGTAAATTTATCCTGCTCTGGACTATTTCTGTGCTACTCCAGGGCTGCCTTGCTTTAGGGGTGATGCGAGGTAACAGGAGGGTGATGAAGTTAAGGAGGTGCGTTACTGAAACAGTTTCAGGCAGGGGGAAGAGGGAGTTCTGAATCGGTCACAACATTTAATTCACTCTGCCCAGCACAGCAGCCCTTTAGCTCTCCCTGTTGCACGGCATATACGTGTCTAGCGCGTACATCTCCGCATGTGCTTCTGGAAGAAAGTACCCTCTGCCATGCAAGCAGCAGGGGGTTCGTTTTTAAAAATTGAAGTGCTGCTTGAATATAAACAAACAAGCAGGCAATGTGGGAGAAGGCACCCTTGGGAGGAGAGACTTGCTTGGCTGTAGGCATTTTCATGCCTTTCCTCCAAAACTGAGGTCACCCTGAGTTTGTGAGTGCATCTCCCCCTCTCCGGGGAAGCATCCTCTGCCGCATGAGCAGCAGAGCCCAGTCAGATCTGTCCCGGCACCTGTACCAGCTGCTGCTGCTCCAAAAAGTATCTGAAAAATGTTTGACAGACACCCCCCCACACACTCACTCACAACCTTAGAGCAAGAGATGTCTGGCAACACTGTGGGAGTATCCTCTATTTTCCTACATCTTTTGGAGAAGATTTTAGATGCCGTCATACCAAAAAGGAGCCACTACTGCTCCAGGCCATTGCTGCCGACTCCACCGAAGCATAGTTAAGCAGATGATCATCACATCTTCTATATCCCTGCTCCAATATTGTAAATTACAAGTTCCAAAATAAAGCAACTAGAAAAATAGGAAGTAGTAGTAAAAATAACAGAAATGAACGACTCAGCCTCTTCCATCTTGTTTCTACCAGCAAAACACAGGCCGTTAGATCAATGCTAACCCGGATTCTTCCTCCTTACAACTGTTCATCCCTTTGTCCTCCTCTGTTTCTACCTCATTCTATCAATTTTCCCTCTTTCTTAATGCTATTTCCTTTATTGTCACCGTTCTCTACTTCCTCAGGCTTTTCCATTTCTGCCAGGTCCATTTCTTGCTGTATATCCTTACTCACTCTCACTTGATATTATATTTTTATGTAGACCCTCACCCAGTTCACTATTCCACCCAGGCTTCAAGTCTCATCTTCCACCAGAGTTTATGTTTCCTTTGAACTCCAGTTACATTTCAGAAATGAAACTTTCTGTAAACTGTAGTGAGGACTCTCCAGTGTTTCCAAGTCAGCTAGTCAGCACCACTACCAAGGATTTAAAGAACTATTTGGCATGGGCACCAAGGCCCATGGCCTATTTGGCATGGGCACCTTCATCAATACACGGTCTACCCTGCCTTTCTCATCACCCACGAGGTTAGATGGGAAGAGTTTTCCCACAAATGTAAATGTACCTTAGCCAAGGCTAAACGTCTCCAGGATCTGCACAAGACAGCCGTACAGCTAGCGGGATTACCATGGCATCGCAGAGCAGGTCATGCACATGTCTCTGGGCAGGGCCAACCGGGAAGAACACGCAGCCCCTCATGAGCAACAGCGATTGACAACAGAAAACGATGCTGCTACTGCAGTGGCTTCTTGGTAGCTGAAGAGATGAGTTTGAAGTTGCACTAAGGACAGTGCAATGGTAGATGAAGCGATGGAGGAGTCTCTCCCTCTCTTTGTAGCCAGCTACTAGTTGTAAGAACCGTAAGGGAGTGGATGAGGACAGGACCCCTTAGATAGGTGCCCACCAAAAGCTTACTCATGAATGCAGTACAAATGGTTACAAGGACTATTATTGTTTATACTTACTGTTGTAACTGGCTGCCCTACCAGAACCAGCATACACGCAGACCCAGGCAGTATGCAACCAGCTAGAGAAGGCCTGCACTGCAGCAGTGCTCACCCCTGCACAGCGCCAGTTGCTCCTCATCTCTTGGATAAAGAATTGCCATATAAGTTGACCCTAGGACTTTTGGGGTATTACTCAGGATATTGAGAAACTGACAGCCAAAATTCTCAGAGGTTTCCTATGTCCAAATTCTTTGGAAATCTAGTCCTGAGCTCTTCAGTTTGATGTGGTTCATTTTAGTACAAGAGGGTAACTTGAGTTGATTTGATTTAAAAAAATGCGAATTATCCTCCTTACAGACATGCACGTAAAGGGGAAAATAATAAGGCCAAAGCCCTTCATGTCACATTTTAATTGAAGCTAGAGAATTACTAATCAGAGGGCAGGGAGACGTTTCAGAACTATCAGTGGCAGCACCAGATCTGAAGCACGCCCAAGGCCAGCTCTGCACGGCAGGACAGATGGCGAGCCGTGCCCACGAACGCCGTGGCGAGAGCACGCGCAAGCCGGGTCCACCCTGCGAGACCCCGCAGCCCGCTAGCCGGGTCCAGGCAGAGGCGGTCTGTACGCAGCCGCCGCTCGGCAGGGATTTTGTCACCTCCCGCCCCACGCCAGCAAAGGCCACCCAGGACTTCCATTAAGGGATTTTCCCACTGTTCATTGAAAAGTATTAAATTGACCTGAAACTATTGAGGGATTACTTGTACAGAGAACGGCCACAAATTCTGCAGCGTGTACCCCACATACCTGCTAGCAAACCCACAGGGGTAAGAGGTGCTATTTCTGACTGAGCTGACCGAAAAACCTGCTAGTATAAAGAAAGCAATGCTGCTAAACCCGGTGTTTGTACAAAAACGGGTTTTCTGCTCATGGGAGGCTGTTTTCTCATACTGACACAGTATATTCCTATTAGGAGTGTTTTGCCAATATTGTATGTCAATATTCCTAGACACGCAAGTTTTCAGAGTGTTGAATATTCCTTGGTTTTATGAAGAAAAGATTGCAGACTTCAGAGGGATGAATCATATCCACATTGATTTCCAGGATCAGACCATGTGTTATCGCACTGGAAGAGTCTTGTCTAGAAAAAAAAACTATGCAAAAAATTTAGCAAACGTCTGATACCAGGGAGAAGTGCTTTTTCCTAATGAAAAAGCCTGCTCGTTAACTAGCCTCTACTTAGCAGTTTTTATTTTTATTTAGTGTTCCCACAGGCCTATTAAATTCCCCTACTCTTAAAAGTAATTAAAGGGTATGTTAATTATCTAAGATATCTCAATTCATAGATTATAAAATGCAGGGGGGGGCGGAAAACATAGTCTGGAGCAATAATATGCAGCATATTGCAGTTACAGATATTTCCTGTAGATCATTGCTCTACAGTTCCATAGTCTTCCATATTTTCTATTTATTTCCAAAACAGATGCTTCTTTTCAGCTTATTTTGATTCCAAATGGTTGTCCAACAAAGAAGGGTTTCATATGAGACCAAATAATATTTTCTTTTATTTACATAATCATGGCATCTATGAGCAAGCTTAAAATTCTAGAATCAGTGAATACTTCAGAAACTACAAGACAGAAATTCACATTAGCAGCTGAATTTGTTTCAACGGTGTAAATGGCTGTTTTCTAATCATTGAATATTTGCAGACAGCTCAACTAAAGCACTTCCTGGCACAGACATTGGTTGAAATTGAATATTGCACACTGTCCTTAGAGTGATGGCTTTTGTCTACTGAAAACTAAGCTTATGCACGGAAAACTGCAGGTACCACTGTAAAATCATCTTGATTTAAAAGAAAAATAAAACCAAAATATTATTTTGTGTTACACAAAATAATTCAATCTAAAATTTTGTGATTTCTCATATTTAATCAACTAATTGTACATAGAAAAGGACCTGGAATATATCGTAGTTTTCTGTCAAATTCATCATCTACCAAGAACACTGGAAAAAGAAAGGGAAGAAGGAGAATCACAGATGAAGTTTATGATTAGTGTACTTATTACTTCTGCAGAAGGTGATCTAAAACCCACTGATTTGAAGAGCAGGAAAAAAAACCCCAGTTTTATTCCTAGGGTGATTCCTCCCGCCCAGCATCTGCAACATCACAAAGTTTCAGTGAGAGAGTACAGCATTTAAAGTCAGGCAAAATTCTGCTCCTTGTGCCCAACCTCCACCCCTGAACTCATTCTTTTAGACAGGCTTAGGATGAGGAGGAAAGCCGGCTTCAGAAGAGAGCGAGGTACGGTAATAACCCTCTAAGTGATCGCTTCCAGTGCTAAACAAACAGACACAAGTCATTCTGCCAGTCCTTTCTTTTCTGAAGCTGTGGCAGGAGTGACCGTGCAGCAGCGTTGCACGAGCCTCCCGCACTAATGAGGCTCGGTGGAAGCGTTTCCCGGGGAGCCACAATTACAGCGCTGATGGAAACACACACCGGCCCCCGCAATATCACCTCCGCACAAGCACTATCCAGTATACAAAACAGATTCACAGTAAGAGCTCCCTGTTTTATGAGGGGAAAAGCTTGTATTGCTACATCATATCACTACATCATAAGCATTTCTCCAATAAGTTGTATAAATTTTTAATCAGGCGCATACTCTTATTGAGCCCAGTAGGTTCACTTGTACTAGCAGGATTTTCAGGACCGGCACCAAATGAACAATAGTCATAATCCTCTTTCTCTCTTTTTCATTTGCACACATGTGTGTAGAAGAGGAGTATACCTACATTACAGGAAAGAAAAAACATAAAAACACATCTAAAATAATTTTTTAAGTTTTTTTTTTTTTGACTGCGCAACAGATCATCATCTTCCACCAGTTCTATTCCTGTTATTATAACCACGGGTGTATATTCTGCCAGGGCCAGTTGTGTAGCTGTTCGCAGTTCCTACGCTACTTCAGACACTACCGTCATTTGCTACGTCTCTGGCGGAGGCACAGTGAGGGCCCCATGCAGGTCTCAGCAACGCGCCTGGCACTATTCAGGCACAGCATCATCACTGAGAATCACAGAATCACAGAATGGTAGGGGTTGGAAGTGACCTCTGTGGGTCATCTAGTCCAA
>Ga0181612_174109_pt1 | contig 10698 bp, 4 predicted proteins | sample HoacroProtozoa21_FD_119630 | JGI IMG/M metagenome (GOLD analysis project Ga0181612, IMG submission 119630) | Hoatzin crop microbial communities from Cojedes, Venezuel. Combined Assembly of Gp0051906, Gp0051904, Gp0051908
GCTGGAACTTCCTCTGCTTCAGTTTGTGCCTGTTGCCCCTTGTCCTGTCACTGGGCACCACTGAAAAGAGTCTGGCCCCGTCCTCCTGACACCCACCCTGCAGATATTTATAAGCATTTATGTATTTATACGACTGCCCCCTTTACACCACCATTACACATCAGGATACCGACATTTTGTTGGTATACTGCAGACTTTCCTTAATAGCTTACCTCAAGTATCTTGTCACCCAAGACAAGTCCATCAGGTCCTTTTGCTGGGCTATCATCATCTACATCTGAGACAAATATTCCATACAGGTTTCCACCACATATCTGGATCCCAAGATCCACTTGGGATTTTTTAACAACAACAATTCTAGGTTCAGGTGTCCTTTTGTTTGTGTCCACAGGGCCCCTTTTGATAGGGAGAAATAACACACGCACTTCAGTTTAAAAGCTTGCATTATATATAATCAACTAGCCCTCTGAAAAATATATATTTATATAATTATTATTCAAAATAGGTCACCTACAGGTACAGTCTTATAAGAAAAACATCATGTTCCTTGTAGACCTTCTTAACTAAACCAATCTTATAGCAAACTTTCTTCACACCTTGCAGACCCCGTCTTTCAAAAACAGTCTGAAAACATGTACTTTTATTCTGGCATCCACTTAACGTGTCTGCTTACTTATTTCAACCAGACTCAGTTTTCACAGACGTGCACTTTGATTTTTAACATCCTTCATGTCCACCCTGAGCATTTTTTTTTCTTAAGGCCAAAATTTTATTCTCTACCTTAAGGAATTCCGGGGGCTTGTAGTTGGCGTGGTTTGTTTGGATGGGGGTGTCATTGTTCCTTCGTCCTGTTCACTCACAGTGTCTATTACGGAATGATTGTCAGGCGTTGCAGCTCCGCTGCCTTGAGGGGTGGAATGATTACTCACAGGTTCTAGGCGAGAACTAAAGGGGGGTGGTGGAGGAGAATAAAAGACCAGTGGTTAGTTTTTCACCAATACCAAATATTTTGCATGCAGACAGTTTTTAATTTGGCCATAAATCATGTATAAAGTAAGGAGAAAAAAAAATCCCAAAACCGGATGCCAAATAACATATGTTCCCCATAAGTCTAAGAGAAAGATAAAGCTCAGTTTTGAAGTGTGATCGTGCATCGAAACTCCAACTATAAAAAAATTTGAAACTGATTTGAAGTCCTAGAATCCCTTAATCCTAGGAAGAAGTCATCTTTGGCTTTAGTTTAATGTATCTGAAGACTATGTTCAAATAAGAAAGAAAATATAGTAGACGCATTGAGTATTTTTCTTTCCTTTTGACAAACATGTATTCACACATTACTTTTCTAAGCAACCACATTTCTTACTGGCACAAATGTGCCGATGTTTGCCAACACATTACCTGTACAGAAGTCACCTGCTAGCCAGGTAACTGCATAGACCAGAAAGTTTTTATTTTTTTCAAACTCTAGCTAGCCTTACCTTGATCGTGAATGACTGCCAAGCTGATACATATGTGGGTTATACTGAGCCAGAATAGTAATGGTGTCACACTGCTGTCCAATGATCAGACGAGCCTGTTGCTCTGTAGCATTTCTCAAATTTATTCCATTAAACTAGAGGGGGGGGGGAACACAAAATAAGATGTCAAGTTCTCAAATGGGAACTCGCAAAATGATTCTTTCAGTCTCCTAATTATTTCAATGTCTAAATGCTGACTTATTTCCACTGGGGTAAAGAGAAGGCTGGAAGTGCTCCTATGCAATGATTCCTAGGGTTTACTCCTTGGAAGGAATCACTGTGATTATAAAATATTTGGTAGCCTGACCATAAGTTTAAAGATCTTTTAACTATTGAAAGACTTCTGTATTCTTAGCTGTGTTATGATTTGATACCATGGATTAAATACAAGTTGGTTCAGGTCACGAATCTGAATAAATTCAGGATTTAAAGACAAATTTGGATCCGTGATCCATTCAGGTCCATTGCAGTATTATCCACACACTGTGCAACAGAAGATGCTTTAACACACACAAGTATGAACAGATCTAGCATTTACAAAGCAGCTCCGTACTTTACAAAATGCTCCTCCGCATGTTTATTTAATACTGTAGGCAAACACATGACTGTAGCTAATCTAAAGCCTACCTGAGTATTTTTTAAAGCAGGTATCTCGGGGTAAGGATATGACACAGCAACAGCAGCATGAAACTTGGTACAAGCCAGCTGCTTCAATATTTACTCACCTTATCAGTCAGAGCGTGGTGTTGGGACTATTTTTTTTAAGTACTGAAACTAGCTGGTTTAAAATCGAATTGTATCTACACAAGATGCAATGCAGAGCTACCATCAAAAGCCATTATTTTACAAAAAAAGCCACAACAATCACAATTACTGGAATCACAATACTGGATTACTGGAATATTACAATAGAGCACACACGCTGTGAGAAATAAGGATATTTTTATATCTTTATATCCACACAAAAGATATTCTTTTGGGAAAGGCAGTTATGCCTGCAGTCACACAAAGTGATTCATTAAGCCATAGGAACAGTAAGCAAACAATTACCTCTAGTAACTGATCACCATATTCAAGGCCAGCTTGATGGGCAATGCTCCCACCTGTTACTTTAGAGACAAATATTCCACCATTTTCTCCGCTCACAATGGAAATCCCTAGTGGCTCAGAACCCTTCTGCACCTTAACATGACGTGGCTCTTCCATGTAGGGCCTTTTAGAGGAGATAATTAAAACTGATTTGGACAAAATTGCACTTAAACCATCACAACGTCAAAGTTACATGCAACACTTTATGGCTGTCTGAATTGTAGTCATAAAATAGGTTTAAAGATTACCTTAAAAAAATTACTGTCAACTGTCTAAAATGCATTCCTTTAACACCATGCAACGTACAGTGGCAGAAGTAAATTTATACCGGGTACGCGAGTGTTCTAAAACTTTATGGCAAATATGAATTATAAATAGCTTGGTGGTGAAATTGGTAGGAAAGAAGCTTCTAAATGCATTTTTTATAAAAGTAATGGAACCACTGTATATAATATGTAATTTACAAACCATATTCCAGAAAGGTATGTTACAAACACAAATGCTGGGAGTCTTCATTGCCAGTGAACATAAACATCATAAATGATAAGGTGGTAAACCAAAGAACAGCAATGCACAAATGCCCGATTTCATATTTGTATGCAGAGAAACATAAATTAGTAACAAAAACGAAGCAGTTGCAAACTCAAGCCATTAAGACAGCAGTTTGCATGGTAGCTTTACAATTACCATGCAAATTCTCCTCAGGGCAAATATCCAAACACGTAAAATAGCACAAAGTGCGCAATACTGCTCGAGAAGGACAACCTTATGTCAGGCCAACCTCAAACTCCTTAGTGATGAGAACCTAGGCCTAGGAGCCACACGGATTCTCAGAAAAGACCTATTACGGAACAGATATCTGAAAGATGTAGAAGATTTGAGAAGAAAAGAACACTTAGAAAGAGACACGCAGTAGTAAGACACTAGTAAGTATAACAAGAGCATGGCTTACACAAGAGAACAGCCTGACATGTTCCCCTTTCCTCCCCCCATAGCTGGGGCCTGTCCAAGGGCTGGTCCCTTCATGATGTGTAGAAACAAACAGGAGCCTCCTAAAAAGCGTTGTTTCATGCTACGATCGACTTCACGTCTACACAGCAAAAGGCATCACCAGATATTAACAGTTGAGCTCGTCCTGAATGAAAGAGCTTGGGTACCAGGTGTGGTGTATTTTTTATTTTCATAGCGTTATACTACTTTTGACAAGCATTGAGTTGAACATATTCTTTCCTAATACTTCATTATATCGTATAGACTTTCTCTAAATTATGCCAACTGTTTAAACTATTTAAATCATGCTGTGCAGGGACCAGATGCATAAACTGGACTTCACTCACCGCTACTTCTGTGAGCAAGACTGAGGAAAGGTGTTTTTGGAAAGAGTAGGATTTGGGGCTGGGGGTGGAGGGAAGAGGACATCATTTCATAAATTATGCTTATTGCCACAGCCTTTGAAGGTAACTATTTAGTAGCCTTCTGCAGTAGGGGCATAATAGTTTGGCATCTTTTTAATACATGAAAGATAAAAGCTGGCTTACAATACGAATGCAACTCTGGAACCCCATAATCTTCTAACAATGACACCACTGTTAGAGGTAATGCCCTCAGAGCCTGTCCATTGACGTAATGAAGATAAAGCAGGTTTATTACCAGCAAACTTCAACTGAAGCCCACATTTTTCATATGTAGCATATCTTAACGAAACTGTATTAACTCCCATAAAACTGCAATTTATGAACTTTTTTTAATTTACTCCTTAAGAGCATGTAAACCATGATGTTGTATGAAGCTTCTTAATATCACAAAATTTATCAAGGCATACTATCTCATTAAGAATTAAAATTACAACTTTCAGATCTTTAGTTATTGTACCTTTCTGCTGTTCCATCTACCACATGCATTTTTAAATTTGTTTTGTTTGTTTGCTGTGGATTGGAGTAAGAAAGCATCAAACCCATACAAGTTGCACAGGATCTTATCTTAGAACTCTAGTAAATACGAAATGAAAGATAACTAGTAATGCATGTAGTAGAGAATCAACAATAAAACAGATTGGTAACATTAAAAAGGTGTCTTACTTAATAATCAGTGTTATTAAAATCAAGTGAAGCACATTCTTCTAGAACATTATGACTGCCTGCCAGAATCACTGAACACCGATTAGAAAAATTCTCAATTGATCAGATCTTTTAATATTCATTTAAATTAAAATCAACAGAATGAACAGAAACACTGGGTTTTGGGGTTTTTTTTTATCTGTACTATTATTATTTTTTTCTGGGGAAAGGCCAAGCAAGTTACGTGTATTTTGTGGGGAACACAAAGAATTATAAGACCAAATAACCATTTAAAATGCTACCTAGGCATCTTCAAACATTTTCTTAGGATAGGCTTAAATTAGCTAGTTTCCTAGATTAAAATCTGTTGTTTAGTTTTTTGTTTTGCTTTGAAGAAAAAGCAACAACAAAAAAACCCAAACAAACTTAGAATTATTTTCTTTTTAGAAAGTCAATTCAGACCAGGGTTTCTACATGTGCATAGCAAGCGTGAAGGGGCTGGAACCTGACCATACTTTGATCCTCTGATCAACATGAACAGAAATGGTTATTTCCCAGAGATCAGAACACGTATCTGGTGCTCAGAGATACCAAGTTATAGGGGTGTCAAAACCCTAGCTTTTTCAGTTAAAGATTATACACCATTAGTCACGTGAAAGAGAGGAATTTTGACTTTGAATTTGCAAGTGACAATTAGAGGAACATTTATATGAGGACACAAATTGAGTACATGTAGTGCAAAAGTCACACTGAAGTAAGAAAGAATGAAAATTCACAAAGACCTCTTTACATTCCCTTTCAAAGTGACACTGTCCTTTGTACACCATACACAATCTAGAGTTACTACAATAACTTAGTTACTGATTCTTTAAATGAGACAAAGTTTCATATAACATTTATGAATTAACTTTTTATTACTACCAGAAAACTCAGAATACAGAATATCCTTCATACTTTATCATTCACATTTTTTCTGGTCAGTCCTTTTACATAAATCAAGCAATACAAAGGGGTCTTGAAGTCCACGTAACTGTAATCTGTTCCAACACAACATAGCGCCTTTACATTGCCAGAATGGCATTTGGCTGCCTCACTGTAAATAAAAGCCTGATTCAGATTTGTGTCTTACTGTTCAATGCTTTGAATTCATGCAAACTTTTTCATATATTCAGTCTAGCCAGATCATGATAAAACAAAATCAGATGTCTGAGATTGATAGCATAAGCGACGTATCTTGAAAATATTCATCATGAGATATAGGAAGCCGTTAAAACACAAAGCTCTTGCTTTTAAGAAAGCTATCATATGAGGTTCAAATTCTGCACACAGCTACACAGACACTTAACGCTACGGGTAGCAGTGGTCCAGGCACAGCCAAAGGGATCAGTCACGGCTGTAAAATGGCACCTGTACAGACAGATGCATTCCTGCACAGTTACGCCCTCAGTTTTTCACGTTATCTGGCTAAACTGAATCAAGGCACAGCGGTCAGAGCACATAATCTACAACACTGAGGCACCTGATACCTAGCTATCAGATGTTACTAGGTCTTAATTTTATTTAGTATTCCAGAGTACAGAACAAGCCTATCATAAACAGGCATCTGAGGCAGCTCAGCTCAAGGGGTCTCTTCCAATTTAAACCGTTCTTATTTGCTGTGGCCATTACTCTAACATGGAAGATATAAAACCCTTATGAAATTCCTTAATCTTTTAAACTCATGAATCTACTCTTCGGTTTTGAAGAAAAACTCCACACAAAGACCTCTAAAATACTTTGCAAAGAAAATAAAAATGTCAAGTAACGGAACCTGAGATGCACCTCTGCGCCTACATATCTGTCATTTAAATTAAATGTTCACATTCCTTCAGCCCAATAAACAAGTGCACAAAACATCCTCAGACACATTTGTATTAAAAGCAAATAACGTGGGGACCTTACCTATCTTTTCTACGTTCTCCAATAGACACTGGGCTAATGGAAATCCTAGGTAATGTAGAAAGGGAGTTCTGAGACTGGCTGCTGGCGAAGGAAGACGTTTCCAAGTTCAGAGGCGACTGCGGAGGAGTTATCAAGCTGGGACTGCTACATTCAGAGTGTGACAAGGAGCCTGCGGGAAATCAACAGCTCAGTTTTAGTATCCCGCGTCTGTCACGGTTTGGAGACGTACAGAGACATAGCGAAAGACACCCGCATCCGAAAGAAGAAAGAGGAGCGACTGTCCACTAGCACTCTTAACCGCGTGCGGAGCTTAGGGAAACCAAGTAACTAATTTCAGACACTGTAAACTCACTGTCCTTAATGACTGTAAGTCAGATCTGTCCGCTGTAAGTGTGCGTACAGCTATTGCCATTCTCAACAAGAAGAGAAGGTTACAGACAAGCTACACCATATGCACATCTGAAAACGCTTAGCAATGCAAAGTTCAAGAAAAATAATAAAAAAAACAAAAGGGTTTTTGTAATAAAAATAATAAAAAACACAAAAAATAAAAATCTAATATGTAGGTTTATTTTCAGATGCAATATTTATGTACAGCCCTTTCCTTTGGGTATGAGGTACATTATGAAACACCTGAAAACACCAACAAGAGTCCAGTATGAATCATACAGAGAGACAGGAAAGCTCTGCACTTTCAAACAAGCTTGACAGGACTCCGTTTGTGTGTCTGCCCCGTTGTACCCTCCCTGAGTAATTTCCTGAACAAGTGCCCTGACAGAAACATTCAGTTTGCTTCCTCTGAAAAAGCTACAGAAAATAAACCTCAAATTACCTATCACAAATGAAAGCCATTTAGAAGAATTGCATTTGCCCAGTTAGGAAACTGCAGCGTACAATCCATTAAGGCTACGGAACATCTGAGCTACGACGGCAGCCAAGAGCTGCCATTCACCATCAGCAAACTCTGAATTCTACAGCACTACAACTGGCATTTGCATCATGGCTTTAAATAGCCTCCACCAAGCAATTCTGAGTGACTTACGAAAATATTTTCACTGCGTTTAAAAATATAATTTTACAATCCATAATACAATAATATGCAAAACAATATACTTCAAGAATTAAAAAAAAATGTAGGCCATCTCACTGTTAAAACTTTTAAGACATTACTCTAGAAGAAAACTACAACTGTAAAACATATAGCAATGCTTATTCTTGCTTTTTTGGTGCACTTATTCTTAGTGTGCCACATCCTAGAGTCGACTAACAGAAAACTCAACTTTCATTAGAAAGTTGGCATTTGTTTACCTTTCTGTGGCAAAATGCAAATTTTGTAACCTTAATAAAACTGTCACACTCAGATTTTTGCACAACTTGATTTAGCAACTGCAAAGGCTTTGGATTGGCAATATTGAAAACAGTACAACTAAAATTACTTATGAAATAATTCACCTCTGTCAGAGCCCATGATGGATCTTGGATATCTTGGCGTTAAAGGGATCTTAATTCGTTCTGTTCTGTACTGCAAGTTACTTGAAGAACCTAATTTTACAACAAGAAAACATTACGGCGACAAAAATAAAAGCAACTACATTGAACAAAAAAAATACATTTATATTCTACTTCTTCATTAAGCATTAAAACGGCCTCCAAATTTACGCGCAAGCCTTGATGACTGCCCTCGTATATACTGTGTATATCATACTTCTAGTAAATTGTCTTGATTACAGAGTCAATATAAACGGAGCACAACACAGCTATACACTATACATGCACTGTTCATTCGTGTATGAAAAATATTTTGAATATTTTTCAATCAAATGAAACCTAACTTGAAGTCTGAGCGAGAATCTCACATCTCTCTTTACTAAGAATCCATGGAACTTTCCAAAAGGCATTTAAAATATTCCGATTGCATCCTGCTTGGATGAACACGTAATTTTTTGACACTGATTACAAACTGTTCTGCCATTTTTTGCTGTGGTTACAAAGCTGCCATGTTCTATTCAAATGCAACTGCCGGTCATCGATGGAACACAGGAACACATACACGCACAAAGAAGTTATTTCATAATTTAAAATTTTAAAAATTCTACAATGTTAAAATGTCGTTGCTACAAAGCATGCATTTGCTTTGGTATTACTAGGACAGGCATAAACAATCTTACACGGCAATCAATCAAACATAGCCGTAACTTCTCTTCCAGCAGTACAATTTACACTAGGCCATTAGTCATCCTTGATTTTTTGTTCTGGGGGCTCTCTCCTTTTCTCTTCTTCTCTCCACCTCACTGAACCTCAAAAATACTCTGGCCGGGTCTCCCATCTTTATAAGGGTAATTTCAAACAGTAACAGGCACGGTAAGGAGAATCACTCGCACACACACAAAGCATTTTAAAGAGACTGTAAAGTATGAATTAAACACAGCTGCTTCCAGGGAACACCTTTCACCATAAAACCACAAAAAATGAAGCAAAGGAACACAGGAAGCCTTCAGGTGTTGCTAACTATGACAATCTCGTAACGCAGGTACTTCAGGAACTTTCCATTTATTCTTTGTCTCCGATATAGGAGTTCCACAAGAAATAAATCAGAAAAGCTGGTTACCAAGTCTCGCACTGGATGGTAATGAATTTGAGCCATGAGATGCTCTTGTACGTGAATTTTCAGAGTAGTCATTGGAGTGTTTATGACTTAGGTCCAAGCTCAGGCGACCTTGATGTTGGGAACTACATCAAAAGAAAGGGAGAACAGGGCAACAGTTAGAACTTGGCAAAGCACCCCCGCAAAGAGCAGACTTGCCAACAAAAGATATTCGTTGTCCCTGAGTTACTGAATAAAATGAATGCTCCTCTCCTTCCCACATCCCAGTTCTCCCATAATTTTATGGATTAAGAGAAGTCAGAAGAAAGATAGCCTAAAAGAAAGATAGCCTGTTTTAGCAAGGAGAGGAAAAAACATAAGAAATTAGTTCATTAAAAAAATGAATTTCTTTGTCAATATGAGCCAGTGGAGCAGAGCGAAACCTAATCCATCAGTTACCGAAAGATATGAAAGCAGCTGGCACATCACTTCTACACAATAATGGTTTGAGAACCCTGGATCAAAATAACACACAACAGCGGGGTGTTTCACTCTGCACTGTATCAAAACAACTACCAGAAGCAATTTCTTCCTAACGAAAATGAAAATTTAAGGAGATCTAAATTTCAAAACACCTGGGATGCAGATGCTGATGGCATATTTGGCTGGCGACTGATGGGCAATTGCTGGTGTGAACTCTATGGCTCCAGGCAGTATAGATTGGGTTTCTCATGACAGCAGTTACTGCAGGGCACGGTGCTAAGCCTCTTGGTACAGTACCTGCTTAAGATGACAAAAACATGTTCTTCCCAACATTATTAGCATATAAACTACAGATTTAAATATATTTAAATATTAATATAATTATGCATTATAACATTTGCATGTATGAACATGTATCTACAAATAAAAATTATTAGCACACAGAAAAATACATTATTAAGCACCACATGACACCTTTTAAGTAGTACATGCATATTTAAAATCTGGATTATAATTTTGTAATGAGTGCAATAAAGTGGATTAGATTAGCAAAAAATGAAGTAATTCACAGCACATCATTTTATATATGCACTGATAACTAAGACATTTTCTCTGTTTTCAAGTATCAAACTTTTTTATACCGCAACAAAAATTCTGCATTTCTCTCTGAGTACTCATCTGACAGGAATACAACTTTTTTATTTGGTACTTGAACCAACTGCTGGTAAAATGATTCTTGTTCCTCTTCTGTTGCCTCAGACTCACACGTCTAGTGTGTCCTATGACACAGTACTTCAATATTTATTTATTAAGCTATTAGTCAAGCTGTTCTTTTAAGTACACTCATCCTTCAGTACTCAAACAGTTGAAAGCAGCCCTGAGGAAAAGGACTTGGGGGTGCTGGTTAACCAGCAGCTCAACATGACCCTGCAATGTGCGCTGGCAGCCCAGAAGGCCAACTGACCCCTGGGCTGCATCCCCAGCAGCGTGGGCACAGGGCGAGGGAGGGGATTCTGCCCCTCTGCCC
>Ga0181612_112401_pt1 | contig 10697 bp, 6 predicted proteins | sample HoacroProtozoa21_FD_119630 | JGI IMG/M metagenome (GOLD analysis project Ga0181612, IMG submission 119630) | Hoatzin crop microbial communities from Cojedes, Venezuel. Combined Assembly of Gp0051906, Gp0051904, Gp0051908
CCCAACCAACCAAATAAATCCACATTATCTGTACAATCCATCTCTGAAATGGAAAAAATCTTCTAGCAGAAAAAGAGCTCCATTGATTTAAGCATGATGTGTGTATGTAGCTTTTGAAGCTGCCAGCGTAACAGGTCAAGATGAAATGAACAGGCATGTTTCAGAGTTGCTCTGTGACAGGCATGTTTTCAGAGTTGCTCTGTGACGCCCTCCGAGACTGGCAAGGCCCCGTCTTGGCCCTGGAAATGTTCCTGTCTAAACATGGACTAATGCAGTGAGCATTGCGAGAGGAGAAAAGGGCAGGGAAGGGTGAACAGCTGCCTTTGGGGTAAATCCTCCGCGTTTCTAAAGCCTTTCGACTGAGAGTGAGGCATGTTAAGATGGGGCAGGCAGCCTGGAAGTGGGGTTCAACGGGGAAAAGCTGGGGTTGGAGCGGAACAGCTGCCGATGCCTGGGCCGTGGGCAGAGGGAAGGTGTCACCGGTGTAGCAGCGCTCTGAAGAGCGCCGGCAGTAGGTGTGGGAGGGACGTTTCTGAAACATCGCCCAGAGGTGCATGTCGGAGAGTGCCTAAGGCTCCGGGGGATGTGAAGATGCTGTGGTGCAAGCTGACATCAGGCGACAGCGTGGGAGCTTGGTCTCTTGGTCTCCTTCACCCACGCCACCACTGCTGGAGCGGCGGGCAGGGGGGTTGCCAGGGTTGCAGCAGCGCACAGCTCAGATGGAAGCGTGGAGGGCGCGCAGCCCCGGCTGGCAAGGGACGGCAGTGGCGAGCAGCAGGGGCTGCGCAGTGTGGGGGACAGCGAAGTACGTCCCGTGTCACACGTCGGTGTGAATCGGTAATTTCTCTAAAACCTGCCCGTTTCAAGGGTGGCTTTTGTCTCTCCTCTTTCTCCCTTGCTCATCATCCTGGAAGAGAAAGGAAGCATTTTTCTGATTAATATGAATCAGTAATGTCTGGAGTAAGGAGCCAGGCGTGTTCTGCATTTGCCACTAGTGTGGGGCATTTTTTCTGCCCTGGGCATCAGAGGGTCATTTCACACTGGCCATCAACTTGGTTGCCGAACAGCAGCAGTTTCTTGGCAACTGCCTGGGGACACTGTGGCTCAGGGAGGGGAGCAAAGCAGCTTTGGTTTCTCTTCCAAACCGTTTCAGTTGTCCAGTCCCTCCTTTGTTGTTAGTTGACCTCTACATTTAGCAGGGGAACAAAACTGAGCGCTCTCAGGACACAACTCTGTGTCACTGGCTGTCCCCTTGCAAGGACCCAACGAGCTGGACCGGGCACTTTGCTCACCAGGCTTTCACCACACCAACACTGCCCAGCAGGAATGGGTTCCGCTGGCAGCTGAGAGCGTGGAACCCAACCCCGGGCTGCTTCTCTCCTCCTGGTGCGCCCAGGGTGTTTGACAGGAGCTAGGGCAGGGTCTCGGCACCAGTGAAATGGGAAAGGGACTTTTGGGAAAGACTCGGCGATGCTTAAAGCCAGGGGGTTGTTTCAGACGGAACCTGCGCCCAGATAATGCTCTGCCTGGCATGTGGTAGCAGAGGGGTGCTCTCGGCACTGGGCAGGGGGGAAGGACAGCTGCACTGAGCAGAGCTGCTCTTCAGTTTCTGCGCGGATCACGGCTTCACAAGTGAGTGCTGGAGATGGGGAGCAGGCCAGGAGGGGTGGACAGACACCTCTGTCCTGCCACCCCACCTCACCGCGGGATTGTGCCGAGAGGAGGTGCCGCGTTCTCCCCGGGGAGCCGTGCCTGCGCTGGTCTGGGATGCAGCTCGCGTAGCGGGAACAGGCGCTGGGAACGGGGCGGGAGTGTGGCCCGGCGCATGGCAGACCCCGCTGGCTGTATTTTGGACGTGATGCCTTGTGTAGCCGAGTTGGATAACTGCTTCGCCTGCTTCTTCTGGAGGAGGCAGAGGAACTGTCCCTTCCCCTCACACTCTCAGGTTCTCACCTCACACTGTAAGCACTGATCTGCGAAAAGATGGAAAGTGAGCTCCTCACTTTAGAATGGCTTTGATAGTGCTAGCAAGCAGCAATATTTCCTTTTAATATGCTTAGAGGACTCTGGAAACCAGAAGAAATGAGACCAAGCGCTGCATTTCTTTATATAAAAAAAGCTAGTCATTTAATCATTTAAAAATGACTTTCTACAAGATAACAAACTGTAATACAGGCTTGCAATAAAGGTTCTCCTTTTGAAAGCACAAACTATCAACGTAACCGCTAAGCTTCAAAACACTTTTTCACTTCCTAAGAATATACAGTGAAGAAAATGACCACGGAAGTCCCACAGAATCCCAGCCACCACTAGTCCCACACAGGTCCATGTGGATTGCTTCTCGGCAACCAGCTGGCGGTTCCAACAGCTGAACTGCCCCTCCTGGGCACTACGGCCAAGCCAAGCCCGGGGCCGATTCCGGGCCAGCTGAGGCTGTGCTGGCTCCCGCTGCCCTTCCAGCGACACTCTGCAGACTCTGGAAGCAACACCGTGGGAGCTGAGAGCGGTTTTTACTCCAAGACAATGTATAAAGGCTGCAAGATTTCATATGCTGCTGAAATGGTTTTGTTATTTCGAACAACCCCCATTTCAGTAAGGCACGTGTTCGGATACAAACCGGGAAAATGAAAAGTTAGGCAGAAATGCTGATTTTCTAGGTGCTGCTGCTTCTCACGACCGTGTATCTGCCAGTGATCCGCTCGCTGATGCAAAGGCTCACGTCACGTCAATGCGGGACTATCTTGAATTATGCAAGGACAGTAGTGTTTCTGTTTTAAGAATGCCAGAATCACCTGGAACTGACCGGAGCTGCTGCTCACTTTGAAGCACGGCTTTTAGTCTGAGGGCCACAGGTAAACAGCCTTGTGTGACTTATTTTTAGGGGGTTCAGGAAAGGCAATGAAGGCAAATAAGCTTGTATGTGTTTTGGAGCAGCCAGCTTACATGAAATTTCTAAAGGAGTCTACCGCTCTGCTAACAATTTTTAAGGGTCTAAATTGAAAATTACTGTGTGGGACAGTGTGTACTTACTGATGGAATGGCCCCATTAAAACAGGAGGTCCTTTCTGGCATCAGTCTAGTGCTGAAGCACCAGCACCTGTGCAACAGAATTTGGAAAAAAAGCCCAACAGCTGAATGGAAGCCAGAACTGCAATCGATGCAATGAATACGCCCTAGGAAAACAAGTGCTATTTCTTCATTAAACTGTGTATAAGCTACAGAGATGTTTAAATATCTGTTATTTCAAATTAAGCTGTTCTCTCTCCATACAAATCACCATTCGTATGCTAATCCCTCTGGAAGGGACGTTACTCATCTGCAGCCTCAAAGATGAGCCCAGCGGATCCTGGGATGCTCCCAGGACAACTCTGAGTCCATGAACAATGTGAGTTTTGACCCTGACTGTTAAATTTAACTGCCAATGCAAGGACACACAAGGTAAACATGTATGAGTTTACACTGCTGGGAATCCATCCGCGTTTTGAAATCTCATGTTGCACAGTTATTAGAAATAGTGAAATTTGAATGCCACAAGACATTAAATATATGAGATTCTGCCTTCCTCCTAAGAAGGTTCTGTTTCTTACATAGCCTAAAAATGCTTTTCTCCCAAATGCTGTACGCCTTGCTTGACGCGTTGTTTGTTGCAGTTGTGCATCTATGCTACGCAGAATTATCAAATGCTGTACATAACAAAGTAACATCAAGAGGAGAGTTAAATTTCATGGAATTAACCTATAGAAAGTAATTTCTAAGAAGGGAATGGAGTTCTATGAGAACCATTACACTTGCTTCATGGATTGCTACAAGTAGGTTTCACAACCCAGTCCATGTGCCAAAATCAAGATAGAATGAAACAAGAAGAGTGCAGCATCCAGTTAACAAATACACCGAGGAAAGGGGCAGTATGTACAGAAGATACGCACTGCTTACCCGACGCATCATTTTTAAGGTGCTTAATTGATGTTTTAGGGAAGGTAGCAACATATACATATATGCAGTGTATACATATCTAAATGTGTATTAGAAACATAACACAGAACCAGATATATTCCCAGATCCCTGATTTCATTAGATTCTCTAATGCATAGGAATGTATTTAAAATATTTCATAAAAAACATCTAAAAAAAACCAAAAGAGAAAACATTTACATAAAAATAGCTCCAGTTTGTTTGCTTTTCTGTTTTGCTGCTCACGGATGGGATTCCAGTGGGTTTCATAAGGAGGCCATGTGGACCAGCGAGAGTTTGAACAACTGTGCATGACGAGAGAGCTCTGTTACTCGGTCCACCATCTTCTGCAGGGCCGCGGTGTTGGGGTAATACCAGGCAGCCATCTTGGTAGCCAGAACAACGCTCTTCAGCAGTTCACACAACTGGTTGCTGGAGTTCATCATTTTGTTGCGTATGTCCTGAGTCGTCACCTGCCTCGTAAGCATGTCCCCAATGAACACAAGTTTGTGAGCATTCAAAACGATAAATTTGCTGTGAGCCACGAAGATTCGCGGGGGCTGGGAAGCATTGACGCAACTGAAGAAGGCGTCGATGGCATTTAGGAGGAAGTTGAAGTGAGTCTCACACTGGTCAGAGTAGAACAAAAGCAGCTGGCTGTCACGGGAGGCGGGAGCGCTGTTTGCAGACTGGAGAGCTTGAGGTGGCTTCCATTTTGAGATGTCGTTCTCTACTGGCTTCGTGATCTCTTGCTCCAGACGTTGAAACTGATTAATCTGAACAGCAAAAAAAAAGGCGCTCTCAAAGAATATTCTCGTAAGCTGTCATTACGTATTACAATTTCACTCTATGCCTCAGGACAGCCCAGGGTATCCTAGACTGGCCTTACGCTAAACAAAAAGTAGTATATATGTTTTCTAAGATCTTTATTTTGATGAGTGAGCGGTAATCGGGTGCTTTGGTTACCATAAATCCAAATACACAGAGTTCAGAAGAGAAAGATATCTGAAATACTTTACTTGCATTTAAAAACCACAAAACCCCCTGAATTTACAGGCTGTTGCTCATTTGGAATATTCTGAAATCATAAGCGAGAGAGAGAGATCCAAGTGGCAACGACTCCTACACAATCTTTAAAAAAAGCTGCCATCTCTGTGGGATTTTGAGATGACAAACCTTTAACTTTCACCTCCACATTGCTCATACAATTTTCTGCCATACGATATGGCAACAACGTACTGAAGAATTAGTATGAGGGCAAAATGACAGCCTTCAATCTTATATGATGTACTTTTTTCCCATTTAAAGTGATGTTAAGCACAGTATTAACGGTATTGATGTTCACCGAACAGATGTGCAGGTGGCACGTGTATTCAGTGTGGTGCAGTGATTAAGGCACTGGCTTGCAGGTCAGGAAAGCCAAGTTCTCAAGCTGGCTCTGTGACTGACCCACTGTGAGACACTGCAGAAGTCTGTTTCTCCTCTGGTAAACTCCTGGAGACAGAGACCGCTTTTTACTGTTTGCATGCACTGGGCCCACCACAATGGTGCACTGTAAAAAAAAATAATTAGTCTCTTAAATTGATATGGTTGGAAACTGTTTTCAAGGGAAAGGCTTATTCCTGCCACACGAGATGTCGTTCTAAACAGCGAGAGCTGCGGCTGTGCTTCCACTCAGTTATGAAGTGGCAGCAAGGAAAGGAGGGCAAACAAGGCAGAGATGCTGATCTTCAGGATAGCTACTCTGCAGTAAATACTTAAGATTTCTTTGGCATAAGCAATCGCTGACACAGGTGCACAGGGCCAGGAAGGTGCTAAAATCTTGATGCTCACCATTTCCCATTTGGAGCATGACAGTGCATGTCCTTGCCCTTTGCGTTGATAAATCTATCAATGGTGGAGCCTGACTGGCACAAATCCCTCTTGGAAAGAAACTAAGCTGGAGCTGCTGTGTAGCCAAGACCTAATACCTGCCATCTTCACCACCTAGCACCTGGGACTTTCCAGCTGCGTGTGCTGGCACTCATGCACACCTCACAGCCAGGGCGCTAGCAGCTACACACTGCTGGGGGCAGGGCCCCTCTGGGTTGATTTGAGCAGCACTCCTCACGTGCGAGAACACTGTGTTTCAATGTGATGTTGCACCCGAGTGAACGTACCTGATGGTGCTCTAGCTCCATTTTGCTCTGCTTGATGATATTTCCTTTTTCCAGTAGCTCCTTCTGTTGCCTTTCAAACTCTTCTTTCCCCTGTTTTGCATAACATAAGACACTGTGTTAAATCAAAACCACTCCTGAGCTAAATGACAACTCATAGGTCAAAAACCACGCGTCTTTGTATTGGCTTCTTCACTGGTAGTGCACCACTATGAGTACAGAGAATAAAAGAACAGTGTGGCAGAGCAAAAGGTTATCACTATTATGTATGCAACAGTCCTATTTCAGAGGAAGTAATCACCCTACTGAAATTACTCTTGAATATGTATTAGTGTGACAATCTGATTGCTACCTTCCTGCAAACAGCTTCTGCAAAAACCACAGGCAACTCTTACTTGGCCTTGTGCAGAACAAAGTGTTGGGTTTACCTACCTGCAGGTGAACATAATCGTAGTCATCCATCCAGCTCTTTTCTGAGCTCTCACTGCTGGTGTTGTGAGGGTGCTGACCTGTACTCAGGAGCGGAGGAAGAGAACCACAGTGGTTCTGTGCTTTTTCGCCGTGACTTTGCATATGAGGATTGTCATATACATAGTCAGCAGTGTTCATGATATTCTCTGGTATGTTTTTGAAACGTGAGCTGCTCAACGCTTGCTTGAAGAGCACCTCTGCGTTGACACTGATGGTAGTGGTCAGCTGCTTGGCATCATCTGGGACTGTCCTTGCCACCATAACAAACCGATCCAGGTCATCACACTTATTCTGCAGTCTGTTGACAGCTAGAACGTTCAAAGACCAGTTGTAGCTGTTCAGGTCATGACTGGTTTGGGTAAGGATCTGGTGAGAGTCCTCCAACCTTTGCACCTCCCTCCTCATTTTGTTAAGGAGGCTGAACTCAGATAGGCAGGACGCATTGGCTGCTGAGCCTTTTGCAAACTGGAGGTACTCCAACAGCGACTGCTCTACCTTGTTCACAGCAGTGTGAATTTCATTGATGTGTTTCTCCATATAGCCGTAAGACCGCCAGTCTGCTGTAACGAAGGCCATGAGGTTATTGACAGCTGTCTCCACCATCTGCTGGAGGCGATAAAGCCTCTCTATAGCAGTGTCTGGATCAAGGATTAGTCTTTTGTCCTGTGCAGTTGATGCTGAGAAAGAAGAGTCTTTTGACGTTGATGAAGATGTGGACATGTTACTCCTTGTGCTTCCTGTACTGGAGAAAGACAACCTATTCATCCCATCAGTCACATCCTGTAAGCCTTTAGTGTCTTGGAGGACTGGTGGTGGCACATCATATACACCTTCTCTTCCTTCTGGGATGAGACTTTCGCTAAGTCCTGTTTGTTGTCCTGGGAATGCAATTCCTCTTGGGGTATCATAAACATCTTTTTGAGGTGCAATTTGCTGTCCAAGAAAATGGTTTTGATGGTTCATAGGGATGTCATAAACACTCTGTTTCTGTGGCACTCCATCTGGCAATAAAAGGCTCTCAGAAGAGAATTTATTAAGTTCTTTCCCAGTTGCTTTGGTGATGGGAGGAGGAATATCATATACTCCTTCTGGTCTTGCACTGTGGCCCACTGGAGATGAAAAATCCTGCAAATTTTCCCTCAGGCCTGTATCATCTCGGCATGCAGATGGAGGTGTAGCATAGACCTGAATCACACAAAGCAAACCATGAAACCTTTGGCTAGAACAGCAAAATACTTTGCGTCTTCCATATGGCCTATTAAATGGTGGGATGGAAGATCTCCCACTGATTTTCATGGAGTCAGCTATTTATCCTGAGTTTGACTGAGCATCAGTTTCAATATCTCACTTTTTAACATTCACCTTGATGCAAATTTTTGTAAGCAGCAAAATCCAAAAAGGCAGCATGCTGCCACAAAGATAATGTGGTCTAAGTATCAATTCGCACTCCATAACATTAATAATTTTGATGCAGTGCTTTGCTTTACCAGTTTTAACAGTTTAAAAACCTAAGGAAATCTTTAAAGTACTGAATCTCCTTTACCTTCAGCATCATACATGAACTCTTGTTTAAACCTGTCTTTGGTCAGACATGAAAATACAGGATCTTGCGGAAACAGTGTAGTACTTACCCCTTTGGCAGGTGGTATGTCATAGACTCCTAACGCTTTTGCTTCTCCTGTGGGAACTGGAAGTGCAGGCCCCTTAACTGATGTGGGGGGAATGTCATATATCTAAAGAAAGAGTAAATTGGTTACAGAAACAAGTCACCTCAGGAGAGCTCTGATCTCAGATGAGTTTTCATAGTTTCCATGTTTCCTCTCAAACAGCCTGAAGACGATCAGAGCTCTTCAACTTTGTTTCATATGGCAGTGCTGCTTGGATTCGCCTGGTATTTTGGACAGTTAGGAAGAAATACATTTGCTAGGTGCCCTCTGGGCAATTGTGTGGACAGCAGGCTGGAGAGATGAAGTCACGGCTGACTTCCATCCCGAGAGTTAAATCAAGGCCAGTCTGTTACAGATGGGGTGATCAGGGGAGCAGTATATTCACGTGACCAGAACTGATCACACCCTTACTGATAAAGATTAGAGGGGCTGAGGAATAAGCTTGGACTAGTACACACTGAACTCCCTGAAACAAAGGCTGCCCCTGCCAGCATCGCCCATCTGCTTTATCAGGCGCAGTGTGAGCTGTCTTACTAGCAGAGAGCACAGCTGTCTGATGTTTCAAGTGTCTCACTTGGTGGCATATCCTACATTACAGTGGGTTCTGCGTGTGGTCTAAGGCCGCTGTCTGCATGTCTCTTAATCCAGACTTCCCAACAGTTCCACCATTCGGTTTCAGTCCATGCCTTGTACTACTGGGCTTCAGCGTTGTTCCCTAGAGGAGCTGCTCTGTCAAAGAGCCATGGAGAGATGCAGGGCTGTTGGGCTACAGGTCCTGCAAGCATCTACTCCAGATGTCTGTGGTCTTGGGTATTGAATGCTATGGGTGTTCCCCAGAACAAACATGTATTTCAAGTTCAGTGACATGGTGTAGTAGATATGTGGTGAAAACAACTCCCTGCATAGTAGCTGTTCATCTAGGCGGTAATTTTACCCTTACTGAGTGAATTACTGTCAACTATGCAACAACAAAGTAAGGGAAAAAAATTGTTCCCAGGCAGCAAGTTTATTCTGTTTCGATATAGCCTTTGATCAAAACACAGAAAACAAATGGGACTTTTGCATTTGGTGTGCTGCCAAATCTTACTCAACATCAAATACAACTTTGAAATACTTCTGCGCTCTACGAATAAGCCACAGCATCTAATTAAAACACATTTTCTCTCTGAAATGAGAGAACTTGCTTTGCTCATAAACTTCTGGTAGAAATTCATCACCTTTTGTGCCCTATCAGTGCTGTTGGCAGTTTTATTGGTACCTACCCCTTGGAGGGGGCGCACAGGGGGGATATCGTAGGTATCCTTCTGGTATTTGGAAGGGAGTTCATAAACATAACCTTGTCCTGACCTGACTGGAGTTATTACCTGTGGGATAAAAGAAACATAAGAAACATAAGTCTCTGAGGATCTTGGCATGTTCTCTCTGTAACTGTACAGGGTATAAATAATCCAGTACTATTAACATTCATGCTTTATGTGGCCATGTTAGTAACACAAGTCTACATATACTTCTGACAGCAGAACACCACAAAATGGCTGTTAATAGCTACAAATGCACCATCTTTTCCTTCCAGACCAGTTCTGACACAGCTGCTTGCTAGTGCTACACCATCTTCTATTTGTCAAGCACACATTCTCCAGCACATCTGAAAAGTTTTGGTCCCTTCCTCCTGTCCACAGTCCATTAGCACAGACCACACAAGGTCACGGTTACACCACCCACTCACTAAGATCAGGGCTAGGTACATGCTGATCCTACTGAAGTGCTGAGTGTCCCCACTTACTGACAGAAGCTTAAAATACTATGTTCAGGCTCTGGGAGTCTACCCCTTTGCTTGTGGAAGCACTTCCCACCTACTCCAGCAGACAGCTTGTGTTTCTGTGCTCCACAGCACAACATCCTGGATGACAAAGTGTGAGCTGTGGGCTTTGGAAACTCTTTACGTGGAAAGGCTGTGCTTAAACCTTCCAAAGCGGGACACTCAATTTTGCTGCCTCTGTTTGGTTTGTCTATATTAGCGGCTAAGAGATAGGAAATGTTAAGCCATTCTTGAAGTACATAATGCAAGAACAGCCTCTGGGAAAAAAAAGCTTAGAATTTACATTTTTTGACATTTTCTAAACCATTAACTACCATAATGACTTCAAATAAAATTTAGTGAAAAATAAATGCCTTATGTCTTGGACAGCATTTGCATGGCAGAATTTCAGTACAGTGTGGTATAAAAGAAATGTTACCTAACCCCAAGAAAGAGCTGGGTTTATAGTGGAAATGCTGACAGCTTAACCTCTGCTGGTGCTATTTACCTCTAACAAAAAAACACAAATACTGTAACGCAAAGCCACAAAATGGCAAATTACATAGGCCTGTACAAGATGTGGCTGGGGAGAATTCTGTACCAGAGCTACCTAACTGTTTTCAGAATTGTACACAAGACGTACAACAGAGTTTC
>Ga0181612_142079_pt1 | contig 10697 bp, 6 predicted proteins | sample HoacroProtozoa21_FD_119630 | JGI IMG/M metagenome (GOLD analysis project Ga0181612, IMG submission 119630) | Hoatzin crop microbial communities from Cojedes, Venezuel. Combined Assembly of Gp0051906, Gp0051904, Gp0051908
GAAAAAAAGGCGCTAATCATTTCTATTAGAGTTGAGTAACACTAGCACTGAACCAGTTCTATTTCAGAGTTACTTTTTATCTGGCTCACAACTACTGCTAAAAGAAGTCATATTAAAAATGTTGCAGCTATCTTATATCACTTGTCACAATTTGTGGGAAATATGCTTCAAAACTAAATTTTCTAACTTTCATTATTTGATACCTGACTTTTCCTATAGATGCATAAAATTAGAAAAAGGCAAAAATTATTTTATTTTAAATATGCTTATTTTTATTTAATCATCAAATGATTCCTTTCTTTTAAATTACGAAATGCAGAACCTGAAGGAAAACCCACTGATGCCAGCTGACGTTGGATCAGACCATTTATGCTGGTGGATAAAACTAAGGAATATAGGCATTGTTTCAATAATAAACATTAATTTTAAAGATGTTTGCTTTGATTTACAAGGTACATATGTATTTTATACATATATATAACACATGACAAGATATAAATTTTAAAATAAACCTAGGTAACATCATAAATGCACAAAGTTGTAATTTGAGACCTCAGATTTTCAGAACTGAAGACAGGGGGAAAAAATGGGGGGGAGGTGGGGAGGAATAATCTCCATTACCTGCAGTTAGATAATCTGGAAAAGAGCATTAAATTATTTCATTATTTGATTATATTTTCAAGAATATGGTCATTTTACTGCTTCTGAGGTATTTGCCATTTCTGGGAACCCATCACACTGACACGGGTATGCAATGTTTTGTCATGTCAAAATAGCACTACTGAGATACCGTTAAAGTAATGGCAATCTATCTGGATGTAGATATTAAAAAAATAGAGTTGCTCTCTCTTCAGACCCAGGACTAAAATTCAGACTGAATGAAAAAGGACCAAAAGGAGATAATGTGTCCTGTCCTGAGGATGAAGGTCTATTGAGCTAACAAATGACGGTCCTTCAGCTGCCAGAAACATCTGCAGACATCACGTAGCTAAAATACTCCTTTGGCACTAGGCAGTACAAGTCTTCATAGTGCTGACTCACACTAGGTCATGCATGGCAGGATAAGATGGTTCTCACAACATTAGATGATTATTACCTTAACTCCTTGCTCAGGCCCAGCTGTCTGCATAAGCAAGGGCAGGGCAGGAGCCTCTCAACCAAGATGAGTTCCCAGCTGCAGAGAACTCCATGGCATGGGAGATCAAAGTGAGATGTTTTCTCAAGTGAGGAGTTCAGACACAGTTTTGAGAGTGGAATTAACTTCCCCTCGCCCCCCACCCAAACTGCAGGTGGTTTGTTGTATTAAACCATTACTCCAGAAAGACAGAAGTTCCACTCCTCAGCTCAGGATATCCCACTCCCATATTATCAAACTCTCCCTTCAAGTCTTTCAGGCTATCTTATATTCCTCTATGTTTCAAAACTGCCATCATGCCTCTTCACTTTCTTTTTATTTTCCCTCTTTTACCTTGTACTCTCCTATGCATTCTAGCTCATAACACTCATCTATTTGTATGCTCCACATGCACTCCAGTTCCTAAAAGTGCACCTCCAACTGCATTCACATGGAATGCACTGACAAACTGCGATGTCAAGGACAGATGAAAATTTAAACATCAGCCTCTGGCATTTAAAATTTTTACTGAATGAGATGGAGAATGTGGGGAGGATAACTGGGTGCAAAACTGTGCAGTGAATAGAGGATTATAAAAAAAATATATGGCAAAAAACTGTGTACATTTGCAGCAATATATAGATAAATATTCATTAATAATTATAACAATTTATGCACTTATTACTCCTGTGTGATTAAACAAGAAATTTTCTAATATAAAAAACCAAATCCAAAACTGTTTGCTTTTAGAATTAAGGGAGCCAATGTAGAATTTTCATTAAAGTAAATAATTCAAAGTTCAGGAGCTCTCTGTCTCTGGCCCATCCGTGTTGCAGCCTTTCCTAAACATATCTATAGGCTCCATGCATAGGCAACAATAGCACTTTCAGTTTAAAAACATGCCCTGCCCCTCCTCACCAAAACATCCATATTTAACTCTGTGAAGGGAGATGCACACCTCTTTACGTATACAGCACACCTGCAATCTTGATCAAGTTGAGAAAGACAGCTTAGAAATACAAATATTTTAGAATACTGAACTCCCATTTTGTCTTTTCTTTTGAACAGAGAATTCAGGTAATTTTCACAATTCTACGTGTATTTCTAATATAAAGAAGGCTCTCAGCAGTCAGCTTAATGCACATGATATGGCTGTGATAACAGTTTTTCAGAAAGACACCAAGGACACAGACATTCAGTAAAACATGAGTTTGCATGCTATTTATTTCCTCCCTGGAAGTGGTGCTTTCAGTATCATGCTGTTATTCAGAAAATTAGCATTTGAAGGGAATATTTGCTTGTGAAATTCTCAAAATGCTCAAGGACAAGTGAGGCCTTGTGAAAGCAGAATACATTTTATGATAAATATACAGAAAATAGTTTCATAGCCCACAGTACATTGGGATTAGCACACCTAGTTACACATTAATTCCATTTCTGTCTTACAGTAGTAATGTTGTAGCTTTACCTCTGTCTGTGTTATTTTACTTCATGCATTACACAGACACCTCATGCTATGTTTTGTGAGTACTGTGAATTTTTTCTCCTCTTTTAAAACAGTTATTTTTAAAGTTTCACTTGGTCTTAAAAATGTGCTTGGGAAAAATGAAAGCCTGTGAAATAGAAACAAAATACTACCTGACAATAAACCAGCAAATTTTCTAATGAATATGGATTTTTCATATCTACCCCTGACCAGCAGTAAGCATGGCTTACTATATATGTATACATCCAACAAAAGACTTCAGCTAGCTTTCAATTTCAGTTTCAGTATATATTCAATAACCAATGGAGAATTTTTTCCAAGCTAGTCTGTTCACAAAAAATATTCTTCTCACTCCTATTCCGGACAATCCTCTCCGATAATAATAACAATGACATTAACAGTTTTGTTAATATTATCTAACTGAAAACAGCAGGGATTGGAAAATCTTTTCCGATCCACTGTTAAAGAAGCTTGTTAAAAATCAACTTGTTATTGCAATAGTTTGTAAAGGTACTTTATATAACACTTTCATCCTCCCCTCCCTGAAGTGCTTTCTTTAGTTGTTCATTTCTTTAGACAATAAAAACCTTATTTTTCATGGTAGACGAACAAATTATTTTTCAAGGCTGTGCTCCCCTGCCTTGTGCAAATGGAGAGAGGTGATATTTCAAAACCTTAGCTGGTGAAGTAACTGGACTTGTTTATCAGAAATACTCCTTACTAACCCAAGATTCAAAATACTATTTTTCCAATAGTCTATACATGTATTCTCCAAAGAGCTTCTGCATGGAAGATGTACTGCTTTCTGCAGAAGCTGCATTGGCTCAGGGGCTCCAGAACACAATTAACTGGGCCCTGGAATGTCTAGCAGAGACCATAACACACAGGGAACTCTTGGGACATGTTCTGATGTCTTCTTTTTAGTTTGTTATGATCATAGCTATTTCCCTCCAACTTGTCCAACTTGTGCATGTAGTTTCAGTAGTTAATATGCAAGTAACTGTGACATATGGACAACCAGCTTAGACCAAAAAAACAGGAAAAAAGTGAGAGTGGGAGAGAAAATGAAAGGAAGGAGGGGGCAAAGGGGGGAAAGGGGGAAAAGCGGGGAAAGTGATGCAAAATAGTACTGATTAAATGAGACGGAGTAGACAAAATCTGTTAGGAAAGGTTTAGTCATAGCTGGTCCGACAGTGTGCTATGGTTAGGGAATGCATGATCTCTGGAGGTTTTTTCCCGACCTACAATTCTGTGGCCTTTAAAAAGCACTTTAGCTATTTCACGTATAAATCTCTTCCTTCTAATTTGTGATCTTGCATTGATTAAGGATAGGTAAACTAGTTTAATTCCCTGAAGAAATCAGACTCTGACATTCAATGTTAGCATTCATAAAAGGTTGAAAAAGGGTCTCATTTTTTCACAGAATCATTATTTCATTGTACATCAGCAACAATTAATTTATCTTACAGGCAGGAGTGCTGAAATACTAAAACAACACATTTTTCTTGAGTCAAATAAAATCTGAAAAAAAGCAAGCATCTTCTAAGAGAGGTTGTTGTAGTTCAAATTTCTTAAGAGGCGTAAGGTTTGACAAATAACAGATTTATTTATTTTATTATGTTTCTTAAAACAGCTATTTATATCTATGATTAGCCCCCATAAGAATATTCTTACATACAAAAATAATGTGTGATTATATCACTAATGATACTATTTAGAGCATTTATCACATGTTAATTACTCTTCTTTATTATATATACACACATATGTAACAGGGCAATATTCTGCTGTATTATGCACCCACACTTTATGCATAACACAAGCTCATAAAAAGAACTTCATCACTTTTGAAAACAACAGAAGTTTTACTGAGGTGGGGCTGAATTATGGAGGAACATTAAAGAAAAGAACATATTTTTAACTCATTTGTTATATGTGTCCTTTTATCCTTTGCCCACCATTCCAAAAGAGTGGTGAGACCTCCTCACACACTTGAGGATCCTCCCATTTAGAGGCTTTCCATCTTTTCTCATTTTTAAACCAAGCATCACAAAAGCTTCTTTCTGTTTTGCAGCTATCAGGCAGGACAGAAAGGAACAATGCCAATGCTCTTAGGCATCTGTACGGTGATGTATACCCTAGAAAGAGTTTTGAGTTTTTTTATTGCTATATTTAAAATGGCAGCGTTAACATTGTGAAAGATAATGTAACATAATGACTTAACTCACAGATACTACCGAAAATGTAATGTTACTCTTACTTAAGTAATTCTCCTTTCCACTGTTCTGGCAATTTGAAGATCTCAGAGAGGTTACAGTGTAAATTAAGATCATTCATTCTGGTTAATAATTGCAGCTGCTAATTTAATGGCAAATGAATGTTGAAACCAAGACTGATTTGAAGCTTTAGCCTCCTTTCGCAGTCCTCATGCTTCCAGCTCTGCCTGTCAATCCCATCTCAAGTTCTCTTGTGCATTCTTGTGCCTCATCCTTTCTCCCTGTTTTGGCTAATGACTCACCACTGCTCTATGGGTGGTCCTGCTTGCTGTCCAGAGCTAGGAAAGAATGCACCACTTGCACTGCTTCTCACAGGAGACTGAGACCAAACAGTATCCTGGAGCAGGCAAAAAAAAAATCACTGTTGTCAGTGAAGAGAGCATATTTCAGCAGTGCTCTCTGCTGTTCCACCTCCTGACTCTTGTCTCCTCTCACCGTCACCTGCCCTCAGAACACTATGCTGTTCCTGAAGATGGAGAACCCCCCTTCCTGCTTTTCAGGAAAAAAAATTAATAGCCATTTTAACCTATTTTAATATAATAAGCATTTGCAAAAGCAGAACAGAAAAATGAAAATTAGTAAGCAGCCTCAATTTAAACACATGAACACACAGATAAAGGTAGATCCAAATAAGACAATATTCAGATCCATTGCAAAAAAATATCATGTGAGAATCTGACCTGTAAGAAATACTTCTGATATATTTGACAAAACAGGAAATAAAAAGGAACAGAGAAATATATGCAAAATTAAACACTGGTCGTCTTGTTGCACATTTCTAATTAGTTTAAACAGGAAAACAAAACTCTTCTCCTATTATGCACAATTTATTTTGCAGCCATGTAGTTCAATTTTGAGATGAACTGGGAATCATTTCTTCTCCCTCTGGAGAACCTCTGGAAGTTCATACATATGTACAAACAAATGTCTTTGGTGCTTAATTTCCCTCTCTGTCAGGAAACTAAATTCACTATCAAAGGTCATAAATCAAGACACTTGCAACTCACCCAATCAACAAACATGATGATTAATTAATAATCAATTAATTAATCAAGTTGTGTTTGTCGTACATCTCACACGCATGATTAATCCAGCCACATAGCTTCTCACTGTGTCCTCTCATAGGCATCCCAGCTCTGAACAATGGTTGAGAATTGTCCTTCGCATTCTTTGAAACTTCCAGTGAGCAAATAACACAGATTGTTTTACCCATTACCTCACCCAGGTCCTGCTGCATCCACATAACAAAAACCCGATCAAACAGAAGTAAATTCCTAATTTAGCTTCTGCTTCTCAGCTGAATGTTAATAAAAAGCATAAAACATTGCTGCAATGCTCAGGAACCTTTCTGAGGTCAGTCAGGGTTCTGCAAAATTCCCAGAAAGTAGAAATACTAATTATGATGAAGACCAAAGCTTCTGTAGTTTATTTTTCAGAACTACAACTAACATTTCAGATTTGCAGATGTATTGTTTTAACTTGAAAGACAACAAGAAAAAAAAAGGTAGGCAAATCTTGGTGATTTGCAGATATAGGAACTTGACAGGAATTTCAAAAAAGTGTTCTGCATAGCCACCAAAGACAAGTCATCCATTTTATTCTCATAGGTGAAAATTTTAATTTGCTTCAAAATTCAGACATATCTCATAATGTAAAAGCCTAAAAATATCTATATTCTTGCAAGAGAGATAGAACTGAAAAAGCTGACCCAAATTAGAAGGCTTTCAAAAAGTGATGAAATATCTTTAAGGGTGACCAAACAAGTTCACTGTAGTTTTATGTCTGAACTCTGGTTGATTTGAGATTAATCTGTACAGACACTGCATAGTGGTAAGTTCTTTCAACACTTGTACTTTCTCCTGCTACTATAACCTGTGTTCTGTATTTGCCGCATACTTTTGCTCCACAAATGATATTTTTCCAATGACTAACAGAAGTGAAAACAAGTTTTTCACATGTCATCTTATAACCACACGTGCTGCACAAAACATCTTAGTCTATGAAGCTGATTCATGATCTCCCCTCTGGGAGAGCTTCACAGACTAAACCTGTAACTAGTTTCTGTCAGAAACTCTTCAGAGGGTGCATGAGTAAATAGCAAGTAGGACACAGACCTCAACATACAATTCTGCTGTATACAATTCTCCTTGATTCTCTACAGATGTGAAAAGATCTTCAAATACAATTTCGAGAACAAATCCAATGATTTGCCATTTACATCAGCTGAGAAGCCAGTCTGTGAGATTCAGACTATTGTCACATTAGCATGGTTTGCTAGAGTTGTTCAGAAACTCAGTATAACAACATAAAACTCTCAAATATGTTAATACGATATTAGATGTTATAAATTACCATATGAGATGCTACATCTACTGTCTAGTAGGCTGCAGATCTCTGACACTTTAGTGCTTATGTTCTGTTAAATCAAGACAGTAGAGATACAAATTTATCTCTGCGCTATATCTGCACATAGAAGCAGAAAAATAGGGAATGGTAGGTGCACAGTCTTTTACACTGCATGACTACCTGTTAGTTATAGGCTTCAGCAGAGAGATGAACATTTCAGAGTACAACACTGCTTGTTAATTCTCTTATTTTGTGTTCTTGGATCATACCTTCATATATGAGCAGATACTGGTGACAGGTCTCTGTCTCACTCAAAAAGCATTTGCGTGTTGTGGTGCCAGTAGCCTGGAAAACTGACTGCCATTCCATGTATACTGAGGGGCTATATACTAGAACAAGAGATCTGGAAAGTTGCAACTCAACTGAATCAAAATTGAGAAATAAATTTTGAAATTAATTACTTGTTCATTTTTTTTTTTTTTTCTTTTAAATAAATGCTGGCATGGGAAGAACAGGCTTCTTCTTATGTGAGCTTTGGGAACTCAGTTTACTTCCCAATGCCTCAGTTGAACTCTTCATAAAACTAAGTTTCAGAAGCATGCTGTGAAGGTGCATTAACTAATATCTCTCACAAATCTTGAGACCCTAGACTGTAGCCAATAAGAATCAAAATAATTCGCATTTTTTCTGTCTTGCTTCCTGTTAGCAGTTCATGTAGCTGTAATACATTAATGCAATATGTCGTCTTGAAACATACAGGATCTTCTTATATAGCATGTTTCAGAATGAGAAAGGTTTGAAGAAAAATACATTGAACAGCTTCTAGTGCCCACATACATAAACTATTCCGTTCACACACTAGTATGATCTTCCACCAGCTGCCACATGGAGCTGAGGCAACAAGAAGGTTGAATCACCTTTTAGCCTCCAAAGGATCCACATGCAGTCAGAGCAAGGTGATCTTTCAGAGTCACAGGTACAAGAACATAAAGATTAGAAGTAGCAAATACAATCATGAATTGCTGGAAACCAGGAACCACAGTCCTAGAAATGTCAACAAGTGAAGGGAATCCAGCTGAATAATGAAGAGTGAGGAGAAAGCATTTCTGCAGAATCTCAACAGATTTTAAAAAGTTTTTCTCCTTTGTCTTAATAGCATCATGGATGAGGGAGGGATGCAGGTGTTAGAAAACACAGTAACTATTGACTGGAAACAGCAGACCAGAATACCATGAGAAATGAGGAGCATTTCAAATGAAGATAAAAACAGAAGGGCTGATGAACTGGAGCACTCTTCCTCTCCTGTCTCTGACACACTGAGAAGTTTCTTTTCTGCGCTTATTTGGTATTCAATAGACTCAAACATTGCAGAAAATTTCTCTTGGAGGAAGAGTATTCGTCATTTCGATATTTCCAGTTTAACAAACCAATACTGAACCTAGAGATGTACTTAGGGGGTTACACTGGTGAAGACAGTGACAGAATAATATTAAGTTTTAAATTCTCAGTTGTTTTAGGGGGAAAGTATTGGTTTTAGAGATCATAAATAGTCCTAGCAATTTTTAAGAAACCTTAAGTTACGTAAGTAACTTACTGCTCAGTAACTACTGACACAGAACGGAAACTTGTACATTCTCCCTAGTGTAGCTGTGTGGTGTGACACTTGTATCACATTTCCACCTAGGGATTTTTTTCATTGTGGTTCGCTACAAAAGGCTGTCAGAGAAAAAAATTGTTCTCCCATAGAAAATAAAATCAACACAAATAAATGCTAATATTCTATAGGTTAGAACAATTCTGAGGCACGGAGCAGAATATCTGTTTACTGCATGAGTAGTCAGTACAAGCCTTGTGAACTACTTAGTTCTTATGAAATATCAGCTTCAGAGATAAGAATTTCTTATATTACTGTAGGACCTCATGGGTCCCATTTTCTCAGATAATGTATACAATACATAGTACGATTATGTCTCTTCTCCAAAAGCTACATCTAAGTAGATCAAAAGAAAAAGTAGCCATAGTAAGGTTACTGTGTATTAATACTGGCATTGTGTATTCCTACTTAACAATACAACTCTTTTGTGAAAGAACCGGGAACATTACCCTAACTTTTTCATTTCTAGTCAAGTATATTTGTATATGCTGCCTAATCAGGTGATATGGATTCCCTCTGCTACTATTAACCACTGTAATAACTATCAACATCCATACAGAAGTCAGAGAAGTCATTATTTTTGAGGGACACAGAAGTGCCTCTTTAACAAAAAACTATTGCTTTCTGCAGTGGATCAAACAAGCGCAAAATTGTACATAATAGATGAAAGACAGTATAGTTCAAGGTAAAGGTTAATAGCTATATTAATAAGAAAGTGGCTACAACTAAGAACAATTACAGAATTTTCATGTCTGGCAACACTTCTTTTAAACAAAGACATGGGAGGAAGAGAACTATGAGTATTGCTGATGTGGGGTTCCTACACTGAGGCTTCTCAGTGGGATCTGATTTCCCAGAAGTACCAAATGAATCAAACGAGCAAACAACATGATTCAATTACTCAACAGTGTACTAAACCAGAGTCACTAATGATCACTACTGACTTGTAAGACAGAAGGATTTTTTTTGTTTGGGTTGGGTTTTTTTTCCCCACAAACTGTAGTATATATTATAAGCAATAGTCCTATGCATATATTTCAGCTTTTACCTGGCATCTACATCTGATTTCACATGATCATTATGATTAATGATTTAAATAAAAACAAATCTTGAATGAGTCACTGTAAATTGCCAGTTTACTTAAGTATGAAAACCATCTATAATGAATGTATTTCTTGTGCTCTGAAAGAAACATCACAATGATTTCATACAATATAGAGTAAAAGAGCAGAAACTACTTTCACCAAATAAAATGTAAAACCAGATTTGCTCTTGCTACTATGGACAAGTAAAGCAAAAGTTATCTAAGAACGGAGGACGGACTGGAAATGCTGAGTTCATCAGTAATAGCCTCTGACTTAATAAAATTTGAAATAATATTTAATATGACAAAAAAATCATTGTGATATAGGTGTGTGACAGGCAAAATTATTTTTGTTAACTTTCATTTGAGCTGAAGCTCAGCTATCTGTATTTATGGACATGCAGCTCTGACTTCTTGAATGTACAGATTTGCTGTCAAACTGTGGCTTGCTCTTAATCTCAATGTGCCATGGTTTCTACCTGCTGAATTACCTCAATTCATTATTGAAAGACTAATTAGAATCATAGAATGATAGAATCATAAAGGTTGGAAAAGACCTCTAAGATCATCAAGTCCAACCATCCACCCAACACCACCATGCCTGCCAAACCATGTCGCGAAGTGCCATATCTACACATTTCTTGAACACCTCCAGGGATGGTGGCTCCATCACTTCCCTGGGCAGCCTATTCCAATGCTTCACAACTCTTTCAGTAATGAAATTTTTCCTAATATCA
>Ga0181612_145662_pt1 | contig 10697 bp, 6 predicted proteins | sample HoacroProtozoa21_FD_119630 | JGI IMG/M metagenome (GOLD analysis project Ga0181612, IMG submission 119630) | Hoatzin crop microbial communities from Cojedes, Venezuel. Combined Assembly of Gp0051906, Gp0051904, Gp0051908
GGAGGTGATTCTCCCCTTCTACTCTGTTCTTGTGACATCCCACCTGCAGTCCTGCATCCATCTCTGGAGCCCTCAGCACAGAAAAGACATGGGCCTATTGGAGCAGGTCCAGATGAGGGACACAAAAATGATCAGAGGGATGGAACACCTCTCCTAGGAGAAAAGGCTGAGAGAGTTGGAGTTGTTCAGCGTGGGGAAGAGAAGAATTCAAGGAGAACTTATCGCAGCATTTCGGTACCTGAAGGAGGCCTACAAGAAAGCTTCAGAGGGGCTTTTTACAAGGGGTAATGGTTTTAAACCGAAATAGGGTAGATTTAGACTGGTTATAAGGAAGAAATTTTTTTTACAGTGAGGGTGGTGAAACACTGGAAGAGGCTGCCCAGAGAGGTTATAGAAGCCCCATCCTTGGAAACATTCCAGGCCAAGTTGGACGGGGCTCTGAGCAACCTGGTCTGGTTGAAGATGTCCCTGCTCATTGCAGGGCGGGTTGGACTGGATGATCTTTAAAAGTCCCTTCCAACCTAAACTGTTCTATGGTTGTTAAAGTGGTATGATGTCTCTTGCTATGAGTGTAATTGCATTCAAAAGTCTGTGTCCCTGAATACCCAGTTCTGATACATTCTTATTTGTCTTACATAGTGACACCTTATGGTAGCTTATTCCTGTGAATGAACAATACTGCTGTAAGATGCCTTTACCCTAGTATGAGAAGACTGTGGTGAGGTTTCTATGTTTTATAGTCTGGAAATGAGACAAATGTTTTACTTCTCCCTCTAGAGCATCTTGATGCCAGAAGAGCAGGGGATCTTTCTACACTGTTTGATGTGGGTGGAATCTTTGGTAAGTTTTAATATTAATATTTCATCCTTAATTGCACTAGTTTAGGAAAAGCTGTGGTACACACAGCTAATGTATTGTTAGTCCTTGTGCCTTATGCCCATTGAAGAAGAGTGCTAGTAAAGGTACTAAGCTGAGAGCTGGGTTGGACATTGAAAACCTAGCAAAATATCTTTGAGATTGAGTAACTCACAGAGCCAATGATATTGTCCAGTACGGATTGTAATAGCCAAATACTGTGGAATCTTTTAGCTCCATCAGCTTTGGCCCATGAGTCTTGGTCACTCCACCTCTCAAAATATCTTCCTTTTGTCATTCTAACAAAACAAAACTATCTCAGCTTGTACAGTTTTGTATTTTTTGTAGGTACAGAGGTGAATGGCCATAGGTGTTTGTTGTGTTTTTTTTTTTTTCTTGATGCCTCATATAAACTGTATGTGATAAAATAAGGAGATTGTTATAATAATAAGGATCAGACTATTCCTTTGGAATCTGTGAGGTGGCCACTGAATAATAAAATTTTCATGTGAGTGCAGACAGCATAGCTTACAATAAAACAAGCATCATCATCATCTTTTTCATGCCCGGCTGATTTATCACACTCACCCCCACACCCATCCCCTCTCCACCTCCCCCATTCACTTATGGAAACAAGCTCTGTATCAGTCTCTTGAAAATGATGCTCCTGATGGAGAATTTTCACTGGATCGCAAGCTATGTAGACCCTGGTAGTTCAAGATGCATGTCAAGGTGTGTTGCAGTTACTGTTCTAGTCATGTGCTGGATGTGACTTCTGCCATTTTTCACTGCTCATTTCATCCAGATAGCTAGAAACCAGAGTCAGTAGTACCTTAGAGATGTGGGTGACATCTTTCAGCAGCATCTTGTTGCACTGTGAGTACAAGCTTAACAATGTGCCAGTGCTGCTTGGGCCTTTGGCATTGACATTTAAATTCAGGTGGGTTGTGAGCACTTTGGAGGTGGGTGGGCAGCTGGGAAGAGAGAGGCAGGCCCAGCAATATTTAGGAATCTGGAGAATCCGGAGAACTTGCTTTCCTTCTCCCTGTACCAAGTTCCCTTTGTATCATTTTGGCAGCTCCTACCCTCTGGCCTTCCAGCCCCCCTCCTGCCACACGCTCTGATTAGTACTTCTGTGTACAGTCATTGGCAAACACAAGAAGTAGGGAAGATTGAAGAGCCTGGAGTGACTACCTGGAGAGAAAACCAAATATTTCATTTGCCCCAAGATCTAGAATAGCTCAATTGAGTTATTCTAGACCATCAGCATGGTCAGAGCACTTGACAGCCATGTTTGCTGTTGCAGGTGAGGAGTTAAGAGCAGTGAGTAGCTGGTCACAGCTGGATTCCAGAAGGCCAGCAGTGAGGTCATGTGGCACCTGTCGACACAGGGTTTTTTGCATTCAAAAGCAGCAGAACAGTGATTTCTAAGTACTTGTTCCATCTCTATTCTGCCCCCACCCTTGTCATCTTGAATATTTGGTTGGAATAAGATGAGGAAGAACAACTGTCTGCTTTTGTTATCTTCCAAGTCAAAACCAGTTGGGTTAATAGGATGTTGCTAAGTGCAAATTACGTTGTCAGTCTCCTGCTCCGTGCTGCTCTGTCTAACTGTACATTAAAAGCCGTATCCTATTGTTTTAATCTGGGTTGGATTTCATTAAGTATAACTGACGTCTTTTGTGTAAAACATGCACAGTTTTTTCCTCACACAGCTGTCTCTTCTTTCAGGTGGCATTTTGGCAGGCCTGATTTCAGACAGGCTGCAGAAGAGGGCTTCAACCTGTGGAATGATGCTATTGCTTGCAGCACCCACAGTAAGAGTTGGCCCCTCTCTCAAAGCTGTGGCTGAGACTTTGACAGCATTCCTTGGGAAGTGGACAGTGGACATATGAGATGCATTTTTCTTTGATTCTTTTGTGAACAGTATTCTGTGCTGTGTTGAAGCTGGCAATATGAGAGTTTAAAACTGAGTGGTCTCGTAACACAGCCCTTTTTTTGAAAGGACATACTGGGGAGCAGGAGCATACACCCTATTTCTCTCCTGTGTCCAATCAAACAATTGTTCTGCTGTGGTCTAAAAAGGTTTAGTAAAACCTAGAACTAGCTTTCACATAATACCAACCTTAGTTGGTAGTTTTGTAGTTAACATGGGGAAAATGGGGAACCTAGGATTAGTCCATATGTTGGTATTCAACATGTTTGTTTTTTTGTCTTTACAGTTGTACATGTTCTCTGCAGTCAGTAAAATGGGCCTTGAGGCTACTGTAGGTGAGTATTTTTAAATTATTTTCTGCCTGGATTTCTGTGAGCTTCTTATTTATGATCCTTTGATGCTCTTTATTTTTTATTTTTATATCATATTTTCCCTGAGAGGAGGAAGTATGGAATCAAATTCCCTAGGTTTGTCTTGCAGGCTGTTTACAGGGTAAGGAAGGAGGGGCTAGGAACTGAGTGGAGGGTCGCATGATAACAGTGATTTAGTTAATATCATTAGTCTTCTTTCTGGAGCTTGTTGTGTCAGCACAGGCTTTATTATGTTCCTTATCCCAAAGGTCAGAGGTGTTGAAAGACTACTGGTCGTACTTTTGACAGCAACGTTAACTTTACTTATGTAGGAATGAATTCACTTGTGGCTTTCTGTCTGTTAGCTCAAAACAGAAGTTGGAATACAAGTGCTGACAGTAGTGTCTCGCCTACCTAAGGCCGTGTTAAGTTTTAGGGCCATCTGGTGCTTGGTGCTGTACGAGCAGAGAAGGGGCCTATGGGTGGATCCTGTGAGCATCCCCTGCTCTGTGGGTCAGTTTGGTCAGATTTTCCACTTTCTCTGACCCACCAGGATCAGTAAAGGCCCTGGGAAGTGCCTTTTGAATCAACCTCATCTCCTGTTATATTTGAGAATTTACGTCACAGAGTAACCGTTGCAGGGGGATAGGAATGTATCTTGCTTTTCCTTCACTCCCGGTTCCGTGGTGGGATCAGGGGAGCCAAGAAAGGATTAAACCTTTTGAGAACCGTAGGCTACAATGTCTCCTGTTGTTACAGTTAAGAGTCTTTCAGGCAACTCACATTTTCCATTTTTTGTCCAACCTGCAACAGTGATGCTGCTTATCAGTGGTGCCCTGGTGAATGGCCCTTACGCGCTGATCACCACTGCTGTCTCTGCTGACTTGGTGAGTTTGACTTCCCCCTCTGCTTCCGGTGTAGCATCTTTGGCCTCCAGAGAGAGCCCTTTTGACTTCTGCAGGGTCATCAGTGAAGGGGCTGCGTTGTCCCAGAGCAAAGGGATAAGGAGCCAGATAGGCAGTCCCGAACTCAGCCATTGAGATTGTTTTAGAGTTTGTGTACTAGTATGAATTAATGTCATGCTTGTGAGAGGCTTCTAAATTATTCTTGCCTACCAACAAGACAGAGTGAATGACAGCCCAAAGTGGATGTGAAGGTTACATGCAAAGCCAGGTCTCTGTGCAAGTGCGTTTTCCTTTTATACTTGGCATCTTTAAATGAGGGGAGGAGCTGCATCTGTGCGAGAGGTGAGCTGGGGACTTAATTCCCATCAGTGTAGAAAGCTATACCTGGCACATACTTTTACTTTTGTCCATGCTACCCTCTGCCCTTTGTTGGACAGTTGCTCTGGTTGCCAGCACTTCCAGCTGCATCAGTCAAGTCAAAAATGCCATGTGAGAATGTTGACCCTGGCATCTTTCATTAGATAGGCGTTGGAAGGTTGCCTTCAAAGGTGTTGGTTCCTTAACGTACCAAGCAAGAGGCGAATGTCCTCTAACAGCAAATGCATTAAATGTAGGAAAGGGAGCAGGACAGATATCTCCAGACGTCCTCTGGAGCCCTTTCCTCGGCCTGGAGGCCTTGGCTAGACAAAGAAGGCCACCATGCATTGGCCGTTTTATCCTTAGCCTTGTTGAAGGGGCTACTAGCTAGAAAGAAGATCTTGACGTCGCAAGATCCCTACCTGGCACTTGGAAGAGGGTTGAAACTGCCAACCAGTTCCTAGGATGTGAACAGTCAAACATCTGACACAAGCAACTGTAAATTGCTGATTACCTGACTGGATTTTTCTCAGTGTGCTGGAGATAAAAGACTGTCTCTTATTTGCAGTTCTCTGAACTATTCATTTTTTCTGTCTTTCTACAAAGTCACTCCCTTTATCAGTTGTTTTGTTCTGAAGACCAGGCTTCTAAAATTGGGACTGAAAAGCTTCTTTTGGCTAAAGAATTCTCTTCATTAGCATTTCAGTGTATATCCATAATTCTGGTACTCTAGTATTCCTGTCACAGCAGTGATGTTGTTTGTTTTTTTGTTGTTGTTGTTCCGCAGAGCTTTGCTGTATTAGCACAGCAAAAGATGGCCATGGAAACAGCCTTGCAGCGCAATGCAAAGCTGAAGTGCCATCCTTGTGGCTTGAATCCACAGTATGCAGAACAAAGCTTCTTGGCTCCTGTGGTTTAAATAACATGACTTAAGAAAGGATAACGCTGTAGGCAACAGGTTGATGGGGTGGAAGGCTTCTTTAGGTAGTGATAAAAGGGTCTGAGCTAGAATATTTAAGGCATCTTCACAAAGTACATCAAATGTGTGTGGGGGGTGAGCTACATGACGAATTAAGCACTTTTTCAGAGTTCAGCTCAGGATGGATCTAAGCTGTCATTGTCACTTTAGGGTACCCATAAAAGCCTGAAAGGGAATGCAAGAGCCTTGTCCACAGTGACAGCGATCATCGACGGAACAGGATCTGTAGGTAAGCCAGAGCTGTAAGGTAGCCTGCCTTAGCTGTGGGAGGTTAAAACAAAGGCTCCTTGAGAAACTAGGCTCTCTCCAGGTCACATTTTGCCAGGACTCGGTAGAGCTTTGGAAACGGGGAGTAGAGCAAACTTTGCCTTAAACCTCTCTGTGGTCCCACACCTGAGGGAGGGAGGAAAGAAGGGTGTGGTAGACTGATACTGGGCACAGACAGCAAAAGTAGATGCCGTCAGGCTGTTTCTGAGATCGGGGATATTTTGCTCATGCCCTCCACACTGGTATGTGGGAGGGAACATTGAGTAGGATTCAGCTTAATATTGGATGGGCATTTTGTTGAGCCAAAGGGAGGCATTTCTCAAACTTCTAGTCTTCCAGCTTGCCCTGTGTTAGATTTCCCATTGGCTTGCAGCTGCACCAGTAATTTTCTGGGACCTGTTAATACATAAGGTAATACTGAATTAAGTAGGTGGAGAAACTGCTATTCTAACTCAGAACAACTGTCTTTCAGCATAGTAATTGTTACATTGCATCATTCTGATAATATCAATATTATGTTTTAGGTGCGGCTTTGGGGCCTCTCTTGGCTGGTCTGATTTCCCCATCTGGTTGGAACAACGTGTTTTACATGCTCATGGTGGCAGATGCATGTGCCTTGCTAGTAAGTCTAAAAATGCTATTTAGTTGGCATGTATTTCTGTTGTGCTAAACTACCTTAAAATGTAGATTTTCCTTTTGCAATTTCAGTACTCCCATCTTATAAGAAACTTCCAGTTGTGTAGGAGATTTTCAATTAAAGAGCAAATTTGTTCATTTTGAAATTTTCATCTAATTTTAATCAAAAGTACAGATAAGTTCTGATGCACTTAAATTCCTGAGCAAATACACATCTGTTAATTGCTGACTAAGAAGATTACAGCAGGGATAATTGTAAGTAAACCTTCGTATGTAGACCTAAAAGATGCCTCAGATTCCACTCACGGAAGAATTACTTCTGTTTTCTTTCAAGCTGATTTAGCAAAGCAGTAACAAATGTTTTGCTACACTGCTAAATCACCAAAATCATTGCAATAATGAAGCTGTTGAAAGTGAATATAGCACGTTCTCCAGATGGGCCCTAAAACTGCTGTACTTGGTTAGACAAAAAACTGGCATCCTAAGTTTTGACAGTAACCAGGAGCAGATGTTTAGGGAAAAGGACTGCAACGCACACGTGGTGGCTTGGTACAAAGCACATCCGTTTTCCTTTTTTTTCCTGTTTGAGTTCCTGTATAATGGGTTGGAAGATCTGAAAAGAGTTTGGGTTGGTGTTTTTTTTTCTACTTCTGACTTGCCCTGCTTTACTTTTAAAGACCAAAGAAGACATGAGATGAGGCAAGGTGAGTCTTGCTGTACCTTTTGAAGTCAGTCTTGCAGCAACCACCTGTAGGTTAGCCTGTAGGTTACCTTTTTACGTTTGCCATGGATTTCCCTGGCAGGCTTCTGTACCAGCTTTGTTCTCCAGCAGAGCAGAATGCTGCTATGACTACCTCAGAGATGTCCTGACGCGTCACCTGCCTATCCTCTCCTTTTGAAGTCCTGGGTAGAACTGCTCATGAAAGGGCAGGGTGACTGTGAAACACTTCAGAAATACTCCGTCCTCCATAGTGGCTGTGCCCAGACAAAACCCTGTGCTTCGTGGCATTGCGCTGAGCTCCGTGCTTCTGCAGAAGAGTTAATGCTGAGTGGGTCAGACTGCTCTTTCCTGACACAAGAAAAGCAGAAAGTCTTGCTTTGGCTTACGACTGAGGCTTTTTTCCTTAATTCAAGTTAAACCCAAAATTTTAAAGTAAGTTTTTCCACATTTAAGATGTGAAATCTCTGGAAATAAAGTAAGTAAATTAAGTAAGTTAATAGTTGAAGTATATTCCCGCTGGTAGTTAGCAGTTCTATAAATCCTGCTTTGTGTTGTTTTCAGTATTGGGTATTCCATGCTGCAGAGTGAGGTTTGGGAGATTGTTGTAGTTTTCCCAAGTAGACTTAAAGATCTGCTTTTTTTGTTTTATGGTTATTTATTAAAACCAAATTTAAAAATCCCACATTTCTTTGCAGCATCAGTTAAAATGCCTTTGTAAAGCTCTGCTTTTGAGAGGGTTGATACTGTGCTGTTGTAATGAATCCTGTTTTTTGTAACTCTAGTTCTGCTTTTCCTGTTCTTTGCAGTATAGCGTATAGATGCCTGTGTTCGACTGTTATTTCCTCAAAGATATCTGGAGGGGCTTTAGCCTTTTAACATGGTATTCAGTTCTGTCATGCTTGGCTACTCGCACAACTTTGAAATGTTAGGTTTAGCTTCTGAAAGCACCAATACTTATAATAGTGAAGAAACTTCCATTTATAACAGTGAGGCTCTGAGGATAAGGAAACCTGGAAAGTTCTAGTTCTGTCTTTAATGTACATGGGAATTGCCAAATTTTATTTGTAAAATCACTGTCTTGAGTACTATCTTAGTACACCTTTTAAAGTGCACTTGGAAGTCTTGGGCATGCACACACAGGTAAACATGAGCAACTTCACTCGGCTTGACTAATTGTGCAATTAGCGCTTTTCACACACAGAGCTGTTTTTCAGAATAGCAGCTAAAATACTTCTATGCTCCAAAATTTCTGTCTGCCATGTTTTCTTGAAACCTGGGGTTCCCTCTGCTGGTTTCTTTGCACATCTGCTGGTAAAGTACCTTCAGAAAGCCGTTCTGGTTTTGACAAAGAAATGGATCTCTCGGTTGTGAAAAGGAAATTATTTTCCTCTTGCCCGTTCATTGTGAAAATTCCTCTTCCAAACATTGACTGAGCGTCTGTAAATCAAAGAATTTATTTCTTTTTATTGAGTGTTCAGCATTACAGGGTAATGTTTCAAATGAGGAACTCTTTGAATAACAGCGTGCATCTTATACTGAAACTTAATTTATTTGTATATCTGTACAGATGTTAACATAGATACTGTGACTGTTTTTGCAGTTCTTACTCCGTCTTATTCAGAAAGAGCTTCGGTGTAACGTAGATCATACCCTGTAAGTGTTATGCATGGCTATTGCTCTTTAATAACAGTTTAAAAACACACTACTAAGCCTTTGCCCTGTAGTGCCTTGATGTAGACTGAACGTGTTAAGGTTTCTGATGTCCATTTCTGTCTGTTTTTACTTTGCTTCAAAAGAGTAATCTCATTTTGATGTTTTCAAATCATGAACGTTTTTCTTTAGAACCTCTTATTTTGAAAAGCAACTGAAAACAGGCTTCTCTGTCGTGGTCTCTTAGTTATTGTTTGTTTTTTCCCAAATATGTAATCTTCCTGGGTTTTCATCAGGGAGCATCCAGGTGGGGACAAGAAGCTACTTCATTGCTTGCCCTGTGTTTTTTAATAGTTTCAAATGTGACTTTTTCCACAAAGTTTCCTTAACGGAAAAGGTAACTCTGACTTCACAGTGTTTTGGATTGAGAAGAAATACTCCACTGAATCAATGGAGTTACAGCTGCAGTATCAAAATTTAAATTGGGCCCCTCAGCTGTAGTTTTTGGAGAATTAAAATGGACAGAGAATAGAAAAATTCATAACAAGGGATGGATCCTGCATTTTGAAGTTAGTGGTCTGTTACGCCTCACACCTCAACTTTTCCTGACTGATTGCTCTTCTTTCCCAGGTTTAAAGAACACTGAGCTAAGAGACCAGATTTGGGATAAGGACTGCGTAACTGGTCAGAGCTATTTCCTGAAAAAAAACTTCATGGAGTGCGTTATTCTATATTTAAGAGATTCTGTTTGGTGAGAACTTTGCGCGTTTACTGGAAGCAATGTGAGAAATGCAACTGGTAAATCCCTGAAGCTCTTATTTTTGCACATGAATAAGTACCTCAAGATGGCAACTGTTCATCAGATGAAGAGACAGAAACTTTGGGAAGGTTTTAGCAGCACGCCTCAGCTGAGCCAAAGAGAAATTCCAAGTGCCTTTTCATTTCTTTTGATAGGATGTTTTTAATTAAAATGCCAAACTGCGTATTTTCCAAAAACAAGTCAAAACCAGAGCAGAAGGAAATTGAAGTAGTAACAGACAGTCTAGCAGTGAAATGTTCCAGTGTCAGTGAGCAAAGTATGTATCCTTTATGTCATTTCGCACACATCGAGAGCATCGCTTTGTAGAGGACAGTGCCGCCTGGTTATTAAGATGCACTGCTGTTAATGTTTTGAAGCTGCTCAGACAATAACAACCTCACCAGATTATTAGTTTTTAACTACAGCAGTACTTCCAATGTCCAGGACAACGTGCAACCTTGTGGTAGGTAATGAAATGGAATTTACTGTTGCAGCGTACCACAGTCAGCAGTTTTCACAGACTCTCTGGATGGATGTTAGTCCTCAGTTAGGATTGTGCAAAAAGGAGTCCTAAGCAACAAAAAGTCGATTATGAATCAGAATTTCCAGAGGGGGACTGTAATGATTTTCAGGGCATTATAAACTGGTTGTGCAAACGTCACAGAATTGTTGTGTTGCTCCACTAGGCTGGGCTGAGAGGAGAAGTTGTTCCTTGGGGTGGCAGGGAACTGTGTCGTGCTTTCACACTACAGGACTGAACAGATGAGCTGCTTTGGTGCCCGCTGCCCCGGTGATCTCTGTTGGCTGCTCCCTGGTTTACATGCTGCTGCATGCACACGGAAGTCATCGTCAGATCACGGCCTTAGCAACCAGAAATCTTTCAAGTGGCTAATTTCAAGTGGCTCTGAATCTGAAATTCAGAGCCAAAATATGTTTATATCAGATAAGAAAAATGACCTAGGTGGTAAGTTGTAAGAGAACATTTCAGTAACTATTGTTACCCAGCAAACAGACAGTTTAATGTCTTCAAAACATATCATTTCTTTGTACAGCTGTCTCCTTTGCAAAACGGATGTTTCTGTGATTTGTTTTTTTAAAGATGTACAAAGTAAAAGATGTTTTTTTGTATGAGGTGTTTATACTTAGATCATGAAGGCTAGATAATTTAAACTGTGTTAGTCTTAACTGTATTTATTAAAGCTCTAGGCATATGTCTTGTTCTGAATTATGCTCTTTTGTGAA
>Ga0181612_155773_pt1 | contig 10697 bp, 7 predicted proteins | sample HoacroProtozoa21_FD_119630 | JGI IMG/M metagenome (GOLD analysis project Ga0181612, IMG submission 119630) | Hoatzin crop microbial communities from Cojedes, Venezuel. Combined Assembly of Gp0051906, Gp0051904, Gp0051908
CCCTCTCCTGCTCATCTCAAAAATAAACACCCTGCGAGCTAATAGAAAAAATACCCTGCACTCTGCAGACAATAACACTTGCTTTTATGGGAGGTCCCCCCCCCCCCCCCCCCCCTTTTTTTTTTACAATAGCTACCTGGTTCTTTTCTCTGACTCCTATTCTTAGGAAAAGAAAAACAAAGCAGGTCATCAAGAGAGGCTTAGAACCACTGATCATTAACATTTTTAGCAGATTCGCTAGCTAAACAAAGTAATACACTCTGAACGCCATCCTGCCAACAGGCTACCAAACATTCAAGTACAAACATGATGTAAGGACTCTAAATACAGCTTCTGTAATAAAATACGGAGATCTGAGAATTAATGCTAAACATGGCAAACAAATTCCTCCACTTTCCAGCCTGCTAGAACATCCCAGATGAATGATTTGCCAAAAACATGACTTTGCATTTACAGCATATGACCTTTTCCCTCGTCGTCCTCCTCCAGTGCAGAGCAAATGATCGTGGAAGAGATCAGGGCTCTCATAAAACATGGTGACCTGCACAGGCTCTGCCTTCAGGGAGATATGAGGTTATACATAACCCTTCTCTGAATTGATGGCTTGGTTGAAAGTAAGACCACAGAAGACCTGTGACCTACTGGACTTCTTGGAACATCCGTTCTTCTGCTCCAGCACCAGAAAAGAAGCTATTCCCAACACCATCTTAGTTTTTTCTCCTGTATTGCAGCCTTTCCTGCATTCAGCTTCTACAGCTCACCAAGTTCATGGGTCATAATGACCCACACTTTTGTCCATTCCCGTGGTCTCTTCCTGTCCAACCTTCTCCAAATAACGGAAAGGCTGGTAGCTCACTTCTAGTCAGCACATTTTTCTCTTTCTAGATCTAGCCTCAGCCACTTTGTACAGGGGTGACTAGAGAGGTGAAAGTGGTCCCTCAAAGTCCCTTACTAAGGAAGCTTCAGGCAATGCATCAGGCAGGAATTGCTGCCAAAAGATCAAGTGACTTCAGAGGACTGCTGCAGAGTAGTATATTCCTGTCAGATTTTCTCTGCTCTTTCCCAGACTATAGGAGGGCAGCATACTGGTAACATGCATGCAGAAGTACTCAGGAGGAAATACACAGGGGACAAAACTAGGAAGAAAACGCTCCAGACGCCAAAGCAGGTTCTGTTTATCTTAAAGTAATCCAGATCTTACTCAAGTAAGAACAATTCGCTGAAGTTTCTATGTCTACTGCACACAGGGGTGCAGCGGGGAACATATCCCAGCAAAGCATTTTAAATACTACAGTACTGTATTGAAAATGTTTATAACAGACCAAGTCACTCTCTTACCTGAGGTATAATTGAAATTTTCCTCCGCAAGTCATGGAGCCCTAGCTCTGACGTCAGGTACTTATCAATCCAAATCTTTCCTTCAGGTTCCGCCAGGCGAAAGAGGGCTGCTATCAGAGAGCTCTTCCCAGCTCCTGTTCTTCCCACTATTCCAACCTACAGAGCAAGCCAAGGTTGTACCATTAAACCATGAGCTTTTCAGGATAAATTAATGTGTCAAGCAGCAGTTTTACAGCATCACAGGATTTATAGAACAAGCACCAAATAAAACTTCTTTATAATTAAAATTTTGAGAGGAAAAAGCCTCCCCCCAAATCAGTTTGGATTCAGGTGACATTTGGATACTCAACAATTTCTTGGATCATGTTCAAAGGTGAAAGATTTTCCCTTAACGTGTGGTGTTTTATTGTGTAAACAAGACACAGTGGCTCGGCGCATAGAGTAATGTGATTCAAGGCTGCTAATTCTTATACTAAACCTGGTTTGCTGAGCGATGTTAGGCAAATAATTTCAGGCATGCATCTACTTCTCAATCCAAAAAAGGACTCCCATAAAGCACTTTGGGAACAATGTATGAGCAGTATTCCCAATTTAAATAACTGAGACTTAATTTGGTTAGCATGGTTAATGAGAAGTACTTTTAAGTAGTCAAACTCTAAAGCCAAGACTAGCAGGATTATAAACCGTATTCATGCTTCAGAAAGTTTCAACAGAGAGGACACAAATATTGAAAGTACAAGGCCATGTGAGCAAGCTGCAATTTCCGATCAGAAGAAAGAGTGAATAATGTGATATTACTGTGATAATAAAATCACAGTGATTCAGGCTTCTGCATGTTCCGAGAGAAAAATACGAAGCTGTATGCAATGTGAAATTCTATTGCTTTCAGAAAAAAAGAGGTAGCAACAACGCAAAATGTAGGATTGCCAACTTCAGTGACAAAGGGTTAAGACCTACAAATATTTCATATGAAAGCCACACTTGGGAGAAAGCAAGTCCATTATAAATAAATGAGAGACATATAATTAGTGGTGATTAAATACTACTTCAACAGCAAACTTTTTTTTTTTTAAATGTTGTCTTCAGGTAAAGGATCCTTAGAGAAAGCAAAGTACAGTAATCAATCGTATCAGAGAAGGTGACGGGCGTAACCCTCTACACAGATCTGATCTGGCAGGATCAGTTATTTTCTGCATTCATTGATAATTGCCACATTTCCAGAAAGAAATCAACACACTGGAAAGAGTTCAGAGAAGTGCAACATAAAATTAATATGGGTTGGAGATACTGATTTGATGAGGATGGATTTCTGAGGATTAAACATATACAACATAGCCTGGCAAACTGACTGGGGTGCAGAAGGGAGGAAGAAACATGAAAACCTTTGTGAATATACGTACAGACACCAGAGGGCAATTACCCACTGCCTGAGACTCAGATGTATGCAGTAATGACTGCTGGAATGAAATCAAGCAGAGGAAACATTACGTCGAAGAGCAAGGAGAAACGTTTTAACAGTCAGAGACACTAAGCTCAGACAAAGCAGCAGTACCCACAGCTGATCAAAAATATACAAAATACTAAAAAAGTATACTGCAAGGAGCAACTTACACTGCATAATCTAAAAGGTATTTTCTACTTCTACTTTCTGATTCAACAATTTCATCCAACAATTCATTATTGTACTATTGTATATAAACTACTTAACATTTATACAGTGCTTATTATTAAGGATACAGCCTAATTTAAGCAAGTCTGTCACAATAAATGATAAAATGTCTAGTATTCTAAATCATATATGTGAAATAAAGGAAAAATAGTTCTGAACAGTTACACTACAGTTCAGAAAGAAAATGCTGAATGGAGAACACAGACACTCAGAGCTGTGAAAACAAAAGTTCAATTGTTTCTCTGTAAATATCAGTGATATAAAGTATTGTAGTAAGGATATAAAGAAAACACATTAAAAATACATTGATACTTAAAATAAAAATGCAGCTGCTCTGCATATTGTCAAAATCCCACTTTCAGTTTGGCATCAAATGAAAGAACTATGCTCTCCAGTATTTAGAGGAATCTATTTGTATTTTTGGTCCAACTGACTACAGGCTGCTGAAGATTGACAAGAATTTGAAACAGCTCTCAGCACACACATTTATTTATTTTTTTTAATACATCATATTCTTCAGAGACCCATGTTCATAGCCAGTGCAAACACAGCGACGGTCTGCAAACAGGAGTCCCAGCCACCTAACAGGAATCCCACGGCCAGGATTTTGTTGCCCGATGTAAGCCATGTGCACACACAGCAGCACACCTGCTATGCCGGGCTCATCATTTACTCAAGCGTCACTCATACTTCCAAGCTGCACAAAAAACGAGTGAGATTTACAGCATGTCAGCTACTCCACTGAAACTGCCCAGGTCTTTGTTATCCCTCAGGCAACCTCCCTTTCGTGCTACCCTGCGAGAGTATTTACGCGAGCAGCTGCCACGCTGTAAATCTAGACCCTCACCCTCCTTACTTTTTCACGTAACCACACCCTCGGATTTAGGATCTGTCAGGACAAGGTGCATTTAACAATATATCAGTCAACAGGTATTCACAAGCACCCTAAAACAACAGTAGCGGTGTTTGAAAACTACGGCTGCCCATGCTAACCCTCTCCTGCTGCAGCTGCAGTGGCTGAAGCGGTTAATCACAGCAGCTGCCGGCAGAGCTCCTCACCTGAGCACGCGCCTCGCAGAGCGTGCTACCTTAGCAAAGATGGGTAAAACAGAGGGTACTTCCTAGCCTGCTTTGACTGTAGGGAAATACTGAACACAGAGACAAGCAGATCAAAACAGACCCTAAGCCCCGAGTGATCTGCCAGGAACCACCTCCTCCATTCTTACTGTACCTACAGCTTCCCAAAATGGGTGCTGGGGTGGCTACAAGAAAAACGACGAGCATGGCAGAAGTGTAAACTCATTCACCCCGCCAGTGGCACTGCAGACACCAGAAGTCTGTACTGCCCAGGGACTGGAACAGGCATAAGAGCCATCACTGACAGCCGCATGGGCAGAATCCCTAGTGGATCTGGAAACCTGGTTCTGAAGAGACTCTTCTCCATAATTAAAACCAATATAAGGAGCACAGATGCTTGGGGGATTTATTTTACGCAGTGACAGTCTACTGCAGTATTGTGGAAAACATCACAGAAAAACACAAAGTTCTTGGCAATAGTTTCAAGCTAGGCAAATTCACTTTAGGATGACAAAACCACAGCATAACCACTCAGCAAAAATAAATACCACCAGTCAGCCCTCCCCCTCCTGCCCCCACCAAGGACTGAGTCATACATTGCTAACATCTCTTGCTTCTGTTTTTTTATTTTATTTTATTTCTGTCTCTCACTAAGAAACGTAAATCTTCTTGTCTGCTATTACACTGGAGTGATACGTAACAGCTAGAGAGACGGCCCATAGGCAAGAGTAGATAAACATCCCCTTTGCTCTTCTTAAACACCATTTTTAACTCACCCATACCTAATTCCATGAGATTATCTCCATACAGCGAAGTTGGGTTGAATTCTTGTAACATGCATGTTATTAAAAAGGTCTACTTGAGGAACGAAAAAGGTCTGGGACTGAATGGAAAAGCATGTTACAAATGAGGCCAAGGCAATGATTGTAGGGAGCTGAACCAGCCTCCTAGGGAAGACATCCTAATCAAAAAAGTACATGTGCATTTGAAATGTAGCAAAGCACGAATTAACACTGCAGGGCTCTAATTTAATTTTGTCTGTGGGGGAGACCTTCCCTGCAGCACTCTTTCAATTGGGATAGCATCAAAATTGGGGAAGAAGAGTCAAATTTACAGAGGAGAAAGTGTTTTATTTCTACGTTTCTTTTGGCTACCAATCTAATTAATGGCAACAGTTAATTGGATTGGTAGCCGAAAGGAACTGAAATAAAATCCCAACTTCTAAAGTTATGCAACTGATTTGTATTTCTTTCTTCTCTCTTCCATTCGGGGCTCTGTGCAAGGGAGTGTACATCCCTCATTTTCAGTTGTCTCTGCTCACCTTGTCTGTTGACATCCTTCGCTCCATTGAGGTTCCCTCTACTGAATCCCAAATTTCCTAATGCAGCTCCACTTGCTTCGGATTTCAACAAATGTTTTGGGCTTAGTTGGTGTTTTGAATGTTTGCCACTTTCTGATGCAACCCAAATTTTATCAGATTATCAAATATGTTTAACCCTTTGTTTTGACAGACAGATACGTCATGTTCCCAGATGCATTTATGCGACACTTTCAGGAAATAAATAGGCTCAGGCTTTTGTTATTAAATATGACTAAGGGTTATTTTTAAAAAGAACATCACTAATTTCCTAATATCCATATATTTAGAATGTATTTTTATCATACAGCTCCTTGTCAACTTATCATCTTTGCTTAATTTCTATGAATGGCCAAAGACAGCCATATACATACCTTTTCTTTTGGTTTAATTAAAACAGACAAATGTCTTAACACCAAAGGTCCATCTAGACTGTAAGTGAAGTTAACATTTTCAAATGTTATCATTCCTTGGCTCGGCCATTCAGGTGGTGGATGCTTGTTGGTCTCCCAAGGAGCTTCTTTTTCAAGGTCTGTGTATTCCATTACTCTTTCTACTGATATCATCTAAGAGGAGGAAAGCAGACATATATACACATATTTCAGCTTTTTCAATATATTGTGTGCATATGTATGTGTGCGTGTGTGTTTTTACTATAAGGATTCAAATCAAATTGTTCCAGAGTTTTTCTTTTAAGCACAGATAAGAGTATTTGGTACCATCCTATGTTTACTTTATATAACTGAAAAAGTGGAAAGAACGCATCTCATGTCCTACCACAGACCCAAATCTATCATGATACATAAATCCACACATAAACATTCATATCTAATCAGTGGGATTAACTACAAATCTAAGTACGTGCATAAGTGGTAAGAAATTTAAGTTATGAACACTGTCTGTCAGTCCTGGCTAAGATGACACCATTTCATTGTGTGTTGAGAAGACAAAACTAGAAATGGAACTGCCATACCAGCTACAGGTGGATGCATGATAGCTACTGGCATCAAGTTACTGGCTTCATCATCCATTTTTCTGTCCTCATCATTACCAATGCACTCACTCCCAGCAAATCTTTTATATATGTTTGTCACAAGCAACTCCACAATCCAAGACAGCTGTCACCTTTTATTAGTGATTTACGTGCAATAAAACTTGTTTTCCTATGTGTTTTATGCCAGATACGGAAGAAACTGCGATATTTGCTGATGCCTCTAATCTTGTAAGAAGGAAGAGAAACAGAAGTTGAGCTATCTAGACACTTTTTTCCCCTTGGGCAAACAATAAAAGCTCTTTTTAGGCTCTGGCATGCGTCCTCATCCATACATCTTCTCAATACAATTAAGTGTACTTAATAGTACCCACGCACAGATGGATTCTGAAAAAAAACCCACCATAAAGATATGCACTAGGCTTATCTTGCCTGGAGTGGCTTTAAGGGCAGAGGTCACCAGGCAGCAAGTTCTCTCACCTCATTGTCATCTACCCTTTCCACATTACAAAATAAGCTCCAAGGAAGAGCATATAAGGAAGTAATGACGGAGCAGAATAGAGAGGAAATGTTCTTGCCTCCGCCAAACGCAGTCAGCCTTTAATAACAAGGGATTTTTGGTGGATGCCCACCTGCCAAATAAGCTGATGCTAATCATAGCTCCATAAAATGATCAGCATTTCACAAAGCCAGTTTAGTGAACAGCAAGCCTTTCTTCTCCAAAGAATTTCTGAATCACAGCCTCCAAGAGAGTAATTCACTACATAAGAGAGTCCCACAGATTGACACTTCCAAAACTTCCCAAGTGATAAAAAAACCCTGAAAGCTTTCTTCCTATTTCTCACCTAAGCCTGTCACTAATTTATTCATGTCTGAAAAATGTTCTGAAGAAGCAATGTGTTAGACAAAAAAATACAAATCTAACATTATTATTAATTTTACCTGTTATTAAACATGGCTTTGTAACTTCTACAAAAGGACTACATGTATTACCTAGACTATGGTCAGCAAATCGTAATTACAAGTAACCTTCACTTGTCAACACACACAAAGCCACCCAGGTTTATGCTCAGTACGTTCTTTTTATAGTCTTTTTTTACATATTAACTTAAGAAAGTAAACAGGCAAACTAGAACACGCTACTAAATACCGTAAATTGGTGGAAGGCATTTTACTTTACGTATTTTGGAAAAAGCACAATCCTCTCAGCTGAACATAAACAAATACTTCTAAATATTTGTTAACTTACAACAAATTAAGACGATATAAGCCTTTACAATGAATTAACAGGACCCTAAAAATGCTATGACAGATATACATCAAATATTAAAATGCAATAATAAACAACAGTAAATTAAAAATCCCAAATCTAAAAACAAACTTCTTAAAAATGTTGTTCTTACAGAGGGGGATTCATTTATTTTAATTTCAGCATGTTGCAATGCAGTTGTCTACACTGCAACTAGACAGTCTCCCTTCTGCTGTAAAGGGAGATTATAAAGCCTTCCTCACTACGAATGGAGAGGGACAGTCACTGGACACAATCCATCTCAACAGATATTCAAAATCCGTCAGACAAATTACATCCTAGAAGACGGTGTTTTTCTTTATGGACTGTAAGTAGTGCCTCAATCACTTCCTAAGGTATTAATGCCCAAAGTTAATTAAGAAGAACTCCATCCTTAAGGCCTCATGTCACAACCACGAAGAGAAACCAAGAGGCGAAAAGGAAGAAATAAACGTTACCAGGTTTTCAACTTCAGCACTTTGTCTGACACCCCACTGGAACATTCCCATGAGGGTGATTGCATAGGATAGCGCCAAACCAACCTGCCCCGCATCCAAAGCTGCAGAACAAAGAAGAAAGAGAATCAAACAGGTACACTGGTAATTACAAAAAATCCTCGTTAACTTCACTTTCATGAGGTTACTTACAGGATGGAAGCATCACAGCCAGAATTTTGTTTGGTTACACTGTACTTGCCATCTGTGCAATGAGTAGCTCCAGGCAGAACAGCTACTTGCTGCACTTTTTTTTTTTTTTGGGTACATTTTGGAAACTGTCAGTGTATTTGAAAAGATAACCCTAATTCTTCTTGGCCTGGCATTTCATCTGAAAACTGAGGTTCTGTCTCAAGACCATACTTACACAGCTTGTCAGGATCATCCCTATGTGGTTGAGCATTAGTAACTTTTCACTTTTTTTCTAAGGGAATCAGAGCAGCCCCTAAACCTAAGCAAAAAATGAGCATAAAACGATTTAGAAATAAGTTATGAATACTTACATCAACTTTGTACTTTTGTATGTGATCAGACAAAATAACAGGACAGAGTATTTCTTCCCCTGTTTATATAAGCATTTATTGTGTTTGGTGGATCTACTCTCACAAAATAAATTAATTCTGTCTACCTCAATATCAAGCATGATTGTCCTCTGACTTGCTTGAACTTTATCCTAGCATAGCTCTATTGACTTCAAGAGAGCTACTCCTTATCCAGAGGCAAGGAAAGATTCAGGACCATTGTTTTAACTTGTCTTTTTGCATTCTAATAACACCAAACCCAGCTCAAAATTTTCAGTGTTGAGTAGCATAGAGTGTTCAAATTTTAAAACACACACGCATATACAGAACTTATCCAAAGGAAAAAGAAAAGAAACAAAACCAGCAAATTAGCACTAATTTTCATGTCCAAGATAATTACATCTTACTTCAGATTTTAGATGACTATCTCATTCTAGTACGTCTAACCCAATTACATCCTGGATGATGTATACACTAATGACAGTTCATGAGTGACAGTGAACATAAAATGTATTATTACAAGGCGATTTTCTTTCTGGAACTGGCCTATCCTGCTGATCCAAAATATCAGAAGACTAATCCTAGGAATTTTAGCTTGCCTTTTGGCCTACTGTGCCATGTGTAGAAAGAAAAAAGTTGTTAAGAAGCAGATCTGTGCGTGTTTCAGTATGAAAAGCAAAGCCCTGTAGGACCAAAAAAGAAAGGCAAAGGTGGGGAAAGAAAGATTTATTTGCTATTATTAGTCTGAAAGCCAGAATCTCAAAAGTGAAGACTACACATCTGCAAGTTTGTCTGTGCATTTGGGGATGATGGTAGATACATGCCTAAGCCCAGAAGATGTCTGAACTGCCTCCAGTATTTGCAGGAAAGCAGATACAGCCCCAATGCCCTACACTGAGGAAGAGATCATGATCTAGACAGAAACATTTAACTTTAATTACAGTCCTTAAACAATTAGAAACAGCAAACCATGAAAAAGAATTAGGCACTACTATACATGGTAATTACTGGGTGAACTTTTTCTAACATCTGTACTTACTCTTGGCGAGAATCAGGGAACCAAAAGCAACCACTATAACAAAAACAGCACAGATGGCATCCAGACGCACAGCAAACCACCTCGAGGTCGTCAAAAATAGAAACCAGGCCTCTAAAGTGTATTTTACAAAGACATAAGAACAGTGGATTATTAGAAAACGAAGCTGTATAATTATTATTATTAAATTAATCCATGTTAATATTCTAAGTTGTTAAAAATAAATCATTGCCATGTCCAAGTGCATGTCTGTATGGACTGATGATGATCAGAATATTGTCCAGTTTTCTGAAATGGTCTAACCTAGTTTTCACACTAATAACAACCACACCTAGTATAACATACAGTAATACGAAGAAAAAGAAAAGCAGTCAAGGCCTGAAGCATGGTCCATTTATTTAAAATGGAAGCTTTTTTTTCACTCTAGTGAACTTGGAAGTCTTACACAAAAAGCAGAAGTACAACTACATTTGCTGTAGCTGGACTGCAGTCTGCAGGCTTTTAGCTAGAACATACCACAACATAACTGTGGGAGCCAAGACTTCAGGAGGCAGCTACAGCTGGTTAAGCTCTCATAAGAGCTACTCAGCACAGCCAGTGGAGCTACAGAGCTATTCAATTGACTAAATGCACATATCCACTTTCGGGGAAGCTCACAGGTGGACATCTCCACTGGGCACTCACACCCAGGTGTCCACAATTTGGTGCTAAATTCCATCCCAGATAGACAGGCTATGGTACAAAATACAGGAGACAGCAGGAAGAGACACTGCAATACAGAAGGCAAAGTGTTTGAATGCAGGGCCAAAACCAGAAGTCAAGTAGCCATAACAAAGTATGGCATTATTTATTGCTTAGGCTGCAGTCAGATGAATTGTTCCAGCTGCTACCAAGACACAGCAGACGGCGACCACCCCACCCCTTTC
>Ga0181612_162425_pt1 | contig 10697 bp, 5 predicted proteins | sample HoacroProtozoa21_FD_119630 | JGI IMG/M metagenome (GOLD analysis project Ga0181612, IMG submission 119630) | Hoatzin crop microbial communities from Cojedes, Venezuel. Combined Assembly of Gp0051906, Gp0051904, Gp0051908
CACGCAGACTCCGCAGACTCCGCAGACTAATATTTTTTTCTCTCCACACTTCACTATAAAAAGGTCTGCGTAGTCTGCGTAGTCTGCGTGAGGCCATACTGACACATTGCTGGTCGCTGGTAATTCTTGCATGACAGAATGGCAGTGCCTGGAAATGGGGAATTTTGTAACGAGCTGTGGGTGAGTGTATTGCGCGGCGGGGTGGGGGAGTGGGAATGAGTGTTGCAAGTGTGGGAAGCGTAACAACAACGCAATTAATAACACATAAAATATTACAACAATGAACTTCAACAACTTTACTATCAAAGGTCAAGAGATTGTCCAGAAGGCAATCGAGTTGACGCGCAATGGTGGCCAGCAAGCACTCGAACCAGTGCATCTGCTCAAGGCACTCACCACTGCGGGCGACCAAGTGGTGCAGTTCATTTTCCAGAAACTTGACATTGCACCCAGCATGATTTCCAAGCCGCTCGACGAGCAGCTTGCGCGACTGCCACACGTGAGCGGTGGCGAGCCCTACCTGAGTCAGGAAGCCAACGCCGCACTCGAAAAAGCAGTCGACTTCTCGAGCCGAAACGGCGACCAGTATGTCACCGTCGAGGCCATCCTCATGGGCCTGCTCACCACGCCCTCGCCCGCCGCAACCATCCTCAAGGATGCCGGCATGACCGAACACGACCTCAAGGCCGCTATCGACGAGCTCCGCAAGGGCAAGAAGGCAACCGACCAGTCCAGCGAGGAGCAATATAACGCTCTGGCGAAGTACGCCATCAACCTCAACGAGCGCGCCCGTCAAGGCAAACTCGACCCCGTCATCGGCCGTGACGACGAAATCCGTCGCGTCCTGCAAATCCTGAGTCGACGCACCAAAAACAACCCCATCCTCATTGGCGAACCGGGTACCGGTAAAACCGCCATCGTCGAGGGACTGGCACAGCGTATCGTGCGCGGCGATGTCCCCGAGAACCTGCGTCACAAGCAAGTCTACTCGCTCGACATGGGCGCACTGATTGCCGGTGCAAAGTACCAGGGCGAGTTCGAGGAACGACTCAAGGCGGTCATCAACGAGATTACCAGCGCCCAGGGCGAAATCATCCTCTTCATCGACGAGATTCACACCCTGGTGGGCGCCGGCAAGAGCAGCGGTGCCATGGATGCCGCAAACATCCTGAAACCCGCGCTCGCACGTGGTGACCTGCGCAGCATCGGCGCCACCACACTCGACGAGTACCAAAAATACTTCGAGAAAGACAAGGCGCTCGAGCGTCGTTTCCAGAAGGTCATGGTCGACGAGCCCGACGAGGAAAGCTCCATCGCCATCTTGCGTGGCCTGAAGGAGAAATATGAGAACCACCACAAGGTGCGTATCAAGGACGACGCCATCATCGCCGCCGTGCAGCTCAGTCAGCGTTACATCACCGACCGTTTCCTGCCCGACAAGGCCATCGACTTGGTCGATGAAGCCGCTGCCAAGCTCCGTATCGAGATGGATAGCGTCCCCGAGGAACTCGACGAGGTGACCCGTAAAATCTCGCAACTCGAGATTGAACGCGCTGCCATCAAGCGCGAGGGCGACAAGCAACGTATCGCCGCCCTCGACAAGCAAATCGCCGAACTCAAGGACCGCGAGCACGACTATCAAGCCAAGTGGACCAGCGAGAAGGAACTCATCAACCGCATTCAGCAAAACAAAATCGACATCGAGCAACTCAACTTCGAGGCCGAGAAAGCCGAACGCAATGGTGACTACGCCCGCGTAGCCGAAATCCGCTACTCGCTCATCCGCCAGAAGCAGGACGACAACGCCGCCTGTCAAGAAAAACTCCGCCAGATGCAGGGCGACAAGCCGCTCATCAAGGAGGAAGTCGACAGCGACGACATCGCCGAAATCGTCTCGCGGTGGACCGGCATCCCCGTCAGCAAGATGCTCCAAACCGAAAAGGACAAACTCCTCCACCTCGAGGAGGAACTCCACAAGCGTGTCATCGGTCAGGACGAGGCCATCAAGGCCATCAGCGACGCCGTGCGCCGCAGCCGTGCCGGCCTGAACGACCCGCGTCGACCCATCGGTTCGTTCATCTTCCTCGGCACCACCGGCGTCGGTAAAACCGAGCTCGCCAAGGCGCTTGCCGACTACATGTTCAACGACGAAAACATGATGACGCGTATCGACATGAGCGAGTACCAAGAGAAGTTCGCCGCCACCCGACTCATCGGCGCCCCTCCGGGCTACGTCGGCTACGACGAGGGCGGTCAGCTCACCGAGGCCGTAAGGCGGAAACCCTACTCGGTCATCCTGTTCGACGAAATCGAGAAAGCGCACCCCGACGTGTTCAACGTCCTGCTGCAAGTCCTCGACGACGGCCGACTCACCGACAACAAGGGCCGAACCGTCAACTTCAAGAACACGATTATCATCATGACCTCGAACCTCGGTTCGCAACTCATCCGCGAACGCATGGAGAAACTCAACGACAGCAACCGCGAGCAAGTGCTCAACAGCACCCGTAACGACGTGCTCAACCTGCTCAAGCAGACCATCCGTCCCGAGTTCCTCAACCGTATCGACGAGGTCATCATGTTCACCCCGCTCGACCAGACGCAAATCCGTCAAATCGTCGAGCTGCAAATCAACGCTGTGGCGCGCATGCTTGCCCACAACGGCATCACCCTCAAAGCCACGCCCGCAGCCATCAACCTGCTGGCACAGGCGGGTTACGACCCCGAGTTCGGTGCTCGACCCGTCAAGCGAGCCATCCAGAACCTCGTCCTCAACCCCCTGAGTCGTGAAATCATCGCCCAGCACGTCGACCGCGACCATCCCATCACCCTCGACGCCCGCGACGGCAACATCACCTTCACCCAGCAGTAACCCTGCCCATCTACACCAAAGGACCCGGACATCCCCGCCCGGGCCCTTTTTCTATATATGTGTAAAAAACACTCTCCCCTCTCTCCCGCACCTTCTCCCTCCCACTCCCGACTTCGTCAATGCGTCACCCTAGTATAAGGTGGAGTATTTCTGTTTCTGTCCTCCATTAATTTGGGGTGTGCAGTGACGAAAACCGGAATGTGGGGTTAAGGCTCGGAGAGCCGTCTTTGACCTACCCCCAGGCCGAGCGGAGCGATAGCGAAACGCGAGACCTAGCGCTAGGTCCACCATTCCGATAGAGCCTCGGAGAGGGTCGTTTGAGGGCATCAGCACGACAGCAATGCAGCGACACAGCTGTTCGTCGGAGACGAGCACGCTTTTCTCACTGAAAAACAGCCGATTACTATCCGTGTTAACAACTGTTAACGCTTACGTCTGGAGGGACAATGAAATTTAATTATATCTTGATATTCAATGGATTGTATGGTGAAAAATTAAAAAAAGTCTGCGTAGTCTGCGTAGTCTGCGTGAGGCCCTCCTGCAAATGAAGATTATTCTGAGACACTCAGCGAGGTGGGGAGGACCAGGGTGCCAGTGGGAGCGAGGCCGGTGACGCTCAATCGCAGGGTGCGTAGTGGCTGCGAGAGCAGGGTCACGGGGAATGGAGCGTTCACGTTGCCGCTCACCTTCAGCGCGTTGACGATGAAGCCGTGGCAGTCGATGCCGCGGTGCGCCATCACGCTCAGTTGCAGCGTCAGCGCGTCGCCACTCACGTTCCACACCACGCGGCTTGCCCGCAGCGGCGTGAGCCCATCGCCCGCGGCAAACGGGTGACTGCGCCAGGTGATGCTCATCGTCGACGACTCCTCGTCGCACAGGTCACACACCTCGCCGTCGCTCGTCACCACGCGGGCGCGCAGCGTGTCGCCCCACAATTGCCGCGCGTTCACCGTGCGCTGGCTCATCCGCCCCGACTCCATCACCACGGTGGGGAGCCCCGTCGACGGCAGCAGCCACAGTTCGCGGTATGCCGGGCACCACACCATCTGCGTCACGTCGGCATCGGTCATCACCGTCTGCACCCGCGCCCCATGCAGCCTGCACAGCCGCCGCCAGCGGTCCAGGAAAAACACGTCGCCAGCCGCCTCGGTGGGCGTGACGCCGCCCTGCGCCACCGTCCGGTCGACCAGCCGCGGCTCGCCACACACGCCTGTGGAACTTTGCGGCACAGCGTAGATGCCCTGCGTCGTGAACAGATACACCGCATAGCGCCCGAAACTACTCGCATAGAGCGGCCCCGTCACCGCCGCAATCGCGATGGGCGTCGCCCCCGTCACCGTCACCGCCGCCGTGGTCACCAGCGGGTTGCCCGGCTCCGTGATGCGCAGCACACCGTCGTCGTCGAGGCTGTAGAGGCGGCCGTTGTTCATAATCGTCTGTACATGCGTGTGGTTGGCGAGGCTGTCGCCCGCCGCGTCGCACTCGTCGTTGGTGAGCCCAGCGCCGCTACGCGCCAGCGGTTGCTGCAGCAGTCCCGTGACGTGGCCGCTACTGTCGGTGCTCCCGTCGGTCACGTTGTCGGCCACAAAACGGCCCTCCGACAGCGCTGCCAGGTCGGTCGTCGACGCTGCTACCCACCAGCGACTGCTGTCGAGCAACGCCCCCACAGCCGACTCGGTGCGCGCCTTGCCGCCGTAGCGCAGCCAGTAGGTGCGCGTCCCTGTGGTCGACGTCTCGCAGCGGTAACTCGTGAGCGTGTCGGTCACCACATCGGCCTCGTCGGTCACCAGAATGTCGACGCACTTCACGATGCTGTGCCAACTCTCGTCGATGCCGCTTACCGGCGTGATTCCCAGCCTGTAAGCCAGCACGCCCAGCGGATGCTCGGCCACATGGACGAACTCGTCGTCCTCGGCGGTGACTTGCGCCACCACGCGCTCGGCGTTATCCCACGTCGCCTCGCCAATCTCCACCGCCTCGCCCAGCCACAGGTAGCTGTCGTCCTTGAGCCGCACGCCCACACGCGCCCGCATCGGAGCCGTGTAACGCCCATCGGCAGTGGCATCGCTGCGCAAACTGCGTCGTGCCGTGCGCCACCGCGTCATCAGCGTGTTCACGTCGGCACTCGCCAGCGGCGACGCCCACGTCTTCACCGGACTCGTCAAGTCGTAGCTGGGCAACGTCTCGCTCAACGTCGTCGACGCCTCCGCCGACAGCGTGATGCTGGGCACCGCATCGTCAGGACTCACCACCGCTGGCGTTTCCCCGCCCTGCTCGTTGAGCCACCACGTGCCCTCGGTCGTCGTAATCACAATCCACGCCCCAATCGCGTGCACCCCCGTCAACGTCCCCGTGATGGTCACCAAGTCGGTCCCATCGCAGCGCACCACGCCCTCGGCACTCAACGTAAACGTGTGATTGTCAGTCACAACGAGCAGATGCTCATCACTATCAATCGTCCCGCACGAGGCCGGCATCCCCACCACAGTCATGGCACCCGATACCTCGCGCACATTCATCGCTTCGCAGGCCACGCCCACAGCCGCCGCCTCGCCCGTCACCACAGGCGCAGCGCCCATCGGCACCACCCGCATCCTAAATTCCTTCCTTTTCATCTTTTCAAAATTTAAAATGTTAATAATAAACCCTAAAACCCAAGGCCTAAAGCCTAAAGCCTAATGCCTAACGCCTAAACCCCAGCCCCATCAGCGCATCCTTCTCCTCAGCCGTCGGTGCAGGCCGTAGCGGCGCGATTTCCTGAATCACCCACAGCCCGATGGCGCGCGTCATCAGGATGTCGTCGTGCTTGCCCGGCATAGCGCCGAAGCGCCCAGCAGCATCGAGTTGGTAGCAACTCATCTCGTCGACGGCTGCCGCATCGCGCTCCACGTAAGTCCCGTCGCGCACAGCCGCCACCAGCCGGTAAATTGCCTCCCGCTTCGTCTTCCGGTTGGTCTGGAACCCTGGCAGGCGTTGGCGGTGACGACCCATGCGGCGATACAGGTGCGGATAGGCGCGCGCCAGCACGTCGAGGATGTAGTTGCCGCTGTCGGCCTCGGTTTGCTCGGTTTCCAGCGTGTTGCTCTCGATGACCAGCAGCGCGTTGCTGTAGTACCGCGCCAGTTGCGCCGCCTTCCACGCCAGCAAGTCGTGGTCGATGTGCCCGCGCCACTGCGCCACAATCTCGGGCCGCTCGGTGCGCCGGTCGTGCAAGTCCCACACGGCGATAACGCTCCAGTCGGCCTTGTCGCTGCGTCCACCCACGTCGACCGTCGCCAGATACCGCCCCATCGCCCCCGCGACCGGCTGCGCCCACACCTGTAGCGGTCCTTTATGCATGGGCACAAAGTGCACGTTGCGCGTCGTCTGGAAATCGGCCTCGATGTCGCCCACCGCTGCCGGAATGAGGCACGTCGTGCGCAACCGGTCGAGCTGCGTGAGGTCAAACACGCAGTGGCCGCTGTTGACAAACGCCTCGATGTCGTTGCTCGGGTACTCCGCCATCATCATCGAGTGCGAGCTATATTCCCGCCGCTTGTGGTGATACCAGTTGATTTCGTCGAGCGTGCAGCCGCTGCGCCACAACTCGCGCTCATACTCGTCCATCTCGCGCCACAGCTGCCGCGCATCGTCTACCTCGCGCCGGTAAATCTCAATCTCGTGCCACGGCACAAACACCGGCTCCTTGTCACTCAGTCCCGCACGGGCGCGCAGCCACTCGTTGTGAAACATCGACCCCACGCCGTTGGCAGTCGACTCGAGCACGATGATGGTGTCGGGCTCCAGCGCAATCGCGCCGCACACGCTGCGTATCACATCGTCGGGGTCGTGCATCGTTGTGTGCTGCCAGAACGCCACCTCGCTCAAGTGCGCCATCGCGATGTCGTAACCGCGCACAGCATCTTCGCTCCGCGCCGTCCCCATAATCACAAGGCTCCCGCCCGGCGTCAACTGCTGCACCGTGTTGCTCCCCTCAAAGTTGGTGAACGCCGGCTTCGTGCCCTCGTCGACCAGGTCGGTGGGGTAGTGCGTCAGCAGCCGTTTGTAGATGTGCTTGATGGCGCGCGCTGTGGTGCGCAAGTGACCGCAAATCAGACTGTTCCAGCCCTCGTGTAGCACCAGTTGGAACCACGCCATGTAGATTTGCACCAGCGTCGAGCCGCCCCACTGGCGCGCCTTGAGCAAAATCACGCGGATGGGACGCCGCGCAACCCGCATCGCCTCCATCGTCGCCAGCAACCGCCGTTGCGGCCGGTTCAGCCTGAACGGCACGTTGCGACCCGTGAGTTTGTCCTTAATCACCACCGCGATTGCGCACCAGTACTCAAAGTCATAGCGGATGCGCACGAGTCGCTGCGACGCCTCGTCGAGCGTGGCAAACTGTGGCACCGCCTCGACCAACTGCGCAGGCAGCCACACCTCGCCACAACGCACACGCTCGCCGCAAGCCCCCTCGCCCGTAATCGGGTCGTATGGAGCCTGCCGCGCACGCCGCCGCTCGGCATCGGTCGCCACGATGGTTTCCCATTCCTGCGTCGTGGGGTCTATGGGCCACTTCTCGTCCATCGTCCTTAAGGTATCGACAAGAATTGACGCCGACCCGGCGCGTGATAGGACACATGAATCCACTGCAAGTCGTGCTCGTTAATCACCTGGTCGACAGGCAACTGCCGCAGCAACGCGAGCATCCTTGCATTCCCCTCGCGCGAGTAAGTCGTGATATCCGCCGCCTCGCCGCGCATGTGCTGCGAGTGTGCCGCGCCGCCCACCGCACGATTCAGCGCCCGGCAGCGATACCCACTCGTCACATAAATCGGCCCACCCAGCGCCTCGCGCAGCGGGTCCAGCACATGGTCCACCAGCCGCGTCAGTGCTCGCACCGCCTCGGCTGGCGCCGTGTTGTCGATACCCAGCCTTTCGGCTGTCATCGACCTCGTTAACTCCTTGATACTAAAATGTTTCATACCCGTGTGTTTTTATAGTATTAACCAAATTACCCACAAAATTACCCCCACTCACACCACCTCCACAACACCAAAAACAAAATCAGTGTCGAGAGTTGAGTCCTCCCTCGCTGGAGGGCCTCACGCAGACTGCGCTGACCTTTTTACTTCTCTCTTCTCGCTCAAAAGAGAAAAAATCACTAACTTTGCACTACGAAAACATTATCAACTTTAATATAGTAGCTATGAAAAAAATATTTCTACTCACGTTAGCGGCTATAGCTTGCTGTGCCACAGCCTTTTCACAAGAGGTGATTAAGACCGAAGATATGCCCAAAAAAATAACTAGTTTTTCATTGGGAGATAACTGCAAACGCATCATCTTCTCGTTCCCAACAACCACTCCCACGGGCAAAGATACCGTCATGCATGGCGCCATCTTAATGAACAGCGAGGTCTACACCAACAAATCGGCACCTAAAGGCATTATCCTCAATCATCAATATACCATCACGGCTAGTAATCAGTGCGCTACGCGAGCCGAAAGCTTAAACATCGAGTCGATGCTCCTCACCGAAAACGGCTTGTGGGGCGTGATTAAAGGCGTCAACAACAATTACATCATCGTTTCGCCCAATAATTACGGCTTCGGGGGCGATAAAATCGACCGGCAGGCTTACCTCTACGGCGACATCACCGCTAAAGGCGCCCTGGACTGCCTGAGAGCCGCCAAAACAGTGCTCGACAACGAAGGCTTTACCTACGGCAGTATCTTAGCCTCGGTAGGCTATTCGCAGGGCGGACACAGCAGCATGTCGACGCTTAAATTTAGCGAGACCAACGCTTCTTACAATGACATAAAATTTGATGGCGTCTTTTGTGGCGCCGGCCCCTACGATATCGATGTTTTCTACAAGCAGTTGGTGAAAGACGGCGCTGTAACCCGCTATCCTGTGTCTTTACCACTCACGTTCTCCAGCATCACCTCGATGGAGCAATTGATGGGCAATGAGGTCTTTACGAAATATTCCAACAAAGACCTCTTCAGCGAAAAGATTACCGATAAAGTCCCAGAATGGTTGAATGGCAGTTATGGTTCAGATTCCGTCAATACCTTGATTTATAGCATTTACAACACTAGTGATAGTGTGAAAGTTGCCGAAATGCTCACGCACGATGTGATGGATTCTACCACGACCATCTCTAACGATTATCGTGCAATCATGCGGAAAAACTCCCTGGTTTACAGCGACTGGACACCCAATGCATCCGATAACATCTATATGTATCACAACACCGGCGACGATGTCGTCCCTGTCGAGTGCACCATCAGCATGGATAACTATCTCAAGAACAGCGGATTTAATGGCAAACTCGATGTCAAATACGACAATACCGACCTAAGCGCTTTCAAATCCTTTGTCAACGCCGGTACACACTTGATGGGTGCAATTTTCTTTGTCAATTACGCCTCCGAAATCCTCAACAACCTGGAACCCACCAGCATCCAAGAACTTAACGTCCAAGAAACCAAGAACGTAGACAACAACATCTACGACCTCCTCGGCCGTAAACTCAACGGCATCCCCGAGTCTGGCATCTACATCAAGAACGGCAAAAAATACATCAAATAACGTGTAGACACAGGAGACCTCACGCAGACCTTCTATCAGAGTGGAGAGTGAAGAGTGAAGAGTGAAGAGCAAGCGCGTTCCGCGCTATAGGTTTTAACCTAGTTTCTTATCTCCACTCTTCACTCTCCACTCTTCACTCTATTAGAAGGTCTGCGTGAGGCCCTCGTGCTACGATGCTCTCAGCACTCCCAGCAGCAGTAGCATCGCTTCTGTCGTGGCGCGGTTGATGACGCGGTCGCGGTCGCCTGGCAGTTGCAGCAGGCGAGTAACCACGCGGTCGCCGCAGCGGGCTGCAATCCACACGGTGCCCACGGGTTTACCGGGCGTCGCGCCGCCAGGACCAGCGATGCCGCTCGTGGCCATGGCGCAGTCGGTACCCAGCAGGCGGCATACGCCAGCCGTCATCTGCTCCACCACGGGTTCACTCACCACGCCGTGAGCCTCGATGTCGCTCGCGCTGACGCCTAATTGCTTGATTTTGATGTCGTTGCTGTAAGAAATCACGCTACCCATGTAGTAGTCGCTGCTGCCGGCGATGCGCGTCAGTTCGTGCGCAATGTTGCCGCCCGTGCAGCTCTCGGCAGTCGACACGGTGAGGTGGCGCTCGCGTAGCGCATCGCCCAGGATGGCTGCCAGCGGCTTGTCCTCGTTGCAGATGAGGTGGTCGCCCACCAAGTCCTGCAACTGCGCCTGCAACTCGTCCATCGTCGCGTGCAACGACGCCGCGTCGCTCGACACGCCCGTCAGCCGCAGCCTAAGCACCCCAGGTTGAGGCAGATAGGCAAGGTGAATCCCTGCCGGCAGCGCGCGTTCCCACGCATCAATATCCATCGCCAACTGCGACTCGGTGATGCCTGTCACAATCAGCGTGCGATATTCCACCGCGTCGTGACCCATGAACTGCTTGAGTAACTGCGGAATAACCGCGCGCGTGAGCATCGTCTGCATCTCGTGAGGCACACCGGGCATGCTCACCAGCACGCGCCCGTCGCGCTCAAACCACATGAGCGGCGCCGTGCCCACCTCGTTCTGTATCACGCGGCACGACGAGGGCACCATCGCCTGCGCGCGCGTGTAGTCGTTGTTCTTCAGGTGCCGCTTGGCCACCACCGTCTCGACGTTCTGCGCCACGCTCTCGTCGTAAACCAACTTCCCGCCGAAGTACTTGCATAGCACTTCCTTGGTGATGTCGTCCTTGGTGGGACCCAAGCCGCCCGTCATCAGCACCACCGGCGCCGCCGCCATCGA
>Ga0181612_104601_pt1 | contig 10696 bp, 10 predicted proteins | sample HoacroProtozoa21_FD_119630 | JGI IMG/M metagenome (GOLD analysis project Ga0181612, IMG submission 119630) | Hoatzin crop microbial communities from Cojedes, Venezuel. Combined Assembly of Gp0051906, Gp0051904, Gp0051908
TACCAGTGAAATACACCCTTAATTAAAAGTATACCCTTAATCAAAAACCATGTCAGAACCTGCTTCTCTGGAGATATTCAAGACCCACCTGGACAAGGTCCTGTGCTGCCTGCTGTAGGTGACCCTGCTTCGGCAGGGGGGTTGAACTAGATGACCCACAGAGGTCCCTTCCAACCCCTACCATTCTGTGATTCTGTGAAAGCAGAGCACGCACGACCTGAGCCCCTGTGTGTCACAGCAAAATGTAGAAGGCAGCGCCAAGGACGGAGAGAGGCTGGCTCTGGCTGCTGAGCATCTCTGGGTGCAAAGCTGCACATAGGTCTTCTTGGTGCTTTCCTTTTGGGGTGCTTACACTGAGGCCCTTGTTGAACAAAGTGATTGAGTTGTTCTGCTGAAGGAGCTTGAAGCTCCTCCAGTATTCAGAGCAAACCTCCCAAAATTGCGCCCTGCATGTTAGTCTCGCTTGGGCACCTGATGTCACTCATTACTCAAAAAATCGCAGCTTTAGATTCAACTCTGACCAAAAGAAGACAGAATTGAAGGTGTAGTCAGCAAATGGGAAGAGGAACTAGAGATAAATCAAACAAGCACAAGACTGCTGCATTTGACGGCCTCTTCCTGTTCTCTAAACTCTTCGTAGTCTGAAGAGTGTCAGGGGCATACAGTGGAGACAGTTGAAAAGTACAATTCCCAGCATGGCCCTCAGTGAGCTGCCTTGTTTTCTTAGCTGAGGCCTTTGGAGACAGTGGGAAAAGAAAAACAACAACAAAACTCTCAGTTTTTCACTCTTCTTTACTGGAAGTGAAAGTAAAGAAGAAAAAGCAATGTAAAGGGGAGGAAGGTAGCAGGAGTAATTTTGAGGTTGCCAAAGAGAGAAAAGATATTCAGAAAGAGTGATACAGGACAGAGGTTTTTGAAGAATGCCAAGAACAATGAAGAACTCACTCAAATGAAAAACTGGAGACTTCTTAGATTTTCCCTTCTGCTTCCGTGTCTCATTCAGGAAGAGGAAAATTCAGAAAATGAGTGCTAGCTGGACACCAACAGGTTAAGCTTAGAGCACAAAGCAGTGAAGCCAAAAATACGGTGACAGATCCTGCTCTTGTTTATCCTGGGGTAAATCTTAAATTACCCCATTGGGACTACTTGAGGTTTGCCTCAACACAACTGAAAGCAGAATATGGCCCTTGCACAATATGTCCAGATGTTCCTTTTTTCTATGATGAAAATCTGAGAGATTCAAAGACATCTCTCAGACTGACGAAATTCACAGCCTCCACCCTCTCCCCATGTAGCTCAACTCAGCTGAGCTGAGTTATACCAGAGACAGACAGACTTTTGGCTCATGCAATATTTTTTTTTTAACGCTTTACATTGCAAACCTACTATACAGGTTTTTTGGTGCCTGCAGTTTAGCAAATCAAAGGCATCACAGTGCTTTTACAACGAGGGCTGATCCAAAGGAAACCTTTCTGATGTGTAGGACAGAAAAATCTTTGCTTCATATCTTATCTGCAGTCTGCAGAGACTACCAACAACCTGCAGAAAGAAATCTTCCCCTTGTGCCTCTTGGGCATCATGCCAGTAGCAGATAATCAGCAGGCAGAGAGGTACTGATTCATTACTTGCTGCTGAACTGCCTGGTGCAGGTGTACATCCTTTACTTCGGCTGTCTCGCACACTGTCTCTGGCTGAGTGATCTCATTTTGCAGAGATTCCCTGCACTTTGTAAAGAAGCCCGGAGATATAGAAGGGATCCATCATTTTACATTCCCGTGCCAGATTCTGGCAGTGTATAAGCAGGTGCTCAGACATACTGGAGCTCCAGCAAGTCAACAGAATTACAAAACAAGATGGAGAGTGGGTTTGACTCACTGCACTTCCATGGATGCACTCATGCTTATCACAGGAGCCAAATACTGCCCCAGTGAAACAGTGCACAGGATCTGGGGGCTGGGTAGGTGAAAACCCTCCATATTGTGAGGCTGAGAGGGTTGTGGGTAGGGAACAAAGGTGCCCTGTCCTGCTTGGCAGTGCGGGCAGCTGCCTTCTCTACCTTGCAGTTAAATGCTGGGGCCTGCCAGGCTCTGCCTGGGGCCAGCTGGACCTGCCCACGACTCAGAACTTGTCCTCTATGGTGGGGCTGGCCAGGGAGACTGTTCGGCTGGGGTGGCTGTGTGATATTTGCTAGAAGCCCTTACCTTCTTCCTCCGACAATATCCCAATGATCGTCCCATGCGCGCAAGACAGATCTGACATGCGAGTTGCAATTCTGTCTGGGCAGCAGAGGATGCTTCACTGCCATCTTCAAAACAAAATGAATTCTGGGTGCCTTGTCCCCCAAGAGTCCAGGTGCAGGAAGAGAGGAGTTAGTCATAACGGCCAGTGAGCCACTTTCCCTCTGTTTCTACCTTCACTCAAATTACACAACTGCTGGCATTGTGCTGGGAGAGTCCCCTTTGCTCTTTCACCTCTTTTAGCCATGCAAACTTCTTTATGCTTGGTCATCTGCTATTGCAGCTGTAGAGCCTCATCCTGTCATATCCCGGGGTCCTTTATCGCCCTCAAAATGCCTTTGCATTCAACAGGCAGCCCTGGGACTGATCATACTACCACCAGGTTTGGGCGAGAGAAGGCAAAACACACAGACGGACTGTGGCCATAAGGTTCAGCCCCACTCCCATGGAAGTCCTCAACAGACTCCTGTCATTTCACCGGGAGCCAGTGCAGGCTGCTTCCAGTTCTTACAATAAAAGATATCTTCCACAAAAGTTTAACTTCAGAAAGCCAAGGCATTTCTTAAAACAATAATAATTGGTAAAAAATAAAGCATGGTGGTGAATCAGTGGAATAATTTACCTCTTTTCTGCTGCTGAAACAAGAGTCCTTGAAGGTTCTCTGGTGGCTTCTTTCCTGGGGCAGCAAAACATCCCCTCCTGCAGCTGAGAGACTGTCCCTTTGGCTTGCCATGGTGGATCTTGGCTGCAGAACGGTTGCTTTGCTTCTGCAAGGTGGGCTGCCTTGAGGAGTGGGGCAGGCATCGGGGATCTCTGCAAGATTTCTCCCTCCCGCACAGAACCCCACCAGGAGATGGAGGCACCACCAGGCCGGTGGGACTAGGGGCCAGGGATAGCCTGGAGAGGGGCTTGTGGGCTTGGGCTGGTGTCACAGCTCACTTGTAAGTCCCACCCTCATGAAGAATCTCCTCTCAGCTCATGAGCTTGGGCATCGTAAGCTGGACATCAAACTGCGTGCCCTGCTGCAGGGTCTTGGTCTCAACCTACCACGCCACCCTCCCAGGGCAGTGGCCTTACAGCAGCCCAGCTTCTCCTGGCAAACACAATGCCATCTGGGACTGCCATTCTGAGACTCACTCTTCGGGGTAAATTCACTTAAATTAGCACCTATCCGAGCACACTTCAGCTTCTGTCTGTTTTTTCCTCTGCAGAACCGAAGATCCTTAGGACAAGCACTCTTTCTGGTTTTGTGCTTTCATGGTGCCCACCACAACGGGATCGAGACCACAGAGGTTTCCCTAACACACTTGAGCAGACTGACCATGAGAGCTCCCCAGCGAGTGTGCAGGCAGCTGAAATAAATCCTTCGTACCATTTCTACCCTCTTTTTTAGCTGCCTAATCAGGGCGTAGCAGCAGCAAAGTCAGAATTGTTTAATACCTTTTGCCCAGCATGAAAGACACAGAGAAATACCCAGATACCCAGAGAGAAAGAAGTTGCCCTTGGGCACAGACTTTAGATACACAACGATGAGACACAGGAGGGGGGGATGACACATGACATTGCCTCTTGCCAAAATCTATTTCTCAGGGAAGTGTTCAGCAAAACAACAACCATCACCACCACAGAGCTCTCTGGGTTGTCACAGGAGACGATTACACTGATTAGCCTTGAAGTTAAAATCAGGAAAAAAAAATGTTTGGATCGATTCTTGCTAGCAACTGAAAAGAGAGACACATACTGCCCTATATGGTAAAACTGCAGCTCACATTCAGTGGGAAAATATGGATTTTATTTTCCTCAGTTACAGTGGTTAATCCTGTCAGCTCATTGTAATAATGCTTTTTATAAACCTGCTCTGATCCAGATGTGGTATGTTATTGTGTTCTTTTTGGGGATGCTGGACATTTATGCCACATTTACAATATGTTAACAATGCTCACATAAAAAAAAGGATCCGAATGGTATGGTCCAATAATTATTTCTAACATTTTCCAGCGTCTTTCTCAAAATGCCTAAATTTGCTTTATCTCTACAGGATAAGGCTTGTCTGCATACCAGGTTTGAAAAAAGATAAAAGATCCTGGCTTGACCTGAGGTTGACCTTTCTGTACACAAGCTCCACTATTGTAGAGGAACCGAAAACAGCAGTGCTTAGCAAAACCAAACCAAACAAGCCCCGAGAAGCAGGCAGGGTATGGAGTGGTTGCCCTGCAGAGAGGTGCCTCTGTGCACCGCCCATGCCTTGGTACCTGAGACCCAAATCTCCCTGCAGACCTCAGAGAGTGTTTGCCAGCAGCGAACCCCAGCGGGCCACGTTCCTCCCCGACTTTGGAAAGTCTCATGACTAAAAGCAGATCCAAGCAACTGTGATGTTTTCTCACATCCACTGTTCTGAAGAAAAGTACTTCTTTTTTTTTTTGAGTCAAATTTGCTGTAAGCCTCCTTGGTTTCATCATTCTGAGCAAGGCACGTTCAAAGCAGGCTGCAACTGCTCAGGGATTGCTGAGGAATTTGGACTTGCAGTTGCTTGCAGGAGTTTGGATTATTACTCATCCCTTAAATCTGAGACATTTTATACCCGTGCAACTCCTAATTACAGAAGCTGCATCAAATTTGTGATTCCCTGTAGGTGGTTTTTAATGGCTCCTGTTATGTGATATGGGGATTTTTCACATGGATTTGGGAATATACTTTTGGCTTCCTGGCCTAGTTCCCACATTTGAACTACTGGTGCTTTGACTTTGCTGCAGGAAGTTGCTGACCACGCTCCTGCTCCACAGATCTCTGCTGTGCTCTGCACATCTCTGCTGCTCAGCGGAACAAATTGGGAAGTGATATTTCCCTTAAGAGAAAATTTCCTCCAGCTGAAAAATAAACCACTTTTAAAGAACGGCTTTGTCAAAAATTGCTCAGGCTTTTGCTAGAAAAATCTGAAAAGCAAGTCTCTGCATGATAGCTTAGACATGAGGGAGTTAGAGCTTAGGTGTGTACCCTGCACTGAGGGCAGCTTCTGGACTGATTTTGAGACAAGCTTCATCTCTCTTCTCCAGAGGTGTGAGCCTGCTTGAGGCTGGACGATGCCCTCCGGGGCACATGGTTCGCGGCCCCCCCCAAGCTACCACCCCACAGGGCTGGTTTGCCTGGAGACGCTGCTGAGACATGAGGGCATCTTGATCTGGTGCACCCTGGGGCCACCCATTCCCAGGGCCATGCAAGTAGCTGGGCAGCCTGACTTTAACACTATCACTTACATGGGTGACATGATCAGAGTCAGGCTGGATAAGTCCCATTCCTACTGCTGGCTATATAAAGATCCCCGTGACAAAACCAGTTTTCCTCACAATATTCCGTGCTCCCTTTCCCAGCGCTGGGCAGCACCCAGCCTCCCAAGGTACCCACAGGCTACTGACAAAGAGGCCGAGGAACGACCCAGCCCTCCCAGGGCTCACAAGAGCTGCAGCTCGGCTTGTGCTCCAGAGGAAAGAGGTGGTCTTACTGTACCAGAAATAGTGCAGCTGCCGGAGCCACTGAAATATTAACATGCTGCATCAATTTATGTGCTTCCTGAATTAACTACTTTTTACTTTTATCAGCCGTCTGTTTTTCAGACTTGACACTGGAGGTTTCAGTTCTGCTGCTAAAATGCACCTTGCACTCATGAAAATATTTCCTGTTCTGGTTCCTTCCCAGTGGCTTACAGAAACTGCGAGAGATCAGACAGCGATGGAAACTGTGACCACGTCCTGCTGCAGCTGCTCAACAGCAGAAAAACACATGCAGTGGGCTACTGTTGCTGCGAGCAGGGAGGCACGCGTGGTGAAACCACCGCCTGCCCAGTCCCTCTGGTGAGAGGGAGCCCGTACGAGAGCCTGGTGAGGAGGGAGTGAGACCTGCCTCTGCGAGACTTCAGTAAAACCATCTCCCTTACCCTCGGGGTTGCTCCCCTGCATGCTGCATTTAGATCACATGTAGTATTCCATAAAAGAGTACAGAAAACAACAGTGTTGCTCACAAGACACTAATTACAAACAAAGGAAGGGGAAGTCTAGGAAGTCAGTGCACTTGGCAGCAGGGCCATCAGTGGGTATGCTGTGAATCAAATGCCACCAGGAAGGTGCGTCAGACAAGACTGAGGCACAACAGTACACTGCTATGGTACCTCTGGGGCAAAGTTAGTCAGACACTTCAGGCGCTTTATTAAGGCCGAGTGAACAATGCAGAAATGACCATCAATACTCTAACCAGCGATTCCCTGAAACACTGAGGGATTTAAATTGTTTTAAAAAATGCTCTTTGACTGATTATAGCGCTGGACGTATAACATGAAAAATTATTACTCAAACAGTTTGAGTAACAAATTATGGATATTATTTGACCACTGTTAAACAGTACACAAACTTGTCACTTGTTTCTTAGACATACTTACACTCAGTGCTGAAGCTCTTCTGCTGTGGGGATGTTCACGGCTGTCAAACACACACGCCTACCCTGCACACCCCAGTACACATGCACGCCACCCCTGCATGGCACACCATCTCCTGCTGCCATGAACACACTGAAACTTAGTGTATCAGTCTCAAAGGTGCTGATACTTGTCCTTCTCTTTCCCTCCATATCATATTGATCCATGCTTATACTTCTCTTGCTGTTATCTGGTGGAGACTAGACAGAGATGTGAACACAGCTGTGTGGCCATTTCAGAGTCTGTTTACCCTAAATAAGGCATTCAGATTTAGCTGTTGCTGTCTGCTCCGACACTTCTGGGAAGGGAGGGTTCCCCGTACAAGCAGGTATTACCAGGTTGCTCAATAGCATGCTGGATTACCATCTTCTCTTACTAACATTCTTCCTGAAGTGTTGGGCATTTAATTGCAAATAGAAGACTGAAGAAATTCTTATTTGAATTCTCTACAATTACGTTGTCTAGACTGTAGCATATGGCTATTTTTTATCTTTGTCAAGAACAGACTGCTTGCAATTGGTACAGAAAAAGGGAAGAAGGAGAAGAATATGGAAGGAGTGAAAAATGGCATGGTAAGGTCACAGGAGCACAAACTAAGCTTTTGGATATATGAAAAATATCCAGCACGATGAAGCAGTCATCTCTTCATGTGACTTTCAGATATTTTCTCAATATAAACAGTGATAGTCACAACAAACCACCAATAATTAATCAACGTAGTCAAGCTATTTCCTCCTTACTCAATTGTGAAGTGCGACGTAGCTGTTTACACAGTGCCCTGTGAAAAACAAGGATAGCAAGAATACGTTGAACAGATAGCACTTTCATGGCGTTCACCTGGTTTGCTCTTGAGCAGACAACATTCTTTCTGAAACAGCAAAATGAGCAACATGGCAATCTACAAATTGTAACAGACTCTTGCAAAACAACTGACTCTTTATCTTAATGTACATCTGCAGTTATAAAGGTTGTGAGAAAGCTGCAAAATAAACCACAAGCCTGGAAGACCTGCTTCTGCACATCTGAGGAGAGCTGACAAAAACCTCTTTGTATGAAGCTCAGAAAGCACTGAAAATTGGAAAACAGACTTTTACAATTTTTGTGTATCCACGCAATTTCCCAGAAAGGTTTTAAGTTTTACAGTTAGCTTTTGTACTGAAAAGAAAAGAAAGATAGAAACCTTTACAGTGAGTGACAGCTCTGTGAGAGTAGAACACTGTGAGAAAACATATTATGTTACATATTGCATCATGAAGTTGTTTAATTAATTAGACAATATTAGTTTCTGTTGACATCGAGTATTCTTACTTTACTAAATCAAATCACAGACAGTTTCACAATCAGAACAACATGTTTTTCACAGAGCTAAAAATAAGTAATTATGTTTTAACATCATGGCTCCAACTCTCAGGTTGTATTAACCTGTATTCTGCAAGAGATTCATGGAATGGATTTTACCTTGGACCTCCACCAGGCAGGACTTCCTCTGCATTCAGGTAATTATGGTTTCTTCATCTTACAAGAAAATACAAGCTGTGTGAGAGCTGTGCATTGGGTACTCCATCTTCATCAGCATAATTTGTTGGATGAATAATGTGTTCTGGCACCTAGGGAAAGGCCTGGGAGACACGTCTTCTGCATTATGTGACCATTTTTGCTACCAGCGTAGTCCATGAACACTCACCAATCCCACAACAATCCTGTGCCTCTGTCTCCTGCTCCATGAATAAGGCCAAAAATGACTTCAGCTTCGTAAGGAGTTTGAAGATCAATGGGTAAAAGATGTTATCTTCATTCTACAGATTACCAAAGAAAAACAGTTACAATATATGCAGGAAGGAAACTTTCTAAATAAAAGGTTTAGTGGATTAAGTGTTCTGGATCGCACAGCAGAGGAGGTTTTGCACAGTAACCATTCAATTGACATAAAACTGTGGAAAGGTAGAGCTGGACAGGGACAGGGACAGGGACAGGGACAGGGACGTCGGTATAGCGAAGACAGGGTTGCCACATGATCCTGAGCAATCTACTGAGACACTACCAACCTCTACAGTTAGAAAAGTTTTCTTCCTGTCTAACTGTGCTGACCTTTAATGAATTTAATTACATCTTATTCCACTCTTGCTGAATTTGGCAAGCAGTTTATTCTTGTCTTTTGTTCTAGGTACAGCTCATATGTCCTTTTTCAGTCCTCTTTTTTTGAGTCAGAGTAAATCCAGCTCCTCACGAGCGGCATTTTCTCTTGGTATCTCTGAGATTCTTTGGACTTTCTCTTATTTATTTACAACTTTCAGTGCTGAGTCCAAGCGTAGAAAATTCACTCCAGCTGAGAGGCCTCACCCAAGCAAATCTAGCAGAGTTACCTCCCAAAACACATGATGGTCCTGCTAATATTTAATGGCATACTGTTCGCCATTTTGCAACAGCCTTGCAGTGTTGGCTCCACTCCAGCCCTGACATTTGTAGCAAGACCACTGCCTATGCACTTTGCATTTTACACTGAGCTCTTCTTCCTAACTATAGTATATCACAACTACCTTCGTTAAATGTTATTTGCTCATTTTTAGTAATTTTTCCAGTCTAGAAAGGTCTTCCTTTTTTCCTATCCTGTCCTCCAAAACCAGGGCAATCTTTTTCAGATAATTTTGTAAGCGCACTCTTTATTTCCTGATCAAAATTATAGCTGAAAATACCAAATATAGATAGTACTCGAGCACAGACCACTGTAGGCTTCAACAGAACATCATATTATTGATGGTAACTGTCTGAATACAATTTTTATGGCTAATTATAAATCAAATATAATGCACATCATATGTCCTTCATTTGCTCATCTTGAGAGAGAAAGTTATATTGGCATGAGACAGAGAACACGGAGTAATACTTCTTTAAATGAAAGCTTATTTCCATGTTGAAAATAAGGACTATTTTCTTATATTTTCATTATATTTTAACCTTATAGAAAGGCACAAATAAACAGAGTTGAGGTAATTAATTACTGTTTGTGTACTTAATAACAAAGCTCTCTTACTCTGGTGGCCAGTACTTCCACAGCCACTGAATTTTTAAGTTCATTTTCGTGAGTGTGTGTTCCAATTAATTTTAAATACAATGTGCTCCTGCATTCAGACTGGCCCTGGTTCGGGGCTCCTGTGTCTTTAACCTCTTTCAGTCTCTCCTAGAGCGTTTAAGCGACCGAGCTCCCACATCTCCACCCTCTTATAGCAAAACCTTGTGGCTTATCTCTTACTGTCAGGGCAACAACCCTCTCCTGCCCATGCATTTGCCTCATGCTCAGCCTGGCGTATCTGCCTTGCAAGACATCCCTTTAGGAGCTTGCACATTGACCACGTTGATCCCTAAACAGGCTTTCCATAACAGCATAATTAAATTCTACAAAGGTTACCGCAGCAAACAGCCCATGATCCCAGAGGGAGGAAGGCTTCTTTAGCTGTCCCTGGGGCAGGGAGGGGGGTGTTGTTGGGTGCCCTACTAACCCAGGGGCTGGGTGCCAGGGCTGGGCAGGGAGCAAAATGCCTTCCACTTCCGCATCCCCTTTCAATCCAGGGACACATGCTTGTCTGGACCTGCGTGAGCACAAACAGCGCGATAACCCTGGCATCTTCAGCAGCAGCAGGTGAAAACTCATGTTGTCAAAAATGGGAGCCCAAGTCAAACTTCCCAGTCCAGTTCCACTTCCAAAAGCTGCAGGTGCCTTATTGTTCCCACTGGGTGCACTGTCTCGCAGAGCCATGGTCCGACAGCATGGCGGTGTCAGAGTTGGAGGCGACTGCTGGCACTGGGGCACATACTCTACCAACTAACCTGGTCCATCCTCACAAGTGCAGGCATTATGTGTCTGTACAAACAGAGGAACTTCCACTGGTGACAGAAGCATGTGCAGAGAAAGTCAGTATGTCAGTACAGTCCTTTGCCCTCTGTAGTGCTAATGTGGTTTGTGCCTGCATCCAGCTGCCCTAAAACCCAGGTAAAA